>Ga0209237_1002161_pt1 | contig 11767 bp, 11 predicted proteins | sample GraSoi013_1_40cm_2_FD_185820 | JGI IMG/M metagenome (GOLD analysis project Ga0209237, IMG submission 185820) | Grasslands soil microbial communities from the Angelo Coastal Reserve, California, USA - Sample 10_02_2013_1_40cm (SPAdes) (version 2) | ecosystem: Environmental > Terrestrial > Soil >...
CCGCCTGCAGCACCGCCATGACCTGCTGCTGATGGCGGACCAGGTCGTCGAACGAGGTTCCTTCGACCGTCTCCGTCGTGCCAAAGATCTGGGAGTTGTCCTCGCTTGGCAGGAAGCCCTTGGGGATCGCCCAGAACAGCGCCCCCGTGGCCAACAGGATCGCCACGGAGAACACCAGCGCGGGGGCGCGCCGCTCCATCACCCAGCCGAGGCTGCGCTCGTACGCGCGCAGCACCCGCTCGTAGACGCGCTCGGACGCCTCGTAGAACCGTCCGTGGTGCGCTTCGCGCGACGGCTTGAGGAACCGGCTGCACAGCATCGGGGTGAGGGTGAGCGACACGACGCCCGACACGAGAATCGCGGCGCCGATAGTGACGGCGAACTCGTGGAACAGCCGGCCGATGATGCCGCCCATGAACAGCACCGGAATGAACACGGCCGCGAGCGACAGCGTCATGGAGAGGATGGTGAACCCGACCTCGCGTGATCCGGCGAACGCGGCCTCGAGCGGGGGCGTCCCCTTCTCCATGTGGCGCACGATGTTCTCGAGCATCACGATGGCGTCGTCCACCACGAAGCCGACCGACAGGGTGAGCGCCATCATCGACAGGTTGTCGAGGCTGTAGTCGAGCGCGTACATCACGGCGAACGTGCCCACGAGCGAGAACGGCAGCGCCAGGCTGGGGATGACGGTCGCCGAGAGGTTGCGCAGGAACAGGAAAATCACCAGCACGACGAGCGCCAGCGTCAGGAATAGCGTGAATTGCACGTCGTGAAGCGAGGCGAGGATCGACTGCGAGCGGTCGGAGCGGAGCTGCAGATCGACCGACCCCGGGAGCTGTTGCTTCAGGGTCTGCATCACGGCACGCACCCGGCCCGCCACCGCCACGGTGTTGGTGCCCGGTTGACGCTGGATGGCCAACACGATCGCCCGGTTGCCGTTGAACCAGGCGGCGCTCTTGTTGTCCTGCACGTCGTCGAGCACCAGCCCGAGGTCCTGGAGGCGCACCGGCGCGCCGTTGCGGTAGGTCACGACGAGCGGCCGGAACTGTTCGGCGTTTTGGAGCCGCCCGTTCGCCAGTACGGTGTACGCCCGGTGCGGGCCCCACAGAATGCCCGTCGGCAGGTTCACGTTGCCCGCATCGACCCCGTTCGCGACCTCGTCGATCCCGATGCCGCGCGTGGCCAGCGCCTTGGGATCGAGCTGGATGCGCACGGCGTACTTCGCCGCGCCGTACACGTTCACCTGCGCCACGCCGTCGACCATGGACAGACGCTGCGCGATGAACGTCTCGGCGTACTCGTCCAGCTCCGACAGCGACAACGTGCCCGAGCTCAGGGCATAGTAGATGATCGGCTGGTCGGCCGGGTTCACCTTCTGGTAGGAGGGCGGCACGATGCCGGTGGGCAGCTGCCGCAGCGTCTTGGAGATCGCCGCCTGCACGTCCTGCGCGGCGGCGTCGATGTTGCGGTCGAGGGTGAACTGCAGCGTGATGTTGGTGCTGCCGAGGCTCGACGAGGAAGTCATCTGGTCGATCCCGGCGATGGTGGAGAACTGCTTTTCGAGCGGCGTTGCCACGGCGGACGCCATGGTCTCGGGGCTCGCACCCGGGAGGCTGGCGTTCACCTGAATGGTGGGGAAGTCGACGTTCGGCAGGTTGCTCACCGACAGCAGCCGGTACGCCATCAGCCCGAAGACGAGTATGCCCGTCATCACGAGCGTCGTCATGACCGGCCGCCTGATGAACAGCTCGGAGATGTTCATTTGTCCCCCTCCATCGCGCGCGCGGGGTCGGCAGAACCCTTTACCTCCACGGGCGCGCCGTTCACCAGCCGGACCTGGCCGTCGGTCACGACCTCGTCTCCCGGCCGCACCCCCTGGGCGATCACCGCGTAGGCCCCGGCCGGGCGCTCGACGGTGACGGGCTGCGAGCGCGCCGTGCCGTCCTGGTTCAGCACGAACACGTAGGTCCCTTGCTGGCCGGTCATCACCGCCTGCGCCGGCACGACCAGCGCCTTGTCGTCGATGTAGAGCTGGAGCCGCACGGTCAGGAACTCGCCCGGCCACAGGGCGTTGTCCCGGTTCGGGAATTCCCCCTTGAGCAGCACCGTGCCGGTGGTCGTGTCGACACTATTGTCCACGAAGGTCAGCACACCTTCGCTGAACACCGTGTCGGATTGGGACGGGCTCACGAACACCGGCAGCCGGTGCTCGCTGTAGCGCTGGATGTCGGCGAGGTGTTTTTGGGGCACGGCGAAGCGCACCAGGATGGGCCGGATCTGGTTGATCACCACCAGCGGATCCGCCGCGTTCGCCCGCACCAGGTTTCCTTCCCGCACCAGCAGCCGTCCGGTCCGTCCCGCGATCGGCGCGCGGATCGCCGCCCATTCGAGGTTGAGGTGGGCGTTCGCGACGGCGGCGGAGTCGGCGCGGACAGCGGCCTGCAGCGCGTCGGCGGCGGCTCGTTTCGCTTCGTAATCCGACTTCGTCACGTAGTCCTGCTTCACGAGCTGCGCGTAGCGGTCCGCATCGGCCAGCGCACTCTGCGCTTGCGCCTGGTCGCGGGCGAGCATCGCTAGGGCCTGCTCGAGCATCGCCTGGAACGGGCGGGGGTCGATCTGGAACAGCAGCTGGCCGGCCGCGACGTCGTCGCCCTCCCGGAACGCCACGCGCGTCAGGATCCCCGTCACCTGCGCCTGGACCGACGCGGTCTGGCGCGGCTCGACCGTGCCCGTCCCGAGCAGCTCGTAGGGCACGCGGCGCTGCTCGGCGCGGGCAATGGTGACCGGCACGCGGGATGAGCCGCCGCCGCTCTTTTTCGAACAGCCGAGGGCGAGGATCAGCGACAGCGCCGCGACGGCGGTGGCGAGCTTCATCTATTTGGGCGTTCCGGTCGTGTCGGTTTGCAGTCGGAGTGGGCTCGATCCGTCCAGCCCCAGGATCCCCACGTCGTGGGCGAGCTGAGCGAGCGCCGTATTCCAGGAGAGGCGCGCCTGGATCCCCTGGGCCCGCGCGGAGGCGAGGGCAGCCTGAGCGGTGAGCAGGTCGAGCAGACTCCCGGCCCCCGCTTTGTAGCGCCCCAGCGCCACTTGCTCGGATTCCGTAGCACTGGCGAGCAGATCCCGGCTGGTCCGAACCTGCTGCGTGGCGGTGCGGAGCCCGTAATAGGCGTTGAACACCTGGTAGACCACCTGCTGCTCGAATCCCTGGGCGCGCCGGGCGGCCGCCTCGGCGGCGGCGGATGCGGCCTTCACGTTGTAAATCTGCGACCATCCCGAGAAGAACGGGATCGAAAGCGTCAGGGTGGCGTTGTAGCTGTTGCCCGCGGGCGGAGTGGTAGTGCCCGGGTGCTGGACGAAGTAGGTCTGGCTCCCAGTTCCGCCCACCGAGAGCGTCGGCAGGGCCTGGGAGCGCGCCACGCTCACCCGGGCGCGGGCTTGCTCGACTTGCGCGCGCTGGGCCGCGAGGTCGGGTCGCTCTCGCATCGCCCGCGCGATCAAGGTGTCCACGCCCTCGACCACGCCGAGTGGGGTCGTGGTGTCGGGCACCACCTCGATGTCGTACGGGACGTTCGCCGGCAGGCCCATGGACAGCGCCAAAGCGCCCCGCGTGGTCTGCAGATCACCCTGGGTTGCCTCGAGCGCCAACCGCGCCTGTGACAAGGCGGTTCGGGCCTGGAGCACGTCCGCGATCGTAGCGAGACCGACGCGGTGTCGCTGCTCCGCCGCGTCGAGATTCGTCTCGGCCTCCTTCAAGGTCGTTTGCTGGGCCTCGAGCAATCCTTTGGTGCCCAGGTAGAGGAAGTACGACTGCTCGACCGCCAGCACGACACTCTGTAGGGTCGCGTTGTGCGTCCAGTCGGCAGCGAGCAGCGCTTCGCGGGTCGCGCCGATCGAGCCCGAGCGGCCGCCGAAGTCCAGGAGCAGCCACGAGACGTTGATGGTGGGCCCGTAGGATTGCTGCTTCGCGGCACCCACGCCCCCCGACGCAATCCGCTTGATGGCCTGCGCCGTCCCGCCGAGCGCGATCGTGGGATAGTTTTGCCCTTTGGCCGCGCCATACGTGGCGGCCGCAGCCCGCGCGTCCGCCCACGCGGCGCTCGTTGCGGTATTGTTCCGCAGGGCAATGTCGATGACGTCCGTGAGCCTGAGCTGCGCGATCCGGCCCGCCAGGTCCGGCGGCAGCTCCGGCGGCGGCGCCGTGTGGGCGGCCGCCGGCTGACCGGGCGGGGGGGGCGGGGGGGGCGTCCACAACACGTTCGGCGCCGGCGCCGTGCCCGCGACGCCGCGCACGCCCGGCGTCCCACAGCCGAGCAGCAGGGCCGATGTAGCGATGCCGAGGGTTACAGGCCGCAACGCCCGAGAGGCCGCGACACTACGGGGTGAGACGACTGGCGGACGAGTCGCGAACCGAGCATGCATTGTATTCTGCACGGAAAAGGGTTTGGGCGGGGCCGCGGTTCCCATTATACGCATACCCGGCTCCGCTCGTGGACCATACCCCCGAGGGAGGAGCGGCGCCATGTCGGAGGGCTCGCACGTGCGGCTCGACCGCTGGTTGTGGGCCGCGCGCTTCTTCAGGACGCGGGCGCTCGCCGCGGCGGCCGTCAGCGGCGGGCGAGTGGCGTTGAACGGCATCCGCGCCAAGCCGGCGAAGCCGCTCGCTGTCGGCGACCGCCTCCGGATCCGGCGAGGTCCGTTCGAATACGACGTGGTCGTGCGCGCGCTCGCGGCGCGCCGCGCGTCGCCCGCGGTCGCCGCGGCGCTGTACGAGGAGGACGCCGAGGGGAAGCGGCGACGGGATCGACTGGCCGAGCAGCTCCGGGTGGCCCCGTCGCTCCGGTACGAGGGAAAGGGAAGGCCCACGAAGAAAGAGCGGAGGGAGATCGAGAAGCTCAGAGGCGAGTGAGCACACCCAGCGCCGCTCCCCCGAGCACGAGCCACGTCGAGTTCACCCGAAACCGAATCAGCACGAACCCGCTGATGAGTGCGAGTGCCACCGTCGAGACGTCGACCAGCGCGGCCCGGCCGAGCTGCCAGGTGACCACGGCCATGAGGGCGAGCGACGCGACGTTGACGCCGTCGAGGAACGCGCCCGCCACCGGAGAGCGTCGCAGTCGTGGCACGAGCGGCCCGCTCGCCGCTACGAAGACAAATGCCGGCAGAAAGATCCCGAGCGTCGCGACCAGCCCGCCGGGCAGGCCTCCGAGGAGATAACCGATGAACGTCGCGGTCGTGAACAGCGGTCCGGGCGTCACCTGACCCACCGCCACGGCGTCGATCAACTGTCCCTCGGTGAGCCAGCCCCACCGCGTCACCAGATCGGCGCGCAGAAAGGCGAGGAGCACGTATCCGCTCCCGAACAAGACCGAGCCCACCTTGAGGAAAAACAGAAACAGCGGTCCCAGTCCGAACGCAGTCCCCGCGGCGGCCCCCGCCCCCGCCCCCGCCCCCGCCCCCACCCCCGTCACGGTAAGGGCACTGCCCAGGGGGACGAGGCACAGGGGCGACGGCCGACCGGCACCGCGGCCCGACGCCCAGCCGACCAGCGCACTGCCCAATCCCACACAGAACAGGACGACGAGCTCGTGGACCCCGGCCGCAGTCGCGGCCACCGCCACCACGGCCGCGACCCCCAGGACACGAGACTTCACCGCTACCCGTCCCAGGCTGGTGAGGGCCTGCACGACCACGGCGATCACGACCGGCTTCACGCCGTACAGGAGGCCGGCGGCCGCGGGGAGCCGGCCGTACCGCACGTAGGCCCACGCGAGCGCGAGCACGATCGCCATTGCCGGGACGATGAAACAGGTGCCTGCGACGAGCAGGCCGGTTGAGCCCGCCCGGCGATAGCCAACGTGAATCGCCAGCTCCGTGGAATTCGGTCCGGGGATCAAATTCGTCGCGCCGACGAGGTCGAGGAACTCGTCGCGCGTGAGCCAATGCCGGCGGCGGACGACCTCGTCCTCCATCATCGCGATGTGGACTGCCGGCCCGCCGAACGAAGTGGCTCCGAGTCTCAGGAACAGCAGAGCCAGCTCGGACAGCGTTTTCCGTAATCCGGTATCCGTCATCCGTGGAGTCCAGGCGAGCCGAGCTAACGGATGACGGAGGACTGACGGCGGATGACTTTCAACAGTTGAATCTGCCCTGCGTGATACAAGTCGTGCGAGGCGATGCCGTACACGTGCTGCGCGTTGGTCCAGGTGGACCGCCAGCCCCGGGCGTTGAGCCGCGCCGCGGGGAAGCGAGCGATGACCGCTCGCAGCAGCCGGTGCTCCTCTTTGAGCAACGCGACGTCGCGCCGCCACGCCGCCGCGTCGGGCTTCGCGGGAAGCGCCGGCCAGTTGCTCCCGGCGCGCGGAAACACGAGCGCGGGATCGCGCGTCAGGCGGCGGCGCACGATGTACTTCCAGTAGGCGGCGTGCAGCACGATCTCCCAGATGTTGTGGCGGCGGCGGCCGGGCCGCCACAACGCCTGGGGCGGGGTGAGACCGCGAATGGAGCCCCACAGCGCGGTGCCGTGCCACGCCCTGCGATCGAACGACTGGTCGAAGACGTCGAGCAGCAGGGTGATGCGGCGGTCGCCGCTCATCGCGGCCCCCGTGCCTCGCTCGTCACGTGAACTTCCGGGAACTCCCGAGCGTGTCGAGGATCATGATCTTCTGCCAGATCTTGCGCGACAGCCCGGTGGTCAGCGTCTCCACGTCGTTCACGGCATCGAGCAGCACGGGATCCTGGGAATCCTGCACGTACAGGGCGGCTACCTTGCTCGTGAGGGACAGGAGCTCCGAGCAGTAGTCGAGGTAGCGTGACAGCTCGAAGCGCGTCATGGTGCCCTGCGCCAGGAACTGATCCGGGTCCTTGGTCAGCTGGTGCATGTCCACGATATGGGCGATGCTCCGCAGCTCGTGCAGCGCGGCCAGCGCCCGGCGGCGCTTGATGCGCGTCTCGACGTTCGCGAGGAACAGCACCGCGAGGCCGAGGAACACGACATTCTGAATGGCCTGCGACGACTGCAGGAAGCCGGCGAACTCTTCCCAGCGGGGCGCGAGTCGCAGGTGGAGCAGCGCCTCCACCGCGACGAAGACGATCATCGCGATCAGCGCCCAGGTGGCGATGCGCAGCGGGACGTTGGGGCGACGCAGGTCGGTGACGCGCGCCATGGACTCGCTCGCCGCGTCGAGCAGGTCGCCCGACACGCGCTCGAGCCCCGAGCCGGGAAACCGCTCCCCGATGCGCTGCCGCAGGCGCTCGAGCGTCTCCACGATGCGGGTCCCATCGAGGCGACGGTACATCGTGCCTAACCTACTGGAGGCCGGTCGCCACGCCCAGTCCGATCGCGCCGGCTCCCAGTCCCAGCAGCGTGAGCAGCGGGGGCAAGGCGAACCGCAGCCACTCTTCGTAGCGGACCTGCGCGGCGGCGAGGATCGCCATGAGCGCCCCGTTCGTGGGCGTGAAGAGCTCGCACAGTCCGCCTCCGTATTGGTACGCGAGCACCGTGACCTGACGTGACAGGCCCAGCAGGTCCGAGAGGGGCACGAGAATCGGCAGCGTGAGCACCGCGTGACCGCTGGGGCTCGGTACCGGTACGTGCACCAGGCCGTGCACGACCATCATCCCGAGCGCCGCGAGCGCGAGCGGCAGCTGGGCGACCGGCGTGAACAACCCGTGCACGATCGTGTCCACGATGCGCCCCTCCTCGAGCGTGACGAAGATCGCCCGCGCGAATCCGATGAGCAGGGCGGCGTACGCCATGGACCGGAATCCGGCGACGAGCGCCTCCGCCGTGCCGCCGACGCCCAGCCCGCCCACGAGTCCCGCGATGACCCCCATCGCGAAGAACAGCGCCGCCATCTCGTTGAACCCCCAGCCGAAACGGAGCACGCCGACCACGAGCGCGGCGAAGCTGACGAGCACGAGCGCGAGGACCGCGCCGCGCCGGCCGTCCAGCGTGGCCGCGGTGGGGTCGGGCCTCGTGGTGGGAGTGGTCTGCGTGCGGGCGGCGTACGCCAGCGTGCCCCAGATCCAGATCCCGAGCGCGGCCGCCAGGAAGGCGATCCGAAACAGCCACCCCGAGAGCAACGGCAGCTGCGCCAGCTGCTGGGCGATCCCTACCTGGAATGGATTGATGGGGCTGAAGGCGGCGCCCACGGCGGCCGACCCGAGGCTCATCGCGACGGCGACCACCGGCCGGTAGCCGAGGCGGCGCGCCAGCAGCAGCATCACCGGCACGAGCGCGATGATCTCTTCCTTCATGTTGTCGAGCACCCCGCCGAGCGCGAAGGCGAGCGAAGCCGCGGGCACGACCAGCGCTTCGGAGTGTCCGAAGCGCCGCACCAGCCAGTCCACGCCCTGCCGCAGCGCGCCGGTCTCGTCGACCACGGTGAACGCGCCGCCGATCAGGAACACGAAGAAGATGACGGCGGCCGCGTCGGCCATGCCGCGCGGGATCGCGACGAGCGCCCGGAACGCTCCCACGGGGCGCGCCGCCACGGGGTGATAAGTGCCCGCGACGACGACCCTGCGGCCGGTCGCCGGGTCGTCCCGGCGGTCGTATTGACCGGCCGGCAGCACGTGACTCGCCCCGGCGGCGAGCAGCACGCAGCCGCATAACAGCGTGAGGGGGTGAGGGAATCTCACGGCCGGGCGCCGAGCCGACCGATTTCCTCGGACTCGTAGATGCGCGTGCCTGGCGGGGCCTCGCGGGCGACCCGCACCATGGCGCGCGCCACGGCCTCGGCCTTGATCGGTCGGTACCGGGCCAGCGGCCCCACGAAGGCCCAGGCGACGAGCGGGCTGAGCAGCCCGGCCACGCGCTCGATGGGCCGGCCCTTGGCCCGCGCGCCGACGAGCCATGACGGCCGGAAGATGTGGATGCCTTCGAATTGCAGGCGGCGCAGCGCCTCCTCCGCCTCTCCCTTCACCCGGCCGTAAAAGATCCGCGATCGCGGGTCGGCGCCGAGCGCCGTCACCACGAGGAACTGCGAGGCGCGGTGCCGGACGGCGACGCGGGCGAGCTCGACGACGTACGTGTAGTCGACCGTGCGGAACGCCGCTCGCGAACCCGCTTGCTTCATGGTCGTGCCGAGGCAGCAGAATACGTCGTGCACTCGGGGGAAATCGGCGATCTGGGCCAGGCGATCGAAGCCCACCACGCGTTGCTGCAGTTTCTTGTGAGCGAGCGGCAGCTCACGACGAGCGAGAACCGTGACGCCCGCGTACGCCGAATCCTCGAGCAACAGTCGCAGCACGTGACTGCCGACGAGCCCCGACGCGCCGGCGACGAGCGCGGCGCGGGGGGTCGGGGCGGGGGTGGGGGACGGGGGAGGGCTCACCCGCTCAGCGCCACAGCGAGAGCAGCACGCCCATGAGGACGAGATATGAGAGCTGATAGCCCGCGTCGAGCACCCAGGCGGCGATCGGCTTCTCCGAGAACATGTTCGCGGTCAGGCCGACGGTGGCGGCAAACCCGAGCCAGGAGAGGAGGCCAAGCCACAATCCTTGCGCCAGGGTGGTGGAATTCGTATAAGACGCGAGCAGCGCCATGACGTAGGCCGTCACGAGATAGCACAACACCGAAACGGCGTACGCCCGGGTCACGCCTTTCCGTTTCATCTCCTCCAGCTTCTCGGCCGTGTACCCTTGAGCCGCCATCCACTGCTTGGCGAACAGGACGGGGGAATACCAGACGGCGCCGAGCACGAAGGTCAGGACTGCGGCGACGAGGACGGCGAGGATGTTGACGTTGGCGGTCGGCATGGACGCTCCTTTGCGGTCGGAGCTAAGCTACGACGGCTCGGCTCGCTCGCTAGCGTAGGTCCATCCCGCGAGGCACGACCAGGCGTACGCCAGCACGCCGGCCAGCCGCACGGCGCCGCCGATGACCTGGTCCTGGCTCAGGAGTCCGAAGGCCCCGAGGAGGTAGTTCCAGTCGTGCTCGCCGCCGCCCACGAGCGGCAGCGCTTCGGCGCGGGCGTCCTGCACGTAGACCGAGACGTTCCAGAGGTTCTGGGCGACCCCACCAGAGCGCGACCATCGCCGCATGCCGGTCGCCCTGACGCCAGAAGTACGCCACGAAGATCGCCGGCGTGAGGAGTTGCATCAGCGTTCCGCCAAGGACGCCGATGAACTCTCCGAATACACTGAACAGGGGATGCCCGAACTCGTGGATCGCGAGGTCGAGGCTGTCGAGCCAGCCGTAATGGCCCGGGTGGAGAATCAGGAACCCGCCGTACAGCGCGAGCACGGCGGTGAGGGCGAGGCGCGCGCGCCGCTCCGTTACGGCGTGACCCGCTTCGAGCGGAAGTTGCCGGTCATGATGACGGTCCCGCCGCCCGCCGGCCGCATTACGAAGGTGCCGTTGAGCGAGTCACCCCGCAGCTTGCCTGTGGTGGTCGTCACGACGTCCGCATTCGCGGAGAGGCTGTGATAGGGCCCGAGCTCGTTGACCACGACCGTGTCGCTGACTTCCCGTGCACGCACCGGCACGGGGGGAGCGGTAAGTGAGGTGTACGTCATTGTCCCGCGCAACGAGCCGTCCTGCGCGACGGCGGTGACGATGCGGAACGGGATCCCGGTGTCCGACGCGCTCCGGTACGACCGGCCGTCCCACGTGCCGGCGTATTTCCGCGCCGGCCCGCCGGGCGCTCCCGATTGTTCGCTCGGCGCGCACGCGCTGAGGACGACGGCCGCGCACAGCAACCTACGCATGCTCGACCTCCGGTATGTATTGGGAATGGAGTATGAGCGCTGGGACGACTCGACACAAGGAACCGCGCGACCGCCGTTCCGGCTCGTGCCTCCTACGCAAAGACCTCCAGGGCCACCTCGACCTTCCCGAACGGCGCGCTTACCTGCACGCCCTGCACCGTGCGCTTCACCTGCTGAAACATCTCCCGCGCGATCTTTACGCCTTCGGCGAGCGCGGCCTCTTTGCCTTTGTCCTGCGCCCGGCGCATCCGCGTGAGCACCGACTCGGGCACCGAGACGCCGGGTACCTCATTGGCAAGGAACTCGGCGTTCCGCAGGGAGAGGAGCGGCCAGATGCCCGCCACGATCGGGATCTTGAACTGCCCGACGCGAGCGAGGAACGCCTCGAGCTGCTCGGGATCGAACACCGGCTGGGTCACGGCGAACTCCGCCCCCGCATCCACCTTCCACGCGAAGCGTGACAGCTCGCGGTCCAGGTCCACCGCGCCGGGGTTCACGCCAACGCCGATCGCCCACTGGGTCGGCGCCCCGATCGGGTTGTTCCCCGGGTCGAGCCCGTGGTTCAGGCGATACACCAGGTTCGTCAGTCCGATCGAGTCGATGTCGAAGACCGCGGTGGCCTCGGGGTAGGGGCCCATCTTCGGCGGATCGCCGGTGATGATCAGGATGTTGCGCAGCCCCGCGGCGTGCGCGCCGAGGATGTCCGACAGCATCCCGAGGAGGTTGCGGTCCCGGCAGCAGTAGTGGATGACGGTCTCGATCCCCACCTCTTTCTGGATCAAGATCGCGGACGGGAGCACGCCCATACGGCTCTGGGCCCGCGGCCCGTCGGGGACATTCACCGCGTCCACGCCCGCCGCCTTCAGGGCCCGGCACTGCTCGAGCATCGGCGTCGGGTCCACCCCCTTGGGCGGGACGATCTCGACGCTCGTCACGAGCTCACCCCTGGCCAGCTTCGCGCCCCAGCACGAGCGCGTGGCCAGCGGCACCTCTTCCACGCCGGCGGGCGCTGCGATCGTTTCGCGCGACACCACCGTCGGCTGGTGGCGCGGCA
>Ga0209237_1002168_pt1 | contig 11756 bp, 8 predicted proteins | sample GraSoi013_1_40cm_2_FD_185820 | JGI IMG/M metagenome (GOLD analysis project Ga0209237, IMG submission 185820) | Grasslands soil microbial communities from the Angelo Coastal Reserve, California, USA - Sample 10_02_2013_1_40cm (SPAdes) (version 2) | ecosystem: Environmental > Terrestrial > Soil >...
TTCTGACGACGAGACAGGAGGCGGGAAGATTCGCTGACGAAGACGCGATTGCGATAGAAGACCTGGACGAGAACCCGTTGGTCATGAAGGCCCAAGTTCTGGCAAGAGTGGATGGGGCAGGTCGTGAGCTTGTGATCGGTATCGACCCAGGGTCAAGAATCGGTTTGGCCGTCTTCTACGCAGGTGCGGGACTTGGTTTTCACACGTTCAACTCAAGGGCGAGCCTCTACAAGACAATCTTTGGTCTCGTCCGCAGGGTACCAAACAGTCGCTGCATTGTGAAGATAGGGAACGGGTCGCGTGAACTAGCGAGCAAGCTCGCTTCGGACATTGGGCGAACCCTGACTGGCGTGAGCATAGAAATTGTGAACGAAGAGGGGACCTCCGCGAGGAACGTCAGGTTCGGGAGCCTCCCCAAAGACCAGAGTGCGGCGGCGAGGATAGCCTTCCGGAAGGGCGCGCCGTACAGGGCTACATGACTACCTGAAGAACTCTTTCGTCATCTTCTCAAGCTCTTCGTCGCTATAGTCGCCGGTTACCATGTCCTGCGTCAGCCAGGAGGGCGTCAACTCCAGTACTGCCCGGCTCGCGAACCTGGAATCTAGCAAGAATACCATGCCCCTCTTCCCTGGGTTCCGCAGGTGCCTCCCAGCCGCCTGAAACGCCTTCCTTAGTGCGGGGAGAAGTGAGATCGTAACGTACGAATCGTTGGGGCCGCTCCTCTTCAGATAACTGTACTCGGCGTAAAGCGCTGGGGAGGGGGGCGGGAGTGAGAGACCGACTATCACGGACGCGTCCATGAGGTCTCCCTTGAAGTCCTCCCCTTCGGAGAACCTTCCTCCTTGCACTCCAACCAGAACCGACCTCCCCCTGGACTTGAATTCGTCTATGAGCTGTGATGCTTCCTGATTTGAGAGGCCCCTCCTCTCAACCATCGTTTCTATCTCGGATGCCATGGCCGTGAGCTCAGGGATGAGAGATTGGAGTAGGGAGTACGAAGGTACGAAGACGCCGATGCTTCCCCTGACAGAGGTGGCGATGGTGATTATCTTTCTGGCGATCTTCCGATACATCTCTTGATTCCGCAATCTGTATCGTGTGGTTACGCCCGTGTCCAGGACCGTTCTGACGGTGATTGGCAAATTTTCTTCCACTCTGTAGACTACGGCGCGAGACTCCTCGATGCCTATTGACTTGATGAAGAGGTTGCAGGGGCTGATTGTGGCAGAGAGGAGTACGATTGAATGGAAATCCTTCGTGGCCGAAGTGAATCGTTTCGCCGGGTCGACGTTGACGAGAAGAATGGAGTCTTCTGACTTCGCCAGTATGACGGTCTCCGAATCTCTGGAGGCAAGCAGGTTTCCCAAGAAGTTGCCGACCTTCAGCACGTGGAGAGGGAGTTTCTTCCCCGCTGCAACAGAATACCAAGCCGCGCTGGTGCAGGCGGTCAGCTCGAAGACGAGGTTGGCCAGCCAGGTCTCGTCATGACCTTCGCGGAGTTCTTCAATGAAGAAACGCTTCTGGAGGTACCAAGCCCTGGTTTCACTGAGAGTTTTTCCTACCAGCCCTGCTAATCTCTGGAGTGAACCGGTCAATCTATCCAACCCAAAGGTCTTGGTCTCTGCGATTGCAAGGCCCAAGAGTTCGGGAGTTATGGTGAAGGTTGTTGAGTTGCGAAGAAAGTCTCTAAGGTTATGAGCTTCGTCGATTACGAGTATCGTCCTGGATGCGCTTGTGGAACTCTCCCTAGTCAAGACAGACCTGGCTCCTTCTTCGAAGAGGTACTGGTAAGGAATCACGGTGATGTCGGCCTGGATGGTAGCGAGTCTTCCCAGCTCGTACGGGCATACGTGGAGCCTCTCTCCGCGTTCCAGGAGCCTGCTGTGAATCGGGATGTGGGAGGAGGTGTCTTTCACAGCGTCTGTCAGCTCTTCACCGAGGAGACTCAGGTTCAGAAAGTAGGAACAAAGGTTGTTACTGACGTTGAAGTTGCAGTACCACTTGAATGACTCAGGGGGGACGGGACGGCTCGAACGCCTCATCAGGAGGCAGTAGTCATACTTCGAGAAGAGGTATCCTGCCTTAAGCGTTCTTCGAGTCTGCAACTGAGAGAGTTCCTCGACTACTCGTGTCACCTCTCTCTTTGTCCTGCATGCGTAGAGCACGTGCAGGTTCTCCTCCCTCGCGGCGAGGAGCGTACCGCAGAGGACGGCCGCCGTCTTTCCCAGACCGCTCATCGCCTCCGCCACCAGATAACGACGATCCTTGCAGGTCTGATAGACTCTCAGCGCGAGTTCCCGCTGCCCTGGGCGAAAAGAATCGTATGCGAAGAAATCTTCGAGTAGCACAGGATTATATCCTGACTGAATATTTTAGGACAGAGGAATTCTTTCTAGACGGAGATCCGGGTCATGAAACCCTCGCTGTCGAAGAGGGTGGTCGTTGCCTTCGCTACCCTGTCCCTGTCCTCGGCGCCCGTGTAGACGCGGAGGATGTCAACGAAGCCTGCTATCGACCCGATAAGCGGGAGGTCCTCTATCGGTACGGTCTTGGTACGCATCTTCTTGGCGTCGTCGTACACCAGGGTAATCGAACGCAGGGCCTCCCTCGAAGAAGTGTACGGAACGGAAGGCGTCGTCGGGACGTCGAGGTAGATGTGTATCGGATCCACACCGGCTTTCTCCGCCAAATCGAGGACGACCTGGTTTCTCACCCTGATCTTGCCGAAGAGCTGTCCCACTGTCCGATCCCTTCTTTGAATCACGCGTTCGAAGACGCATTTGATTAATTTCCTGTTTCTGAAGTCGTTAGCCAACTGCCTCGCCTCGCGCAGGTTTGTGGTGTCGCCGTCTAGATTGGCTAGCTTCTGAAGCACTATCTCGTCGGTTAACTCCAGGTAGTCGTTCATCTCGGAGAGGTCTGTCAGGTGGAGGACTTCGTCTGCGAGGGTCATAGAATGGACGAGCATCAACTCCGCGGCCCTTACCGTCCTGTGAAAGTAGACGGCCTTGAACATCTCGTATCTCGCGATGAGTAGAGCCTCGAAAGCGTAGAGTGCCGCGTTGTCCAAAGCCAGGTGGTTGTCTACCACGTAAAGCGAGTCGATGACACGGTAGATGTCTACTCTGCCGTACTCGACCCCGGTGAAGTAGGAGTCGCGCAGAAGGTAATCCATTATGTCCGCGCTGTGGCCGCCAGCTATAATCTCGTTCATGTAGGGAGGTTTGGTTGTCTGCTTCCCGACGCAGAATTCTGACATTTTTTTGGGTGAGAAGCCGTGCTTCTCGAGTATTTCCTTGATTGAAGTTTCGAGGATTACCCGTTGTGATATGTCTTCGTGCGTAATGTCCGTCTTTTCGGTCAAGACTTCTTCATACATATGCGAGAACGGGCCGTGCCCCGCGTCGTGTAGGAGAGCGGCGAGTCTGACCTCCTGAATCTCGTCATTGTCTATACCGATTCTCTTTGAGAGAGACTCGGCAATCATCCCCGCCACATTCATTGTTCCGATTACGTGTTCGAAACGAGAATGAACGGCGCCCGGGTACACCAGGTAGGCTCCTGCGAGTTGGTGAATCCGCCTTAGCCTCTGTATGAAGGGTGAATCGATTAGGTCGCGCTCGACCTCGGTTATCTTCACGTATCCGTGGACCGGGTCCCTGATTTCGGCTATGGGCTTCAGTATCAATAGGGGTGTGCGACTACTTCGTGTTTAAATCGTTTGGCCGGTCTTGACCGAGAGGTGCTGGGAGACCGCTTTCACAATCGACATCTGGACGGACTGTGAGCCTTCGTCTGCATTAATGACGACCCACCCGAAGCGCCCCGCCAGCTCGAGGTAGGTCTTTCTAGCCCTTTCTTGAAGCGTTAGGTCTCCCTCATACCTGTCCTTAAGGTGGCCTCGGCGGTCGAAAAGCTTCCCAGTCGGGGCGTCCAGAACGAGTACCAGACTCGCTTTCGGCAATCCTTCCTCCAGATTGATCAGCCAATCGAGGGGGAGACCGTTGGCAACTCCGTATACCAGGTTCGACTCGGTATACCTGTCCACAATCACCACTTTTCCGTGGGAGAGGTAATTTTCTATTGTTTCGCGCTTCTCCCAGCGATTCGCTGCGAAGAGTATGTGGCTTAGGTGGGGAGAGTAGTCTCTCTCGCCTGCTAGGAATTTCTTGAGCTCCATGCCGAGGTGTGTGGTGTAGTCCGGAAATGAAAGAATTTCAGTTCGTATTCCCCTCCTAATCAGCCACGAGCGCAGGAGAGAGCTCTGGGTGCGCTTCCCGGCCGCGTCTATGCCTTCTATTCCTATTATGAAACCGATTCCCGAAGTCTCGACCACTGTCTTCGACTTGAGGAAATCTAAAATGTTTTACTCTGGAAAGGCTCGTGCAGGAGGGATCGCGCAGTCAATCAGATATGGCCGTCAGGATCAGTAAGATGAGTGTCAGTGGTATTGCTATCAGGACGAACCTCTTCGCAAAGGTCGAGCTACGCCGAGCGAGCAAGGCGAAATCCTCGATTGCTTTCGTACCGAAAACGTGGACCTTGCTGACAAACTCGCCTATTCCATATCTATGATACGAGAGGCGGCTCTCCGCGATCTGGGCGAGCTTGACAACGTAGGATGCGACGTCGGATATCGGGGTTGCCTCGCCCAGTACGAAATATCCGCGCTCCATCGCGACTCCGCGGGCTGCGAGGTTGTGAGAGTCCGAGGTGCAGAGCTCGATCAGCCTGAACCCCGCGCTCTCTAGCTTCCGTTTCACTTCTTCCTTTGACACAGGATTCGCGTTGTTCGAGTCCACGAGAACGAGCGCCCATTTGGTCCTCTCAACCTCGAATGTCAAAACTCCCACCCCGGCGTCGCTTATATCTGGCCCGTGGCTGAACTCCAGCTCGGACGAATGGGCAAAGCCGACGCGAAATTCATGCGCCTCTTCCCGTCTCAGCCTCTCGACGAGGTCACGCCAAGGACGGTCGCTCACAATTTCGAATTTTACTCTTTTGCTACCGATTGAATTGTGGGCGTCCACAAGGGAGACGTCGAAACCGAATTCTTTCGCCACCGAGGCAAGCTTTCCCTCTACAGAGTATGTTATGTCGTCAGAGCTCAGTGGGGAGGAGGAGACTATCACAAGCGCCTGATTGCCGAGAGCGATGCAGGCGGCGCTGAAATCATCTATCTTGGCCAGAAGTGGCCCTCGCATGTCCGCGGGCTGATTCTTCGTCTGAATCCCAGCGGCAAGGCTTGCTGTTTCGATGGCGTATCGAACGCACTCGTCCCGGGTCGGGATATTCTTTTCGTGACCGCCAGGCCGATGCATCGTCAGGGCGGTCATTTGTTCGGCGTCGAACTTTTCAAAGAATAGCTCTGGTAGATTATAGCTCCCGACGGGAAAGAAAGGACCGGGGTGTATCCCTGAGAGGACCAAGGTGGGTTGCTTCTTCGGCGTTTCAAACTTTATCACCCTAGTTCCAACAGATTCTTCAACCGAGTAGCGCGAAAGAGCTCTCTCCAGTTCTTCAGGGTTGTGCGCAGCCCAAGTCTTAAGGAACGCCTGGAGGGTGTGAATCGCAGAGTCGTTGGTGAGGGTTCGTATTGCTTTCAGCTTGTAAATAAAGACGAAAGCGAGTGCGACTACGATGGCCCCAGTTCCGACCCCTAGTATAGAAACCCTGGCGAGAGTTCCCGACCACAGGAAGACGAGTGTTGGATGTATGATCGATAGAGGTCCGGCGAACCTCGTCTTCTCCACAAAGGCCCCATTGATTACCACGAGCTCGAAAGCAAAGACCAGAAAGGCGCCGAATGTTATCGTCACCAGGTTCTGAACTGACTTGAAGAGAGAGACGTAGAACAGCTCGGCGGCGACGGCGAATAGCCAGATGAGAGTCCCAGAGAGGATCATCGCGCTCACCCTTCTCGGCGTCGCAATCGAACTCGGTTCTACGACCTTGATTAGGTATTGGAGTACGACTGTCGAGGTGAATGTCGTCGCGAGGCCTAATAGGGTCGAAATCAAGTCGAGATGTAGCCTATCAAACGATATGGCGAGCAGGACTGCCGAGATTCCTAGGTATGCGACGAGACTCGTGGATGAAGGGAGGGAGAAAAGTCTCCTGTACCTTCTTGCGAGCTCCTCTGTCGAAGAAGAGGACAACAAAGACACTGGGTCAGCGGAATATCTGATTCATGATAAGCGATGTAATTACCAGAGTTATGGAGAAAGCCATGACTAGCTCAGGCTTGATCTTGATTCCCTCTGTCGCCTCGTTGAAGAACGTCAGTAGTCCCGCGCTCGATGCGGGAAGGGGATTGCCCTTCTTCTTGCCGCTCATCGCAATTCATCATCTTCGATGAAGGTTCTTAAGCGTAGCGTCTTCTGCCCAGTTAAGTCGTAGGCTGACGGGATGCCCGGATTAATGCCCGACCGACAACTTAACAGAGCCCAGAATCCGCTAGTTTGTCGGTATGCCGAGGGGCAGTGAAGCTTACAGCAAGATTCTCCGTCTTGTCAGGGAGCACGAGCGTTGGTTCGCCGACAGCCTACCGATGATAGCGAGCGAGAATGTGGCATCGAAGAGGGTTCGCGAAGTTCTCTCATCAGACTTGGGACATAGGTACGCAGAGGGTTGGCCGGGAGAGCGCGTCTATGCCGGCTGCAAGTACATAGACGAGGTCGAACTTCTCGCAATCGAGATGGCCAGGAAGCTCTTCAGGGCCGAATTTGTCGATGTAAGGCCGACCTCGGGAGTCGGGGCGAACTTGGCGGTCTACTCGGCATTCACCTCCCCAGGGGATATCATGCTGGCGCTTTCGATCCCCAACGGCGGCCACATATCTACGGGAAAGAGGGAGTTTTCCGGCTCTGCGGGACTCGTCCACGGCCTTGAGATTGAGTATTTCGCGTTCGATAAGGGTGAGATGAATATCGACGTGGATGAAACGAAGAGAAGGATGTCCAAGCTGCACGAGGCGGGCAAGGTCGTGAAGATGGCAATGTTTGGAGGTAGCCTCTTCTTGTTTCCCCATCCCGTCAGAGAATTAAGTGAAGCTGTGACTGAAGTCGGGGGCCTAGTCTGTTACGACGCGGCGCATGTCGCTGGGTTGGTGGCGGGTGGGCAGTTCCAAGACCCGCTCAGGGAGGGCGCAGAAGTGATGACGTTCAGCACTCACAAGACGCTGTTTGGGCCGCAGGGTGGCGCTATCGCGAGCAGTCTGAGGCTTTCCGAGGAGATTAAGAAGGCGGTCTTTCCGGGGACGACAAGTAACCACCACCTGCACAACGTTGCGGGGAAGGCCCTGGCGTTCGCGGAGTTCCTGAGGTTCGGCCAAGCTTACGCAAGGGACGTAGTAAACAACGCGAGAGCTCTGGCAGAGCACCTCTCGGAATTGGGTGAGGTCGTACTAGGTGAGAAGAACGGGTTCACGAGGTCGCATCAGGTTGCCTTGGATGTGACCAAGTACGGGGACGGCGGTGCCGTGGAGCGCAAACTCGAGGAGATGAACATCATTGTCAACAGGCAGTTGATCCCCGGAGACCTGCAGGCGGGTCGCCATTACACCAACCCGGGCGGGGTGAGGCTCGGTGTCTCGGAGCTGACGCGACTGGGAATGAAAAGGAGTGATATGATCGATGTCGCCGAGATAATTCATCTCGGACTTTCGACTGAAAAAGGGGGAGAAGTCAGAAGGAGAATCCACGAACTTAGAGCCCCCTTCAGGACCGTCAAGTATTCCTTCAGGTCGTCACCTGCTTATTTCTTTAGCTAGAGTTCGCGAATTCCGTGAGTTCCGTCTGGGTCGACCTCCCTCTACCCGGGAAGAGCTGGTCTAGTTCCCTCTGGGCCATCTCGAGACGGCTCTTCAGGTACTCGTCTACGTTGTAGTCTCTGGCGAGCCTCTGCGCTGTAGCCAAATATTTCTCCACGGATGCCTGAGTCAGTGTCTCCCGTAGTTCGCTGCCGCAGATGTCACAGCGACTTGAGATCGGTGGTCTCCTATACGTCGCGCCACAACCCTTACACTTGAAGGCCTGCGAGGCATACTTCTTCATGTTTCCCATCACGTCCCTTATCAGATGGGTTCTGATTATCGATTCGACGACTTCTTTCGTTGACACGGCTTCAATCTTGTCAGCCACTTCTATCTGCTTCGCAATCTTCTCTGCCAAGGTTCTCAGGGTGGAGTATGATCCTCTGGAACGCTTTATTGTAATGGAGGAGGTGGCGTGGGTAAAACCGAGCCCGAAGAACTGCCTCTCGCCCGCGAGCCTTCTTCCTATCGTTTCCACCATCGGTTCCAGTGACGCGGCGGTTGGATAGGTTTGGGTTGCTTCATAGAATTCTCTGGGATATCTCGAAGCGATATCGAAGTTATGCGCTTGGTTGTCTACCTCGGCTGGAATTACGACCGGTTGTATAAGGAGAGGGGTGTCCATCAACCCACCAATCTGGTCGGGTATGTATTCCGTTGAGAAGTTGAGTAGTGTGTCGAGGAGGAGCAAAAGCGAGTCGCCGTCTCCATCGCAGTCACGCCTCTTTGCGGCGTGCCAGCATGGACTGGCAAAACAGACCTGAGTAGCCGCGAAACCAATCACGCGACCGGCCACTCCGACTGACGTGTGGGGGGCCAATCCGATGACAATCCTTCCGATCAGGTCGGAAGCCTTCTTTGCCTCGTAGAACGGTTTGATATTGTAGAGTGTGACGAGTTCTTCATCGATGAAATTCGCCATGCGGACGAGGTCGTCTGCGATATCGATGGGAAGAATCACGTCCTGAGGCTTGATTTCTAGGATTTGGTCTGTTCTCGTCAACCGCTCGCCTCTGTAGTCTTCGGCATAGCCTAACATCGATAGCGTAGGCAGGTCGGTCTTGATGTCTCTGGGTCTAAAGTGAGTTAGCGGGGCATTTGTGACGTCGATTCTCATCGTCCCGTCCTTGTATACATAGACGCTGTTGTTGCTTCGGATGATACCCTTCTCCAGCGCCTCCGGCGTCTTCGACTGGCTGGTCAAACCGCGAACGCCTTTGACGGGTTTCGACGGGTCGTGCGGAACCCTTCTGATCGCGAATTCCACTTTGCTCCTGAGGTTGAGCCTTGTCTTTGAGTGAGTCACGGTCTTGATCTTGCAGCTCGGACAGACCGAATCGTTCGTGTCTTTGTTGCAGCGTGGACATGTGAGAAACCTCTGTGTCGCCTCGCCGCACTGGTCGCATCTGATCGAGGTGCGGCGAGCACCGCATGAGGGACAAACGAGGTTGACGATGTCGACCTCGACCGTCCCTTCCTTACCAATCACCGAAAGGAGATTTCGAGAAGGTCCGCTCCCCGGACCAACGGGGAAGAGTGTGTGTACCGGAGGCTTGAGGTGTCTTAGCATGGCCTTCTCCGGCCTTCCGACGCGTACGCCGACGGTGGCTGTCGTCTGCCTTCCGATTCTGATTCCTGAGAGGCCCCTGATCATATCTGCAGCGTCTCTGTAATCCTCCGAGGGTGGCACGGCTGAATCCAGGGCGAGGAGATGGGCGAGGATTATTGCGTCGTCGCCTTCAACCCGCGCAACGCTGCCCTGCACTTTGTGTGGAAGTAATGTGCGCTCTAGTAGCAGCTTCACGGGATGCGATGTGATGTCTATCTCAACATGGTCGTTCGCGTAATGGGAAGCCCGTCGGACCTCAAGTAGCTCGGCTGCGGAGAGGCGGTCGAGACGATAGGAGAACCGGGGGTGGAGGGGCACGTTCAACTCTTTGGAGAGTGTCAGTGCTTCCCTGGCCGAGATCCCCAGGAAGGGGTCCGCTGTTATTCTTTCCAGAATTTCGTTGTAGATTCGATTCTCGCCGGGATTCTGCCTATTTGGCGAGAGGGACGCGTTTTCGACATCCTGCACCCACCACCCGACGACGTACGGTGATGGGGAGAGGTTCTTGTTGCTCTCCAGGAAGTCCCCAAAGCTGATTAGCACGTCTCCCAGGTCAATTACTTTAGCAAGCTCGTCGCGAACTTCCTCCGCTTGCTCAGCGCTATCTATCCTTCTGACGGAACCATCTCTTAACAGAATCGTAGGTCCTTCTATGCTGTCCACGAAGGCTATTGTCGCGGCCTTCCCGGGCTGGTCTACCTTGACTTGCGTCCCCACCACAACCGGAAAGTCCAGGAGCGTGGGCACGGCGGGATGAATTCCGACCGTTGAGAGGCCGGTGTTAAAGGAGCGCCCGTACCTCAACCTGAAACCTCCCATTCTTCCGGGAGACGAGAGGACCGCTCTGCCGGAGATTACTTCCTCAAAGTGAGCACCCGCGTGCTCAGTCTCGCTGGAAGATTGTTGTGTCCCACCCCCTAGCTGTTCTAGCCACTCCCAACCCGAGACGTTCAAGCTAGCCAGTTTCTTCTCCAGTTTATGGGCCCTCCCGACCACCCCATCGTTCAGCACCCTCAGAGCCCCGCCTCTGACGCGGTCAGTTCCGACCCTGCTTAGGTTTCTATGGACGACTACCTCGACGGGATCTGTTTCGACTCCGTCAATCTCTACTGGAAGGTTCGATATTGCCGACCTTACATCTTCGTCGGTCACCCTGTACTGAAAGTTCCCGACTTCTCTTTCGTAGACACGGAGTTCTTCGGTGTATCTGCCTATCTCTTCTTCTCTCGCCCTGTAACTCGACAGGCCGAGTTTCTTTGCCGTCAGGTCCGCTATCACGAGTGAGAAGGCCGCCTCGGTTCCCCCGGCAGACCGCATTGGGCCTGCGTACGACACGGACGCGTAGCTGCTGTTGTCATCGTTTTGCTTCACTGAAACCGTGTAGATCCCTTGAATGGGTGCGACCGTGACTCCGTCGGTTATGACTGCGAGACCAGCTCTGACGCCGTACTCGAGCGCCTTGGCGGTATCCATTCTTCCGAACTTCCCGAGCGCTATCTCCTGAGAGATGTTGATGGCGGCTTTCTCCTTGCTCGTTGTCTTGAGAAGGATTCTCAGGCGCTCCGCGAGCCCCTCGAATTGGTCCAAGCCGAGCATCTCGTTCACTCTGTCCGCGAGGTCAAAGACCGTCCTAGGCTCCACGTTGTAGTTGGGGTCGTAGCCTTTCGACCTGCCGATTTCTGCGATGCTGTAAGCTTGTTCGTACTGGGACAGAATCTCCTCGTAGTATGGGTTCAGATGGGCAGGGAAGGGTGCGAGTTGTTTAGATCGTTCCCAGGCGGACTTGGCGTCGAATGGCATTGAAGCTCCTCTGTGCTCCTCCGCTTTACCTGTGTCTTATGCCTTTGACGACGCTCGCTAGGATTGGTTCGACCTTCCTTCTTCAGAAGGGTCGTCTTCAATATCAAGCAGTATATGGGGAGAGACGAAGAAACAAGCGTGTAGTGATTGCTCGCCACTGCACCGGCCTCGAATGAACGGAGAGGCAAGGATTGGGCTGCGAGGATGTGAACCGATCTTCATTCGCCTTGGGTCGAACGAGCACCGTCGAGGTCGGCTGCCAGTCGCGCCCGTCATATCTTTACCGATTTTCAGACCGACCAACCTGCTGTACCTCATCAACCTGGGCTTCGACAAGGTTTTCGAAAAGAGGAATTGGCCGGGCAACCGTTTCTGCATTTTCAAGAAAAATATCGTGAAGTAACTCGATCAGATATCACTCAGTGGACCTAATGCAAGACCGGGATGATGGGACCCGTCTAACCGAACTGCGATACAGAGGCAGAAATAGGGCCGTTCTTCTGGTCGCTTAGCGTGATCATGTCGCCGATATCT
>Ga0209237_1002172_pt1 | contig 11746 bp, 11 predicted proteins | sample GraSoi013_1_40cm_2_FD_185820 | JGI IMG/M metagenome (GOLD analysis project Ga0209237, IMG submission 185820) | Grasslands soil microbial communities from the Angelo Coastal Reserve, California, USA - Sample 10_02_2013_1_40cm (SPAdes) (version 2) | ecosystem: Environmental > Terrestrial > Soil >...
GAAGGCCAGCTCGCGCAGGCGTTGGGCCAAGATGTCGAAGCTAAACTCCGTGCTCTCGAAGACCTCGGGGTCCGCCTTGAACGTGATCTTCGTGCCGCGCCGTTTGGTCTTGCCGGTAACCTTCAGGGGAGCGGTGGGCTTGCCCCGCTCGTAGCGCTGCTCGAAGACCTGGCCGTCCTGCCAGATCTCCATCTCCAGCCACTCCGAGAGCGCGTTCACTACCGAGATACCCACACCGTGGAGGCCGCCCGACACGGTGTAGGCACCCTCCTCGAACTTCCCGCCAGCATGGAGCATGGTGAGGGCCACCTCGGCGGCGGACTTCTTCTGGGTGGGGTGCAGGCCCGTCGGGATGCCCCGGCCGTTGTCCACCACTGTGACGCTGCCGTCGATGTGGATCGCGACCTCGATCGTCTCGCCGAACCCGGCCATGTGCTCGTCGACGCTGTTGTCCACCACTTCGTAGACGAGGTGGTGGAGACCCTCGGGACCGGTGGTCCCGATGTACATGGCGGGGCGCTTGCGGACGGCGTCGAGGCCCTCCAGCACCTTGATCTGCTCGGCGCCGTAAGAGTCGCGCTGCCCGCTCTCGATCTTGGTCTCGTCCGTGGCCATAGACCTCCTTCGCTCTGCCCTCCCTAGATCTTCATCGGCATGACGACGCACAGGAAGCCTGGGTCGCCGTCCGATTTCATCAGGCAGGGGCTCAAGGGAGTGTTGATCTCCATGGTGACTGACTCGCCGTCCATCACCGCCAGCGCATCGAGGATGTATCGGGCGTTGAAGCCGGTGGTCAGGCTCTCCCCGCGGTACTGCGCGGGCACCTCTTCGGTGGCCTCTCCAAGGTCGGGGTTGCTCGTGTGCAGGGTGAGCGTGCCTGCCTGCAGCATCAGCTTGACCGCGTTCGTCTTGTCTTTCGAGAGCACGGCGACCCGCCGGAGCGCGCCCTCCATCGCCGCCCGCTCGATCACCGCCTTCTTGGCACTCTCCTTCGGGATGACCTGTTGGTAGTTGGGATAGGTCCCCTCCATGACCCGCGAGGTCAGGTACAGCCCGCTCTTCTGGAACGTGACCAGATTCTTGGTGAAGCCCAGCAGCGGCTCGCCCTCCTCTTCCTCGAGCAGCCGCCGCATCTCCTGTGCCGCCTTGCGCGGAATGATCGCCTTAACCTCTTTGGGAAGGTCCGTCCCTGCATGCGCCAGTTCGCTTTCGGCGATCGCCAGGCGATGCCCGTCGGTGCCGACCAGTTTCATCGTGACCTTCTTTTCGGAAGAGTGCAGCGTGATCAATAGGCCGTTGAGGATGTAACGCGCGTCGTTGTCGCCCACTGCGAAGAGGGTCTTGCGAAGCAGCGACGAGAGCCCGCTCCCGGGAATGGCCACCCGCCCTTCGCGCTCAATCGTGGGCAGCGCCGGGAACTCCGACGCCGCCATGCCAACGATCTTGAATTGGCTCCGGCCGGCTTGGATCTGGACCCAGTTGTTCTCCTGCGTGGTGAATGTCACCTCGCCGTCTGCCACCTCCTTGAGGATCTCGTAAAGCTTGCGCGCGGAGAGGGTGACGCTCCCGGCCTGAAGGACCTCGGCTTTGTAGTGTCCCCGGATGCCAATCTCAAGGTCCGTCGCCACCAGTCCGACCCCGTCCTGCTTCGTCTCCAACAGGATGTTGGAGAGCACCGGCATGGTATTGCGCTTCTCCACTATCCCCTGGACGCGCTGCAGCCCCGTCAGCAACTCGTCCCTGGCAATCTTGATCTTCATCGCCCTGCCTCCTTCTGGGCTTATGCGCCGGTGATCTGACGCTTCAACTCCTCGAGGATTCCGAGCAGGCCGGGAACGCTCTGTTTTCCTTTCTCGACCTGCTTGCACGCGTGCATGACGGTGGTGTGGTCCTTGCCCCCGAAGTGCCGCGCGATTTCGGGATAAGACTGCTGCGTGATCTCCCGGCACAGGTACATCGCGATCTGCCGCGGGTAGACCAGCGCCCTCGTTCGCCGTTTGGACTTCAGATCCGCCATCTTAATGTGGAACTTCGCCGCGACGGCCTCCTGCACCGCGTCGAGTGTGATCACGTGCTTCTTCTCGTCGACCAGCTCCTTGAGCACGTTTTGCGCCATCTCGAGCGTGATGGCCTGGCCAGTCAGCGACGCGTAGGCCCCGAGTCGGATCAGTGAGCCTTCCAGTTCCCGGATGTTCGCTTTGATGTTGGTAGCCACGAACAGCGCGACATCGTCCGGGATGCTGATGCCCTCGCGCTCGGCCTTGTCCCGGAGGATAGCAATCCGCGCCTCAAGGGGGTAGGGCTGGATGTCGGCCACGAGGCCCCAGTCGAGACGGGAGCGCAATCGCTCCTCCATCTCGGGGATATCCTTGGGGTATCGGTCGCTTGAAAGGACGATCTGCTTGCGGGCCTCGAAGAGGCTGTTGAAGGTGTGGAAGAACTCTTCCTGGGTCGCCTGCTTGCCCGCGATGAACTGGATGTCATCCACCAGCAGCATGTCGATGTTGCGGTACCGGCGGCGCACATCAATCATCTTGTCGTACCGGATGCCGTTAATGACCTCGTTGGTGAACTGCTCGGACGTCACGTACGCGATCCGGAGATCTGTATGCTCGAGAATGTAATTGCCTATTGCGTGCATGAGATGCGTCTTCCCGAGCCCCACGCCTCCATAGATCAGAAACGGGTTGTACGAGGCAGCCGGAGACTCAGCAACCTTCATACTTGCGGCTCGGGCCAGTTGGTTGTTGGGAGAAGCAACGAAATTTTCGAAGGAATATCTCACGTTGATCTGTCCCGTTCTTCTTCCCCGCAGTCCTCCCGTGCCCCCTGGCCGGTCAACGTTCTCGCGGGACGGGGCTTTCGCCTGTGCTTCTGGTTCTGATACGACAAACCCCACGCGTAAGTGATCCTTCCCCGTCGTGTTCCTTAAAGTCTGCTCGAACAGGCCTTGGTAGTGATCCCGTACCCAGTCGCGATAGAATCTATTGGGCACCCTGATCGTAGCCTCGCTGTCATTGAGTTCTCCTAGGGACAGGCTCTGGAACCAGGTATCGAAGATTTCTTTCGACACCTGCTCTCGAAGCCGGCTCACGCTGGTTTCCCAGATCGCGGTTATGTCCACAGCAAGCCCTTACTTTTCAAGGACTCCACAGCCCCTTCCACTCCTGTGGATAACATCCGTACGACTGCCCCCATCTCTGCCTTCCAGTCCTAGCAGGGACTGCCGTCTTTGCACCCCCACTGTCACTCTATCCCCAGCGGGCGTTGCAGGTTGCCCCCACTCTGCTCAGACACTCAACCAGCCTATATGGTTGATCGGAGACCGCATTTTTTTCTATCCACAGCATCAATGGGCATTACTCTTACGACCGACTCCTTCTATTTTTTCTCTCAAACAACACCAGGAGAGTGAGGAAGCAAGTTCTTACCATGTGATGACCCGATCTGCCGTGAAGATCATCTCTACGAGCTGCTCATATGTGAGCTCGTGCTGTTCTTGCGAGGGAGGACCTTCCGTGAGACGGTACACTACACGCTGGGGCAACAACGATGCGGTGTTCCCTGCCGACAGGAGAACGACGAGAGGGGACGTGGCAGAAGGAGGCTGAGACCCAAGAACCTGGAGCGCAAGAGGCTTAGGAGAGCCTGTGAGCAGATGGAGCGTCATCTATACATTCCTATGAAAAGATGAGAGCACGGTCTGCTGATTCCATGGCAGCGGCAAGTTCGGCTGGGGTGACCGGCTTCGTCACAATGTCAGGCGTATACTGATGCGGTGTGTCCGCATCAGTTGCGATAAGGAAAGGAGTTCCCCACTCAATGAAGACGGGCAGGTGCTTGTCCAAGATCTCCGCATCAACAATGTCACCAGTATCCTCAGCCAGGAGATGAGGAGCACGGCCACATAAGATGATGCTAATGTCTTGCCCTTCGTTGTGAGAGCCTAACCCCAATGCAATGCGAAGAGCTTCCACAGCACGATGACTTTTGGTCGGGTCTGTCTGGATCACAACCAGCGTTCTCGGAGAAGGACGGACCATCCCGCACACTCAATTCAGAGCAACAAACCGGTCACAAGCGGAAACGATGTTGGAAAGAACGACTAACCCACAATAGGTGGCCTTATCATCTTTCCTTGGGACACCAAGGCGTTGAGCGCCATAGGCACAGGCGAACAATTTGAGCCCTGCATCCCGCAAGGGCTGAAAGCGTGGATCATCGACTGTTAACACTCCCTCGTCGATGAGGTACAGGTAGACATCAGCGCCTCCTTTCAGCGCAGCGCCGGAGAGGCCGATGGCAGTGGTCAGATTGGGGTTATCAGGACCTGTGGACAGAAGAATACCTAAGGCCCTTTTTTTCATCTTAAATCCACAGGGCTGCAATCATCGTAACTTAGCATAACAAAAGGGGAAATTGGCGAGTCAGCCACTATGAAAACTTTACCATAAAGGGCTATCCAGAGTCAAACAAAAAAACGGGAAATTCTCCGGGGCTACAGGGGAGGTAGTACCTAGGTTCTTAGCCCGGGGATTCTGTGTGAAGCCGGGTCTTGAATTCCTGGAGAGACAGAGTGTGGTCTTGTCTGGTTGGGATATAGCGAACGGTGATAGTGGAGGTGGCTGCCTCAAAGCGCTTGATAGCCCAGGTTATCCCTGCCGCCTCCGCGTACTTGAACTGCTTCCCGACATCGTCATCATCCAAGTAAACTTCGACGCCAATCCCTTCACTGCGGAGACCTTCGCGAAGCTTCTCAGCCTGTTGATGGAGATGGATCGTGTCTACGCCATCTCGAATGAGTAGGACGCGCGGTAGGACGCGAGGCGACTGAGGCGAAGCCTTTTTAAGTTCCTGCTCTTGCAGGAGCGACAGGATCCGTTCAAACCCGATCGAACATCCCACAGCAGGAATTTTCTTGCCGGCGAACTGCCCGATCAGCTCATCATACCGGCCGCCGCCGAGGATTGAGGATGAAAAACCCTCCACGACGGCTTCGTAGACAGGGCCCGTGTAATAGTCCATGCCGCGAACCATGATGGGATGGAATATGATGCGAGACCTCGGATTGATAGCACGCACAGAATTTATAATGGCGTCTAGGTTCGAACAGATGCTATCAATTTCATCGCGAACTACCTGATCATCGACCTTATCAAGCAGATCTTTATAATGCTGGTACTGGGTAGTGCTATGGAGCAGCACGTTGTGATCAACGTTAGTGATGGATTTTATAGTTAACCCTTTAACTTTGAGCCAAGGCTTGGAATCCTTCTGGAGAAGGTTACTTAGCTCATCCTCGAACTGTAGAAGTGTGATTTTGTCCAGTTTGTCGAGGAGGAGGGTAATGGCATGGACCTGCTGCACGGGTACGGCATAACCACGAAGGAGAAGAGGCAACAAACGCTTATCACTTATCCGAAACCAATACTGACCTAATTGAAACTCCTCTTGGAGCCTCTGGAGCACCCGTTCCGTCGCGGTGATGATCTCGACTTCATAATCAGGAGTGGCCCCACCCACCACGTCGATGTCGCACTGGTAGAACTCACGGTAGCGCCCTTTTTGCGGGCGGTCTGCGCGCCAGACCGGCCCGATGTGGTAGCGCCGGAATACCTTGGGGATTTTCCCTTGGTGAGTCGCTACGAAACGGGCGAGCGGCACTGTGAGATCGTAGCGAAGACCGTAGTCTGCCAGCTCGTCATCTTTTGCCTGGGCCAGCTTCTCACCCCGCTTCAGGATCTTGAACAGGAGCTTCTCGTTCTCTCCTCCCCCCTTGCCGAGGAGGACGGCCAGGTCTTCCATGGCCGGGGTGTCGATCGGGAGGTAGCCGTAAAGCCGGTAGACCGAGCTGATGGTCTCCATCAGGCGCTGGCGGAGGAGCGCGTCCTGAGGCAGCCAGTCGCGCATGCCTGTTGGGGGACCGATCGAGGACATCGCCGCGTATCCTAACGGCTTCTTGGCCGGCTATCAAGCCGGCACGTGGAAGGCTTCCTTGATGCCGGTGAGGACGAACTGGACGGCGATCGCCGCCAAGATCAAGCCCATGACGCGGGTGAAGATGCGCATCCCGGTCTCCTTCAGCAGGCGGGTGACTGCGGTGGCGCTGCGCAGCACAACGTACGCGATCAGCACATTGAGGGCGATGGCCAGCAGCAGCAGGACGAATGAGGGGACCACTTTCGGGGCTTTCGCCGCCTGGCCGGTGAGCGCGATCACGGTGGAGATCGAGCCGGGGCCACTCAGCAAGGGGATGGCCAGCGGGATGATGGCGATATCCTCGCGCTGGGCCCCCTCGGCGTCTTCTTCAGGCGTGTGGCGGACCCGCGCCGGTCTGGCCTCCATCATGTCGAAGGCGATCTTCAGCAGGAGGAGTCCCGCCACGATGCGAAACGCCTCGATGGTGACGCCGAAGAACTTGAAGATGAAGTTCCCAAACGCGGCGAACAGCACCAGCACGGCAAAGACGGCCAAGGCAGCACGCCTGACCATCGCTGCCCGCTCGGCTTCGGAGCTGTGCGGTGTGATGGACAGAAAGATAGGGACGTTACCCACTGCGTCCAGCGTGACGAAGAGAGAGACGAACGCGGTGACGAAGAACGTCAGCAGCGGGTCCATCAGCGGCCAGGCGCCCTGGCCTTACTGAACGCGCTGCGCGGATTCTCAGTGGACAGCTTGCCGAGCTCCTTGTACAGCTCACGCTCGCGGGGGCCGACGGACTTCGGGGTTACTAGAACGAAGCGGACGTACTGATCGCCTCGGGTGCCGTCTCGCCGTGGAAGCCCCTTGCCGCGCAGGCGCAGACGTTGACCCGCCTGGCTCCCTGGCGGGATGCGCATCGAGACGGGGCCATCCAGAGTGGGTACCTGGACTTCCGTGCCCAGGACGGCTTCCCAGGGCAGCAAGGGAAGGTCGATCTGGAGGTCCTCAGGGGACTCCTCGAGGAGCGTGTAGAACGGATGGGGCTGGAGACGAATCTTCAGGTAGAGATCGCCGGGGCGAGCCGCCCGCCCGTTCGTGGCGCCTTGGCCCTTGAGCCTGATGCGGTCACCCGGGCGCACCCCCTTCGGCAGAGTGACATCGAGTTGCTTGGGTCGGAGGCGCCCTGACGCGTCCCGGGCCGTGAGCGTGACGCGCCTGGTGCCTCCCTGGGCCAACTCCTCCAGGGGCAGTTCCAGTTCCGCCTCCAGGTCGGCGCCCTGGTCCCTGCCGCCGGCCTGCTCGTCCAGATCCCATTCCCAAGACGACTGCCCTCTGGAGAACGGACCGCCGCGCCCTCCGAACAGGGCTTCGAAAAAGTCGCTGAAACCGCCGCTGAAGCCCTCTCCCCCTGTCCAGGTCCAACTTCCCGCCTGACCGCTGCCGGGCGGCGGCGTGAAATCCATGCCGTCTTTCCAGCGAGAACCGAGCTGATCATACTTCTTGCGTTTTTCCGGATCGCCGAGGACCTCGTGGGCCTCGTTGATCTCCTTGAATTTTTCCTCGGCCACCTTCTTCTTCGCCGGCGTGTCTTGCAAATCAGGATGGTACTGGCGCGCGAGCTTGCGATAGGCGTCCCGGATCTGCTTCGCGGTTGCATCGCGAGGAACGCCCAAGACCTCGTAGTAATCTCTATATTTGACGCTCATGGGTGAAAGAGTACCACACCCGCGGCGTTTGTCCAGCCTGGCCTCAGCGTTGTGCGCCTCGCGGCCCTTTGCTATAGTGCCGCCCTATGCTTGCGGTGATCACCGGGGCTTCGCGTGGCATCGGAGGGAGCTACGCGCGCCAGCTTGCCGCGCGGGGCTATGCGCTGCACTTGGTGGCGCGTGACGCAGAGCGGCTCGCCCGCGTCGCGGGCGAGATTCGGGCGGCGCACGGCGTTGCGGTCGAGGAGATTGTCCTCGACCTGGCCCAGGCGGACGCAGCCGAGCGCTTGTACGCGGACGTGCGCCGACGCCGCACGGAGCCCGTGGACCTCCTCGTCAACAACGCCGGGTTCGGCCTGTATGGGGAATTTGCGGACATGCCGATGCCGCGCATTCAGGAAATGCTCGTTCTGCACCTGCTGACGGTCACCAAGCTGATTCGCCTGATCCTCCCTGAGATGCGGGAGCGCCGCAAGGGCGCCATCATCAACGTCGCGTCGGTCGCCGGCTTGCTGCCGCTTCCCTATCTCTCATTGTATGCCGCGACCAAGGCCTTCCAGGTGAGCTTGGGGGCAGCCCTGGACTTGGAAGCCCGGAAGCACGGGGTGGTGATCCAGACCTGTTGCCCCGGTCGAACGGCCACCGACTTTCATGCGACAGCCGGCGTCAAACAATATTGGGCCCCTGGCGATCAGCAAACGGCGGATGAGGTGGTAACCGAGTCGCTCGCGGCGTTGGATCGTGGACGGTCATTTGTCGTGACCGGATGGCGAAACCGCCTGCTGAATCGTATCCAGCAGCTCGCACCCCGGCGTGTTGTGCTGCGGGCCGCCGAGCGGCTGATGAGGCCGTGACGCGAAAGGCAAGGCCGAGCACCGACATGAGCGGGGTCTTCAGGTCCGGCATGGCTGCCCTCGTGGCATTGGCATGGGGAACGGCATGCTCTTCGCCCGGCGACCATCACCACCCCTTCGCTCAGGACGGCCCTCCAGCCATCACCGGCAATCCCGCCGCCGATCCCACGTTGCCGCCTCGGCTCGGCCACCCGGGCCGGCTGCTCCTCGGATGCAGCGCCAGGACCGCTCGCGGGCCTGAGACGGCGGAGCTGTACGCCTCCGCGCTCGACTTCGACGAAGGGCGGCAGAGCTTTTTCCTCAAGCGGCTGGACTCGGCGGGCCGCGAGAGCTTCTATCCACTCCACGGGCATTTTCTAGACGGGGGCCGCTCCGGCATTTTCATGGTCCACGACGGGAAGGGCCTCAAGGACGGAGACGCGTACCGGATTGACCAGAGCGTCAATATGGGCGTGCTGTTCCTCCACACGGCGGACGGCGGACTGCGCGCCATCCTGGACGTCTTCGCGGAAGAGAATGTGGGCAAGCTAGGCGAGGGAGCAGGGCGGCCTCTTGGTGAGTACTCCTGCCGCTGGGCGGAAGAGGGCCGCCGCCTCTCCTCGCAGCGCGAGCATGTGCGGGCGCAACCCAACAGCGGGGCGACGCCTCCCAGCCATTGGTACCGAGAGTCCGATCGAACCGTGCTTGCCTGTCTCGGGTCATCGATGGATGGAACATATCGCTTCGAGTTGCGGGGCTCGAAAATCTGGCCTGGCCACCTCGGATTCCTCGTCGTGCGAACTCCAGGGATGGACCAGCCCGTCGGCTACAACGTCCACATGCTGGAGGGACCGGGGCGGCTGCTGATCCACGCACACAGCTTCCCGCATCGCACGAAGGCCAGCATGCTCGACACGTTGGAGGAGACCGAAACCGTGATCGGCGGGCTCTTGCTGGTCCCGTCAGAGACAGGATACACGGGCTGGATCGGTCTCGCGGGGTCGAGCGCCGATCCGTACAACCTTTCGTTCTCGCGGGACGCGACGGTTGGAGATTACGCCGCGCAGGGTCGGATCGTGGTGCCCCCGCTGCCTGTTGTCTGTCAGTAGAACGCCGCTCAGCCAAGACTTCGCGGCTACGGAAGCCGCGGGCGCTCCTCATTCATCATTTCAATGGCGGAATTTCGCGGCCGGTGGCGTCGCGACTCTGCTCCCAGGGAACCAGTGGATAGGTAATCTCGTCATACCCGACATTGATGCCTTCCGCATCGGACGCGACGACCCGTAACGTCAGTCGGTCCTTGCCTTTTAGCCACTTCGGGATCGTGTAGTCGCCCTGGAAGATGCCCTTCGGGCCCTGGTGAAAGAATTCCACATGCCCGATCACCGTGTCGTCGACCCGCACTTCTCCGTAGAGTTCCATCATGCGGGAGTCCCAGTTTCCGAAGGGCTCGACGATGCAGTCGCACATCATGTTGACCGTCGTGCGGATCGTGACGCCGTCGCCGATCCCTAGAGGCCGGTCTGGGGTCGGCGAGACGATCTGGACGATCAATCCGTTGATGTCCAGCACGATCCCGTCGCCGGTGACGTGCTTGCCGGGATAGAGCAAGACGGTTTTGCTGGCGCGCCGCTTGGCGCGGGGAAACTTCAGTGGGCCTTCTCCGGTAATCTCAACCAAGGTGGGCTTCGTCAAGCTGAGGGTGGCCGTGAAGGACGCGGCCCCTTTCAAGCTGTAAATCTGCTCGTGCTGCTGTCGTGGGGTCATCATGATGGATCGGAGATCGCCGCCAGAGCCCGTCTGGACCCCGGAGGCCAGGACGGCGCCCGTCTCCAGGTCCTTGATCGCGACGGCCGCCCCGCCAACAGCGTCGCCCAACACCATCGCGCGGTTCCCCACCACACGGACCATCACCGTGGTGGGAATCCCTGGGGACGGCGCGTCCGCAGCCCAGGCAGCCACGAGGGCCAATAAAAGACTGATAGCCCCTGCGCCGAGGAGGGCGGTGCGCTTCGCCATACTCGGCATGAATCGGCATGTGATCATTGCGATGCCGGTATCTTATCAGATCGGTCCAGTAGCTGGAGGGGGCGAGGCTCAGGGAGTGAACACCTCGTTGACGTTGCTGAACGACCCGCCGGGAGTGGGCCCTCCGCTGATCACGTAGATCCGACCGTCCAACGAGGCCGAGCCCAATCCGTGCCGGGCCGTTGGCATGGGCGCCAGGGCCTCCCATGAGTCGGAAGCCGGATGGTAGGCTTCATTCTCGCGGAAGGTCCCGGACGGGGCTTCCCCGCCGAAGACGTAGATGCGGTCTTTGACGACGGCGGCTGTGATCCCGCTCCGGGGCGTCGGAAGGTCAGCCTTGCGCGTCCACCGATCGGTTGCGGGGTCGTATTCCTCGGTGACGCCGAGGTTCTGGCCGTACTGGCGGTTCAACCGGCCACCGATCGCGTAGAAGCGGCCGTTGAGCGGGGCGGCGGCATGGTGGTCGCGGGCCGTCGGCATCGGCGCGCGCACGGTCCAGCTATCGGTCGCCGGGTCATAGACCTCATGCGCGCTGGTGTTGCCGTCCCGGTTATAGCCGCCCACCGCATGGAGCTTCCCGGCGAGCGCCGCGACGGCCAGCGCCCCGCGCGGTGTGGGCATGGATTTGCGGGCCATCCACCGATCGGCGACCGGGTCGTACTCATACAGGCTGGTCACCGGCGACCAGATGGAGAACAGCGAGAGTTCGAACCCGCCGATGACGTAGAGCCGGTCATTCACCACTCCGATCCCCGCATGGTGCAGACCGCTGGGCAGCGGGGCGCGCTCGTGCCAGGTGTCGGTAACCGGATCGTATTCTTCAACGGCTGGCGTGATGAACGGGAGGCCCGGTTGAAAGCCTCCGACCACGTACACCTTGCCGCGGACGGCGGCGACCGCCACTTCGGTCCGGTTGAGCAAGGCCGGCGCCTTGGCGACCCATCCGCCCTTCGACGGGGCCCCTACGGCAACGGCGACCGACGCGAGAGTTCCTGCAAGAAGAAATCCGGCGAAGGCGACGCGAGGCATGGCGCCATTGTAATCGCAACCTGGCGAGGGAGTCTATGTCTGGTCAGGCCTTGTGGACGCTGTGCTCATCGATCAGCAGGGGCGGCCGATCGAAGCGCTGCCTGATGCGATTGATGGCCTGTAGGACCAGGGGCCGGCTGACGAGCTTGCGCTCGATCGCCCGCTTCCCCGGGAAGTCCATCAGCGACACGCCGATCAGTATCGTGAGCAGGCCCTGCCCAGGCAGGA
>Ga0209237_1002173_pt1 | contig 11741 bp, 7 predicted proteins | sample GraSoi013_1_40cm_2_FD_185820 | JGI IMG/M metagenome (GOLD analysis project Ga0209237, IMG submission 185820) | Grasslands soil microbial communities from the Angelo Coastal Reserve, California, USA - Sample 10_02_2013_1_40cm (SPAdes) (version 2) | ecosystem: Environmental > Terrestrial > Soil >...
CGGCTCGAGCATGCGCCGGAGGAGCTGCCGGAGCCCGGCGTCGTCGTCCACGACGAGCACCGGGCGGTCGCGCCGGTGTTGCTTCAGCACCGTCACCAGGCGGTCGCGGTCGATCGGCTTGGTGAGATAGTCAGAAGCGCCGAGGGCGTAGCCCAGGTTCCTGTCGTCGACGATCGTCAGCATGATGACAGGAACGTCGGCGACATCTGGATCGGCCTTGAGCGCCGACAGGACCGCCCAGCCGTCCATTCCAGGCATCATGACGTCGAGCGTGATCGCATCCGGGCGAAGCTCGCGGGCCCGTCGCAACCCCTCCTCGCCGCCAGCGGCGGTGACGACCCGGAACCCCTCCTTGGCGAGGAAGCGCTGCATCAGGTCCCGCACCGCCGCCTCGTCGTCGACCACTAGCACGGTGCCGACGCCCGAAGCCACGCGGTCGGTGCCGGCTGTTCGACGATCTCGGCCACGAGGGCCGGCAGCAGGATGGTGAAGGTGCTACCTCGGCCCGCCTCGCTTTCGACAGTAACTTCACCGCCCATCATGCGGCAGAGCCTCCGGCTCAGCGCCAGGCCAAGACCCGTTCCGCCGTACTTGCGCGTCGTGGCCGCATCGGCCTGGGAGAAGACCTCGAACAGCCGCGTGAGCTGCTCGGGCGTCATGCCGATGCCCGTGTCGCCGACGCTGAACACCATCCAGTCCTGGCCGCCCATCACCTCGCGGGCCACCGCCAGCGAGATCGTTCCCCGATCGGTGAACTTGCAGGCGTTGCTCAGGAGATTGAAGAGGGTCTGGCGCACCTTCGTCAGGTCCGCCCGCATCGTCCCGATCTCGTCCGGGCAGCGCATCTCCAGGCGGTTCGAGTTCTTCGCAGCGAGCGGCTGTATGACTGCGGCGATGTCCCTGACCAAGCCAGCCACGTCGAAGCTCTCGAGGTACAGCTCCATCTTGCCAGCCTCGATCTTGGAGAGATCGAGCACGGCGTTGATCAGCTCGAGGAGATGCTTGCCAGCCGCGTTGATCTTCTTGAGGTCGTCCGTGAACTGCTCGGCGCCGAGGTCGGCGGCGTCCTCCTGGAGCATCTCGCTGTAGCCGATGATCGCGTTGAGCGGCGTGCGCAGCTCGTGGGACATGTTGGCCAGGAACTCGGACTTGTGGCGGTCGGCCGCCTCAAGCTGGCGGCTCTTGTCCCCGATCTCCCGGAACAGCCGCGCGTTCTGGATGGCCAGGGCCGACTGGCCGGCGAAGGTCTTGAGCAGGTCGATGACCTCCGGCGAGAACTCTCCCGGCGTCTTTTTGTTGACGGTCAGCCCGCCGATCAGGTGCTCTTCGCGCAGCAGCGGAACCGCCAGGAGCGCGCGGGTTCCCGTCCGTAACAGCACGTCGCGCAGCGGGCCGCTGTATGCGCCCTCCTGGCCGATGTCGGGTATCTGGACCGGCTCACGGGTCACGGCCATGCGCCCCAGGACGCCTTCGCCTCTTCGAATCGGCGTGCGCCGGGCGACGGCGACCACTTCCTCGTCGAGATTGTGCGTGACGCGCACCACGAACTCCTCGGTCCGCTCGTCGTGCTCGTACACGGTACACGAATCGGTGCCGGCTAGCTGGTTGGCGCGCGAGACGATCGTGTCGAGCACGGTCTCGAGGTCGAGGGTGGAGCTGAGGGCCTGGCTGACCTCACCCAGCGCCTGCAGCTCCTGGACCGAGCGGGTGAGCTGGGTCGTGCGGGCCTGGAGTTCGCTGAGGAGCCGCGCGTTCTCGATGGCGATGGCCGCCTGGTCGGTGAAGGTCTCCATCAGGGCGATCTGATTGTCGGTGAACGGCCGGACCTCGTGTCTATAGATGACGATCACCCCCAGCAGCTCGGCGCTCCTGAGCATGGGGATTCCAAGGACGGTCCGGACGGCGTCGATCTGCATCGCCCCGTAGGTGTATTCGGGGTCGGCCCGGACATCGTGAATGTGCACCGTTCGCCGCGCGAGGGAGGCTCGTCCCGCCGCGCTCCCGCGCGCGAGGGACAAGGGATTGCGTTCGAGGAAGGCTCTGAGCTCGGCGGAGGCGTTGTGGGTGGCCACGATGCGCAGCACCTGCCCGTCGAAGCGGTAGATCAGCGCGCGCTCGGCTTCGCACAGGCGGACGGCGTTGTCGGCCAGCGTCTCGAAGACCGGCTGGAGATCGAAGGTGGACCGCCCCGATCACCTTGAGCAGCTCACTGGTCGCCGTCTGCTGCTCGAGCGCGACCCTCAGCTCGCTGTTGCGCGCCTCCAGCTCGGTGAACAGCCGCACGTTCTCGATCGCGATAACGGCCTGATCGGCGAAGGTCTGGAGGAGCGCGATCTGCTTGTCGGTGAAGGGGCCCGGCTCAGCCTTGTGGACGTTGATGGTGCCGATCGGGAGTCCATCGCGTAGCGTGGGAACCGCCAGGATGCTCCGGAAGTCGGTCATCCGTGCAACTTGCCGGAGTTCGAATTCCGCATCTGCGGTCACATCGGGGATCTGCGCGATCGCGCGCGCTAGAACAGCGCGCCCGGAAGCGAAGCCCCGGCTGGGCCGGCGGGGGTACACGCCGCGAACCACATCGGTGCCTTCCGGGCTAATGGCCGCGTGCGCGGAAAGATGCATGAGTTCGCCGTCGAAGGTCGTCACGATACTGCTGGCGGCGCCACAGAGCCTCAGAGCGGCTTCGGCGATGGCGTCGAACACCGGCTGTACGTCGGTTGGTGACCTCGAGATCACGCGCAGGATCTCGCTGGTCGCCGTCTGCTGCTCCAGGGCCTCGGTGAGGTCGGCGTTCTTGGTCTGGAGCTCGCTGAGCAGCCGCGCGTTCTCGATGGCGATGGCCGCCTGATCGGCGAAGGTCTCGACCAGGCCGATCTGACTGTCAGTAAACGGCCGGACCACGAACCGATCGATGATGATTACTCCAAGCAACTCGTCTACCCGGAGCATGGGGATTGCCAGCACGGTCCGTATGGGTTCCACCCGACGCACCCCATACGTGTATTCGGGATCGGCTTGGATGTCATGAATGTGAATGGTGCGCCGCTCGAGAGCGGCACGTGCCCCTGCGCTGTGGCGTCCGGGGACTACGGGGTTCCCCTCGAGGAACTCTCTGAGCTCGGAAGTTGCGTTGTGCATGGCCACAAATCGAAGGATCTCGCCGTTGAAGCGTAAGATGAACGCGCGTTCGGCTTCGCACAGCCGGACCGCGTTCTCGGCCAGCGTTTCGAAGACCGGCTGGAGATCGAAGGTGGAGCGACCGATCACCTTGAGGAGCTCGCTGGTCGCCGTCTGCTGGTCGAGCGCGACCCGCAGCTCGCTGTTGCGCGCCTCCAGCTCCTTGAACAGGCGCACGTTCTCGATAGCGATCACGGCCTGGTCGGCGAACGTGCGGAGCAGATCGATCTGGCGGTGCGAGAAAGGACCAGGTGTTCCGCGGGAGACCGAGACGACGCCGATGGGGCGGCCCTCGTGGACCAGCGGCACGGCGACGACTGCTCGCAGCCTGATCCGGCGATATCTTTCGTGTGCCGATGGTTCCAATTCCTCGGCCTCGACATCCGCGACATGCACGACTACGCCATCGACGAGCGCGCGTGCTGGGAACGAGGTCTCACGGCGCGGGACCTGTGGGAAGAATCTCGCCGTTTCGTCAGCGGTGCCAGGTCGTGGATTGTGTAGGGCGGCGAGATGAAGGAGCTCGCCGTCGTAGCGCGTGACGATGGCGTACTCGCCGCCGCACAGCCGGCTCGCGCTTCGAACGACGGCGTCGAAGATCGGCTGGACGTCCGTAGGCGAGCGCGAGATCACGCGGAGGATTTCGGCCGTCGCCGTCTGCTGCTCCAAAGCCTCGGTGAGGTCGGCGTTCTTGGCCTGGAGCTCGCTGAGCAGCCGCGCGTTCTCGACGGCGATCACCGCCTGGTCGGCGAACGTCTGGAGCAGCGAGATCTCGGCGGGCGCGAAGCCGCCGGCCCGGTCCCTTGTGACCGCGATGACCCCGACGACGTCGGGTCCACGCAGCATCGGTACCGAGACGGCCGAACGGAACCCGCGCAATTTGGTGTCCTCGAGGAACCGCGGGCCCCAGGATGGGTCGGTGTCCGCGTCGACGATGTGCTGCCCGGCGCGCGTCAGCACTGTTCGACCTGCTAGGTCGTCCTCCGTCGGGCGGCGCGGTGCCAGGCGCTGCTCCATGAAGGCCTCGCTACTCCCTGGCAAGCCGCCACGCGCCGCGGCGATGCGGATGAGCTCGCCCTCGTACCGGTACACCGAGGCCGACCAGGCTCCGAACAGCCGCATGACACTGTCGGCGATGGCCTCGAAGGCCGGCTGGACGTCCGCCAGCGCCTGGCTGATCACCCGGAGGATCTCGGCGGTGGCGGTCTGACGATCGAGAGCGTCGCTCAGGTCGCGGTTGCGTGCCTCCAGCTCCTTGAACAGGCGGACGTTCTCGATCGCGATGACGGCCTGGTCGGCGAAGGTCTTCACGAGCTCGATCTGCGCGGCGGTGAAGGGCTTCACTTCGCGTCGACCGCATCCGATCGCTCCGATCGGCACGCCATCCCGGAGGATGGGAATTCCCAGATACGTCCGATAGGGCGCGCTACGCTGCAGCACCTCGAGCGTCCTCGGGTCATAGTCCGGGTCCGTCCGGACGTCTTCGACGTGCACTGGCCGGCCATCGACGAAGGCTCGGCCGATGGTGAAGTTCCGCAGCGGTGGTCTCGGAAACAGACTGCGATACGCCTCGGTTTCCGGCGGCGACATGTTGCTGACCGCTACCAGGTGGAGCAACCCATCCTCGAATCGCGTCACCGCACTGAACGCCGCGTCGCACAGTCGGGCCGCGCTGGCGACGATGGCCTCGAACACCGGCTGGGCGTCCGCCGGTGAGCTCGAGATCACGCGCAGGATCTCGCTCGTAGCCGTCTGCTGCTCTAGCGCCTCGGTCGGCGTTGCCTCGAGGCGTGCGCTCTTGGCCCTCTCCTCCTGGAGAGATTTCCGCAAGGCCTCGACCTGGGCAACGAGGTCGCCTTCGGTGCTCAAGGAATCGCTCTCACCGCGCAGACCCGGCAAGGCTCGCCATCAGCTCCATCGCCTCGGCCTGTTCGGTGGTGATCGTCAGCCCGGTGATGCCGCACTCGGCCCAGGCGCGATAGCGCTCGCGGATGCGCGCGACCGGCCCCACCAGCGACATCTCGTCGCAGAACTCGTCGGGGACGGCGGCGACGGCCTCGTCCTTGCGCTTGGCGAGGAACAATTCCTGGATGCGCTCCGCCGCGTCGCCGAAGCCGCGGCGGATCATCATCTCCTTGTGGAAGTTCTTGTCACGGTGGCCCATGCCGCCGACATAGAGCGCCACGCGCGGCTTCATGCGTGCGAGCGCGCCGCGCACGTCGTCGGTGATGGCCACCTCGGCGCGCGCCTGGATCTCGAAGTCGGCGAAGCCCTTGCCGCCGCCCGCGCGGCGAAAGCCTTCCTCGAGCCAGGGCCGTAGCATCGGCATGAGCCGCGGCACGAAACCGAGCGGCAGCCATCCGTCGGCGATCTCCGCCGTCAACTTCACGTTCGCCTCGGTACCGGTGCCGAGCCAGATCGGCAGCCGCGGATTCATGTGCAGGATCGTCATGAGCGGCTTGCCGACGCCGAGCGCGCCGGGCCCGATATAAGGAAGCGAGATCTCACGCCCGGCGTGGGCCACCGGCTCCTTGCGCTCGAACACCTTGCGCATGATGGTGACGTAGTCGCGGATGCGCCAGTACGGCTTGCCCCACGGCTGGCCGTACCAGCCCTCCACGATCTGCGGGCCGGAGACGCCGAGCCCGGCGATGACGCGGCCGCCCCCCGCGAGGGCGTCGACCGTGCCCGCCGCCATCGCGGCCGAGGCCGGCGGGCGCGCGGCGAGCTGCATGATGCCGGTGCCCAGGCGGATCCGCTTCGTCAGGGCCGCCAGGTAGGCGAGCGGCGTGATCGCATCCGAGCCGTACGCCTCGGCCGTCCACACCGAGTCGAACCCGAGGCGCTCCGCGAGGACCACCTTGTCCACGGGCAGGCGCAGCTCGGCGCCCGAGTAACCGATGCTCAGACCGAGCTTCATGACGCGCTCCTCCTTTGGATCGCCCCTCGATACACTGCGGCCCACTGCAGAGTCAAGGTCCAACAGCGCTATTCGTGCGTGATCTGCTCCACCCGGAGATCGAACCCGCTCGGGTGCAGCTTGAAGCCCTTTACGTCGCTTCGGGTGGCGATCACCTGCACCTCGTGGTCCACGAAGATCCACGGCGCGTCCTCGACGATCATGCGCTGGGCGCGCCGATACAGCTCCGCGCGCTTCGCGCGATCGCTCACCTGCCGTGCCTGCACGAGGAGCTGATCCACCTCGGGGTTGTTGTAGTTCGAACGGTTCGGCAGCGGCGAGTTCTTGGAGTAGAAGAGCGGGTACATGGAGAGGTCTGGGTCCTCGGATTTCAAGAACCAGGACAGCGCGAACATCGCCGGTGCGTCAGAGCGCACCTTGCCGAGATAGGAGCCCCACTCGAACGTCTTCATCGCGGCCTTGACGCCGACGGCGGCCAGGTTGGCCTGGATGACCGTCGACATCTCCACCGGCGCCTGCATCCCCGAGCCGGAGTCCGGCACCCAGAAGTCGATTTCGAAGCCACCGGGATAGCCCGCGTCGGCCAGGAGCCGTCGGGCCGCGGCTGCATCATAGGGATAGCGCCGCACGTTGGGCTCGAAGCCCCAGGTTCCCGGCAAGAGCGGCCCCACCGCCGGGATGCCCGTGCCCTTCAGGATGTCGCGGGCGATCGCCTCCTTGTTCACCGCGTGGTTGAGCGCCTGGCGCACGCGCTTGTCGGTGAACGGCTTCCGGTCGACGTTGAAGCCCACGTACCAGATGGTGAGTCCCGTCTTCTTGTAGACCCTGACGCTGCTGGTCCGCTCGAGGCGTTCCACGAAGTCGGGAGGAATCGGCAGGATCAGATCGACCCCGCCGGTGAGCAGCTCGGCGACGCGGGCGTTGGCCTCGGGAATGGGCCGATAGACCAGGCGCTGGGGCTTGCCCTTGGCGCCCCAGTAGTCGTCGTGGCGCCGGAGCACGAGCCGGCTGCCCCGGTCCCATGACTCGAACCGATACCGCCCACTTCCCACGGGCTGGTGGTTGAAGTCGTCGGGCGCCTTGGCGAACGCGGTCGGGCTCACGATCGCACAATTCGGCAGCGCGAGCAGGGCCAGAAGCGATGCCGTCGGATACTTGAGGTTCAGCCGCACGGTGAGCGGATCCACGACGTCGACCGACTTCACGCTGGACAGATACCCCACGACGAACGACCACTTGCCGCTCTTGGCGTGCGGGTGGCCGGCGTCGATGACACGGTCGAAGGTGAACTTGACGGCGTCGGCGTCGAGCGGCGTGCCGTCGTGGAAGCGCACTCCGCGTCGAAGCTTGAAGGTCCACGCGAGCCCGTCGGACGACACCTGCCACGACTCGGCCAACCCGGGAATCACGTCGGTGCTGTCGTCGGGTGTCGTGACCAGCGTCTCGAAGATCTGGTAGGTCACCCGCAGCGTGTGCAGCCCGAGCGCCTGGCCCGGGTCGAGCCCGGGCGGCTCGGCCTCCATGCCGACCACCACCACGTCCCGCGCGGGCTGCGCTGCCCCGGGCACGGTAAACAGCAGCGTAAATCCCAGGAACAGGACGAGCCGCCGTTGCGTGCGCATGACGTGTCCTCCGTCGTCGGCCGTTCCGCTCGACGCCGTCATCTGTCCATCGACTATCTCTCGTCGCGCCTCGGCCGGCGGGGCCCCCCCGCGACGGCCTGCGGCGCGCACATCATAGCCGCTGGGCGATGAGTGCGCCCGGCCGACAGCCGGAGGGCCGCGGCGAGGGCTCGGCAGGCGCGTTGCGTCGGACGCGTGCCCGCGCTATGGTCCGCGGAGCACCGCCAGACAGGAGGATGTCATGCGTCGTCGGTCGTCAGCCTCTGCCATCGTGAACAAGCGTGCGCCAGCGCCGCTCCCGGCAACCGGCAACGGGGCCGGCGATCCGGCGTGGGCGTGGGACGAGCGGCGCTGGCGTAGCGCCGTGAACAAGGTGCGAGCCGGCCGCTCGCTGAAGCCGGCCCGCTGGAAGGACGGCGCCCGGGTGTGCGTGGCCCTGTCGTTCGACTCCGATCACGAGACGAGCACGCTCCGCGAAGGCTCGACGTCTCCTGGCCGGCTGGCCCAGGGCGAGTACGGCGCCCGCGTCGGCGTGCCGCGAATTCTCGAGTTGCTACGCCGCCACGGGCTCCGCGCTTCGTTCTTCGTCCCCGGCGTGGTCGCCCAGCTCCATCCCGACGAGCAGCGCCGCGTGGTGGCCGAGGGCCACGAGGTGGCCATGCACGGCTGGATCCACGAGGGCACCAGCGAGCTGACGGAAGTGGTCGAGCGCGATCTCATGCGGCGGGCCTTCGATACGCTGGCGAAGATCGCCGGCCGGCCGCCGGTCGGCGTGCGGGTCCCGTCCTGGGACTTCAGCGCGACCACGCTGCCGCTCATCCGCGAGCTGGGCCTGCTCTACGACTCGTCGCTCATGGCCGACGACGAGCCCTACGAGCTGCTCGACGACGGTGTGCCCACCGGGATCGTCGAGCTGCCCGTCGAGTGGATCAAGGACGACGCGCCCTATCTCAACATGAACCGTGCCACCGCCATCCGGCCCTACACCGCGCCCTCTGCGGTGCTGGAGATCTTTCGCGCGGAGTTCGAGGGGGCGCTCGCCGAGTGTGGGTTGTTCGTGCTCACGATGCACCCGCACATCATCGGGCACCGTTCGCGGATCGCGATCCTCGAAGAGCTGATCCGGTACATGAAAGGTGTGCCCGGGGTCTGGTTCGCCACCCACGAGGAGGTCGCCCGCTACTGCAAGGCGACCTCCTCGACCGGGTAGCGCGCCTCAGGTGCCGCGCCCCCAGAGCGCACAATAGCGCCGCAGAACGAACGGCAGGTTCTGCTCGTAGCCGGGCCAGCTCTCGTACTTCGGGAGCTTCATCTCCTTCTCGACCGGATCCCAGCACTTGCCGGCTTGCGCCTCGGCCTTCACCGCGGCCGACGCGTCCTGCAGGAACGTGAGGATGTTCTGCGCGTCCTGCTTGGTGCCGAGTCGGGCGCCCGGGGCGCCGGGATGGCCGGGGATCAGCTTGTCCCAGTCCATCGCCAGCACCTTCTTCACCGAATCCTCCCACTGGATCGGGTAGGAGTCGATCATGGCGCGGCCTGGCACGGATCCCACCGGGATGAAGTCGACGGCGAACAGCACCTTTTCCTTCGGTAGCCGCATCACGATGGAGCTGTCGGAGTGGTTGAGACCGACGAACGTCAGCTCGAGCGTGGTGTCGCCGAGCTTGATCGTCCGCTTGTCGCCCATCGTCTCGTCGGCGAGCACCGTGTGCGGATCCTTGAGCGCGGCGAGGCGCTCCTGGGCTTTCTTGTGCGCGATGAAGGTCGCGCCGGCCTCCTTGAACGGCTTGCCGCCGGCGATATGGTCGAAGTGGTGGTGGCTGTAGATCACGTACTTGATCGGCTGGCTCGTGACCTTCTTGATCTCGTCGACGTAGGTGACCACCGCTTGCGGGCGCCCGTAGCCGATCGGGTCGGTCGCGATCACGCCGGCCGACGTGACCACGAACATCGATTGGTGGTTTCCATAGCGGAAAACGTAGACGTTGTCGGTGCCGTCGACCTTGGTGGTCGCGAAGGGTGGCTGCGACGCTTGCTGCGCGTAGGCCGCCGCGCCCAGGCACGCGGCAGCCAGAGCGGCGCCTGCGATGGTGGCATAGGACAACCGTGACATTGGTCGCTCCTTTCCAATGACGTCGTAGGTGGTCTCCAAGGTTCGCCTGCGAGCGGGAGGATCGCGCGGACGAGGCGTCCGGGTCAAGACTCTCGGCGACCACACGGCCGACGGAACGGGATTGCTCATGATGGGCTCCTTCGTGTACTGGTGTACGGCATGGACTACAACATCATCCTCGGGACGGCGGGCTGGGGCGTGTGGCATAGCCCGGACGCGGGCAAGTCGTGGGTTCGTCATCGCGCCCCGTTTCCCTTGAACAGCAGGGTCCAGGCGCTGGCTGTCCTCCCCGGCGAGCCTCGCGGCCTTTTAGCCGCCGGGGACACCGGCCTGTTCGCGAGCCACGACGGCGGCGCCTCCTGGGCGCGCGTTGGCGTCGCCGGCGACCTGCCGACGATCTGGTCGCTGGCCACCGATCCGGCCGATCCCCGTACGCTCTTCGCCGGGACGCGGCCGGCCGGCGTCTATCGCTCGCGTGACGGGGGCGCGCACTGGGAGCGGCTCGATCTCGCCGTCGCGACCGAATGCTCCATCGGCAAGCCGTTCGTGACCCGCGTGCTCGTCGACCCCGACGACCGACGGATCGTGTGGGCCGGCGTCGAGATCGACGGCGTCTTCCGCAGCCTCGACGGCGGCGACACCTGGGCGAAGGTGGTCCGCGGGCTCAGCGATCTCGACGTCCACGACATGGTCATCGCGCGCACCAGCCCCCAACGCGTGTTCGTGAGCACGAACGGCGAGGTCTTCTGGAGCGCCGATCGCGGAGAGGCGTGGACACCGATCGGGGTGAAGACGAAGTGGCCCCTGCCCTACGCCCGCGGCATCACCGTGAAGCCCGACGACCCCCGAGTCCTCTTCGCCGGCTGCGGCGAGACCACGACCGGTGAGACCGGCGGCGTGCTCCGCTCGAGCGATGGCGGGCAAACCTGGCGGAGCCTGCCCTTGCCCGTCCGGCCCAACGCGACCATGTGGGGCCTGGCCACGCATCCCGCCGACCCCGGGCGGATCGTGGCATGGAGTCTGTTCGGCGAGATCTACGTCAGCGAGGATGCCGGCGAGTCCTGGCGCAAGATCGCCCGCGAGTTCGGCGAGATCCGCACCGCCGCCTGGTTGCCGGCGTGACGTGCAGGAGGAGACCATGCGTGAAAGACGTCGTCTCGCGTTCGGAGTTCTGCTGGCCACGGTCGCCGCGGTCTCGGGGGCGCTGCTGATGGCCTCGCCGGCACGCGCCGCCACGTTCGTCTACGTCGGCAACGCCGAGAGCAACGAGATCTACGTCCTCCAGCTCGATCGGCAGAACGGCGACCTCACGGTCGTGGAAAAGATGCCGATTCCCGGCATCGAGAAGCCGGGCATCTCGACGCCGATCGCGGTCAGCCCCGATCGCCGCTTCCTCTACCTGGGGACGCGCGGCGAGCCGAAGGTCGCGGCCGGCTTCGCCATCGACCCGGCGAGCGGCAAGCTCAAGCACGTCGGCAGCGGTCCGCTCGCCGACAGCATGGCCTACATCGCCACCGACCGTACGGGCCGCTTTCTTCTCGGCGCGTCGTATCCGGGCCACAAGGTCACCGTGAACCCGATCGGGCCGCCCGGAACCGTCCAGCCGCCGCAACAGGTACTGCCGAACTATCCCAACGCGCACTCGATCCTCGCCGATGCGGCGAACCGCCACGTCCTGGTGCCCACGCTGGGGAACGATCGCGTCAATCAGTTCACATTCGACGCGGCGACCGGCAAGCTGGCGCCGACCACATCGCCGGCGGCCGAGGTGAAGGCGAAGGCCGGTCCGCGCCACTTCGTCTTTCATCCGGGCGGCAAGCTCGCCTACGTCGTCGGCGAGCTCGACGGCGCGGTCTACGTCTTCGACTACGACGCCGCCAAGGGAGATCTCACGCAGAAGCAGACCGTCAGC
>Ga0209237_1002174_pt1 | contig 11739 bp, 10 predicted proteins | sample GraSoi013_1_40cm_2_FD_185820 | JGI IMG/M metagenome (GOLD analysis project Ga0209237, IMG submission 185820) | Grasslands soil microbial communities from the Angelo Coastal Reserve, California, USA - Sample 10_02_2013_1_40cm (SPAdes) (version 2) | ecosystem: Environmental > Terrestrial > Soil >...
CATGAAGGACCGCCTTCAGACCTTCGTCTGCACGAGCTCGATCGGTCCCGGCGCGACGAACATGATCACCGGCGCCGCCCTGGCGACGGTGAATCGGCTGCCGGTGCTGCTCCTGCCTGGCGACGTCTTCGCTTCGCGCATCCCGGATCCGGTGCTGCAGCAGCTCGAGGTTCCGGCGCGCGGCGACGTCTCGGTGAATGACGCGTTTCAGCCGGTCTCCCGCTACTGGGACCGCATCACGCGTCCGGAGCAGATCATTCCCGCCGCGCTCGCCGCGATGCGCGTCCTGGCGAGCCCCGCGGAGACCGGTGCCGTGACGCTCGCCCTGCCGCAGGACGTTCAGGTCGAGGCGTATGACTACCCCGACGAGTTCCTCGCGAAACGCGTGTGGCACATCGACCGCCGTCCGCCTGAACCCGCCGCCCTCGCCAGAGCGGTCGCGGCGTTGCGCGCGGCGAAACGGCCGCTCATCGTCGCCGGCGGCGGTGTCATCTACGCCTGCGCCTCCGAAGCGCTACGTCGCTTCGTCGAGGAGACGGGCATCCCCGTCGCCGAGACGCAGGCCGGGAAGGGATCGCTGCCGTACGACCACCCCGCCGCGCTCGGAGCGATCGGCGCGACGGGGACGTCGGCGGCCAACCGCCTCGCGCACGAGGCCGATCTGGTGATCGGCATCGGCACACGATGGAGTGACTTCACCACGGCGTCCAAGTCGGCCTTCCAGAACAACGCGGTGCGGTTCGTGAACATCAACGTCGCGGAGTTGGATTCGACCAAGCACGCCGCGCTCGCGGTGACCGCCGACGCGCGGGTGACGCTCGAGGCGCTCGCGGGTGTCGGATACCGCGTCGAGAAGGCGTACCGCGACGAATGCGCGAACCTCGCGCGGGAGTGGGATGCGGAGGTCACACGGCTGTACTCGCTCGATCACCGGCCCCTACCCGCGCAGAGCGAGGTGATCGGCGCCGTGAACACGTTCTCCTCACCGACCGATGTCGTGGTCTGCGCGGCGGGCTCCATGCCCGGCGACCTGCACAAGCTCTGGCGCGCGCGCGACCGCAAGCAGTACCACGTGGAGTACGGCTACTCGTGCATGGGCTACGAGATCGCGGGCGCTCTGGGAGCGAAGATGGCCGCTCCTGACCGCGAGGTGTATGCGCTCGTGGGCGACGGCTCGTACCTGATGCTGAACGAGGCGATCGTCACCTCGTTGCAGGAGCGCGCGAAGCTCGTCGTCGTCCTGGTGGATAACCACGGGTACGCGTCGATCGGCGGTCTCTCACGATCGCTCGGGACCGATGGCTTCGGCACGCAGTTTCGCCAGGGCAAGGATGGCTCGCGGGGTCTTGACGGCGAGCGCGATGCCGCACCCTACCTCCCCACCGATCTCGCGACGAATGCGGAAAGCCTCGGGGCCCACGCGATCCGCGCGCGCGGTATCGCCGAGCTACGCGAGGCGCTTGCCGCGGCGAAGAAGGTCGACCGCACGGTCGTGATCCACATCGAGGTAGATCGCTATGCATCCGTGCCCAGCTACGAGTCGTGGTGGGACGTGCCCGTCGCCGAGGTCTCGGAGCCCGCGAGCGTGCGCGACGCCCGCAACGCATACGAGAAGTCGAAGCCGAAGCAGCGGCGCTACCTGTGACCTCGCGCTCGCTGCTGGTCCGCGGCCTGGAAGGCCGAGTCAGCTTGACCCCCCAGACGGCGGGATGGAATTACGTCAGCTTCAGCGCGACTTGGATCCCCAAGGGCGGGCGGTTCGTTGTCGAGGCCGAGGACTCCGAGGTGTGCGTCGTCGTCATCGCGGGCCGGTGTTCCGTCCGTGTCGGCGAGGTCAGCTGGCCGGAGGTGGGGGAGCGTGCGACGCCCTTCGACGGTGCGCCGCACGCGATCTACGCGCCTCCCGGCGCGAGCATCGAGATGCGCGCGGTGAAGGTGGACGTGGAGATCGCGATCGCATCGGCCCCGGCGAAGCGCGGGGAGCGTCCACGCCACATCCGGCCAGCCGACATGCGGCGCGAGGTCCGCGGCAGCGGCAGCATGGAGCGGACGATCCATCACATCCTCATGGAGGACGCCGCCGCCGAATCGCTCCTGGTGACAGAGGTCATTACGCCCGCGGGTCACTGGTCGAGCTACCCGCCGCACAAACACGACACCAACGACCCGCCGAAGGAGACGCAACTCGAGGAGACGTACTACCACCGGCTGCGCCAGGCGAATGGCTTCGCGGTGCAGCGCGTATACACGGCCGATCGCACGCTCGACGAGACGGTGGCGGTGCGCGACGGCGATGTCGTGCTCGTGCCGCGCGGCTACCACACCGTGTCCGCTGCGCCGGGGTACGAGCTCTACTACCTGAACGTGATGGCGGGTCCGGTGCGAAAGTGGTGCGTGACCTTCGATCCCGAGCACGAGTGGCTTCGGAAGTAAGACCGCGCCTGCGCGCGGTGCTCTTCGATTGGGGCGACACGCTCTTTCACGCGCCGCACGCACCGGAGGTCATCCTGTCGTTCGCGGCGCGGTCCGGCGTGCCGATGAGCATCGGCCTCGCGCGCGCTTTGTGGGATGAGCTCTGGGCGGCGGGGAAGACGCCGGAGGAGATCGCCAAGGGACGTGATCTTTCGCCCGAAGCGCACCGGCGCGTCTGGACGGCATTGTTCACCCGCGCGGATCGCGTCGTCCCGGACCTGTCGCGAGAGCTTTACGAGCGGGTGATGGATCCGCATTCGTGGGTGCCTTACACGGATACGGGTCCGACTTTGCGTGCGGTACGCGACCGTGGGCTGCGGGTCGGCGTCGTGAGCAATGTGCCCGCGGACCTGCGTCCGGTGTTCGCCAAGCACGGGCTCGACGGTCTCGTCGATTCGTTCACGCATTCGTTCGAGGTCGGCGCGGAGAAACCGGATCCGGCGATCTTTCTCGCGGCCGCGAAGTCGCTCGGCGTCGCGCCGAGCGAGACGCTGATGGTCGGGGATCACGCCGTTGATGCGGGGGCGGAACGCGCGGGAATGCGTGCGTTCATTTTGCCGGCGGAGTTCGATGGGGACGTGCGCGGATTGGATCGCGTCTTGAGCCAACTGAGCTAGAATTCATCGCACGACCCGGTAGCTCAGTGGATAGAGCATCACACTACGAATGTGAGGGCCGCGGGTCCGAGTCCCGCCCGGGTCGCTGTAGGAGCCATTTGACTCTGTAACTCAGTACTTCGTGGGCGGTCTTTCGACGATGACAGTTAGCGCATCGCACCACACACTTCTCAACCTCGCGCTTCAGTAGTTCTAGCGAGACCGCGGTGTGACTGAGGTTGCTTACGTTTGCGAGCTTGTCGCGCAAGTGATCAAAGTCAAGAACATCGATGTCGGACTCGCCGCAATCGACGCATGGATGCGCCTTCAAATATTCGCGTACCCAAGCGCGGAGTTCCCTGGCCCGATGATCCCTACGAACCCTGGCACTCGCGATCTGTTTCTTCCGGTTTCTCGAATACCACGCGTTTGTGTACGCGCGTTGGCAAAGAAGGCAAATCCATTGGCGTGTCTGACGCCTGAGCGATCGGAAGGGGAACTCTGTCAAGGGCTTTGTCTTCTGGCAGACACGACAGACACGGACACCGAGAGCCGCATCGATCAGTAGTTGTACCGGCCTTGGGCGCGACTCGGCCGGGCGCGTCGTCTGAGATTCTCGTTGTGAGGATGAGCGCTCGAGTGTCTTTCGACGATGACAGTTGGAGCAGCGGACTTCGCACTTTTGGATCTCAGCGAGTACACGTTCCCAAGTCCTTCCGGCGTTCGCGTAAGTAGATATGTTTGCGATCTTTTCGCCAACGTGGTCGAACTCAAGGACCACGATGTCCGTCTCGCCGCAGTCCACGCATGGGTGGTCGCGGAGATACTCGATGATCTTCTGCCGTACCTCCGCGCGCCGCACCGCAACCTGGCGGAGAAGCCTTGCCTTTTCGCGGTCATGGTTCTTCTGATAGTTCCGCGCGTTCGCCTCGGCGAAACAGTCGCGGCACCACGTCTGCAGCTCCGGCTCACCCCTCCGCACCGGGGGAAACGCATCTAGCGGCTTGAGCTCGCCGCATTTCGTGCACGCTCGCATGCTCGCGAGCGTGCCGTTTTCTCAGCCTCGGACGAATAGGACCTCGAGTCGGTACCGCGGTACCGGATCTGCGACCCCGGGGAGATTCGGACTCCCGACCAACAGCTTCGAAGGCTGCTGCTCTATCCACTGAGCTACGGGGCCGTCAAGAAAAGGCTAGCGCCTCATGAGCGTGTACCACGCCGAGGGTCGCCCTCTGCCCTCCTCGATGCGCGTGATCTGGAACGTGTCCGCGAACGTCGCGGCGACGTCGTCGCGCGTTATGCCGACGGCCGGACCACCCGGCGCGAACGCGTAGAGCAGGTACGTCCCGCCGGGACGGACCAGGCGCGCCAGCCCGACCGAATACGCGCCGCGCCTGGACGCGGGCAGCGAGTGCAGGCAGCCTACGTCCAGCGCCAGGTCGAAGGGGCCCAGGGTCCCATCGAGCCGCGTCACGTCCCCGACACGGAACTCGCACCAGCGGGAAACCCCGGCGACGCTCGCGCGCCGCACCGCTTTGGCGATCGCACGCCTGGCGAAATCCACCCCGAGCGCGGTCCACCCTTGATCCGCCAGATACACGACGTTCGTTCCGGTGCCGCACCCCAGGTCCAGGGCGCGACCGGGCGCATGCGATGCGACGAAGCGTTCGACCTCCGGCGGAACGATGCCCGTGTCCCAAGGCGGCCGCCGCGGGAGCCAGTACCAGAGGCTGAACATGAGCCGCCGCACGTCGGCAGCCTAGTGCGAGTCGCCGACGCCTTGTCCCATGGCAGCTCTAAACATCTACGCCCTAGAACGAACCAATCGTCGAGTCAGCCTCTAGTCTGTTGAGAGGTGGCGACCACGTTTCGTGCGCCCGTGCCGAACGAGTCGGTGCTCCGGCGCGGCGATTTCATCGCGCCGGTCCTGCACGAGATCCACCGGGTGATCGTTGGGCAGGACTATCTCGTCAACCGATTGCTCATGGGCATGCTGTGCAGCGGGCATCTCCTGATCGAGGGCGTCCCCGGGCTGGCAAAGTCCCTCGCCGTGAAGACGCTGGCCGACACGATCGACGCGTCGTTCAAGCGGATTCAGTTCACGCCCGATCTGCTGCCGGCGGACCTCAATGGCACCATGATCTACATCCCCTCGGAGCAGACCTTCAGGCCCCGGCTGGGGCCGATCTTCACCGACCTCCTTCTCGCCGACGAGATCAACCGCGCGCCGCCGAAGGTGCAGAGCGCGCTGCTCGAGGCGATGCAGGAGCGTCAGGTATCGATCGGCGGCGAGACGCATCCGCTATCCGCGCTCTTCACCGTGCTGGCGACGCAGAATCCGATCGAGCACGAAGGCACCTACCGCCTTCCGGAAGCCCAGGTCGACCGCTTCATGATGAAGGTCGTCATCGGCTACCCGACGCAGGACCAAGAGCGCGTGATCATGGACCGCAACACCATCGAGGAGGCGGCGGTGCCGCGCAAGCTCGCGACGCCGGCCGCTATCCAGGGCGCCCGTGCCGCCGTGCGGCAGGTCCACATGGACGACGCCGTGAAGGACTACATCGTGCGCGTCGTCTTTGCCACGCGCGACCCACAGGGGCCCAAGCTCGCCGACCTGAAGCCGCTCATCGCCTACGGCGTCTCGCCGCGGGCGACGATCTACGTGTCGCTCGCGGCCCGCGCGCACGCGTTCCTCGATGGGCGCGACTACGTGCTGCCTGACGACGTGAAGGCCGTCGCCCTCGACGTCATGCGCCATCGGCTCATCGTCACGTACGAGGCCGAGGCGGAGGAGATCACGCCGGAGGTCGTCATCGGCCGCGTCCTCGACAACGTTCCGGTCCCGTGAGATGACGCAGGCCGCGGAACGTCGCCTCGAGCCCGTCCCGCCCGAGGTCCTACGGGTCGTCAAACAGGTGGAGATCAAGGCGCGGATCCTCGCCGATGAGGCGCTCGTCGGGACCTATCGCAGCGTGTTCCGGGGGTCGGGCCTCGATTTCGAGGAAGTGCGCGAGTACGAGCCCGGCGACGACATCCGCAGCATCGACTGGAACGTCACTGCACGGATGAACGTGCCCTACATCAAGAAATACCGCGAGGAACGCGAGCTCAATATCTACCTCGCGGTCGACGTCTCGTCGAGCGGCTGGTTTGGCACCGCGAACGTGAACAAGCTCGAGCTCGCGACGGACGTCGCCGCGCTCCTGGCGGTGACGGCCCTGCACAACAACGATCGCATCGGTCTCGTCCTCTTCGCCGACGGGGTACGCGAGTTTCTCCCCCCGCGCCAGGGGCGCCATCACCTGCTGCACGTCATCCGCGAGCTGCTCTTCGCCGAGCCGCGCCGCTCGCGCACCGAGATCGCGAGCGTCACAGACTTCCTCGCGAACGTCACCAAGAAGCGCAATGTGGTATTCGTCCTCTCGGACTTCCTCGACTTCGATTTTGAGGCGCCACTTCGCGCGCTCGGCCACAAGCACGACGTGATCGCCCTCATCTTGAACGACCCGCGCGAGCTCGAGCTGCCGTCGGTCGGCCTGCTCGCGCTCGAGGACGCCGAGACCGGAAGCGTCGGCTACGTGGACACCTCGGCCGCGGCGATCCGTGAGACCTACGCGCGCGCTGCACGCGAGCGCAGGGCCCAGCGCCTCCGGACCTTCAGCCGCATGGGCGTCGACCGCGTCGAGATCTCGACGGATCGTCCGTACGTGCCGGCGCTGCTCGCACTCTTCAACGCGCGGTCGAGGCGAAACTGATGCGCGCCCCCGTGATCGTCGCGGTCATGTCCTTCGCGTTCGTTGCGTTCGGCTCGGCGGCATTGGCCGACGCGCCGGTCAGCGCGTCCGCGACGTTGGACAAGCGCGGGATCACTATCGGCGACCCGATCGCGCTCACGCTGGTCATCGAAGCCGACGCGGGCTACGCCGTCAGCGACAGTGGTGTGGGCCGGACGATGGGCGACTTCGAAATACTTGAAGCACTCCCCCCGCAGCTCACCAAGATTGCGAACGGCCGCACGCGGTACACCTTCCGGTACAAGCTCACGGCCTTCCGCGTGGGAGATCTCGTATTCCCCGCGATAGGCGTGACCTACCAGGGACCGGGAGGCGCGATCGGCGTCGCGCCGACCGCGGAGATCCCGATCGTCATCACGACGGTCGTCCAGCCGGGCGAATCCACCGACGACATCAAACCGTGGAAGCCGCAGCTCCGCTTGCCCGGCGCCGCGCCACAGATCTCGCCCATCGTCGTCCAGGCCGCGCTCGCCGTCGTGGTGCTGGTGATGCTCGCCCTGATCATCCGCCAGACCCGCCGCGCCGCAGCTCGCCGTGCCGGCGCGGGCGAGACCAAAGGCGACATCCAGCTGACCCCGGCGCAGCGTGCCATGGCCGAGCTGAATCGGGTCGCGGCGCTGGGGCTGCCCGAGAAGGGACGCTACGCCGAGCACTACGCGCTCTTGTCCCGAGCGCTTCGCGCGTACGTGCGCGATCGCTTTGGGCTGTCGGCGACCGAGCGCACCCCCCGAGAGCTCCGCGAGGATATGCTCCGCGCGCGCATCGACCGCACGGAAATCGCGACGATCTACGAGATCCTTCGCGATGGAGAGGTCGCGCGCTTCCATCGTTCGATCTCGTACCCGGCCCGAGCGCACCACGCCCTCCGCAGCGCCCTCGACGCCATGCGGCGAGCGGCGGTCGCCGAGCAGTACGACCTCATGCAGGGGCAGCCCTCGTGACCGACGTGACCACGCTCCACTTCCAGGACCCCTGGCTCCTCGCGCTGCTCGCCGTCGTCATCGCCGGAACCCTACTGAACGTCCTGCGCGGACGACGCCCCGGCGCGGGGCTGCTCTTTTCGTCGCTTGGCCTGCTTCCCGTGTCGCCGCCCGGGATCCGCGTGCGGATGCGCTGGACCCTCGTCGCCTTGCGGGTCGCGGCACTCGTGCTCTTCATCGTCGCGCTCGCCCGTCCGCAGATCGTGCGCGCATCGGTCGAGTCGGTGTCCGAAGGCATCGACGTGGTCCTGGTCATCGACACCTCAGGGTCCATGTCGGAGCGCGGCTTCGGCGGCTCATCGAAGATCGACGCCGTCAAGCACGTCGTCAACGACTTTCTGGGCAGCCTCAAGAACGATCGCGTGGGGATCGTCGTGTTCAGCGGCGAGGCGATCGTTCTCGGTCCACCCACGCTCGACTACATAGCGTCGCAAAAGCTCGTCGCTCCCGTCGACACGGGCGCGCTTGCCGGAGGAACGGCGATCGGCACCGGACTCGCGACGGGGATCAACGTGCTACGCGACTCCGACGCGAAGTCGAAGGTCGTGATCCTCCTTACGGACGGCGAGAACAACAGCGGCGACATCACGCCGCTCGATGCGGCGAACATGGCCCAGCTTCTCGACGTGCGCGTCTACACCATCGGCGCGATCACGCTGCAGGCCGGCGCCGACAAGGACCGCGCCTCCGACACCGTCGACGAGCAGCTCATGCGAAAGATCGCGGAGCAGACCGGCGGTCATTACTACAGCGTCTCGGACGAGAACTCGCTCGCCGAGGTCTATCGCGAGATCGAGTCTCTGGAGAAGTCGCACGTGGGCACCCGCGAGTTCACCGACTACCAGGAGGCCCACCTCTTGTTCCTCGGGCTCGGCGCGTTCCTCCTCTTCGTCGAGGTCGCGCTCGCGGCGACGCTCTTCCGGAGGAGCCCGTGAATCTGGTGTTCGCGCACCCCGAGCTCGCGCCCCTGGCGCTCGCGGCCGGGGCCATCACGGTCCTCTGCGTGGTGACGCTCGTGCGCCGGCGTCGGGCGCTCGCGGCGTTCGGCCGGTCCGGCGCTCGATTCGCCTCAGCGAGCCCTGCGCGGCAGGTCGCGAAGATCATCCTCGTGGGCGTGGCCTGCTTCGGCGTCGCCGCGGCTTTCGCCGGCCCGGAGATCGGCGAAGTCCAGCGCCGCGGCGCGACCGCGCAGGTCGACACGGTGATCGCGCTCGACGTATCGCAAAGCATGGCCACGAGGGACGCGGCGCCCGACCGCCTGCACATCGCGCAGCAGGCCGTTCAGATCCTGGGCCAGCAGCTCGCGGGGGGTCGAGTCGGACTGACCCTCTTCGCGGGGACGAGCGTGCTCCGCTATCCGCTCACCGCCGACACCAAGATCGTGGGTCCTGCGCTCGACACCTCCGGCCGCGGCTTCAAGATCACGCCTGGTTCGTCTCTGCGCGCGGCGCTGCAGGGCGCGGCGGCGGTGTTTCCGGCCGATGCCGCGAGCCGTGCGCGCGCGAAAGCCATCGTCGTGATATCGGACGGCGAGGACCTCTCGCCCGACCTTCCGGTGCTCGAGCCGCTCCTCCAACGGAACATCCGCGTGTACACGCTCGGGATCGGCACGCCCGAGGGTGGCCCCGTCCCGGTTTACGACGCGAAGGGCCAGTTCCAGCAGATGCTCGTGAACGCGAATGGCACCCAGATCACGAGCCGCTTGGACGAGTCACGCCTTGTAGCGCTCGCCGATCAGGGCGGTGGTCGCTACTTTCGTTACGACGGCGAGACCGCGGCGCGCTCGCTCGCCGACGCCCTCCGTGCCATCGACGCCGGTGCTCCGACGAGCGAGAGCGCAGTGAGCCCCGAGGATCGCTACCAGATCTTCCTCGCTCTCGCGGTCGCAGCCCTGATCCTCGATTGGCTCATCGACGAGCGTCGACCGATGCCGCGGCCCCGGGTTAGGGGCGCTCGCTCGACGCCGCGGCGTCGGCTCCTGGGTCTCCTCGGCGCCGCGCTGCTGGGCCTCACCGCGTGCGCGCCGAGCGATCCGATGGCCGCTGATGTCGATGCCGCGAACGATCTCTTCCTGCGCGATCCCGCGGGGGCGCTCGCGCGGTACCGCGACCTTCAGGTTGCCCGGCCGGCCTCGCCCGAGATCGCGGTCGACCTTGCGAACACGCTCGCGAAGCTGACCGACCATGACCGCGCCCTCGTTGCATATGGGCGCGCGCTGGACAGTGCGAAAGGCGGGAGCACGCGCGAGATCGCGTTCTACGACCGGGGCAACTCACTCTTCCGTCTGGGCCGGATCCTCGACGCGCGCGCGTCGTACGTCGAGGCGTTGCGTCTCGATCCGACCGACCGCGACGCGAAATTCAACATCGAGCTGATCGACAAGATCCTCGAGCTCATTCGCCCGCAGGCCCGGAACCCGCAGGGGCAAACGCCGCCGCCCGGACAGCAGCCGCCACCGGGGGGGAGTCCTGGACCGGGACCGAGCGGGCCGAGCGGTTCGGGCGCTCCGGGCGGCAGCCCGCAACCGGGCGCCACCGCGCCGGCAAGCCCTTCGCAGCCACCGTCGGTTCAGAGCGCTCTGACCGACTTTCGCCGTGACCTGACCATAGATGAAGCACTGCGCTTGCTTGACGCGCTGCGCGGCGAGCAACGCGGGCTCGCCGGGCTTCTCGAGGGTACGGGCGTCCGGCGCAGCGGCAACCTCGACGTTCCGTACTAGAGTCGGGAGGGCGAGGTCCGCCTAGGCGTCGATCGCGAGGAGATCGTCCCGAAGGAGCGCGAGACCGGGACGCGCTAGCGGCGGGCGCGCCTTCTTCCCCTCTGGGGACGCAGGATCTCGCGCGCGGTTCCGGCCTCGTCATCGGGCACGAGGACCACGAACCTTCCCATCGAGATACCGCCAGCGATTCCGAGCATGGCGTCCGCATCGTCGCGAGCGACCCGCGGATGAAGGCGATTCGCCCGCAGCGCGCCGGCGGCGGTCTGCGCCTCGATCTCGTTCGGCGCGAAGTGGACGACGACCTCCCTCACCGACCGCTACGAGTCATCGTGTCGGGTCGGATTCGCAGGATCCCTCCAGCTTGCGGTCACGCGGGTGAGCAGCCCGGCGTCGTCGACGATCGAGCGGATCGGGCCGGTCGCGGAGCCGTGGTACCCATCTCGCTCGAGGGTGCGAAGGGCCTGGGTTGCCGTCGCTTCGAGCCGCGCGAGCGGTCCGCGCACCTTCTCCGTCCAGATATCCAGGACCTCATCCCGGACCGCCACCGCGAAGTGGAGCTCGCGCTGGGCCTCGTCCGCGGCGATTCGCGAGGCCTCGGCGCGACGCAGCGCGTCTTTGAGACCAACGGTGATCGCGACGATGACCACGGCCTCCACCGTGACGACGGCGAGTGCGATGAGATCACCAGAGTCTTGCGGGACGCCCGGCCAGGCAAAGAAGGCACCGACCACGGCGATGAGCGCCGCGGCGAGCAGACCCGGGCCGCGGCCCCCATACCAGGCGGCGATCGCAACCGGCACCGGCAGCAAGACGTAGGGGTGATCGGTTCCTAGTCCATCGACCAAGAACTTCAGTGCCACGGTGATCGCGACCGCCGCGATCGCGGTGCCGTACCGACGCGCGAGGGACGCGAGCTCTTCCCCTCTCACTCGCACCCGATGGTAGGGCGCGGGCATTCGCCCGCGCCAGCCCTATCGTCCCGTGAGCGCAGTGATCGCGATGCGGACGGCCGCGACGATCACGATCGCGGACAGGATCCCGAGCAGTAAGCGTGGCTGTGTGCGGACACTCACGGCCGCGCCCACCGGAGACGCCACCAACGCTGAGACGAAAACGATAGAGGCGAGCGGCGCATCGATCTGCGCGGTCGCGGCCTTACCGACGAGCGCGGCGAC
>Ga0209237_1002175_pt1 | contig 11739 bp, 9 predicted proteins | sample GraSoi013_1_40cm_2_FD_185820 | JGI IMG/M metagenome (GOLD analysis project Ga0209237, IMG submission 185820) | Grasslands soil microbial communities from the Angelo Coastal Reserve, California, USA - Sample 10_02_2013_1_40cm (SPAdes) (version 2) | ecosystem: Environmental > Terrestrial > Soil >...
CGGACGAAGCCAGAGGGATCGTAGAACGGCAATCTTCCGCCGAATCGACTGACCGCGTCCGGGAACGTGTGGCCTATGTACGGCGTATAGTCAGACACACAAAGGGAGACTTCCGGATTTCGTTGTCGCGTCGGGGGATGCTCGAGCACGACCGCGAGACACGATGGCCGCTCGCCGGGCCGAAGGCACTGAAAGAGAACCCGAGTTCCCGCGTCATCCACTTTCGTGGCACACCATCCAATCTCAGGCATTCGCTGATCGCCACTTCGCGCGGGGAGCGCGTATGTCGCGTTGGGCCGGAACAGCGTGAACCAGTAATCGAGTTGAACGTCGAGCCGTTCGGCCTTAAGACGACCGTACAGCGCCCCAGGCACTCGAATACCCTGATGGACGACGGCGTCGGCGCCTGTTGCGCGAAGTTCAAGGTCGTTGCCCGTTCCCCGATACACAACGCGGCCGTCGCGGTCGGTGACCGTCACCTCTGACCGGTCGGCAAGCAGCCTCACATCCGGGGCCAATCCGGATACGTGAATCGGCAGAAACACCGTGCGCGCACCCTCTGCGCGGCGTCGCTGATTTTCCTCAGCGACGTCCACTGGGCCCATGCCCGGCTTCTCCTGAACATCATCCAGACTCTGACCCGGCGCGGTCCGAAATGTTCCGGCGGCAGGTACAAATGAGACAGCGATGGTGCGGTCCTCTCGCGCACCGCCCGTCAGCACCTGTTCCAGTCGTACCGTCGTCCGCCACGGCAGAAATGAGACACAGAGTCCGGCAACCAAAGCCACGGTAAACAGCCCGCGTGCAGCCCACGTGTGCCGCCAGCGGTACTGCAGAATCAACACGCCGACGGCGGCGATGAGCAGCAACCCCTCCCGTAACAGAGACGGCACCCAGGCGAAGCCGGTCAGCGCCGCTGGTCTCGTCGCACCGACGAGCCCCGGGACAATCAAGGACGCAATCACGACGGCAAACACGCCAAGCGCGCCGACGAATGTCTCGGTCGTGTTGGCCGTGAGCGCAGCGAACGCAAGCACAGGCAAACTCAGCGTCAGCAGGACCCAGACCGCGCAGGCTGTCGCGGCAGCTACGGATTGACCAAATGAAAAACCGTTCCCGAATCCCTGCAGAAGGTCTGTGACGAACCAAGGACCTTGCACGAACAGGATGACAAAGAGCAACTTGGCGAGGAGAAGATCGCGGCGAGCAACGGGACGGATCAACCAATCTTGACGAACTCCTGGAACCGGGTCTTGATGTACCACCAGCGTGATGACGGTAGCAGCCGCTAGCAGTTCCAGGAAGGCGGCTGGCGTCGTAGGGAGGCCGATGACAAAAATTCCGGCCCTGAACCGAGCAAATGCCAAAAGACCTTGCAAGACCGCTAGGGCCGTGACGAGCGGCCATAGAAGCGTCCAATCCTTCTTCACAATGTGCCAGACCATCACGACACGACTCCATCACGGGCGGCTGGCGCTACCGCGGTAAAGATCGATCGCAGCGTCATGGGCTTCGCGTCGATGTGACGGACGCCCTCGCAAAGTGTTCGGACCAGTTCACCTAGCGCGTCGTCCGAGAATTGCGTTTCGACGAACATCAGAACGTTTCCAGTAGCTCGCGCCTGAAGCCAGTGCGCTGGCAGCGGATCAGGCACGCGCGCCGTCGAATCGAGCGTCACGTACACCTCGCGGCATCGCTCCGTGAGCCGGCTCATCGGCTCCTGAAACATCAATCGTCCGGCGTGGAGGAATCCAACGTCCGTCGCGAGTCCCTCAATCTCGGTGAGCTCGTGCGAGGAAATCAGGATGGTCAGGTCGCCGGCCTGACCGAGTAGCCCATCGAGCAGCTCGTCGCGCACGAGCGGATCGAGGCCGGCAAACGGCTCATCGAGCATGAGTAGCCGAGGCCTGAATGACAACGCGCAGACGAGCGCCATTTTGATCCGCATGCCATGTGAAAGATCTCGGATCTTCCGCGTCGGTGGCAGTTGAAGGTCACGTCGCATCGACATCTCGAGTTCGCGGTCCCATCGTGGATAGAACGGCCGCAAGTAGTCGACGTATTCCGCGACGGTCAATGTTCCTGGCAGCTCTTGGTTTTCAGACACGTAACCGACGTCGGTCAGCTCGCGACGCGAGATCAGGCGAGAGTCCACACCGAGGATGCGAGCGTGTCCTCGCGAAGGTTCGAGCAAATTCACGAGAATCTTGATCGTGGTGGTCTTGCCAGCTCCGTTCGGACCGACGAGCGCAAATGCGCTGCCCTCGGACACACTGAACTCCAGCCCCTTCAGAGCCTCGAACCGTCCGTATCGCTTCCACAAGTCGTGAACCTCGACAATCATTTGCGCGTCACCTCACGTGCCGTGGACCGGGCACTTCCGGCGAGTCTGGCCCACTGTGTTTCAATGGCGTCGAGGACATCCTCGAGCGGGACGCCAACGCGGAGCGCTTCGACGACGAGCTGTTCAACCTCGTGCTGCAGGAGTCGGCGGCGGTCACCAGCGCGGGCTGGCGGCCGGACGGCAACGACGGTGCCGATGCCGGGCTGCACTTCCAGCCAGCGTTCCTGTATCAAATGTTGAATGACTTTATGCGCGGTGTTCGGGTGGATCTTCAATTCGGACGCGAGCGCGCGAACGGACGGAAACGCCTGCCCCGGTTGAAACTCGCCGCTGACGAAGGCCTTCCGTGCCGCAAAGACTACCTGTTCGAAGATCGACATCCCAGGCCGGAGGGCGAATCTGAATAGTGTCACATGGATAATGTGACACATGTGACTCTACTGGGTCAAACCGTTTCTCGGAAGCAATCGGCCTTGGGAGAGACGAACTACCGTTTGGGCAACGGATTTTGCCGGCCGTCGCTAAGCGCCACCGCCGAGCACGGTGGTTTCATGTCGAACCGACGGCCATCGTGTGACCGAGCGATTCACTCCGCGAGATCTCGCGGTTCGCACTTTGTCGCGATACTTGCTCCGGCGCCCTCTCCAGAGCAGATCGATGCGACACGTTACGATCCAGCGCGCGGGCGAGTTTCGCCTTGTCGTCCGTGTAGATGCGCGCATCGTATTGCCCGCGTGACACAGCGACGTACGCTAATCGCTGGTTGACGAGCTTCTCACCCGCATGTTCGGTCTCAACGCGCACCAGGACGCGGCCCGCTGCTTGACCCTGGCTGCTGTGGGCTGGTCACGGCGTAGCCGTAATCGAGATGGCGGCGTTCGCCGGACTCGAATGAAGACGTTCGACCAGAATCCCACCGGATCTCCATCTGTCCGTTCGTATCGATCCGCTCGACCGTGCCAAGCTCGCGGTTCGCCAGATCACGTGCCCGATCCGGTGCCGTCGATTGCACGCGGTCACCCGCCGCAAAGGCGCGTTCGGTTTCGCGGTAGAGGGTGACGCCCTGCAAGCGTCGTGGGTCGTAGCTCACTGTACGCTCGTCATCTGTTCTGACCCTGACGTGATTGGTCTTCGCGTCGACGTGTTCGACGCGCGCGTAGTCGCCCGCTTCAAGGCCGAGCGCCTTGCTGCCGCGACTGTATCGCACGACGTCGCCTTCCTCGTACCGTTCCGCCCATTGCCGATCGGCGCCGGTGATCTCCTGGCGCGGCACCAGCACCGGCGTCCGATTCTCCTCGCGATCGACGTGGCCCTCGCGCTGCATCGCGTGGTGAATCGCGTCGTTGACATCCTGTCGCGACTGGTTGTCCGGCGAGACAACGAGCGTCGCGTGCGGGTCTTTGACGTACTCGTTCGCGATGGCTGTTAGCCGCTCTTCGCGCGGGCCGATCTCATGTACGCGGCCTTGCTCGTCGCTCCGCTCCGACCGCCGCGCGGCTATCGGCATTGACGGTGCCTCCGCGCGGCGACTCTTTGGCGGTTGCGTGAGCCGGCTCAATGGAACGGATCGAGCTAACCTGCAGCCTTTGCAATCCGTCTCACGTCACATGCTCGGCTTTGGCCACGATCTCCGTTACGCATTCCGGCTGATGCAGCGGCGGCCGGGGGTTACCGCCGCTGCTGTTCTGACATTCGCACTCGGTATCGGCGCGAACACCGCGATTTTCAGCGTCATCAATTCGGTGCTCCTCAAACCGCTTCCATACAGGTCGGCGGACCGGCTCATCTTCGTCTCCCTGGCGCTCAATACCGGATTCGGCGAACGCACGTCGCTGCCAATGGCCGACTTTCTGGCATGGCGCGCGTCACATCACGCATGCGCGACCGTCGCCGCGTACACGGGCGCCCAGACCGTGGCGGTCTCGAACGCGGGAGAAGCAGAAGCCGTCGTTGCGACGTCGGCCACCGCACAGTTCTTCGAGACCCTCGGCGTTAAAGCGGCCGTCGGGCGCCTCTGGCGCAATGGAGATGACGAGCCTGGGGCACCAGCAACGGTCGTCGTGAGTTACGGGTATTGGACGACGCGGCTCAATTCGGATCCAGGAGCGATCGGCCGGACGCTCACGATCGAAGGGCAGCCGTTCACGATCATCGGCGTTGCGCCAGAGGGATTTGCATTCCCATCGAGGCGCGGCCAATTGTGGACCATTCTGCCGGCCACGCCGCCAACTCGACGTGGACCATTCTTCTTGCTTGGGCTCGGGCTGATGAAGCCCGACGCCAGGATCGAGCTCGTGCAAGCCGACCTCGCGAACGCCGACCGAGAGGTTCGTCAGCAATTTCCGAGGCGTACCGCGGCGAAATACCGCGTGGAGTTCCTCAAGGACGTCATCACGGGAGACGTGCGCTCCGCCCTGATGCTCCTGCTTGGCGCAGTCATCGTCGTCCTGCTCGTCGCGATCGTAAACGTCGCGAATCTGCTGCTCGCACGAGCCGCCGAACGCGAGCGCGAAATCGCTGTACGGGCGGCCCTCGGAGCGGCTCGGGCGCGCATCCTCCGGCAGCTCGTCATCGAAGGCCTGGCACTCGCACTTGTCGGGGCCATCGCCGGCATGGCCCTTGCGATTTGGGCGACCCGTGCGTTGGTCGCCGCAGCTCCGGCGAGGCTTCCTCGCGTCGCCGAAATTCAGATGGACTTCCGAGTGCTGGCTTTTACACTGCTGACCGCAATCGTAAGCGGTGTGCTGTTCGCGCTTTCACCAGCCTGGCATCTTTCGACTTCGACGTTTGCTGCCGCGATTCAAGGGGGCATGCGCTCGTCAGGCAATCCGGGCACACGCCGCGTTCGCAACGCTCTTGTCGCCGCGGAGATTGCGCTCGCGCTCACGCTGACCGTAGGCGCCGTCCTACTGACGAAGAGTTTGATTCGCCTCGAGCGTGTCGATGTGGGGTTCCGCGCCGATCGACTGGTGACGGCGTCAGTCGTCCCGCCGCGGTCGCGATATCCGGATGCCGCGCGAGTCGTCGCGTTTTTCGACGACCTTCTTGGGCGTGTGAACGCGATTCCGGGCATTGCCGGGGCATCGGTCACGAACAGCCTGCCGCCTGACGGCCTGTCCGAAACGGACAGCTTCGTCGTGGAAGATCGGTTGCCGCCGCCCGATCATGGCGCTCCAGTCGGCCCGATCCTCTCAATCGGTGACGAATACTTCCGTGTGATCGGTACCCGATTGCTCAAAGGTCGCGAATTCTCGGAGCGCGACAACGCGACGTCCCAGCGCGTTGCCATCGTCAGCGCATCACTGGTCCGGCAGCATTTCGGCGAGCTGGACCCAATCGGCCGGCGCATCAAGCAGGTCGCCGACTGGCCGAAACCGGACACCAATCCGTGGCTCACGATCGTCGGCGTCGTTGATGATGTGAAGTACGCCGGTCTTGCCGAAACAACCGGTCCGGCGCTGTACGTGCCACTTCGTCAGCTTCCGTTCAGAAACCAGAACCTGGTCATTCGCGTGAGCGGCGACGCGAGCGCTGTTGTGACGGGCATTCGGGCCGCGCTCAAAAAGCTTGATCCGGATCTTCCCCTGGACGACGTGCAAACGATGAGCGACCGCTTGCGGACGGCTGCTGGCCAGCCTCGTTTCCGGACTTGGTTGATCGCATTGTTTGGTGCGGTTGCCTTGGTGCTTGCGGCCATCGGTGTCTACGGTGTGCTGAACTCGTCGGTTGCGCAGCGCACGCGTGAGATCGGCATCCGCGCGGCCCTCGGTGCGACGCGGCCACAGTTGATCGCGATGGTGCTTCGCGACAGTCTCGCTCTTGCCGGAGCCGGCGCCATCGTCGGCCTCGCGCTCTCGGTGGTTACGGGCCGCCTGATTTCCTCGATGTTGTTCGAGGTCAGTCCAACTGATGTGGCGACGATGGCGGGCGCGACAGCCATTCTCGTTTCGGTGGCAATTCTCTCCGCGTTGCTGCCGGCTCGGCGCGCCGCCGCCGTAGATCCAAGCGCTGCGCTCCGGACTGAGTAAGCTGGACGCAACCGCCGCACCGCTGGACTCCATACCAAACCGACCGGCCCGACCCTACCGATCTTCTGGTTGCGAAGCATTACCATAGTGGCAACGTTTAAAAGCTGCGGCGCGGTGGCTACGTGTTCATCACGTGGAAAGGTGATCACCCGCCGCCCGCCGCGGCATGTCCATGTGTATCGGGACGGAAAGCTCATCGTGAAGTGGGATTTGGACAACAAGAAGCCAATGAAGGGCACCGTCACGCGGCGGATCCTGGAGTTGATCGCAGAACTTGAATCAGAAGGGCTGCTGTGAAGATTCGCTCTGTCAGGCACAACAACCGCAAGAAGGCGTTCGAGGTTCGGACCTCGATGAAGAACCTGATATTCCCATTTTCCAAGGCGGATCCCGCGCCGACGATCGAGGATCCGATCACTGAGCTCTTTGTTGATCCCGAGGCAGGTCGCGAGGCGTTTACCTACGTGCTGCACTCAGGAAAGAGCGGCACGGTCCACGTTGAGCAGGTGCTCGAATACAACCAGGACCCGACGTACTTGCGGGATCAACTGCTGTACCGACTCACGCTCGAAGCACAAAAGCGGATTGCGGAAAGCCCGTTGTCCAAGCGCGAGATCATCCGTCGTCTCGGCACGTCCGCGGCACAACTGTATCGGTTGCTCGATCAGACGAATTACCGCAAGTCTGTCGACCAGGTGCTGGCGCTATTGCAGGTTCTCAACTGCGACGTCGATCTCGTCGTTCGGACGAAGACTGCCTGACGTGGCGTCAGTGGCCCGAATCGAGCGCCTGAACGCGTGCTCCTTCGACGTTGCAGTGATCGTGACGTAACTGTGACGTGACCCGATCGATCGAGCGATTATTACTGGCGTTTACGGCGATCGACGACGGAGACGCGATCGAGCCTAAGTGGTTGGCTCCGCAACAGAAATCGAAATCTGCAGCACACCGTCAACAATCGCCAATGCGATTTCCAAGCGTGCGCCATCGACCACTCGGCCATCTCTCCATCTAGAATCAATTATTTACAGCCACGAATCGGCGGCCGAATCGCGAATTGTGTAACACCTCCTAATGTGTCGCGACCACTTACGGGCGTTTCCAGTATAGCCGCCGCCGACGCCCGGTGACTCGCAGGAGCGCCAATGCTACGGACGAAGCGCCCGGATGAGAGCCTAAAGCCGGCCGGCTGCTGCCGCCCCCTTCGCCTAAGAGGAGGAAGAAGCGGGGAACGGCCGGCAGCAGTCTTCCAGCACGCGCACGAGTGCCCCGCTCGCAAAGCGTCGCGCGATCGTCGGACATGAACGCCAAGCCGACCCACGCTCCTCAACGGCCGTGCGGTGGAGGTCAACATCATGATCAAGAAGGGTCTTCAAGCGCTCAGGATCGTCGCGCCATGCGGGAGCCGGCGCGCTACCGCAGTTCAACGAACGTCGTTCCGTAGGAGTGAGGAGCGCGCGCGCATTCAGCCGGCCAACAACTTCTTGGCCATCCATCGAGCGTCGCTCGCCCGCTGCGGCCCGTCAACCTCGGACCCCGCGACGGCGCCGTCGAACAGCACGACAAGAGCGCGAGCCGTCGCTTTCGGGTCCTTCACTCCCGCCGCCGTCGTCCACTCGCGGAAACGCTCCGCGAACCACTCTCGCTGACCGTGAGCAATGGCGCGCGCCGGGTGCGCCGCATCGGTGAGCTCGCTCACCGTATGCTGCAACGGGCAACCGCGGAAGTCCTTCGACTCCGCCCACTCCACCACCCAGTCGAAAAACTTGAGCGCGCGTTGTGACGGCGGCGTGTCGGCGAGGTACGCCTCGATGTTCGCGCGGGCGTCCACGGTTCGGCGCTCGAGGTACGACGCCACGAGCTGGTCCTTGCAGCCGAAGTGCTGATAGAGCGACGCCTTCGCGGCGTCGGCCTCTGCCAGGACGCGGTCGATACCCACGGCCCGCACGCCCTCCCGGTAGAACAGGCGATCGGCGGCGTCGAGGAGGCGATCACGGACGCCGATTTCGGAGGTTTTCGCCCGTTTCCTAGCTCTCTGCGGCACGCCTTGACAATACAGACAGATCGGTCTATTGTCAACCGCATGAATAGACAGACCGGTCTGTTCTCTCCTTCCCGCAGCTGGTTACCGCTTTCAGTCTCGCGTGTTGCGAGGCCGTCAGGAGTCTCGACATGGGTTACGCACTTTCAGGCAAGACCGCACTCGTCACCGGCGCCAACCGTGGCATCGGCGAAGCGATCGTGGACGCGCTCGTCGCGGCCGGCGTAAGAAAGGTGTACGCCGCCGCCCGCAGCATCTCGGCCCTCGACCCGCTCGTGGCCCGCCACGGCTCCCGCGTCACGCCGTTGCAACTCGATGTCACGAACGCCGCGCAGATCGCCGCCGCCGCCGCGACTGCGGCGGACGTGGACCTCCTGGTCAACAACGCGGGCATCGTCGGCTTCTTCGGTGGCGAATTCACTGATCCGAAGTGGATCGAGGGCGGGCGACAGGAGATGGAAGTGAACTTCCTCGGCACCTTCGCGGTCACGCAGGCCTTCGCGCCAGTACTCGCGAAGAATGGCGGCGGCGCCATCGCCAACCTCAACTCGGTGGCCTCGTTCGTCAGCTTCCCGATTCTCGCGGCGTACAGCGCCTCGAAGGCCGCGACGCACTCGCTCACTCAGGTCACGCGCGCGATGCTGCGGGGGCAGAACACGCAGGTGTTTGGCGTGTATCCCGGCCCGATTGACACCAAGATGGGCGAGGTGCTGACGCTCGAGAAGGCCTCGCCGGCGGACGCCGCGCGGGCGATTGTCGCGGGCATCATCGCGGGCAACGAGGAGATCTTTCCCGACAAGATGAGTCAGGGCGCGGGGCCGGCCTTCTTCGCGGATCCGAAGGGACTCGAGCGGCAGGTCGCCGGGGTCCCGGCCGTTGCCTAAACCTCGCAGGCTGGCCGTCGGTGAAAAGGAGAACCCATGACACACAAAGACAAGGGCCATTTTGAGATCGAGGACCGCGGAGCCGTCCTGATCGTCCGGGTCGACGGCGGCCCTCACGCCTTGTTCGGTCTCGAAATCGCCAACCAGCTCGAGGAGTTTGTCGACCGGGTCGACCACGACCCAAACGTCCATGCCGTCGTCATCACTGGGGCGCATCCCAAGCGGTTCATCAGCCATGCTGACGTCCGGTGGCTGCAGGAAGGGGGCGCCGCGAGCCCTTCGGTCGGACAACGCGGCGCCTCCGCCATCGCACGCGCGGCCGAAATCGCGGATCGCGCCCGCGTCCTGGAACCCGTGGTGCGCAGAACCCCGCTGGGGGCAGCCGTCCAGCTCGACCGCCTGCACGCGACGTTCCTGCGGATGAACGGCAGCGGCGTCATCTTCATTGCTGCCCTCAACGGTTCGGCTCTCGGTCTTGGGGCGGAATTCGCGTGGGCGTGCGATCTGCGTGTCATGGCTGACGGGGACTTCTTCATAGGCCATCCGGAAGTGCTCCTCGGAATCAATCCAGGAGGTGGCGGCACCCAGCGACTGACCCGCCTGATCGGCACGCACCGATCCTTGGTTGCCATCCTCGAGGGAAAGGCGTTCACGCCCGCGGAGGCTCTCGCCAACGGGGCCGTCGACGAACTGGTCCCCCAGGACAAGGTCGTCGCGAGGGCGGCCGAACTTGGCGAATACTTTGGCTCACGGCTAAAGGGGGCAGTTGCGGCGATCAAAAGGTCGGTGTACTTCGGCGGTTCGATGTCGCTGTCGGAGGGTTTGCACGTTGAGCGAATCGAGTTCCTGATCGCCGATCAGTCGAAGGACGCTCAGGATCTGATGATCGACTACCTGGCGGCCACAGATTCCACCGGCGAGCTGCCCCTCTACAATCCGGACACGTACGCGCGAGCGCTCAAATCGGGCCGTGTGCCTGGCCAGCGCTCGACGAACGGGGGTGAGCCGGGATGACCGCTCCGCATTCCCTTCACCCGTCACGACCTACGCTACACGCGAGATGCGCTTGGACGCCGTTGCCGAGTAAGCCAAGAAATTGCAGCGAGAAACACATCATGAAGGCATTCATCCTCGATCGTTATGGAAGCGCCGATCGCGTGCGGGCTGGCGACATGCCAGACCCGGAGCTGCGCGAGGATGACGTCTTGGTCCAGATTCACGCCGCTGGTGTCAACCTTCTGGATTCCAAAATCAGAAACGGCGAGTTCAAGCGCATTCTGCGGTATCGCCTGCCGCTCATTTTGGGCCATGACGTGGCCGGGGTCGTGGTCCGGGTCGGATCTCGCGTGCGTCGATTCAAGCCCGGCGACGAAGTCTATGCGCGGCCGGCTGACGGGCGAATCGGTGCATTCGCGGAATTCAGTGCGATCAAAGAAGATGACGTGGCGATCAAGCCCAAAGCACTCACCATGGAAGAAGCGGCTTCCATCCCCCTGGTCGGCTTGACCGCTTGGCAGGCGCTGATCGAAAGAGCGCGTCTGAAACAAGGACAAAAAGTTCTCATCCACGCGGGCTCGGGTGGTGTGGGCACATTTGCCATTCAGCTGGCGAAGCACGTCGGCGCGACGGTGGCGACGACCACGAGCACGGCCAACGTGGATCTGGTCACAAGCCTCGGGGCCGACACCGTGATCGATTACAAGAAGGAAGACTTCGCACACGTCCTCCGCGACTACGACGTGGTCTTGCACAGCCTGGACAAGGTGACGCTCGAGAAATCTCTGCGAGTGCTGAAACCCGGTGGCCAGCTCATTTCCATCTCAGGCCCACCCGATGCGGCGTTTGCGCGAAGCATCGGCGCGTCATGGGTCTTGAGAATGATCATGGGTGCCTTGAGCTACGGGATTACAGCGAAAGCAAAGCGCCGCCACGCACAATACTCGTTTCTTTTCATGAGAGCGAACGGCGGCCAGTTGACCGAGATCACATCTCTCATCGATGACGGAATCATTCGCCCGGTCGTGGATCGGGTCTTCCCCTTCGCATCGACCAAGGAGGCCATGGCCTATGTCGAAGCAGGACGCGCAAAAGGCAAGGTCGTCGTATCACTAACGTGAAACGCGGCGGGTCAGGTGAACACTGGGGTTACGTTCACCGCGATGGGAGAGCAACATGAGTACATCGCAGAACCTGACGGTCAATTGGAAGAACGTGCCCACGCGAACGATCACCGCAGGCGGAGTGGAGTTCGCGTATCGGGAGCTCGGGACGAACAATCCCGGCACCCCGGTGGTGTTCCTCGTCCACCTGGCTGCCGTCCTGGACAACTGGGACCCTCGGGTTGTTGATGGTTTCGCGGCAAAGCATCACGTGATCACGTTCGACAATCGAGGCATTGGCGCGTCCAGCGGCTCACCGGCGACCTCGATAGAGCAGATGGCC
>Ga0209237_1002176_pt1 | contig 11737 bp, 9 predicted proteins | sample GraSoi013_1_40cm_2_FD_185820 | JGI IMG/M metagenome (GOLD analysis project Ga0209237, IMG submission 185820) | Grasslands soil microbial communities from the Angelo Coastal Reserve, California, USA - Sample 10_02_2013_1_40cm (SPAdes) (version 2) | ecosystem: Environmental > Terrestrial > Soil >...
CGGGCAGTACGGTGATCCAAGCGTTGCACATCAGCGAGCTGCGGGCAGCTCTGGCGGACGCCTACGCCGCGGCCGGCCAGTCGGCTCCGAGCTATACCGACTCGACCCTGACGGCGATGGGCACCCTGCTTCCCGAGGCAGTGCTCAGCATCGAGGACCGCAACTTCTACGCGGAGCCGGGTGTCGATCCGGGTGGTGTCGCGCGGGCGGCCGCGGTCGACTGGCGCGCCCACGGAAAGGTCGAAGGGGCTTCGACGATCACGCAGCAGCTGGTCAAGATGCGCTTGGTCGGCGCGGAGCCGACACTCGACCGAAAGCTGCGAGAAGCGCTGCTCGCATTCGAGGTCGAGCGCACCTATACCAAGCCGCAGATCCTTGAGATGTATCTCAACAGCGCATTTTTCGGGAACAGCGCGTGGGGCGGCGAAGCGGCCGCGAAGATCTACTTCCACAAGGACACCAAGGATCTGGACCTCGCCCAGGCTTCGATGCTCGCCGGCCTGGTTCGTGGCCCGACGATCTACAACCCGCTGCTCAACTGGAAGTCGGCGAAGACCAGGCAGCTGCAAGTTCTGGGTGCGATGCTGCGCATGGGTACGATCAGCGGCACTGAGGCGGCCGGCGCTTACGCACAGGACATCACGCCTCCGCTGCACATGTTCACACCGATCAATCAGATCGTCGCCGGCGGCTTCGTCCGCTACGTCGTTGGGCAGCTGGTGGATCAATATGGGCCCGACATCACGTATAGCGGCGGGCTGAAGGTGATCACGACCATCAACCTCAAGCTGCAAAACATTGCGCAGAGCGCGATCACCAACGGCATCGCGAGCCTGGCTTACCGACATGTCAGCCAGGGAGCGCTCGTGGCCCTCGATCCAACGACGGGAGCCATCGTGTCGATGGTCGCCTCAGCCAATCCGAACGCGGACGGCGGCCAGTACAACCTGGCGGTGTGGCCGCCGCGCAACCCGGGCTCGTCGATGAAGATCTTCACGTACACGGCGGCGATCGCGAGCGGGAAGTACACGATGGTCAGCCGCATTCCGGACTGGGGGTTCACATATCGAGATCCAATCTCTGGTGAGGCTTACACGCCTCGCAACTACGACGGCCGCTACCACGGCACGCTCACGCTCCAGCAGTGCATGGGCAACTCGCTGAACATACCGGCGGTCGAAGTCGAGCTGGGCATCGGCGTCTCGTCGGTGGTCTCGATGGCCCGCACGATGGGCGCTCCGCCATATCAGCAGCACTACGACGCTTCGGGGAATCCGGTTTACACGACCGACGACGCGTTCAACACGTACGGTCCGTCACTGACGCTCGGTGGCTACGGCGAGACGCCGCTGCAGATGGCAATCGGCGCGTCCGTGCTTGCGACGCAGGGGGTGCTCCGGGAGCCGTACGCGATCCAGACGATCTCGAGAAACGGCACGTACTTCTACCGGCACAAGAAGGACCAGGGCGTGCAGGTGGTCGACCAGCGGGTGGCGTTCATCATGGAGCAGATCATGTCGAACGATCGCAACCGGGCGATGATCTTCGGCCTGCATTCCCTGCTGACGCTGCCGGGGCGCCACGTCGGCGTGAAGACCGGCACCTCGGACTCGTTCGCCGACGCGTGGACGGTCGGCTACACGCCGCGCCTGGTGACGGCGGTTTGGACTGGCAACCCCGACTGGCGCCAGAAGATGACCAAGGATTCGGACAGCTACGTGGTCGCGGCGCCGGCGTGGCACGCTTTCATGCAGGGAGCACTGGACACGCTGGGAATCGGCGACGAGTGGTACTCGGAACCGCCGGGGTTGGTGCACCGGACTGTCTCGGGCGAGACTGCCTGGTTCCTCCCGGGAACCTAGTCCGCCTGTTCGCCCACCGAGTCTTCTTCCTCGATCTGGAGATCTTCGTCGCTGGCCGAGTAACGATCACGGACCTCGGCTCCTCCGGTCTCAGAGTCGCCGGCCCGCCCGTCTTCGTCGAGCAGCTGGGCGAACGCTCGCTGGGCCTCTTCCCACGTGTCGTACTCCCAGTACTCGGTGCCGGGCGGCACCTCGGCGCCCTCTGTCTCGTCGAGGCCGTGCTGGAAGACGTATCCGATTCCGTTGTCAGGATCCTGGATCAATGAAAGGAATCGTTCGCCGGTCAGCTCAGCTCGTTGTGCCGCGAGGCCGCCGTTCTCGAGATCGAAGAGCCGGCTGATGACCTGCTCCTCGCTCCTTTCTTCCATTCAGCCATTCTCGACCAAACGCTGTGGTCACGGCTCAGCGGAGAGCTGTAACAGGCTTGGCTAGGCGGTCTCGGGGCGGTTCGGCGCCAGGCTTCGCAGAGCACTTACGAGACGGCGTCGCAGCGGGCTCCACGCCGAATCACGCTCCGAACGCCTCCGCTCGTAGCGCGGCGCATTGGAGTCGGCGCAGAGCTGGCAGCCGCATCCGTGCCCTGTGTCCGGGAGCCTATTGCCTTGCTTGTCGAACCTGGCTTGCATCAGAACACCTCACGATCCGTGGGAGATCGGCTGGGCGGCCGGGGTTCGCTGGCGCCTCAGTCGGCTGTCGCCACCAGCCCGGGCTCGCCTACCACCTCGTCGATCGCTGTAGTAGTGCCGCAGCATCACGCGCAGTCGATCCTTGGCGACTGCCAGCCGCGAGGCGACCGTGCGTTCTGGTATCCGCAGCGCCTGCGCGATCGCTCGGTTCGTGTAGCCGTGGTAGTGGCGGAGCACAATGGCCGCCGCTTGTTTCGGCGGCAGCTTGGCAAGCGCCTCGGCGAGGTCTCGCCGCTCGACGTGATCCTGCGGATCTGGGGCTAGCTCTGGGCGCCCGATGCGGCGAATGATCTCGCCCACCTCTCGGAGCCGCATCTTGCGCTGGTGTGAGACCGCGGCGTTGATCGCGATGCGGTGCACCCAGGCTTCCGCCGGAGCGATGGGCTTCCACGTGCTCCACTTCTTGTAGGCCCGCTCGAACGCATCCTGGGCGCAATCCTCAGCCGCGGCCCGATCGCCGAGCATGGCGGTAAGCGTGCCGAGGATCTTGCCGTACGACGCCTGGTAGAGACGCTCGAAGTCAGCCTCGTCGCCTGGCTTGTATCTCGGCTTCAGTTCGCGCTCGTCGGCCGAATCGACCGGTTCCTGGAGTTTATTCAGCATCTGTCGCGAATCACCCCCTTGAAGCAGTGGGTGGCGCCCTAGCGCTTCCCCGCGCTTAATCTCACTCCAAGAGGCCCATCGGGTCACCGTACGGTTGGGCGGATTTTGGCTCACACAGTTGAGGTATGCCCGAATCAGGTTCGAGTTCAGGTAATGGGCTCTGCGCCCCGCGTTGTCCAAGAAGGATGAGTCCAAGCTTTGGCGGTACTTTTGGCAGCCAGCAAGGCGATGTGCTCAGCGCGCTTGCTGCCGGACTGGCGGCGGACGCGGCGCAAACCGGCCGCAAAGCGCTGAAGGTGATCCGCGCCCGCTCGCCAGAGCTCGTGCGCTTGAGCGAGAAGACCGGAGACGACCTCATCTCGACCTCGGCAGACTACATCGACATCCTGCTGACTTCACTGCGATCCGATGTCGAGGTTCCGTGGTCCGACCGCGAGCAGCAAACGCGAGAGTTTGGACGCCTCAAAGCGGCGCAGGGCGTTCCACTCGAGGCCTTGATCGATCTGCTGGCCGTCTACCGCCGCGCGACCATTGAGCTCATCTCCCAGCCGATCGAGGACGCGACGCAGCGCGACGAGATCGTCGCGCTCGCGGAACACCGCCTCGAGGATGTGGTCGAACGCCTCACGACCTGTGTCGTGCGTGGATACCTCGAACATCTCGATGCGGAACATCGCACCCGCGAGAACGAGCTGTATGGGCTCGCCGCGGTCGTGACCTCGATGGGCCGATCGCTCGATGTCGGCGAGACGTCGGAGGTGGCGCTGGTCGAGAGCCTGGCGGCCCTGCACCTGGACGCCGGCGCACTGTGGTTGAAAGAGCGAGCTGCCTTCAGGCTCGTCCACGTCTGCGGCCTCGAGCTGCAGGAGATCGATGACTTCACACGTGAGACAGGCCCGCATGTCAAGGCCTCTGTCACCGCCATCGGGCGCTCTGAGTCGCGCGTCGAGCGCGGTCTCGGTGACGGATGGAACGCGCTCCGCGCCCAGTTGAGGGTCAAGGGCCGGGTGGTCGGTGTGCTCACTGTCGGCACGAAGATGCCTCGTGTCTTCGGGGCCTCGGACCTGCTGTTCATGGCCGCCGTCGCAGACCAGGTCGCGATCGCGCTCGACCGCGCGCGCCAGTTCTCGAGTGAGGCTCGTACCGACCACCTGACCGGATTGGCCAACCGCCGCGAGTTCGAGAGGATCATGGAGCGAGAGGTTGCGCTGGCCGAGCGACACAACCGAAAGCTCTCCTTGATGTTGATCGACCTGGACAACCTGAAACGGATCAATGACCGCCAGGGGCACCGGGCCGGCGATGTCGCGCTCCGGCTCGTCGCCCAGCAGCTTCAGCGGGTGGTGCGTACGTCTGACATCTGCGCCCGCATTGGAGGAGACGAATTCGGGGTCGCGATGCCGGAAACGGAGCTCGAGCGTGCGCGGGACGTGGCTGCCCGGCTGCAGGCGGCGGTTGGCGAGGCAGGCCTGGCCGCGAGATCGGCCGATCGGGTTGCGGTCAGCATCGGATTGGGGGCCTGGCGACCGGGGCACGACTGGCAGGGGGTTTACGAAGCCGCGGACAGCGACCTTTATGAGGACAAACGACGCCATAAGGAGGCCCGGCTGCTGGCGGGCCAGCCGAGGCCTACGCCAAGCCTTCGGGTGCTGGGTCGCGCGTCCGGAAGGCGCCGCGTCGCCGGCAGTTAGCGCCTACTCGATCAGCGCCAGCTCTCTCGCTTTGACGATCGCCTCGAGCTTGGAGTGGACCCCAAGCTTGCTGCCGAGGCTGCGGATGTGGGTGCGTACTGTCGTGTAGCTGATCCCAAGCCTGGCGGCGATCTCACGGCTGGAGGTGCCCTCGGCCATCAGCCGCAGCACCTCCTTCTCGCGCGGGGTGAGGCTCTCGAGCTGCGAGTCCATCTCGCGACGCCGGTTGAGCAGCGTCGCGATCGTGCGCGGGGTGAACAGGGTTCCGCCGGCGGCGACTGTGCGGATGGCGTGCACAACCTCTGCCGCGGCCTGTGACTTGTGGATGAACGCGCTCGCGCCGGCTTCGATCGCGGCGAAGCGGGCGGCGTCGCTGTCCTCACGCGTCAGGAAGATGAGCTTGGTATCGGGTCTGACCTGACGGATGCCCACTCCAGCATCAGCCCCCGTGCCGTCGGTCAGGCGGAAGTCGACCAGGGCCACGTCCGGCTTCAGGTCCTGCGCCCGCGAGATTGAGTCCACCACCGAGGCAGCGCTGCCGACCACGATCATGTCCGGCTGATCGTTGAGCAGCGCGGAGAGTCCGTCCGCAACCACCTGGTGGTCCTCGACGATGAGGACACGAATCTGACTTTCGGTCACTCGGGGGACGGCACCCAGAACTCGACCCTGGTGCCGGCTCCCGGCTCGCTCGTGACCTCGCACCATCCACCTGCCAGCAGGGCGCGCTCCTGAAGAGCGAGGAGGCCAAGGTGTCCGGGCAGGTGGTCGCGATCGGCGACCACGAAACCGCGACCATTGTCGACGACCTGGCCCCGGATCCCGCCGTCGTCTTGACGCAGGGTGACCTGGACGCGGGTTGCCGCCGCGTGCTTCTCGACGTTGGTCAGCGCTTCCGACACCTGCCGGAAGACGATTGACTTGATCTCGATCGGCTGGTCGTCGGGAACGTTGAAGTCGAGCTCGGCTTCGATCCCCGTGATACTGCGCATGATCGTGACTCGGTCTCTGATCGTGTCCTCAAATCCGCCCGGTACCTCAAGCGTGGGAGGCCGCACGTCGAACAAGACCTTGCGCAGGGCTTGTTCCGCCTGGTCGAGCAGCTCGCGAGCTGCTACCACCGGCGGCGCGAGCTGATCGCTTCGCTGCAGGTGCAGCTCGGCGCCGGTCAGCTTCTGCAAGGCGTCATCGTGCAGCTCGTTGGCGAAACGGCGGCGGGCCTCGTCGACTGCGGTCGTCATGTTCCTCAGGAGAAGCTGTCGCGCTTCGTCGACTCTCTGCAGCCGGTAGATGGTGCTGCTGAGGTCCGACTCCGCTCGCTTCAGCTGCCAAACCAGTCCTGCAGCCAGGCCGGCCATCTGGAGGACCCACGCATCCTCCATCGAGAAACCCTCGCGGTTGACGGCGTCATACGCGGCGACCAAGCCGAGCCGTTGGTCGCCGGCGCGCCACGGCACGCTGATCGCGCTCGAAACGCCGAGCACCTCGAGGACATGAGCGTGAGGCGAGTCACCGTCTTCGTTGGACGCCCTGAAGACCAGGTCTTGGTACACGACCTGGCTGGCGAGGTCGCTGCCGAAAGGCTCGGCGGGCGCTGGATACAGTCGGGCGATGAATGCTTCATCGATACCATGGGCGCCGGGTATCGGGGTCAAGGTTCTGTTCTCGTTCACCTGCCAGAACAGCACCTTCGCGGCTCCGACCAGCGCAGCCACGCTCCTGGTGAGGTCGCGGTAGAAATCACTGAAGGCGGCTCCAGTCCGTGCGTGGTTGGAGACGGCGAGCAAGGCATCGAGGGCCAGCCCATGCGCCTTTTCGATCCGCAGGGCCGCCTGGGCGCGCGCCTCACCGAGGACCCGGTGCTGCTCGCTCCGATCGAGCTCGGCCCTCGTGTTGACCAAGGCTTCGACCAGCTCCTGCCTCCGCTGTTGCAAGAGATGCGTCTCCATGGCGGCTGCGACCTGGTTGACGAGGATGGCGATGCCCTGGCGCTGGACGACGGTGTAGACGCTGCCGCCGGCAACTCCCATCATGCCGATGACCTTCCCGCTTGCCATCAAGGGCAGGCCGACGTAGTCGTTCAGGCCGTGATCCGGCACGAGTGGGGCCCTTCGCGCCGGCGTGGTGCTCTTGGCTGCGGCGGCGAACAGCTCGTCGATCTCCACGCGGGTCACGGAGGTCCCAGCCTCAGCGGCCCGGGAGAAGACCTCCTGACGTTTGCCGGCCTCGTCGACGAGGCCGATGAAAGCCACCGATGCCCCGGTCAAGTCGAGCGCGAGCCCCAGAGCCTTGTCTGCGAGCTCGGCGAGGTTCTGCGCGCCGGCCATGTCGGAGGACACCGTCTGAAATGCCTCGAGACGGTCCCAGACCGCGTCCTCTGAAATTCCTGTGGTCTCCAATGTCAGGAGCCTACACTCACCCCGCGCCGATTTTACTGACAGGGCTCACATTCGTGATGAGTTCGTCCGGTACTCGCGATGGGCACCGCGTTTCTGCAAGCAAAGGCCCTCGCTGGTTGCTTCAGTGAGGCCTCATGACGCGGAGCGAGATGCGCAAGGGCAGCCGGAGTTGAGTCAGGGACCTTTCGAGTTTGCGGGTGGCAATGTCTTTGAGCTCGCCCGCTTGAACCGAGCCATAGCGCAGCTCGCGAGACCGGCCCTCAGCGACGAGTGGCTGGCGCCTTTATCCCCCGCCGAACTCTTCGACCTCGGCGTGTTTGTGGGAAGTGCCGCGTCTCAAAGGAAGGAGCTCATCCAGCGGCTGTGGAGCCGCAAGCGACAGCTGATGCGCCATGTCGATCCGTCCGGAGGTTGGAGCCCACAGCAACCAGTAGCTTGAGAAGAGTGGTGAAGGTTAAATGAGAGCAGCGCTGAACGTTAGGGAACCGGTGAAAGTGAAAGGAGAGGGCGGCATGGCGAGCGGTTTCAAGACTTTTTTGCTCCGAGGCAACCTCGTCGACATGGCGGTCGGCATCGTCATCGGCATCGCCTTTGGCACTGTCGTCGTAGCGTTCGTCAAAGACCTGATCACCCCGATCATCGCCGCGCTGTTCGGCAAGCCGGACTTCTCAGGGCTCTACTTCACCCTCAATCACAGCAAGTTCCTGATCGGCGACTTCATCAACGTGCTGATCGCGTTCGTCATCATCGCGGCGGTCCTCTACTTCTTCGTCGTGTCTCCGTACGCAAAGTTCAAGGCTCGGTACGAGCCGGCGCCGGTTCCGGAGCCGGAGATGATGCAGTGCCCGCGGTGCCTGAGCAACATCCCGGCGCACGCCACCCGTTGCCTGTTCTGCACCACCGACCTCTAACCGCCTCCAATACTCGGAAGGCTCGAGGCGTTTCGTAAGTAAGAATGGGGGCGAGGATACCGAGGCTGGCCAACGATGTCGTCAACGCCCGGCCAGTCGTCCGGCCGATTGTTGTGCTGGCCGCCAGGTTCCTCGGCCCTGGCCCCCTCCGCCTGAAGCTGGTCAAGCTGGCTCACGAGCTCGACGATCGTGAGACCCCAAGCGCCGCGGCTTAGGTAGCAGCAGACCCACTTCGGGGCTGGGGGATGGGTACTCCGTTTGCAGGAGGCGTTTCCCCTACAGATGAATGACTTTGACCGGTTCCTGGAGTTGGGGTTGGCACAGATGCTGGACGAGGTGGTGAAGGCACCCGCGCCCCCGCGGGCCTCGCCGCCCGGTCGGCACCCGGTGTTGAGGCTCTTCACCGCTCCGGGATCGTTGATCGGCCCCGTCGCCAGCGTCGTGGTGCTCGTGGACGCACCGGTCGAGCGACGGTCGGAACCGCGCCCAGCACCTGCGATCGTTTCCTAAGCAACCCCTTCCTTCCTCTCGCGGGGCCGAGCCCTAGGTTCGGCCCCCATTGTTTGCCTCAAACTTGAGTCGTGAGCGCCACCACGATTGGTATCAGCTTCAAGGTCCAGCCGGCGGCGCGGCGCCTGCCGGCGGCCGAGCGCGCGCACATCCTCGCCAACCCGGGATTCGGAAAAGTGTTCAGCGAGCATATGGCTGTCGCCAGATGGGACCGCGCCCGCGGTTGGCATGACGCTGAGGTCCGTCCCTACGGACCGCTGTCGATGGATCCGGGAACCTCAGTCCTGCATTACGCGCAGGCGGTTTTCGAAGGCCTCAAGGCCTACCGGCAGCAGGACGGCCGGATCGCGGTCTTCCGCCCCGAAGCCAATGCAAGGCGATTCCAACGATCAGCTCGCAGGCTGGCGTTGCCCGAGCTCCCTGAAGCGGCCTTCGTCGAGGCCATCGACCTCGTCGTGGGTCTGGACGCCGACTGGGTGCCAGTCGAGGTCGAGCACAGCCTCTACCTCCGGCCGTTCATGTACGCGAGCGAGGTCAACCTCTCCGTGCATCCGTCGGATGAGGTCACGTTCGTGCTCATCGCCTCGCCCTCCGCTTCGTACTTTCCCTCCGGCGTCAAGCCGGTCACCGTATGGCTGTCGGAGGACTTCATCCGGGCCGCGCCGGGCGGAACCGGCGAGGCCAAGACAGGCGGCAACTATGCAGGCAGCCTGCTGGCGCAGGCGCAGGCGGCCCAGCAGGGCTGCGACCAGGTCGTCTGGCTCGATGCGATCGAGCACCACTGGGTTGAGGAGATGGGTGGCATGAACCTCTTCTTCGTCTTCGGCAGCGGAGCCAGGGCGAGACTGCTGACCCCGAACCTCACCGGCACCCTGCTGCCAGGCGTCACTCGAGACGCCTTGCTGTCGCTCGGCAAAGACCTCGGTTATGAGGTCGAGGAAGGTCGCATCAGCGTCGAACAGTGGCAAGCGGGCTGTGCCGACGGCTCCCTCACCGAAGTCTTCGCGTGCGGCACCGCCGCGGTCATCACGCCGGTCGGCGCGGTGAAGTCGGCGCGCGGGTCGTGGCCGGTTGGCAATGGGGAGCCAGGCGCGATCTCGATGCGGTTACGCCAGGCGCTTGTCGACATCCAGCGTGGCGCGGCGCCCGACGTGCATCGCTGGATGCACCCGGTCCCGGTTAGGAACCTCTAGAGCGCCCTCATCCGGTTGTTCTTCGGATTGTGCTCGACCTCGGCCAGGCCGAGCGTCTCGAGCAGTGGCGGCATGTACATCCCGAAACGTCCCCGATAGCCCTTCCTCAATCCGTACCACCCACCGACGGGGTTCTTGGATGAGCGGCCCCAGGCCTCGACAGTCCCCTCGGCGGCGGGCTTCTGCTCGTCCGCGCTCCCAAGGAGCACCCAGCCGCCGTTTGCCTTGAGCATCTTGTGGAGGTCTTCGATCGCGCGCGCTTGATAACGCAGCTCGGTCTGGCCGACAGTGCACACGAGCGCGGGCGGACTGACTGATTCGTCCTTGTACATCTGGTACTCGGACGACCCGCTGGGGGTCGTCAGCTGCCAGGGCGACTGCTTGGTGCCGCTACCCTTTGCCATCGATCAGGAGCGGGATCAGGTTCGCGACATTGGGCGAACCCAGGCCGGTCACGGCATCCCAGCCAGGTTTGGCGTCGTATCCCGCGATGCCCATGAAGGTGTTGTTGCCCGCGGTGACGTCGTTGAAGGCGGTGCTGTAGGCGTCGCTCTTGCCGATGTGATAGAGCGTCTTGTTGATCGATCCCAGGCGGTGACCCGCGGCCTGGTCGGCAAGGGCCACGATTGCCGCCCACTGCGGGGTGCCGGCGCTCGTTCCGGCGGCAAATGCGCCTCGTCCGTTGTAAATCACCAGGAAAGGCTTGCCAGGATCAGCGTTATAGGCTACATCGGGCACCCCCCGAGCTTTGTTGTTGTCCTTTTGGAGAGGGGCCTGATAGCTGGGGCGGCGATATAGGGTGCTGAAGCCGCCGCCGCTTGCGCCCGCGATAGCAGGGGGCGCTGGCGTATTCCAGGCCGTTTCTGACATATACGCTCCTTCTTTGCCCGCCACCAGGCGAGTGCCACCCACTGCCGTGACCCCAGGATCGGACGCGGGGGTAGAAGCGCTGAACACCAGGGTCTTACTACCATCGCAAGCCTGTCTTGCGGCCCCCTTGTCACCGGACGACGCAAACACTGTGATTCCCATCTCGGCGGCCTTCTCAAAGACCGCGTGCTGCTGTTCGAGCACCGCCTGGCTGGCGCACATCTCCGCCTCACCGAAGCTCTGGGTGATGACGTCGCCAAGATTGTTGTCGACCGCAAACTGCGTCGCGGCCACCAGGTCGGTGTCCTTTTCGCTGCTGGCTTCGACCAATACGATCGCCGCCTCCGGTGCCGCGACGTGGGCCAACTCGACGTCGATCGTTATCTCCTTCGAAAAAGAGAGCTGAGGCTTATTAGGGTCGGGGTCCCAGGGTGGGATACCGACCATGGGGTGCTTGGTCAGGTGGATCGGCGGAAGCCCAAACAGAGTGTCAAATGTCGCGACATCTGTATCGAGCGTCGGACTCTGGAAGGCGTCGATGATGACGATGGTTCGGCCGGCCCCATTGATGCCTTGCTCCAGCATGGCCTGAATGCCGTACGCGGCGCGGATAGTCTGAGGCGTAAAGCAGCCGAGTGGGATCGATTTCAGACAGGGGGGCAAGGTGATGGTCCCGTCGGCCTCAGAGTCCGCGTAGAAGTCGACCTGGGACTCGGCGTCGACCGCCGGCACCATCGCATGGCCGAAGCTCGCGGCTGGTACAGACCCAGCGACGAGGAGAGGCGCGGATAGCGCCAAAACAGCCGCGCGCGCACAGAGGGTGCGTACCCTCGCAAACGACATGAAATCCCCTCTCCTTTCCTCACGATGCCCGGTGACCGGGCTCGATCGTGGCCGAAATTCTAAGACCAACTTTGACCCCCATCACAGATTAAGAGATGATTTTTTCAGTCGCGGGCTGGCAAGTCTGGCGGTCGGGTGTTAAGTCAGAATCGCATTGTTCAGGAGGCCG
>Ga0209237_1002179_pt1 | contig 11734 bp, 8 predicted proteins | sample GraSoi013_1_40cm_2_FD_185820 | JGI IMG/M metagenome (GOLD analysis project Ga0209237, IMG submission 185820) | Grasslands soil microbial communities from the Angelo Coastal Reserve, California, USA - Sample 10_02_2013_1_40cm (SPAdes) (version 2) | ecosystem: Environmental > Terrestrial > Soil >...
CCGTCGCGCCGCGACACGCAGCGCGTTGCTCGACCGGCCGGCTGAAATGGTGTTCGACGTGTTGGGACTGCGCCCGGCCCATCGCACCGATCCGCCAGGGCCGCACCAGGGGATGCTGCTGCAGTGGAGGCTCGCGCACGGCGATACGGCGCTCGTCCGCGCGACGCTCGACTCGCTGTCACGCGTGGGTGGCGGCAGCTTGGCCACCGGGGAATCAACGCCCGACGGAGTCTATATCGACGCGCGCCTGCTCCTCGCCGTAGGTGACACCGCTACCGCGGAGCGAACGCTGGACGCGCCCCTCGACAGCCTTACGGCGCTGCACACGATGACCCTGCAGTATCTACCGCTGGCGGGGTGTGTCGTGCGCATGATGGCCCTACGAGCGGAGCTCGCGGCGGCGCGCGGCGCGCGGCCGGCGGCACAACGGTGGGCGGGCGCAGTGGTGACGCTCTGGTCGGGAGCGGAGCCGCCACTCCGCCCCGTGGTGACGGAGATGAGCAAGATCTCGCAGCCGGGCCGTTGAACCATATGCGCTGCGAGACCGGTGTGACGGGTCCCTCAACCAGGAGATCGTATGCGTCCCCCATGGTTGCTTCTCGTACCGGCCCTCCTCTGGTCGGTGGCTCCGGCAGACGCCCAGGTGACCCCGCGTCCGTCGGCAACGCGCCCCCTGGGGTTCCCCCTAAAGATTGCGGACGCCAGACTGGACACCGCATCGCTCCGCCAAGTTCAGGGCTACGTCGATTCGCTGACGTTTGACGGAGTGATGGGTGCAGCGGATTCGCAGCGTCTGATGGTAATCGATCCCAGGACTCGGGAACGGCGCTACGGGCCACTCGCCAAGATCGAGCCAGAAGTCGGCTCATACCTGCTCGAAGAGAGGCAACTCGCCGAGGGCCGGGTCATCGCCCGCATCTGGAGTGAGTCCACGTATACCAAGCTCGGCCTCGAGCCCGGGTGGACCTGGTGGTGGGTGGACGACAAGGGCCACTTCCCCGATACGCGGTGGCGGTCCGTCTACATCGCGCCCAGTGGCAAGACAACGGTTCAGCCGATGTATCTCTTGTCGCACGGCCCCGGCTTCAAGTGGAAGCAGGCCATCGCCCGCTTCCTGTGGAGCGACACGGACGATGGTACCTGGGGTACGTGCGGAGCGAAATGCTGCGCTGGTAAGACATAGAGGTCACGAGAGCTTGCTTGCGGCCGGGTGACCCAAATGGCATTGTGGTAGGCACTTACACCCGGTCATGCTCACCGACCCGCTGTTCGACCGCCTGGCCCGCGCCCTCGCGGGACGCTACACCCTGGTGCGCGAGCTGGGCCGGGGCGGCATGGCGACGGTGTACCTCGGCACCGACGTAAAACTCGGGCGCGGGGTGGCGATCAAGCTGCTGGCGCCCGCCACGCGCGCCTACCTCGGGAGTGACCGGTTCCAGCGGGAAGTCCTGCTCGCCGCACAGCTCTCTCATCCCCATATCGTGCCGCTGTTCGAGGCCGACGAGGCAGACGGGCTGCTGTTCTATGTGATGGAATACGTGGAAGGAGAGTCGCTGCGGCAGCGGCTCAGTCGCCACGGACCACTCCCGGTCGACGACGCCGTCCGCATCGCGACCGAGGTCGGCGACGCGCTGCAGTACGCGCATGAAAACGGCGTGATCCATCGCGATATCAAGCCGGAGAACATCCTCCTGTCCCGCGGGCACGCCTTGGTGACCGACTTCGGGATCGCGAAGCTGATGGAGGAGCGAGGAAGCACGCAAGGACCGGCGCTGACCGGTGCCGGTATCGCGGTCGGCACCGCGGCCTACATGAGCCCGGAGCAGGCGAGCGGCGACAAGCGAATCGATCCACGCAGCGACGTGTACTCCCTGGCGGCGGTGCTGTACGAGATGCTCGCCGGCGAGGCGCCGTTTACCGGACCCAGTGCGCAAGCCATTACGGCACGGGTGATCAATGACCCGCCGCGACCGGTCCGTACCGTGCGCCCCGGGCTTCCGGTGCATCTCGAGCGCGCGCTCGCAGCCGGGCTCGCGAAGTCGCCCGCGGACCGGCCCCGCACCGCGAGGACGTTCGTCGACGCCCTCGCCAGCCCGGCCCGCGAGCGCCGCGTGTCCGCGCGGCAGGTCGCGTGGATGGCAACGGCGTCCGGCGTGGCCATCATCGGGTGGATGGTGTGGCGTGGATGGCGGATTCATCCGCCGCCCGGAATGGTGCTCGTACCGGCTGGACTCTACCCGGTGGGGGGCGGGGGCGAGGGCGTCCCTTCGCGCGACTCCACTGCCGTCCAGCTCGACGCGTATTTCATAGATTCCGCGGAGGTCGGCGTGGCCGCCTACCGGCGGTACCTGGACGCCACACGAGCCCGCCCGCCCTGGACCCAACCACCGCCCGATCAATGGCCGGCGACCGGCGTACTATGGTCGGAGGCCGTAGCCTACTGCGCCTGGCGGCAGCGCGGTGGCCGCCTGCCTACTGAAGATGAATGGGAGGCGGCCGCCCGCGGGCCGCACGGCTTTCGGTATCCCTGGGGCAATGGCTGGGAACGCGGCAGGGCCAACGCCGACTCGCTGCGCGACGGTTTCGCGCCGACAGGAGCGGGCCCCCCCGGCAGATCGTGGGTCGGGGCGGTGGACTTGATCGGCAACGCGTGGGAGTGGACGGCGGCCGCCGCCGCCGACGCGCGGGGCCAGCCCGGTCATGTCATCAAGGGAGGAGCCTTCGACACGCCGTCTGCGAATGCGACCGCCGCATATCGCGCCGTCCTCCCGGACCGGCGGGCGTGGCTCGCCCACACGGGGTTCCGGTGCGCGCGCGGCGTCGCCGTCGTGCCGGAGCGCGCGGTGCCACCCGCGAGCGTCGCCGTCCTGTACTTCGATACCGCGGACACCGCGAGCGCCTACCTCGCGGACGGGCTCACGGAGGCGATCATCACCAGTCTCGGCCGAATCGAGCGACTCAGCGTGAAGTCCCGCAACGCCGTTCGCCGCTTTCGCGGGGCGGCGGATGATCCGGCGACGCTGGGACGCGTTCTCGACGTGGCGTATCTCGTGAGCGGCAGTGTGGGGCGGCCCCCTCGGGGCCAGAGCCCGGCGGTCACGGTCGAGCTGCTGCGGACGTCGGACGGGATGCACGTCTGGGGTAGTCAGTACGAGAGCCGCGATACCGCGCTGCAGACGATTCCCCAAGCCGTGGCCCGCGCCGTGGCGACCGCCATCACGGGTGCGCTCCGGCCCGTCGAGCGGACGGCGCTCGCGCGGCGCCCGCCGCGCGATCCCGGAGCCTACGATCGTTTCCTGCGCGCGAACTACGAGCTCGCACAGCGGACGCCACGCGCCGTGCGCCGCGCGATCGACCAGTACGAGAGTGCCTTGCGGCTCGACCCGGGCTTCACGCCCGCCCTCGCCCGGATCGCCGTCGGTTATGGGCTGTTCCTCGACTGGGGGTGGGAGTACCCCGGCCTGTCGTCGGAGATCGTGTTGTCTCGCGGGTTCGACGCGGCGGACCGCGCGCTGCAACAGGACTCCGCATCCGCCGACGCGTGGATGGCGCGCGGCTTCCTGCTCAGCTTCCGGCATCCGCGCACGTTCGCGGGCGTGCACGAGGCGCTGCTGCGCGCCATCGCGCTCGATCCGCGGAACGCGGAGGCGCACCACCAGTACGGGATGGCTCTGCTCTGGTTGGGTCGCGACTCCGCCGCCGCCGACATGTACGGCCGCGCGCTCCAGCTCGAACCGGAGCGGCCGATCACGTTGTTCAATCTGGGGCGTGTCGCCGCGCGGCAGGTGCACTACGCGGAGGCTCGTCGCTGGGCGGACAGCGCCCTGGCCATCGACCCGGGAGCCGACTACGCCTACGTACTCCGGGCCCTCGCGGAGTTCCGGCTCGGCAAACCCGCCGAGGCGCGTGCCGACGCTGAGACGGCGGCGCGCCTGCGATCGGGATTCCGAGTGCCCGGCGAGGCGGTCCTCGCACTCGTCGAGCTGCAGGCCGCCGACACACCGGCCGCGCGAAAACGAATCGAGCGCTTGGAGCGCGAGATCCGCTCCGCGGGTAATCACACGATCACCGACGCCGCGTGGGTCGGACGCGCGCTCGTGGCCTTGCAGGAGCCGGATCGGGCGCTCGAGCTGCTCGAGCGCGTCCGCCCCCGCGGCGCGCGGCTCTGGTACTACCTACGGGCGCCGGAGTTTGACGCCATCAGATCCAATCCGCGGTTCGCCCAGCTCGTCGCGGAGTCGGCGCCGGAATGAGGCGGGGGGGCGGTCAGACGGTCTGGCGAGCCGTGGGCCGGCTCGCGTCCGCGTTACGGTCCGCCGGTCCGCCCGTCCGCCTGACCGCCCTGCTGCTCCTCTCCGCCTGTCAGCCCGCGGCCCGCCGCTTGCTGCTCCTCGACCTCGCGCTGTCGGACCCCGTTCTGCTGAACGGCACCGCCCGGCCCTGGCGCGACCAGGGCTACACGGTCGAGTACCGCCGCTTCTATCCCCACCTCGCCCGCGCCGATCTCGAGCGCTACCGGGTGCTGCTGTTCCTCCTGGGCCGTGAGCCCGAAGCGCCATCGGACGCCCTCACCGTCGGCGATCTCGCGCTGCTCACCGAATGGGTGCTGCGGGGCGGCGTCGTGGTGCTCGGCTACGATGCGGACGGTGAAGGGTATCTGGACCGCTGGACGGCGAACCGCTGGCTCGAGTCCGTCGGGACGGGGATCTCGATCGGCGATCGACTGCTCGAGGACACCACCGCGCGCGTGCTCACGACCACCGGGCGCCCGCAGCCGTGGGCCGAGGGCCGGGCCATGGGTGACGAGCCGCTCGGCTCGGTGTTCGATCCCTTTCCGCTCGACCGGAATGACGTCGTCACAACCCGCGACTCCTCCCAGCTGATCGCCGTGACCTCGAGGCACGCGTTCGTGCGCATACCGCGTACCCCGGCGCCCCGGCCACGCGCCGGCGTGGTGGCGGCCACCAGGATCGGCGACGGGCTCGTGGTCGTCGCCAGCCGCCACGCGCTCGGCGCGCTGGGGCCGCAGTTCCGGTCCACGACCGCCCCCCTGCAGCAACTCGACGCCCTGGAACGAACCCACGAGTTCCTCGGCGCGCTCGCCCGCTGGACTCGACGCCCGGCCGAGTGGGCGCACGTCCCACCCGCGGCGCGCGGCGGCCCGCTGGTGCTGGAGCAGGCGCCGGTTCCCGTCGAGGTCGCGCCCCCGGCCATGGCTCCGCCGGGCGGCGTCGACACGATCGCGCTACCACTCCTTCCGGACCCGAAGCTCGCCCGTGCCACCAGCACCCCCGAGTGGCTGCGGCAGCAGGGCATGCGCGTGTTGTGGGCTCCCCTATTCGCGACCCGTGACGGGCGGCGCGTGATGCGATCGGGCGCCTCGCTCGATTCGCTCGTCGTCTTGCTCGATGCCGGCGGGTTCAACCTGCTCGCCGGCGACGCCAGCCCCGAGAGCACGGACTCCCTGCACGTGCGCTGGGAGGAGCGCGACGCGGTGCGTCGTGCCTGGGCGGACGCGGTGAAGCGGCTGCAGCCGACGAGTGTGGCGTGGATCCCCCTGCTGGATTACGCCAACGCGCGGCACGCCGGTCTGGATTCGTCGCGAGGCGCGCGCGGCGAGGGACTCGCGGCCCCGTGCGCCCTCGACTCGACCTTGTGGGGGGAGGGACTCCCATCGGCGTTCGGGGCCCTCGCCCGGCTGGCCGCGGAGCAGCGCACGCTCGTCATTGCGCTCGGTCTCGACGTCGGGACGGCGCGCAGCTACTCGATGGGCCAGGAGTTCTGCGACCCGGCGTGGCGGCGCGGGCTGGCGGTTCTCATCCGAACGGGCGCGGCGGGGGGAGGCTGGGACTCGCTCCCGTACGCCGCCCGCTACCCGGCGCTGCGCGACGCCGGCCTGCTACCCCGGTACTACCGCGCCCTGGAGGACGAGGTTGCCGCCCGCGCCACGACGCTCCGGGATCGGGTGTTGCGGCAGCGCCGGGACCTCTACTTCGCGTTCCGGCTGGCGCAACCGCCGGCCGATTGGTTCACGTTCGGCCTGCTCCGCGGCTTCGGGCTTCCGGACCGGCCGCTGCTCCTGTTCACACCGGAGTTATGGACCCGCGACCTGCTCGCGTTCTACCGCGCGCGCGGCCTCAACATCGTACACGCGGTCGCCCTCGTTCCGCCGTCGCTCCGGGCACGCGACTGGACCGGCGTCAAGCGGCTGGTCTTCGGCGAAAGTGACGGGTTCTGGCTCGCACCCGAGGAGCCCGCCGGGCCGGGCGCCGGCCGGCGCCTGCCGCAGGATAGCCTGGGCCGCCTGCTGCGGCGGCTCGTGCGCTAGACTTGCCCTGACCCTTCCAGAACCGGTAGTTTTCCTGCCGGGTGGCGGTAGGGTGTGATGGTCGCGGTATGCCGGTTGGAGTGGCATGCTGAGGAAAGTCCGAGCTCCTGAGGGCAGACTGCCAGGTAACCCCTGGGCGCCGTAAGGCGACGGAAAGGGCCACAGAAAACAGACCGCCCTTTATCCAAGGGTAAGGGTGAAACGGTGGGGTAAGAGCCCACCGCGCGCCTGGTAACAGGCGTGGCACGGTAACCCCCAGTCGGAGCAAGGCCAAATAAGCAGCGAGACCCGGCCCGGGTCGTCTGAGCTGCGGGTAGGCCGCGTGAGGTGGCTGGCGACAGCCATCCCAGAGAGATGACCATCTGCCCGCCTCGGCGGGCAAACAGAACTCGGCTTATGGCCCTACCGCCCACCTCTCGATGACCTCACCGTCGAAACCGTACCCCGCACAGTGGGAGCAAGTCGCGGACCTGCGGGTATTCCGCACGACCACCCAGGAATGGGAGAAGCTCATCGGGTGGCGCGCCGACATGCGAAAGCGGGGCTGGAAGCTGCTACGCGTCGCAAGTGAGGGGACCGAGATGGTGGCTGTCTTCGGCCGGACCAAGGGCGACCGCGCGCCCGCGCCGGATACCGCCTAAGGAGCGCCCCATGATTCGTCGGCTGCTGCTCGCGGGAACGGCGCTCACCGCCGCCTGCGCCCCAGGGAGTCGCGGGACGCCCACCGCGGCGGCCCCCGCATTAACCCCCGCGCCGGGCGTTCCGCCGACGACTCCGCCGACGGAGGGGGCGTCCGCGCACCGACCCGACGTGGTGCGCTACGGACCCAGCGCCCTACGCTACGTCGTGCACCGGCGACTCCACATCCAGCAGGCCCTCGGCGATCAGACGCAAGCCCAGGACGTGGGCGCGCGGATCTTCGTGGCGACGGCGATCACGGGGCCCGCCGACAGCATCGGCTACCCGGCCACGTTCCTCGTCGATTCGATCGTTGCCGACTCGGGAACACCGCCGCCGATCGTGGACAACGTCAACAAGGTGCGCAAGCTCGTGTTCGCGGGACGCGTGGCATCGCGTGGCGAGTTCGTGAACGCCCTGGCGTCAGACAGTGCCGTGGCGCAGTCCGTGGTCCAGCTCCTCGGGAACTTTCGAGACTTCCTGCCGCGGCTGCCGCTCGACGGCGTCAAGCCCGGAACCGCCTGGACCGACACCGTCGAGACCAGCCAGAAGGGGAGCGGCTCCGAGGTGTCGCGCCGCTCGATCACGCACTCGACGGCGGCGGGGTGGGAGGACCGCCTCGGCACCCGCAGCGTGCGGGTGGACGGGAGCCAGACCTATCGGGTCGCCGGGGGCGGCAAGAACGCGGGGCAGCCGTTCGAGCTCTCCGGTGCCGGAACGGGCAGCGGGGTTGCGTACCTCGCCGCCGACGGCCGCTACCTGGGCGGAGAGTGGCAGGACTCGACCACCCTGACCGTTCGGCTGCCGGTCCAAGGCGTCGCCGTCCCGGTGATCCAGGTGACTCGGACGACCGTCGCGGTGTTGCCGTAGTGGGCGGACGGTGGGACCGATGGACGGTCGGACTGTTCCTTCCGCTCCTGCTCCTGGCGTCGGGCGCGCTCGCCCAGGTCGCCCCGAACAACGCCACGCTCTATCTCCATCCCACCGATGTCAGCGACGCGCGCGCCCTGTGGGTGAACCCCGCGGGGCTGGGCCATTTCCCGGAAGCGTCGGTCCATCTCGATCTGACCGTCGGTGATCCCGGCGCCAAAGGTCAGCTGCGGCAACTCACGCTGGGCGTCAACTCCCGCGGCCTGTCGCTCGGCTACCAACGCGACCTGTTCAGCTCCGGGCGGCGCGGCCATACCTACAAGCTGGGGTACGCCGCGGGCCGTGGGGGACTCGCGGCGGGGTTTGCGACGGCCCTGTATCGGGGCGGGACCTCGGGCACGGGCTGGGACGTCGGCATCCTCTACGACTGGACGCCGGCCCTGTCGATTGGCGGGGTGATCCAGAACATCGGACAGCCGGTCGTGCGCGATTCGACCCTGCGTCTCACATACGTCCCGAGCGCCACGCTGCAGCTGGCCGGGCGGCGGGTCGTCCTCTCCGCGCTCAGCCGCCTCACATCCGATGGGGTGGCAGGCTACGGCTTCGGTCTGCGGGGCACACTCCGGGCAGGGACATCGCTCCCCATCGGCTTGCTCGCACGCCTCGACACGGACCGCTCGTTACGCCGCGGCGGTTTCGCGTTCGGCTTCTCACTCGGCGCTGCAGATATGGCCGGTCTAGTCGCGACGACTCCCGCCGATGTCAACGGGATCGATGCCCTCAGCCTGTACGGCGTGTCGACGCGGCGCTTCACCAGCGCGCGGCGGTCGAAGCGCTAGTCCTCGCCGATCAGTTTTCCGAGCCGGCGCGACAGCTCGTAGACATCGCGGAACGAGAGGCGGCGAAACACGGTGTCGCGGCGCGCGCGCGGTAGTGTGAGGACCATCCGGAACGAGACGCCGCCCCGCAGCTCGGCCCCATAGCCGACCTGCACCGAGTCCCGGCGATAGGCGCGCACACGGTGTGGCGTCACCACCGCCACGCTGCGGCGCGCCACGAGCAGCAGCGTGGTATCGTCGGCGCCGCGGGGGGAGAACACGTACAAGGCCACGTCTCCGGGAGCGAGGGCGCCCTGGCGTCGGAGGAGCTGGGCCAGACTGTCGGGGATGGGCGCGCGCACCGAGACGCGGGGAGGCTTCGACAGGACGGTGAGCGCCACGAACAGGAGGCCCCCCACCACCCCGAGGCCCACGAGCGCGTGGAGAGCCCCGGACAAGACGGGGGAACGCATCCGCACGCTGTCCTGCGCCGCGGTCGGGAGGGCCTCCACCAGTGCCCGGCTCAGCTCCTCGGCGGTCTGGAAGCGCTCGGCGGGGTCCTTGGCGAGCGCGCGATCGACCACCCCAGCGAGTGTGGGAGGGACGTCGCTCCGGCGCTGCTGGATCGGCACCGGGGTGGCGGTGGCCTGCTTCATCAGGATCGATTGGGCGGACTCGCCGTCGAACGGCGGCACGCCGGCGAGCATCTGATACAGCACGACCCCGAGCGAGTAGATGTCCGAACGGGCATCCACGTCCTCGCCGGTGGCCTGCTCGGGACTCATGTAATGCGGGGTCCCGACCACCATGCCCTCGGTGGTGAGCTGGCTGACGGACGCCTCCTGCGCGGCCTTTGCGATCCCGAAGTCGGTCACGAGCACGTGGCCCGCGCTGTCGAGCAGGATGTTGTCGGGCTTTACATCGCGGTGCACGATGCCGTGCAGGTGTGCGTGGCCGAGCGCGTCCGCCACCTGCCGCGCGATGCGGGCGGCATCCCGCAGCGACAGGCGCTGATGTTTTTCGAGCAACTGGCGGAGCGACGGTCCGTCGAGGCAGCGCATGACGATGTAGAGGACTTCGTTCTTGTAGCCTCCGACCTTGTAGATCGGCACGATGTGGGGGTGCTCGAGTCGCGCGCTGGTGCGCGCCTCGCGCACGAACCGCTCGGCGAGCCCGGGCGAGGGCGTGAGACCCAGGTCGAGGACCTTCACCGCGACGTCCTGGCCCAGGTCCTGGTCGCGGACGCGGAACACGGCGGCGAACCCGCCTTCGCCCAGGACATTTCCGACGGTAAATTTTTTGCCGAGGGCTTTCTGGAGGCGGCGACGCAGCGTGGTGAGATCGAGCGACATGGCGGACGCGAAACCTAGGAACCTACGCCGCGTGGCGCTAGGGACGACCGGTCTCGTCCTCGTATGGCTGTTCGGCGTCTGGCCGCCCCCCGTGTGGTGGCGCAATCACTGGCCGCGGGAGACCGCGATGATGCGAGAACAGGCGGACTGCCGGTCACCGTCCGCCTGTCCCACCGTCCGCCCGATCGACCTTCAAAGCATCTCGCCCGTCCTCCAGCGTATGGTGATCATCGCCGAGGATTCGCGGTTTCGTTCGCACGTCGGGATCGACCCCGCCGAGGTCGCGGACGCGCTCGGCGTGGACGGCGCCCACGGATTCTGGTCCGCCATCCGCGCGGCGTGGCGGCACCGCGACCGGCTGCGGGGCGCCAGCACCATCACCCAGCAGCTCGCCAAGAATCTGTATCTCTCGTCCTCGCGTAGTCCGATCCGTAAGCTCAAGGAGGCGGCCACCGCGCTCGGGCTCGAGCTCGTCCTGTCCAAGGACCGGATCCTGGAGCTCTATCTGAATGTGGCAGAGTGGGGACCCGGCATCTGGGGGATCGACGCGGCGAGTCGCGCATACTTCGGCGTCCCGGCCTCCCGCCTCAGCGCGGAGCAGGCAGCCGAGCTGGCCGCCACGCTGCCGCATCCGCGCACGTCGAACCCCACGTTCCGTCCGGACCGGATGCTGGGGCGCCGCAACCTCATCCTGGCGAGGTACCGCGGAGTGGACGTGTACATCCCGCCGGAAGAGGAAACAGACTCGCTGCCAATCCCCCTGCCGGCTCCTGTGGTCCCGCCCACGCTCGATTCGCTGAGGATCGACGTACCGGCGGACAGTCTGGAGGATAGTCTCACTGACAGACGCACAGACGCACAGAGGAGAACAGAGGACAGTGTCCGGGACAGCCTGCCCTGATCACTGCTATCTGTTCACCGCTGTGCGTCTGTGCGTCTAGTAGTGCAGGTCCCCGCTTTAATCGACCAGCCGCAGCGGCATCACCAGCGCCATATAGCTCGCCGGATCATCCCATCCCACGGGCTCCACCGTGGCCGCGCGCTCGGGGGCCTTGAAGGTGAGCCGCACCTCGTCGGTAGGCATGTACTTGAGGATCTCGAGCAGGTACATCGCATTGAACCCGATCTCGAGCGGCTCGCCTTCGTACGTGACCGCGAGCTCGTCCTGGGCTTCGCCCAGGTCGGGTGTCTGGACCGAGAACTTGACGGCGCCGCCGGAGAAGGCGAGCCGGATCCGGTGCGTCTGATCGCTCGCCACGACGCTCATGCGCCGCAAGGCCGCCGCCATCGCCGCCTTGTCCGCGGTCGCGACCTTGTCGTTCTCGCGCGGGATCACCTGCTCGTAGTTCGGGTACGGCCCCTCGATCAAGCGGGAGAACACGAGCGTCCCGCCCGCGCGGAAACCGATGTGGTTGTCGCTGCGTGCGATCTCGAGCGCGTCGTCGGCCGCGAACAGCCGGCGGATCTGCTCGAGCGCCTTGGGTGGCACGATCAGATCGGCGGTCGAGCCGCCCTTGGCCGGGACGTCCATCTTGGCGAGGCGGTGCCCGTTGGTCGCCACCATGCGCATGTGGTCGGGCCGGAGCTCCCACAGCACGCCGTTCAGGATCGGCCGGCTCTCCTCGGTCGAAGCCGCGAAGGCGACGTGCCCGACGAGCTTGTGCACCACCCCCGCCTCGGCCTTCCAC
>Ga0209237_1002180_pt1 | contig 11732 bp, 8 predicted proteins | sample GraSoi013_1_40cm_2_FD_185820 | JGI IMG/M metagenome (GOLD analysis project Ga0209237, IMG submission 185820) | Grasslands soil microbial communities from the Angelo Coastal Reserve, California, USA - Sample 10_02_2013_1_40cm (SPAdes) (version 2) | ecosystem: Environmental > Terrestrial > Soil >...
CTCCGTCACTGAAATTCCAACTTACAGAGTATGGAGCCGTTCCTCCTGTTGTTGTAGCTGTGAAGGTTACGGGCGAGTTGACGATGGGGCTAGAGGGAAGGAATGTGAAGCTTGTTGAGGGAGGAGGCGGTGTCGAGATCGTCACTGCACTGGAGCTGGTGGCGGTCTGCGTCGGCGTGGACGAGTCTTTCGCAGTCTCTGTGATCGTGAACGACTGTGCCGAAGTGTAAGTGTGAGTTACAATAACTCCTGTTCCGGTTCCCCCATCGCCGAAGCTCCAGCTAACATTGTATGGCAAAGTTCCACCTGTCGTTACGGCCGTAAAAGTAACTGGCGAGTTCACTGATGGATTTGAGGGAAGGAAAGTGAAGCTTGTCGCGAGAGGACAGTTGGTTACGCAAACTGCACCAAAAGCACTAAGCAAGTCAGGTGCGCCTGCATCATGGGAAGTAAGTGAAGCCAGTGCCCACGCTGCTTCGATAGTTGACAAGTAGGAGTAGTGAGATGCGCCGGTCGGACTGAACTGTACCCCCTTCTTTGCTACGGGTCCAATAAAAGATGCGTAGACGCACTCTCCAGTTCCCCCGGTGTTAGAGCATTGTGTATAGCCTTCGTCGTAGACTACAAGCAGAGCAGCCTTTGTAGTGGTAAATTCTGTGCTTGAAAGAATTTTGGGGACAAGTGTTGCCAAGTAAGAGTCGCCTGTCGCGATGCTGCAATCGTGCATGTTGTTGCAGTCGTTGGGTGTTAGCCAGATATAGTTGGGCGGGTTTGGGGTATTCATTGCGGCAACAAATTCTGGGTCAGATGATGATGTAGTCTTTAGGAAGTTCGCGCATCTTGTGGGAGTATTCATGTCAGCGAATGTCAGAAAAGCGAAATGGTCTGCTCCTCTTGGCGGCTTGAAACTGCAGGTACCCGAACCCGAAGCATCTTCAGCAAAAGCTTTCCACGTGAGTCCAGCTGACTCGATTCTATCAATGATGTTTGGAGCCGTTATTCCCCAGCAGCAATAGCCATCGCTTGTATGACCGAAGTTGTCTCCTCCGATTAGCGAGATGTAGTTTCCTTCGCTTGGGTGACTAGTAGTACCCCAAGTCCTTACCAGGACATTTTGGTCTGCTAACTGGCTCATGTACGTGGCGGACCCGCCACACCCAACGTATATGCTACAGAGACCCTGGTTTTCCATTAGAATAGTAACAATGTGGTCGAATGGGGCACTAGCAGGCAAGGCCTGGATAATGCCAGGAATGTGAGACTGATTATCGGAGCTGGTCAGTGGAGCTGCCAGCAGTGAGCCCAGCAAGACGAAGCTAGTTATCAGCAGAGCCTTGGTCATTCTGCTGATAGATGGGTTCCTCGGCAAGTCTCTCAAGGGCCTCCATTAGGTTGGAACCGAGCAGCACGGTGCTGCCGGTGCGGATCTAGGGATACGTGTCTTGTTTTGATTCTCAACATTTCATTCACGACCTCGGTCGGGACAACGATGGCCCGAGCCGAACCGTCTGCTCGCTTTGCCCAACGAGAACCAGACTCTTTGTTGTGAGCGAGTTCTTCGGCAAGAACTAGTATAGCCGATATTTTCGGTACAGGCGCTACCAAACATCGTATCTGGGGATCGAGTTCATGTGCCCAGTTACCACTGCAGTCTTGCGTGGACTTGGCGGGAGGGTTCGCCACTTCGTGGGAAGATTGTGTGACTTTCACGCAGCAGCAAGTGTTAGTGCGGATGCTCCGCTCTCCAACGAAACCGCAATATTTGCTGGCGTCTGGAACGGCCCTTAGACTAAAGGACTCGATAGATAGCAGGGCTGGAGTAGAAACTGAGTCTTTCTACTGGTGTCTCGACTCCAAGGAGTTTTGTTTCAAGGGGGGCCGCTCCCGCCGACGAGGCTGAATCCATTCCGTACTGGAGGAAGAGCTTGAGGAAAAACAGCTCGTCTCCGTCTGAACAGCTTCGCGGCTCAGCGGTTGGAGAATCCACTAACGACTCCATCGCTCCAAACCTCGTGTAAATCCCTATTTCGTTTATAACCTCTATGGTACACGGGGCGGTCTTTCCGGCTAGACATCTTTAGATGACAATAGGGAGCTGCAGATATACCGCATTTACCAGCATCAATCACGATCTGAACAAACAGTCGGAGCCTCAAGGGACTTTTCGTGCTGTGATCCGGGAAAAAATCTCCAAGTGATCCGAACCCAGACTGTGCTCTGACTCATTTGACGGACAGAAACACAATCTCGGAAAAATGGCTCCCTTGAGGAACCCGCGTGGCAATGAGTGGTTTTCAAGGACGCCCGGGAAAGTAGACAAAATTCAACCATTCTTCAAGAACCGCGTATTCCTTTCTTCAGAAGAAACAATATTTCATTCGCCATTTTTCTTTTTCAAAAATAAGCATGCTTTCTCGACCCCCAGGGGTGGTCGATTTTCCCATGTCCCGCCCTTCACGAGACCGTCGTGTACTCGCCTCATCCCTCAGGGTGCGAGCCAATCCGCCAGCTGAGTCAGGTCTTTGGCCTCTCTGACGATCCTGCCTTTGAGTCGCTTTCCTTCAGGGCTATTCTTCCTGTTGATCCACGCGGTATTGATTCCAAGCCTTGAAGCCGGCTCAATATCGTGATAGAGGCTTGCTGCGACATGAAGCCATCCTCTATCAGCCCCGATAGTCCTCCGCGCTTCTTCAAAATGCTCGGTCCCAGGCTTGTAGGACCTCACACGCTCAGCAGTCACGACGAGATCGAAAGGAACCGAGAAATGTTTCAGTGTCCCCTCAATAAGATCATTATCAACATTCGACAATATTCCCAACACGTACTCCGTCGAAAGCCTCTCAAGGGCAGGGTTCGTATCGGGGAAGGGAGCCCAGCTTGGCAGCTGCTCTGCAAGAAGACTTGCCAGCCCTTCCGGAATGTTCTTTCCGAGTTTTCTAGCAGCCCCTGATGCCGCTAGCGATAGAACTTCGCGGTACGGTCGGTAAGGCATCTGGCCCTCGATCCTCTTCTCTTCCTCCTGGTAGAGCCCGAACAGTTCGGCTTCTTGGGTCTGGCTAAGTCCTGTCCCTTCAAGGGCCTGCTTGAAAGCGCGCCGGATGCCCGACTCCCAGTCGATGAGGGTCCCATAACAATCGAAGGTCACAAACTCAAACTCTCGAGGTCTTTCCAAAACCGTGCCTCCTTTCAAGCGCTCAGGAACAATTTCGTATCGAAGTGGTTCTAAACTTACCTAGGCTGTTAGAACCCCTGTTTCAGCGAGCCCTTGCTCCTTCGCGAAAGTTGTTCGGAAAACGGGAACAGAATGTACGATCCCGAGCCCGGCTTTCGAGTATGGGGGTCAAAACACGCCTTTGCTACTTCGAGATCCCTGCTCCCTCGTTACAAACCGTTGAGGGCAAGAAAGGTAAGAAAATCGCACATTATAGGCTCTGATCGCGAATCTACGACCACGCCCGTATCTCGCCCATGAATCGTTCGGGAATGGCTGTAGATTTCCCGTCTTTTTGCCCTGCCGTCAAACCCTGGATTGCACCCTGAATCGCCTGTCTCGCCCAGAAACCCGACCAGACAGCAAATTGTCTCGGCGAAAAAGGGGGGTATGTTTCAAGCATCTCGCGACGCAAGAGCGGTCGATGCGAAACCTCCGTCTCACCAGATCGCCTAATATCTGCCCTGATATCGAATCTGGGGCAACGCTAGATTTTCGACTAAAGATCGTTCGGGATTTCAGGGATTGAGCACGGTATTCGCGGTCGCGACCAAGCCAGAATTACGCCCTGATCAGCGTGTCTCGCCCATTGTCACAGCCAGACAGAAGATCTTCCAAGAAAAAAGGGGGTGCGTTTCAGTGGTCTTACGACGCAGGAGCGGTTCCCGCGGAGAAAAAGGATGCGAGACCGTCCACACTTGTTGGTTTTTTTGGAGCCTCGGGCGGGGTTTGAACCCGCGACCCTGCGGGGCACGGAAGACGCGCCTTTCCGCTTACGAGGCGGATGCTCTCCGGTGTGAGAAACATCTACCAGGCTGAGCCACCGAGGCACCAAGCCAACGCTCGACAACGCTTTGACTTAAAGCTCCTACCACAATCGACCATCCTGCTCCTAGATGAAAAGTCTAACAGAACATGAAATTATTCGCATACTCACAAACCAATTCGCGGGCCAACCAGGGACACCACTAGGCTTCGATGATGACGTGTCCGCAATCCCGTTTTCACCGAAGACCTGGATCATCGTGAAGACAGACATGCTCATCGGCAGCACTGACGTCCCACCAGGAATGACAGTTCAAGAAGCGGCAAGAAAAGCCGTCGTTGCCACCGTCAGCGACTTCGCCGCAAAAGGCGTCAAACCACAAGCTCTGATGATCTCGATCGGGCTTCCAGCACCCGCCAAAAAGACGACAGTCCAAGACATAGCCCGAGGTCTCGGCCAAGCAGCACGAGAATACCACTGCAAGATCATCGGTGGAGACACCAACCAAGCAAACGATCTTGTACTAGACATATCCGGAGTTGGGTTTGCGGACCCCAAGACTCTGGTTCGACGAGAGGGAGCAAGACCAGGGGACATAGTCGCCGTGACAGGACCCTTCGGGAAAGCCTCTGCCGGCTTAAGGATCCTCAAATCGAAACAAAAGAGGGATCTCGCGAAATATCCATCACTCGTCAGAGCTGTACGCTGGCCCGAAGCCAGGCTAACGCAAGGAATCGTTCTAGCCAAGAGCCATGGAACTAGTAGTTCCATCGATTCAAGCGATGGCCTAGCATGGAGCCTCCATCAGATCGCAGAGGCAAGCAGGGTCGGAATCAACCTCCACACAATTCCAATCTCTACCGAAGTGGAGAGATTTGCGAAAGAACATCGACTTTCCTCATTGGAACTCGCGCTCTACGGAGGAGAAGAATACGAACTTGTAGTAACGGTCAAACCGCAGAGCTTCAACAAGCTGAAAAGACGTGTTCCATCGCTAAAGAGGATAGGAATAGTCAAGAAGAAACGTTTTGGAGTCGCAGCTCAAATCGGAGGAAAACAAATTACGGTTGAAGCGCGAGGCTGGCAACACTTTACCTGACTCATCTTCGAGGAAAAAGTGTCTTGGAACATTGTCAAACTCCCTGACCTCATCTAGTCAATTTCCGACCGTAATCTAGAAGAACTCCGCCAATGACGGGCACGGATAACAAGTCATGTCCAAGGCAGGCGAAGTCTACAACGTTCCGCGAGGCACAGCGTATCTAACAACCCAGCAGATCATCACATACACAACCTACCTGATCTTCTACGTTGCCCTCGCGAGAATCCTGAGACCAGACGAGGTCGGTCAAGTCTCCCTGCTTCTTGCCGCCCAAGCCGCATTTGTCGCTCTCACACAATTAGGACTACCCTCGGCAGCAACCCGCTACATTTCAGGTAACATTGGAAAGGGCGACCGCCAAACCTCCGGCGCAGTAGCAAGAACGATTCTGAGACTTTCAATCCTAGTCGGAGCCGTAGGCTTCGCGATTGCCGGCTTCATCTCTCCCCTAATCGGACCCTCGGTTATTGGCAGGTCAGATGCTGGAACTCTCCTAATCCTGACCTTTTTCTCCGGCTTCCTACTAGACATAATTCTCGTTTACGGCGCCTATTTCATCGGTGTGGGAGCTTATGCACGGAACCTCTACCAAAACGCACTCTACATTCCCTTCAGCCGCGGTCTCGGACTCATACTAGCCTATCTAGGATATCGTGTAACAGGAATCGTCTCAGGATGGCTCATAGGCGGGCTCGCCGCGGTACTCCTCTCCTCGTATCTCTGGCACGGCCAGCTACCAGAGCGAAACACACATCCCATAAAACCACTCTTGGCGTTTAGCCTACCCGTCTTCGGATCCGCCCTGATCGCTTTCGGCCAACAATACGGTGACATTACCATTCTGCAAGCAATCATTGGTCAACTTTCAACCACCGGCGCCTACTACTTGATCGTCTCCAGCGTAAGCTTCCTCTCCGTCCTCTGGATTCCAGTCACCCAAGCACTCTACCCCGCTCTCTCCGCAAGCCACGCCGCCGGAGGAACAGAAGCGGTTTCGGAACGGCTGGCCGTAGCCTTCAGACTGACCAACCTTGCAGTCCTACCATTGGGAGCAGCCCTGGCGGCCATCGCCCCCACCGCAATCGAGCTTGTCTACGGACCTACCTACGTTAGCCAGGCCGGAATATTTGCTATCTTAGCTCTCGCCACAATTTTCACCGCGCAAGGAGCCATTCTCACAACATCCCTCCAGGCAATTGGCCAAACAAGACAAGTTCTCATCGTTACCTTCGCCTCAACTGCCGTCGGCTTGCTCACAGTTGCCTCCACTGTCGGAGTCTTGGGAACACTAGGCGGAGCTCTAGGGAGAATGGTGCTTGCTGCAGGCACCGTCATCTTGGCTCGCTGGAGTTTGGGGTCCTCGGTGAAAACGCATATAGAGAACGCGTTGCCCATCGCAGTTCTTCTCGCAGTTGGAGTGGGAGTTCCCCTGGCAATAGTCGATGACCTTCTCATAGGACACTTTAGTCCCTTTCGTAGGTTACCAGTCCTGATCGTCGTGTTTGTCTTAGCCTTTCTCGCCATCAGCCGAGCCTTCAGCATCTTCAGAGCGTCCGACTTTGCAATCTTGAAGGACGCATTGCCCCACCGGTTTCATCGACAGTTGAGGGCGATTGAGCATCTGATTCTAGGCCAGCCGAAAGAAAGAGGTCACGGCTAGTTTCTGGCGGGCCCGGCGGGATTTGAACCCGCGACCTTCGGCTCTCCCCTGACTGATAGAGGGCCGACGCTACTGTCCGTACTGAGCTACGGGCCCAGCATGGAGCCCAGAATTACGAGCGTAAAATGCCTTCGGAGTCAACGATAAAGAGAGCTGAAGAACCTCGAAAAAGGGAGTAAGGGAGAAGCTGGGGTGGAAAATGAGGATTACTTCTTGTTCATGCGGCGAAGGCTGGACCAGTTTAGGCCCAAGAACGCTGTCGCGATGACCAGTATTACGAGAGTGGCGATTGGTATCGCTTCCGAGACGAGCGACAATGGAGTATAGGTTGCTGCTGCAATAGAGATAGTCAGGTCGGTTGTATCGAAGAGTGTTTGGACATTGGACCCCACAAGTATGCATCCGACAAAAGACGAATCGTATTGTGTCTTGCCGCTTCCGCAGTGTGTTCTTTGATTCTGTTGGACTGTTCCGAACCAGCTTGGTACATTAAAGTTAGAAGAGGCGACGAAGGTCCCACCTTTGGCTGGTATGAATTGGTTGGTGAAGGGTAAAGTTGTGTTACTGCCGCCTTGCCACTTGCCGTCTGGTCCGAGTCCGGCCCAAGGCCAGTATATTGTGATGTTCTTGATTTGGACGACAAAGCTTGGGTCATCGTTCACGAATGTGAGTGAGAGCGTCCCCGAATCCCCTGGAACATAAGAGGCGCGATCCCATCGAATACCAGGTGTTTGTGCATGAGCGGGTAATAGCAAGGCAATGGCAAGAATTAGTAAAGCAGCGACTGAAACTGAATTCTTGGTTTTCACTTTTCCTCAAGTGCTGCGCCTCGGGCAATCAGTATAAGCTTAGTCGTAACTCTCGACATTGTTTGAAGCTATTTTCTCTGCAATTTGACGATAGGAAAGATTGATACGTGGTTCGTTGTCGTGAGCGCGCGGGGCTCGTCGTCTAAGACGCCGTTGAAGCGTCGGCGAAGCCTGGTTAGGACGTCGCCCTGACACGGCGAAGGTCGCAGGTTCGAATCCTGCCGAGCCCACTAATACCCATGTGCAAAACTTGCCTTTAGTGACCGGAAGAGGCTCGGGAACTCGGGCCGATCTCGTATTCCAAGCGTTTCACGTAAGGGTCGTTGGGACCCAGTATGAATCCGTCTGTGTCGCAGATGAATATCTTCAGTCTACCATTCCAATGCATCGGACGGTTGCAACGCGGACATCTAACTTCGACCACAGGCAACCGCATCATTCATTCGATCTCAACAAGAGAAAATCCAAACCAGTCGTGTAACGAAACTGCGGCTCTAGACTATTCTGGTCCGGTTGATCTTCTTGTTCTGCCACGAGTAGCGTCGCAACTTCGTAATCTCTCCGAAACCGCAGGCTGCGCAACGTTTCTTGCGGACATGGTAAGAGTGTCGGCCACATCTCCTGCATCTGATGTGCGTACCCTTTCCGCCCATCTTGCCTAGTGACGTGGTTCCTTTGCTACCCATCTACGGTCCTTGGCGCGAGCGCTCTAGGCGTTGAAAGATAAACGTTGCACCATCTGGCCGCTACTTTGTGAGGTAGCCTGCCAGCTCCTCCATCACATTATCCACTTCGCTAATTGTCTTCGAGTCGTCGTTCGTAGGCCTATCGTGAAGAGCGTTCGGAGGATCCTGTCCTGTGAGCTCTCTGAACTCTCTGGACCAACTTCCAGGAATCTCATTGTCCAGCTTTTTTCCCGCTAGAGTTGCGAGGGCGACGGTCCAGACCCTCGGGACGTTAGCAAGGGTATACCCTCCTCCGCCGAATAACAGGAATCGGCCTTCACAAAGCTCGTGCGCGAGGTTGTGCATCTCAGAAACAACTTCCTCGTATGTGTTTGTAGTCAGTCGAAGATGGGCGAGACGATCATTCGCGTGGCCATCTGCGCCACACTGGACGAGAATAATCTCGGGTCGGAATTTTCTTACAATATCTGGAATAAGCTTGCGAAACGCCTTCAGATACGCCTCGTCCCCCGTGCCAGGGAGGAGTGGGATGTTTAGCTTGAGGCCCTTCGCCTCGTTCTCTCCGATCTCATCGGGGAACCCAGTTCCGGGGAAGATGTATTTGCCGTTCTCGTGGAAATCGATATCCAATAGTGATGGGTCGCTGTAGAACCCGTACATGACACCGTCTCCATGATGCGCATCGATGTCCATGTAGATCAGTCGTCTGACCTTGTATTTCGTTTTCAGGTAATTGACACTGATTGCGGGATCGTTGAATATGCAGAACCCTGAAGCTCGTTCAGGGTGTGCGTGATGGAGCCCACCAGATGGGTTGAATGCATGAGTGAATTTTCCGTTCATTATCTTGTCGCATCCCTCTAGGGAGGCACCTACAACCAGACTGGTGGCTTCGAAGCATCCTTTGAAAGCAGGGGTATCGCCTGCGTCCAAGAGCCCTGAGCCCCTCTCGCTATATTTCTGAACCAATCGAACATACTTTTTTTCGTGAAAGAGAAGAATTTCTTCTTCAGACGCGACCCGTGGCACGCTAATTTTGATCTCGTCTTCGCTGAGTAATCCTTTCGACTGGATCAGGTCATGGGTTAGCTTGACTCTTACTGGGCGGAGCGGGTGAGAGGGTCCGAGGTTGTAGTCCAGAAATCTCTCGGAGTAGAGAAGGGTGGTTCTGCCTCCCAAGAAATATCCCTAGGTGGTTATCATTCTACGTGGGCGTGGGCGAGCGGCGATTTTTCGTATATTCGGACCGATTTTATGTTCGTGAATTCTAGCATTCCGTACCTTGAGAGTTCCCGACCGATTCCGCTGTGTCGAACTCCGCCGAAGGGCATTCGGGGATCTGAGACGACTACATTGTTAATTGTTACCAGTCCGGCTGAGATCTCTCGCGCGACCTTTTCTGCCCTTCTCGTGTCCGTTCCCCAAACGGTTGCTCCCAGCCCGAATTCGCTCTTGTTGGCAAGTCTTATCGCCTCGTTTTCATCTTTGACGGCCATAACAGGTGCGGCCGGTCCGAACGTCTCTTCCTTCATGATTCTCATTTCCGGTGTTATACTCGTAATTATGGTGGGAGCGTAGAAGGAACCTTTGCGCTTCAATCTCTCGCCACCAATCTCGAGATGAGCTCCCTGTCTCACGGCGTCTTTGACTTGCCCGTCTAAGGTCTTGAGCGCTTCTTCCCTGACCATGGGTCCGATGTCCGTATCCGGACTAAGTGGATCCCCGACTCTCAGTGATTTCGTCTTTTTCACAAATTTGTCTAGGAACTCTTCCAGAACGTGTTTGACTACAAAGATCCTCTTGGTGGCGATGCAACTCTGGCCGTTATTGATGAAACGGCCTGCAACTGCGCCTGTTGAGGCTGCCTCAATGTCCGCGTCTTCAAGAACTATGAAGGGGTCGCTGCCTCCCAGCTCTAGAACGAATTTCTTCAGCTGAGTGCTCGCCCTTTGAGCTACCATTCGTCCCGCGTTCACACTGCCGGTGAATGAGACAGCTACAGTATCGGATTCGATTAGGTAGTTGGCCACTTGAGCGCTTCCGAGGACGATGCTGAAGCATCCGGGGATGAATCCAGTTGATTCGAAGGCGTTTTGGAGGGCCAGCCCTGACTGGGGTGTTATGCTGGAGGGTTTGAAGACGGTCGTGTTGCCGACCATCAAGGAGGGTGCTGCGAACCGGATGCATTGCCATAGTGGAAAGTTCCAGGGCATGATGGAGCCGATGACGCCTAGCGGCTCGAATGATACATAGCTGTCTGTCGCGTCCGTCTTTGCAACTTCCGGGTTCAGAAATTTCGGCCCGTTCTCGGAATAGTACTCCAAAGCCCAGGCGCATTTTGCAACTTCTGGCAGTGACTCTTTGATCGGTTTCCCCATTTCCTGGGTGATTATTCGAGCCAGCTTCTCTTTTTGGGCCCGAAGGGTCTTCGCCGTTCTTTCTAGATAGATTGCCCGTTTAGCGGGAGAAAGTTGATGCCATTTCTCAAACGCTTTTCTTGCCTTCGCAACTGCTTTTTCAACATCGCCTTTCGTCGATGATTTGTAGCGTTTGAGCGTCTTGCCCGTAGCCGGGTTGATCGTCTCAAACCAGGAGGGCTGTCTACTCGGCAAAAGGATATTCCCCGAACAACTTGGCTTCGTTCGGCGTGCACCTATAAGACCGACTGAGAGTGTCCGACGGGACCGGGTGGGGCCAAGATGAACACTCCTTTACGGTCTATCGATCGGCGGCGACTGGACTGCGGCCTAGAAACGTTGGGAAGCTAATCATCCCAAAATGGATCAGGGAACAAGCCATCCGAATCCGATTCCTAGAATCGTGTTTTCGAAATCGGCTTCTTGGAATCGCTACTTGAAAATCCTGTCTCTTAAAACAGGTTTCTGAAACCGCCATTTGAAAACCAGTTCTTGAAACCGTTTTTTTGTGAAACAGTCTCTCGAAAACCGGTAACGTCGAATTTTCCAGGGCCCCCGGGGCCTACTCGAACCTCGCGTGCCAAGACCTGTTTGTGGTGGACCGGGCGGGATTTGAACCCGCGGCCCTACGGAGCAGTGCTAGTGCCTTCCCGCATTCAGAGTCAAGGACGACCTGCCAAGCGGGCGATCTTTGGCCAGCCCTAACGCGCTGTATACCAGGCTGATCTACCGGCCCACGAGGACCGCGAAACCCAAGACCCACTATTAAATTGGTTCTGTTTTCAAGCTATTCGGAAATCGCTAACATTTGACGGCTACCCCACAATTTTTCGCATATAGACTACCAAATTTTACAGGCAATGCAGGAGGTCCGCTTTGCAGGGTCCGACCAGGATTCGAGTTGCCCGAGAACGATTAGAATTGGGAGACAATATAGTCCGCGAAGACCGCGTCTAGGACCCCTAGCCCTCCGGCTTTGAAAACGGTAATGTCGTTCCTTCTTCTATCTATGATGCTGGGGTTGACGAGCAATTCGCCCAGCTCTCCTCTGATGTGTGATTTCGTAATCGCTCTCTCTTTT
>Ga0209237_1002181_pt1 | contig 11728 bp, 9 predicted proteins | sample GraSoi013_1_40cm_2_FD_185820 | JGI IMG/M metagenome (GOLD analysis project Ga0209237, IMG submission 185820) | Grasslands soil microbial communities from the Angelo Coastal Reserve, California, USA - Sample 10_02_2013_1_40cm (SPAdes) (version 2) | ecosystem: Environmental > Terrestrial > Soil >...
TGTGCCACTAAGGATGATAATTCCCTGAGGAGACGGAGGAGTCTCGGACGTCACGGTTGTAAGAAACAGATTGCCCTCGTCCTCGTCCCCGCTTGCTCCTGTAATTGTCGTGTCGGTGGAAGTTCCCGCGCCTGTGGCAAGCACGATAGTTACCGTTGCTGAGAGGTCCGAATCACCCAGATGGGTGGCTCTTCCCTCTCCTGTGACTGCGACAGTTAAACTGGTACCCCGAAGGCAGCAAGTTCTACTCCGAATATGCGGCGGGCGATGAGCTCGACCACCTCGCATTCGTTGTCAAGGGTGTCAAGAAGGCGTTCAAAGAGCTAATCAAGAGTGGCGCCGAACCTGCGATCTCTCCGAAGGACTCGAAGGGAACCGAGGTCTATGTGAAAGACCCGGACGGGGTCTGGATTGAGCTTCTCGGGTCTGGCTGAGCGAGAAACAGGGGATTTCACGTCAGGGGGGGCCCAATGGGTCAGGGAAGGGGAAAGCATGCTTCATTTTGATCTATCAGCGAATGCCGCGTGAAGCGGTAAACCAAGGAGATTCTATCCGAGAGGATAGCAGGTCAGCGAAGAACGACAACTTCGGAGAAACGAAGGGCTTCCTGCTGAAACTTGGGCTGAAAACTGCCAACGGGAAAACCTAAGAGACACTGCCAATATCAAGTATACGGGTGTCCACCCGTGTCGCTTCCGTCGACAGCTCTCGTGCTGTTCAAAGCGGGGATAGTCAACTACGTCTTACCTACTCGTATCTCGAGAACTAAGGACAACTACTTCGCTCACTGGCAACTTCCAAATTCAACAGATAGATTTGCCCGCATCTTCAGAGACGAGATCAGGTTGCAGCCCGCAGACAAGCTAGAAGAGCTAGACATCTACATCAAATCCATGAAAAGACCGCCTTCCCCCCTTCTATTACAGAATCAAGGGCGATATCAGGTGAGGCAGAATAAGAGGTGAGAGCATGAAGAAGCTGAACCGGAAGCGGACAGTCTACGCCTCGCTATACAGAATTCCTGCGGAGGATAAGCTGATAGCGAACATGATCTTCATTGTTGGTTCGAACGGAAAGCTGGAGGACTACTTTCCCGGTCCCTTCACAATCGGCGAGTATTTTGGGAGCCGACTGAGAGCGCAGGAAGCAACAGCTGTGGTTTGTTCCTATTTGAAGGACATTCATCCGCGCATGAAGGTCAAACCTGAGGACGTGAAACTCTACCCATACGGCAAAGCGGATGGGCTCTTGTTCAGGTTGAAACACAGGTAGGAAGGCGCAGTCCTGCACACAGCGATGAGCAGATTCGGTTCCGCCCGCCTAAGAACTGCCCCAAAGCGCAAAGATGCCTGCCACACATAAAGCACGTATGGCAACTCTAGGTACCAAAGTTGGACAATGATGCTCGGCCATCATTCTCTAAGTCTACTCAGATACCCAGGCTCTCCAGTCGCCATTTCGGGCTCCGTGAACCCTGTTTATGTGCACATTCAGCTCATCCACCCCACATACAAAACCACAAAAGCACCCCATCGCTGCCGCCAAGTTCGCCTTCTGACCAGTCCGTAATACCACTTTCTAATCCAGCTCCAGTTTCTGGTTCCGATGACATCGCCCCGAAGAAAACGAGGGTCAACGAGAAGTTAGAGAGCCCGTCAAGTTAACACCCGTGAAAGATGCTATCTTTGCTCTAATTCCCAAGCCCATGGTAGCAACAGACAACTGGTGGATTAATAGGTTGGCAGGAATGTCAGAATTGTGTTACGTGATAAAGGCGTGAGTCAGCAGCAAGTCCAGCTCAAAGTTCTCGAGGCATACACTCGCGATGTAGGTAGGGGTGTGGCAAGGCTAGATTACGACGCGATGGACGGGTTGGACGCCTCCACGGGAGACGTAATTGATATCAAAGGAAAGAGGCGCACAGTCGCGAAGTGCTTCCCTCTTTACCCCTCGGACGAGGGCAAAAGAACGGTAAGGATCGACGGTCTCATCAGGAACAACGCTGGCGTCGCTATCGGTGATATGGTCATGGTAAAGAAAGTCAAGGCCCCGGCAGCAGAGAAGGTTGTGGTCGCTCCACTTGACGCGGTACCGCCTATCGACGAGAGATACCTGGCGGATGCCCTCGAGAGCGTCCCGGTAACGAAGGGGGACAACGTGATCGTACCCTACTTCGGTGGGAGGCTCACTTTCCAAGTTATCGGAGTAAGTCCGTTCGCAGACGCAGCGCTGATAACTCAGAGAACGGTCTTCGTCGTTTCGGAGAAGGGCAAAGCTCCGAGGGGAGTTCCTCAGGTAACTTACGAAGATATCGGTGGTATAAAGGACGAGATCCAGAAGGTAAGGGAGATGATAGAGCTCCCGCTGAGACATCCTGAGATTTTCGAGAAGTTGGGTGTTGAAGCACCGAAGGGAGTTCTCCTCTACGGTGCGCCGGGAACCGGCAAGACGCTTCTTGCAAAGGCCGTAGCTACTGAGAGCAGCGCTCACTTCATTCCGATAGGTGGTCCGGAGATCATGAGCAAGTTCTACGGTGAATCAGAGGCAAGACTCAGAGAGATATTCAAGGAGGCCAAGGAGAAAGCTCCAACCATAATCTTCATCGACGAAATTGATTCGATAGCTCCAAAGCGCGAGGAGGTAACTGGAGAAGTCGAGAGGAGAGTTGTCAGCCAGCTCCTCTCCTTGATGGATGGTCTCGAAGCAAGGGGCAAAGTCATAGTGATAGCCGCTACCAACCGCCCCAACGCAATAGACCCCGCTCTCCGAAGACCGGGCAGGTTCGACAGAGAGATCGAGATTAGGGTCCCGAACAAGAGGGGAAGATACGAGATATTGCAGATCCACACGCGTCACATGCCACTACAGCATGACGTTGACCTTGAGAAGCTCGCCTCGGTATCGCATGGGTTCGTCGGGGCTGACCTCGAGTATCTTTGCAAAGAGGCTGCCATGAAGACTCTCAGAAGGGTGCTGCCAGAGCTGAAGCTGGAGGAAGCGAAATTAAGCCCAGAGATACTCGACAAACTGATTGTCGCAGGGGAGGACTTCGAGAATTCGCTGAAAGATATCACCCCGTCAGCAATGAGGGAAGTGTTTCTTGAAACGCCGGATGTGAAGTGGTCTGAGATCGGAGGGCTAGAGAACGTCAAGAGGGAGCTCCAAGAGGCGGTAGAGTGGCCACTGAGATATCCTGAGATTTACAAGACAATCGGCTACAACATGCCAAGGGGAATCCTTCTATTTGGTCCTTCGGGGACAGGAAAGACGCTACTGGCAAAGGCAGTGGCGACAGAAAGCGAAGCGAACTTCATCAGCGTTAGGGGCCCAGAGTTGCTCAGCAAGTGGGTGGGTGAATCGGAAAGGGGAGTGCGAGAGGTCTTCAGGCGAGCAAGACAAGCCGCTCCATGCATAATCTTCTTCGACGAGATTGATTCGATCGCGCCAACGAGAGGGATGGGCGGGGGCAGCATGGTAACGGAGCGAGTCGTCAGTCAGCTTCTGACAGAGCTCGACGGAATACAGGCGCTTCAGGGGGTCGTCGTACTAGCTGCAACCAATAGGATAGACATGGTCGACACAGCACTTTTGAGGGCAGGGCGCTTCGATAAGATAATTAGCACGCCTCTCCCCGATAAGGACGCGAGGAAACAGACCCTCCAGATACACATGAAGGGGAAGCCGATCTCAAAGGAGGTAGAGATCGGACGTCTCGTTGAGATGACCGTGGGATTCAGCGGAGCTGACTTGGCCGCCCTTGTGAACACGGCAGTCTCCATAGTTCTGCAAGGCTACATCGCCAAGTATCCGAGGCCCGAGGACGCGAAGAAGCACCTGTATGAACCGATCGTAACCTACGAGCACTTCCAGGAGGCAGACAAGAAAGTGAGGTCCTCCAAGGAGAGCGACCCGATGGAGAAGGTCGCGGTGCCCTACTACAGGTAAGGCGGTAAAAACAATGTGTGTTAGAGTTGGTTCGTTGTAGTAAATGTAGAAAAAAAGCGGTGGAGATGAGAACTAAAGGAAGCCTCGTTCTAGTTTGTACCGGTTGTAATAATTACACCAGTGAATGTACATGTTCAACAAACTAAGGACGGCATTAAGTACGGCATTAGTTCAAGAACGATCTCTCCCAGAGGAAGTACGTATGACCTATGGCCTTCAAGGTATGCAGTACAACGAGGAGGCATGCTCCCGCGCTTAGTCTTGCGACGCTTACCGCATGTGGCGAGAAAGCCCACATGCTTCAGCCGTTGGATGAATCGCGTTGGGGCTTAAATGGAATATCCTTGTATTATCTTCTGGGTGGCATGAAGACAGCGTTCCGATTCCGTCTGTATCCGAACCACAAGCAGGAGCGCAGACTTCTCAGGATGATAGAGACATCGCGGCGGCTCTGGAACGACGCCCTCGCCCACAGGAAGAGGCGCTAGGAGGAGGAGCGGCTCTCCACCTCGTACAGCCAGCAGTGCTGGATTCTCACCGCCGAGAGGCGGGGGACCCGCTGTTGGGGGAACTCTACTCGCAGGCAGGACAGGAGATTCTCAGGACGCCTCGACAGGGCCTTCAAGGGGTTCTTCGAGCAACGGACGAGATATCCAAGGTTCAAGAAGTTCTCCTCATCCGGCTCGTTCATCTATCCCCAGGCGTACAACGGTTCAGTGAAGCCGGATGCGATCCGGAGGAGGCTCTTCCTCTCGAAGGTCGGGAACGTAAAGGCCGTGTTTCACAGGCGGACCCCACACGGGAAGGTGAAGACCTGCACCGTTGTCAGGGAACCGAACGGTGAATGGCACGCCTCCCTGGTGTACGAAGACGACGAAGTAGCGCAACCATTGGCGAAGCCCGCATCGCCCGTCGGGATAGACTTGGGGTTGAAATCGCTGGTAACGACCACAGACGGCGTGAAGATTCCGCACCCGCGGTTCCTCAGGAAAGCCGAGGGGAGGCTGAATCGCCTCCAGAGGAGCTTCTCGAGGACGCGCAAGGGCTCGGAGAACAGAGTCCATGCCAGACTGCTCGTCGCTGTCCAGCACGCCAAGGTTGCCAACCAGCGCGCGGACTTCAACCACAAGCTGAGCGCCGAGCTTGTGCGGAGGCACGACCTGATTGCCTTCGAGGACCTGAAGGTCAGGAACATGGTCAGGAACCACTCACTCGCAAAATCGATCACCGATGCCGGTTGGGGTCAGCTTCGAAGCTTCACAGAGCATAAGGCGTCGCGCTCCGCCAGGCTCGTGGTCAGGGTACGGCCGGAGTACTCGACGCAGGAGTGCTTTTTCTGTGGGGCATTGAATCAGGTCCCTCTCAGCGTCCGCTCTTTTGATTGCCAAAGTTGCAAGAAGGTGCTGGACCGCGACTTCAACGCGGCCTGGATAGTGCTGAAGCGAGGACTCGCTCAGGTAGGGCTGGACAGGCCCGAGCTCAAGCCTGTGGAGACTGGGCCTCTACTCGTCCCGACGACGGGACGCGCAAGCCCGGTCGGTGAAGCAGGAACTATACGCGGCGAGAATCATGCCAGCCAGCAGGAAGCTCGCCGCTGGAAGCCCACGACTTCAGTCGTGGGAGGATGTCACCTGAAAGAGATAATTATGGCGCAACGACGGCACTCCCGAAGTTGTCCGATTACGCAATAGAAGAAGCGAAACTGAGGAAGTTATACGACCAGGCGCGCGCACAAGGAAATAGGAAGAAGAAGAAGGAATACAAGGAAAAGATTGCCGAGCTAAACCGGCTCCGCAAGTACGAACAGCGAGAAAGTAATAAATCGAAAAACTAGGGTTTCCTGGTACTATTCTTCCTTAAGAATCAAGGTCTGTAAAGTAGGCGGTTGACGTAGGCTCCGCGGAGCGCTTGACCAACCGAAGGCTTGACAAGGCCGCTGGCGAGCTGCAAAGAATTTAAGCAACGCCGAAGGTTACGATCACATGGCGAGATTGAAGAAGAAGGTCAAGAAGAAGGCTCCCAAGCGAAAGGCAACCAAGAAGGCGGCTCCGGTTGCTTCTCAACCTGCAAGCACATAAGGCGCTCATCAGGCCGGTACAACGGCGTCCCGTAGTTGAGGGCGGATGGGTCCACCTCCTACTTTTGTTACGTAGGAGATAGCGCCCAACCGGCCCCCAAGAGGGTTCGCCAGCAGGCATTTCTTCAGGTCGCCGGTCCGCAACTCAGCGGATTCTTTCTCAGGAGGCTTCAATTCCGAGGCGCCCAGGCGTCTGGGGATGCGGACTTCCTTTAGGCTCTAAGTGTTTCGATTCCAACTAAAGTCTTGACGAACAGCTCACGGCGCGAACCCTGCCACCCTTCATGCTTATCTAAGGGAAGAGACCACTTGGTTTGAATGAATTACACAGAGCCATACGTCCCGACTCCAGAAGACATCATACCAAGGATGCTAACCTTGGCCTCTGTGATGCCGGGAGAGATGGTGTTCGACCTCGGTTCGGGCGACGACAGAATACTGATAGCTGCCGCCAAGGACTTTCATGCCAGAGCGGTCGGAGTGGAGGCTCGGATGCGCCTGGTGAGAGAGTGCCGCAGAAAAGTGAAGGAGATGGGACTGTCTCATCAAATCACGATATGGTGTCGCAACTTCAAGAAGGTAAGCTTGAGAAAGGCCGACGTTCTTGCTCTGTTTCTTTCGAGCTACGCTCTGAACTTAATGGCGCCCAAGTTCTTGAAAGAACTGAGGGCTGGTGTCAGAATAGTAAATTTTGATTACCCGATTTCCGGTTGGACACCTGCGCGTGAAATAGTGGTGGTGCCTGCGGGTTGGAGGAAGGCACATCCGATATACTTGTACGTGATGTGAACCAGACCCTTAGTCAGCCTTGAGTGCCGGACACAGACAGCTCCGTAGCAGGCCTTCGAGCACATCAAAAGAATTGCCAGCAGGCTCAATCGTTCAGCGCCTAAGCTTTTCCACAGGGGCTCTTCGTTCATCGAGTCCTTTGCTCAAGGAGACTTGACCGTTAGCCGGCTTTCGAGGAGCGAGCGGCACGCTGTTCAACTGCCCTTTGATGAGAAGAATGTCTGCGTCTTCGAATTACTTCCCACTTTTTTCTGCGTGCGAACGTCATACTTTGTTATGCTCTTCTTGGGAGTATTTAACGGTGATAGGCTTCAGCGTCTACCTTTTCCGATTTGTTCAGCCTAGCCGTACGTTCAGGGTTCATTTCATGCGAGCCGGCTTGTAAACGAATGTCTCTACAACCTGTCGGATGTCCTTACCCTCCTTTCTTGATTGCGTCCAAAGGCCCTCTCTTCTCGCAGGTGCCAACTTGTTCCAGTACCTCGCAACGTCGTCAGCAACCTCGAACACGTAGTATTCACCCTGCTTGAACGGTGATTCGCGACCCTTTGCGACGATCGGCGCCGAACCGTCGTCCCTTACTCTTATTGACGCCATGCGATTGCCCTCAGATTCTCCTGTTAAAAACTAGGTTGCGGTCGCTCCGTGCGCCTAATCGGACCAGAAATAAAATAATGAAGGTAGGTCAAGCCTCTCAGCAACGGGAACGGCCAGCAACCAGAGAAAATCTACGATTAGGAGGCAAGGAGCCTCTGTCGTAGTCCGGAGTTGGTATCCAAAAGTTCGAAGGTTCGCCTGAACGTAGTCTCTCCCTCCTTGAACCTCTTGCCTGAGATGAATCTGCGCACCTCAGATTCGTGGCCTATTCCGCACCTCGGAATCGCCCTATCAAGGAAGAGATAGAACTGGAACGAGCCACCGTAGATGTCGTGAAGGCGGTCGTAGCGCTTGACCAACCACTTCCACAGTGTGGCTCTTGCCCTGGGGTTCGAGGCAGCCCCCAGAATGATAAATCTCGAATCGGAGCGGCTTACCTTCCCGCTTATGCCTAATTCAAGGGTCTTTTCCACTAGTGAAGGATCATCGAAAGAGGTGAGCGCCGGATAGACCTTGGCCCTCTCCGGTTCATTCGACGCGTCCATGACTAGTTTCAGCAGAGGATCGAAGGCGGCCTCCCCCCTCGTCACAGCATACGATAGCGCCACTGCGGCTCGAATATCTGGTTCAACTTCTTGATATGCCCCAAACCTTCTTGCAAGCTTCCGGGCGTAATACATGTTGGTCCTTGCGAGCTGCTCGACGAGCGTCTCCCTCACCGTACTCACCGAGTCATCTTCACCCTTCTTCCGAAAGAGACCTATTCTCTGGATCTGAGCGGGATAGAACTCAGTGTAACTTTCTCGAACGATTCCCGCTTCGTCGGCTATCGCCCTCAGGTTGGCCAGTTGATCTGTAACGAGTTCTGTTGCCAGAAGGTCAGCCAATCTCGCAGTGAGGGAGACGAAGCGGAAGTAGAGTTCCGGTTCGACCTTCCCAGCCTGCAGGAAGAGGTACAGGTCGTTTATTATTCCAGCTCTGTCGTGCGAGTGCAGCGTTGCGAATCTCCGTGCGATCTGGTCATAGCCTTCCTTGTCATGGAGGACGCTGTAGAACCCGGTCCTCCTCCGGTTCACCACGACCTCTAGAGGCTTTCTCGCTGATACCGACATTGACTTCCTGTCGAGTAACATCGTCTGAGGTTTGCCGTCCACTTGAAGGTTCAGTGGTATGGGCCAGGAGCCGTCTGTCTCCTCTCCGTTGAGCCGAAACCTACTCTGGCTGAATTTGACCTTGCCATTTGAGGTCCTGACTGTCACGACAGGGAAGCCGGCTTTGGTAATCCAGGCCCGCGCAACCCGGGAGACGGGAAGCCCGGAGGTCTTCCCCAACGCCTCCCAGAGGTCCTCTCCTCTGGCGTTCGAATACTCGAAGCGACGAAGGTAGGCGGCTACTCCCTTCCTGAAAGCCTCCTCCCCCACGTAGGACTCGAGCATTCTGAGCACCGCTGCGCCCTTGCCGTAGCTGATGCTATCGAAGATTCCCTCCACCTGCTCGACACTCTTCACCTTGGCCTGAATCGGGTGAGTCGTCGACAGGGCGTCTGCGTTCAGCGAGCGGAATGTGCCGAAGCGAAGGAAGTCGCGCCAGGGGTCCCATTCTGGGTGAAGCTTCTCAATCATCTTCGGGTCCATGAAGGATGCGAAGCTCTCGTTGAGCCAGAGGTCATCCCACCATTTCATCGTGACAAGGTCCCCGAACCATTGATGCGCTATCTCGTGGGCCATGACGCCAGCCCCGGTCCTCTGGTCCGCGGCGCTGGAGTTCTCGTCCAGGAGCACGAACGACTCTCTGGATGTTATGGCACCCCAGTTCTCCATCGCGCCTGTGTGGTATTCTGGGAGAGCGATGAGGTGGAGTTTCTTCAGCGGGTAGCCAATCCCGAAGTATTTTTCGTAGCCTTTCAACACCGCCGCAGAGGTTTCGAGGATGAACTCGCCCTTGTGGGATTGACCCGGCCGGGAAGCGACGGTCAGGCGGGTCTTCCCGGAAGCGATCGAGCGCTCCTCGAAACTCCCCACTCCCAGGAAGAACAGGTAGGTGGACATCCTGGGCGTCGGGTCGAACTCAAACTTCACGCGGCCGTCCTCCGTCACCTCCTCGGACCTCGAGAGCGTGTTGGAGATCACGGAGATGCCTCTGTCCGTCGTCACGGTTAGTTTGAAGACCGCCTTGTACAGCGGCTCGTCTTTGCAGGGGAAGACTGTCCTAGCTTTTGCAGGCTCTAGGTCCGTGACCAGCATGTGATCCTTGCCGTACCTGGACTTGTACAGCCCGACGATTACATCGTCAGCAACCTGTTTTGTGTAGGTGATTGTTACTGTGGATTCCTTCTTCGGGACTGCGGGAATTCGGAGGCGTCCCTTCTTCTTATCGAACTTGAACCGGGAGTCCCGCCCGTCGATTCGCACAGAATCGATTTTCATATCGACGGCGTCGAGCGAAAGCGCGCCCTCTGAGCCTCGAACCTTCACGCTCACTATCCCATTGACTGTCGAGTGTTTGAAGTCGACTTGGAGGTCAAGTTCGTAGGAAACTATCTCCAGGTCTCGCTTTCCCCCGGGTCTAGGAGCTTCATTTCGGGGCCGACTTAAGCATGAGGGGTACCAGCCGGGGCTTGATTCTTATACCGGGCAAGTGTTGAACTTCGCAGAATGAAATCACTGGACCCGTCCAAACTTATCGACAAGCAAATAGCAGACCTTACCGACTGGCGCGGCAAGATGCTGGCTAAACTACGCAAAATTATTCATGATGCTGACCCCGAGCTCACCGAGGATTGGAAATGGGGCACCGCAGTGTGGTCTCACAAGGGACTGGTCTTGGCGGTGGGGGCTTTCAAGGAAACAGTGAAGGTGAATTTTTTTCAGGGCGCGACTCTTCCGGATCCGAACAAGCTCTTCAATGCCGGCCTTGAGGCTAAGAAAACGCGAGCGATTGATTTCCATGAGGGCGACAAAATCAATGAGCCTGCGTTGAAAGACCTCGTTCGTGCTGCTGTGGCTCACAACCGTGCTGGGCGCTGATGCGTAGCGACACGAGAACGGTGAGGGCCTCGATCGCCGTGCAGCCGCGGGGACTTCCGACCGCGCGAAGGCTGCCGTCACCCTTAATGGGTGGCCGGCGGCCAACGAAGAGAGCTCCCTATGGGGAAAAGCGAGATCTGGATTGGTTCGATCGTCGTAGACTGCGATGACTTCCCCCGGATGATAGCCTTCTGGCAGGAAGCCCTCCACTACGTTCCCCGAGAGCCCGCCACAGAGGACTGGGTCGTCCTGAAGGACCCCGAGGGGCGGGGCCCCAACCTCGCGTTGAACCTGACCTCTGAGGGCCCCTTGGAGCAGTATCACCTTCACCTGGATCTGTACACCCCTGACCCCGAGAAGGAAGTGGAGCGGCTCCTCCGCCTCGGAGCGACCCTGAAGAGGTCCCCCATGAAAGGAGAGGACTTCACCACGCTCGCGGACCCGGACGGTAACTTGTTCGACGTCGTCAACAAGAAAGGGTGGCGTTTGGGCCAGCGCTAGTGGGGCTTCGCGCTACGAGAGCCCGGGTAGTGTTGCGGAACCTGCTGGCCGCACTAGCCGAGTGGACTGGAGGGTTCCGAAGTGAAATTCAGACCGCTGATGGGGACGACCGCCCCGAGATGCGGCGAATCACTTTGAGCAGGCGAGCGAGGAACCTGTCGGTCTTCTCAAGGTACCTCCTCGTGATCGCCGGTGCGGACAAGAAGTCTGCCTTCAGTTCCGACAAGTCGACCTTGGGCGAGAAGTAGACATAGATGGGAATGCCAGCCAAGATTACGATGGAGCCGATAAGCTTGTCCTGCAGTGATGTCGAGTAGAGCAAGAACAGGCATATAGCGATGCCGAGCCACGGCAGAACACTCTGACCGCGAAGCTTCGCCGTCTTCCCCTTCTTCAGCACGATAAATGAGATGGACACGAGGAGGAATGAGAAGGAGAGGTTGAGGACCGAGAATGATATCAGGTTGGAAAGGCCGGAGAAGATTGAAAGGGCGAACGCGATTATCCCCTGTATGATCAGGGCGATGTAGGGCGTGCCGTACTTCTTGTGGACCCTGGCGAAGGCCTTCGGAAAGAGGCCGTCGATGGAGAGTGCATAGGAGAGGCGGGCTGTGCCGAGGGTTCCTGACTCGTCCGAGCCTGAGACGGAAAAGAGCGCTCCGACGCTCATTATAGCCCCACCGAATAGGCCCAGCAGGGTGGCGCCCACGAGGACGAGCGGGACGGCACTCTGAGAGAGCTCGGCTGAGTTGACCACCCCAAAGATGATGAAGTTCGTTGACACGTAGAAGAG
>Ga0209237_1002182_pt1 | contig 11727 bp, 9 predicted proteins | sample GraSoi013_1_40cm_2_FD_185820 | JGI IMG/M metagenome (GOLD analysis project Ga0209237, IMG submission 185820) | Grasslands soil microbial communities from the Angelo Coastal Reserve, California, USA - Sample 10_02_2013_1_40cm (SPAdes) (version 2) | ecosystem: Environmental > Terrestrial > Soil >...
CGCGAGGCCCCTGTTACCGGTGTTTGTACGCAGAGCCTCCGCCGCCCGGCCTCGTACCTTCGTGCGCGGAAGGCGGCGTGCTCGGCGTGCTCCCGGGCATCGTCGGATCGATTCAAGCGATCGAGGCAATCAAGCTCCTCCTCGGGAAGGGCGACACGCTCATCGGCCGCCTCCTCGTGTTCGACGCTCTCCGGATGAAGTTCCGCGAGCTCAAGTTGCGGAAGAACCCCGAATGTCCGATTTGCGGAACCAATCCGACGATCAAGGAGCTCATCGACTACGAAGAGTTCTGCGGACTCCGTGCCGCAACGGAGCAGGTCGGCGAAGATCTCCAGATCACGGTCGAGGAGTTGAAAGAGAAGATCGACGCGGGGACGGAGCCGGTCCTGCTCGACGTGCGCGAGCCGATGGAATGGGAGATTGCGCGCCTCGACAAGGCCGTCCTGATGCCCGTCGCGCAGGTTCCGGGCCGGGTGAACGAGCTCAGCACCGCGGATGAAATCGTCGTGTATTGCAAGACCGGTGTCCGCTCCGGGCGGATCACGAACTTCCTGCGGGAGATCGGTTTCCGCAAGGTGAAGAACCTCGTGGGCGGGATCGACGAGTGGGCGGAGAAAGTCGAACCCGAGATGCCTCGATACTAGTTCGCCTGCCACAAGTCATAAGCCGTGGCGAACTCTGCCGGCATCGATGCCCCTCGATCCCGGCACGGTGCATCGGTTCGCGATGCTCGAACGGGCCGTCAAGTCATTCGCGAAGACCGGCCGTTTCGATGAATCCCTCAAACTCATCGAGGAGATGCTCGAAATCGCCCCCGAGGACACGGGCCTGTCGAAATTGAAAGTTCGGGTCGCCACCGAGATGGTCCATCAAGCGATCCAAGCGCAGAAGATTGGAGCCGCGACCCAGATCGTCGGGCTCGTCGAGACGAAGATCCCCGCAGCACACCTCGGCCAGACCGAGAAGGAGCTCCTCGCGAAGGCGAAAGAGCACCTGTACTCGATGTGATTCGAACACATTTATCGCGGACGATGACGGTCGGAGGCCCATGTCGCCCAAAGGTTCCACCGACGAGTATGTGAAGGAAATCGAGGCGATGCGTCGAGAGAAGGACTACTTCTTCAAGGAAGACGCCGAGTCTCCGATCCCGCATCGACTTCGTCACGACTTCAAGGGCCTCGCGTACTTTCCTCCCGATCCGGCCTATCGGGTTCACGCAAAGTTGATCAAGGACCCGAACCCGCAGCGGGTGGTCCTCGCGACCTCCAAGGGAGTCCCCCGGGAGATGATCCGGTACGGCGTATTCGAGTTCGAGGTCGAGGGCACGAAGCAACGGCTCGCCGCGTTCAAGTCGGTCCCGCAGCCCGGTCACCACCACGCGGACGAGAGCTTGTTCATCCCCTTCCGCGACGCGACGTCCGGCAAGGAGACGTACGGGGCGTGCCGATACCTCGACATCGAAGAGCAGCCGACGGACGAGTATGTGATCGATTTCAACCTCGCCTACAATCCGTACTGCGCGTACAGCGAGGACTACGTGTGCCCGTTCCCGCCTCGGGAGAACTGGCTCACGGTACCGATCCGCGCGGGCGAGAAGAACTTCCCGCTAGCTCACTAGCGTTCGTCGGCACATCACGCGTCGATTCCATCGAGCCACTCGAGTCGGCGTTCGCGGTTCGATAGGACTTCTTCCGGACCTTTGAAGTCCTGTTCGACGACCGCGAGCCTCTCGATGAGGGTCCGGATGGCATCCGTCGTTGGCGCACGGACATCGAGGCCGGCGAGGCCGAGCTGACGCTTCACGATCGGCATGCCCGTCTCCACGCCGCCCATGTGGTAGCAGAAGTCCGTCATGATCTTGTCCGTTACCCGGATCAGTCGGTCGACGGGCTCCTGCGGGGGCGTCACGAGCGCGATCCGTCGGATCGGATGGCCGGCTGCCTGCAGGATCTGCTCTCCGAGCGCCTTGAAGGACATCTCGACCCGGTCCCCCGTCTTCGCGCTCGTCAGGATCCCGGGACACGAGTACTTCTGAGTCAAGAAGTAGAGGTACTCCTCGGCCCAGACCCGATCCGGGACGAGGTCGGACTTGTTCCCTGCGAAGACCGTCGGGATTCTCCCTGCGAGCCGCCACACGGCTGGGATCCAGTAGTCCTCCAGGGCCCGACGGCTCTCGTCGTTTGTGGCGTCGTACACGAGCAGGACGCCTTGGGCGCCCTTGATTGCGGTCTCTTGCACCCCGCTGTATCCTTTCTGCCCGAGGACATCCCAGATCTGCAGGACCATCTCGACCTCGGCCAGGGGCGATCCGAGGTTCAGGCTCCGCTTCGAGACTTTCGTCCCAACGGTCGTGATGTAGTCGTCCGAATACTGGTCGACGACGAATCGACGGACGAGCGAGGTCTTCCCCACGCCGCCATCGCCCAGGAGGACGACCTTCGACTTCATCGGCTCTCGCGGCATCGAAGGACGAAGGCTATCCCCGAGCCCCCTTCTTGAACCGTTCCCCGTGGTTCTCATCGGGAGCACTTAATGCCAGGGGACACACGCACAAGCGATTGGCGGCGCTCAAATCCTGGTCGTCCGCGGCGTCTCGTCGGCATGAAATCAGAAGTCGTCGGTCGGATACTGGACGAACTTCCCGGTCGTTCCTCCGAAGCGCCGAGCCAAATCAGTTGTACGGATCTCCTTCACCAGGGAGACCGCCATCGTGGTGTCAGGAAACGGACCGTCGACCGTGTATCCGAGGCTTCGGAACCGCGTGACATCGGACCGCGCGGTGATCCAGTTGACCGTTGCGATTCCCGCCTCCGCCTTCGCCTCCATCAGCGCGACCGCGGCCCGGAAGTCCTGAGGGTTCGGAGCGACGACCTCTTCCATCGTGATCCCGTCGTGCGGGCGCGTGCGGAGATACCCCACCGCCTGGCCGTCTCGCAGCACGATTCGATATTTCTCCAGGTAGTCGCGGGTCCGGATGACGCCCCATTCGAGAGCCCGCTCCGGTCGTTCGGTCCAGCCAAGCATCCGCCGCGTCTGGGTTCGATAGAGGCGATGGATCGTCGACATGTCCGAACGCCTCACGGCTCGGAGTCGGTACCCCTTCGGGGCCATTCGCCGGGTCACCTGGCGGATTGCCTGTTGGAACGGCGCGAGGTCCACGTAGCCGAGCTTCGCGTACACGCCATACCCGCGGATGTTGCGGCTCGTCGTCAGGGCCGACACGCTCAAGCCGAGTTCGCGGAACAGATCGTGGGTCGCCTCGATGAGCCGGCGAGCGAAGCCGCGGCCCCACACACCCGGGTGTGAGCACACCGCTGCGAGGCCGCCGACTTCTTCGACTCCATTCGTCGTCCGCACGGCCAAGCGTCGGGGGACGACTTGGGCGAGGACCCGGCCGCGCTCCTCCGCGTACAGCGCGAACTCCTCGAGGTACGTCCGGTCGTGCGCGCGAACTCGGCGCACCTTTGCTTCGTCCCACGCAGATCCGAAGGAGACCACGCCAAGTCGGAATGCCGCAAGGGGATCGATCTCATCGTACGTTCGCACGCGCATGGGGCAACCGCGCGGGGAGGGGGATTTGAACCCCCGAGCGCAGAGCGCACGGGATTAGCAATCCCGCGCCCTACCAGGCTAGGCGATCCCCGCAGCCGGCGCCTATCAAGGGACAACCTATAAACGCTTTCGGGGATGCGACCGCGTAATCGTTTCGAGCTGCGGGAAACCACCTGTCTTCATCGTCTTCGTGGCACTCGACCGGCGCATCGGAAGGCCATCGCGAGACAGCATTATAACGCGCGATGTCCTCCCGCCTCCGGACAAGCCCGTATCCCCGAATCAGATCGAAGCGTGGCCATCCAAGACGATTACTTGGCCATCGGGTGCATGATGGGCTCGTTGCGGACATGACTCTTATCCTGGTCTCGAACCGTCTCCCGGTCACGGTTCGGCGCGTCGGGAACCACCTCGACGTTCAGCCGAATCCCGGCGGCGTCGCGGCGGGCCTCGCATCCATTCATCGAGAATTGCGAGGTCGCTGGTTCGGATGGCCCGGCTCGATCGCCCCGGGCGACATTAAGCAGGTCACCGCGCGCCTGGAGAAGGAATTCGATTGCCATCCGGTCGTCCTGCCTCACAATCTGGCCCGCCTATACTATAGCGGCTTTTCGAATGGGACATTGTGGCCGTTGTTCCACTCCTTCTCGACGTACGCGAGGTACTCAGCCTCCGAGTGGGAGGCATATCGCGCCGTCAACGCGAAATTCGCGGACACGATCGTGCGTGCTCTCCGCCCTGATGACCAGCTCTGGATCCATGACTATCATCTCCTCCTCCTGCCCCGATTGATTCGAGAGCGGTTGCCCGAGGCGCGGATTGGGTTCTTCCTCCACATCCCATTCCCGCCGTACGATGTGTTCCGTCTCCTCCCATGGCACAAGGAAATCCTCCAAGGCATGCTCGGTGCCGACCTGATCGGCTTTCATACCTACGACTACGCCCGTGCCTTCCTCGGAAGCCTCCTGCGCGACCTGGGTCTCGACAACCGGATCGGCGCCGTCGTCGCAGGCCATCGAGCGGTTCAAGTCGATGTGTTCCCGCTCGGGGTCGACGTCACGACTTTCAATTCGACATCGATCGGTCCTTCCGCCGCGCGTTCGATCGCACGATTGAGGAAAGGGGTGGAGCCCTCGAAGCTGCTCTTCTCGATTTCCCGCCTCGACTATACGAAGGGCATCCCGGAGGCGCTCGAAGCGTTCGGCCGATTCCTCGAAGTGCACCCGGAGTGGCGTCGGAAGATCACCTACTTCCTCGCGGTCGTGCCCTCCCGCGAGCGAGTGGCCCAGTATGCACGGTTGAAGCGGACGATTGACGAGCGCGCGGGGCGCATCAACAGCCGGTACAGCACAATCGCGTGGTCGCCGATTCGATATGTGTACCGCCAGCTGGACTTCGACGAGCTCCTGGCGCTCTACCGGGTGAGCGATGTGGCGATCGTCACTCCCCTGCGGGATGGGATGAACCTCATCGCGAAAGAGTATGTCGCTGCAAAGCAGGAACCGCGTGGGGTGCTCATCCTGAGCGAGATGGCTGGCGCCTCGAAGGAGATGCGCGAGGCCCTCATCGTGAATCCGAACGACGTCGAGGATGTCGTCGGCGCAATCCACCGAGCGCTCTCGATGCCGTTGGACGAACAAGCCGCGCGAATCCGGGCAATGCAGGAACGGCTCCGCCGCTACGACGCTCGGACGTGGGCGACGCGGTTCCTCGAGCGCCTGGAGGACGCCGTCCGGATGTCCCAGGATCTCGCGGCGAAGGACCTTTCGGACCGGCATCGGAAGGAGATCCGGCAGGCATACCGGAAGGCAGGCCGACGTCTGTTGCTCCTCGACTATGACGGAACGCTCGTGTCCCTCTCGCCGCGTCGGGACACGGCACGCCCGGACGACCGCGCTGCGGGGATCCTGAAAGGACTTGGCGCCGATTCCGCGAACCACGTCGTGCTCGTGAGCGGTCGACGCCGACAAGAATTGGAGCAATGGTTCGGGGAGCTCCCGCTAACGCTCATCGCGGAACATGGCGCGTGGGTTCGCGATCGCGAGGACCGAGAGTGGAGGTCCACGATCCCGCTCGAGGAGAGCTGGAAGGGCCGGGTTCGCCCCGTCATGGAGCGATTCCTCGACCGTGTCCCCGGGTCTTCGCTCGAAGAGAAAGACTTCTCGATCGCGTGGCACTACCGCTCGGCGGATGTAGAATCCGGAACCCTCGCGGCAAAGGACCTCGTCGACATCCTGACCACGCTGACCGCAAACCTCGATCTTCAGGTCCTGCCGGGGAACAAGGTCGTCGAGATCCGCCGTGCCGGGGTAAACAAGGGCAGCCTCTTTGCGACGAAACTCTCTCGAGAGTCGTGGGACTTCATCCTCGCGATCGGCGACGATTGGACGGATGAGGCGCTGTTCGCTTCGCTCCCTCCGAATGCGTTTTCCATCCGGGTTGGCATCGCGGCGTCCTCGGCCCGGCTCAACGCGGAGGGCGTGGCACCAATCCTCGATCTGCTCGAGTCCCTTCTTGCGACCATCCGCTGATAGTTCACGGCAAGACCATAGAGGGATCGACTGGCGTTTGTTCGCGTCGGACTCGGGGCGCCGCCGACTGCCAGGACTCGCCTCTTCGACTGACACCCGAAAATCGAAACGAAGTCTCTTTGTACAGGGGCATCGGTCGGTGCGGCCCGGATGGTTTCCGCCCCGCCGGCCCCGCCCCCGTTTCGCGTCTCGCAGCGTTTCCGGTACCGCGAGTTGCTCGGGCTCGTCGCGGTGCAATCGTTCGGGAACCAGATGACCGGCAGTTTCTGGATTATCTACTTGGTGAGCCGACCGCAACCGCTCGACTTCCGTGTCGCCACGCTCCTCTGGGTCATCGCCTTTCTCACCGCGGCGCTCGGGGTCCTCCTGATGGCGCGTGGACGCCGCATTGCCGCGAGGACGAGCATGACGGTCGGCCTCGGCACGATGGCCGCCGGTCACTTCGCTTTCGCATTTCTCCCGGCGAACTGGGTCGTACTGGTCGGCGGGCTCGCCTTCGGCGTTTACCTGCCGTTGTTCTGGCTCCCCATGAACTCCCTACTCGTCCGGGAAACGAGTCCCGCGAACCGTGCGGGCCGGTTGGCGGGCGTCACCGCGACCTTCATGACGGTCGCGGTCGTCGCGCCGGTCCTCGGCGGGTATCTTGCCGACACCGTCGGCTTTCCGTTCCTCTTCTCTCTCGGCGGCCTGATCCTCGCCGTCAATCTCATTCGCGCCCGGCGACTCGTGCGGCGCGAAGAGTCCTTCTCGTACGTCATCGACCTGCGGCGGATGGGCTCGCGCACGGCCCTCGCGTTCGCCGGGCAAGGAGGCGTCGACGGATTGCTCTCGGTCGCGACGCCGCTGGGTTCGTTCCTTCTGACGAGGGATTCGTTCGCCTTAGGTCTCCTATTTGCTCTGTTCTCGCTCGCGGCAGGCATCGCCGCGGTGGTGCTCGGTCGCGTATCGGACCGGGTGAAGGTCCGGAGTCCGTTCCTGCTCCTGGGACCGGCCCTGTCGATCCCGGCTTGCCTGCTCGCATTCTTTTCACGGAATCTCGAATCGTTCGCGTTCGCAATCGGCTGGCTCTCGATGACCTCGGTGGTCGCGCCGTCGTTCATCTACACGATTCTCGTGGACCGCATGGAGGACTCGATCCCCGCGGTCACCGCGACGCGCGAGTTCATCTTGAACACGAGCCGGACGCTCGCCTTGTTTGCCGGGTTGATCGTGCTCGCGTCCGGGGGCGATGTCTACGCGCTGTACTTGCTCGTCGGCGGCGTGATCCTGCTCGAAGCCCTCGCGAAGTAAGTCGCTACAGGGGCCGCAGGGGAGCTTTCGGCACGATCACCAAGTGGATCTCAGCGCCGAGTTCAGGCTCCTGGACGGGTCCGCTCCCTGCGTCGGGCGCGGCGTGCCGTTTCCAATCGCCGCGGCGATACCGCTCGCGCTTCGCGAACAGTTGAACCATCGCGTCGATCCCGACCAGATCCTCGTTCATGCCGGACCACCATTGGAGGCGGTCTCCGTATCGCTCCTCGATATCCGCCAGGAAGTCCCTCAGGCTCGTCGACAGTCGATTTCGGATGGGTCCCGATCCGATTGCCGCGACGTAGACATGTTCGGAGCGCTCCAAGGCGACCGTCTTGTTTCCGATTTCGAATTGCCGGAGCCCTCCGATTTCCTCCTGGAACACGTCTTGCGCGAACGACATGATGGCCGTCAGCATGCCGGCGAGGATATCTTCGTCACCGTGCGAATCGCGGCGGCTCGTCGTGTGCGCAATCAGGAGGCCTTCGCCATTGATGAGGAAGAGGTCTTCCATTCGGAATGCGTGCTTCGCGGACCGGCGGAGGGCCAGGAACCCAGCCGCTCCGAAGGCCCCCACGACCAATGCGAACGCAGGCCAGATGATTAGGTCCCGTGGCGAGGAAGGAGGGATGACGATGGCGGGCAGGTCGACCGTTACGTTCGCGGTTCCTGTAATGGTTCCGTGCGTCGCCGTCACCAATCCCGTCCCCCGCTGGGCCGGCGCCTGGAGCGTCGCGGAGGTGTCGTTGGCCGAGACGATCTGTCCGATGGTGGAGGACCAGTTTGTGCCGGTGAGAGGAACCGGATTGCCATCCGTGTCCCAGCCGCCCGCCGTGAACACGGCCGTCTGGCCAACCAGGACGGAAGCGGTCGTCGGCGTCACCGCGATCCGTGCGAGCGTGCCCGGGATGACCAACCCAACGTTGTCGATCCAAGCCGTCATGGAGGGCTCTTCCCATCCCGTCCGATTGAGCTGAAGCGAAAAGACGAGGAGGAACGATCCGGTCGCCTGCAACGCGACGTCCCCGCTCACGTCCACATCGACGGTTCGCGTGCCCGCCACGGGAGTTCCCGACCACTCGACCCGATTGCCGATGGCCACGGCCAGGGTCGCGTCGACGTTCGACGACGCGGTCGCCTGCAAATCGAAGACCAGGCGAAGGGAGTTCGGACTTCCCCCGGTGGGGATCGCCTTCGTGAACGTCTGGGCAACGTGGGCGCTTTCCGCAAAGGTCGTCGAATTGAACAACACGATGTCGTCAATGTAGACCGTGCCCGTCGCGGCTCCCGTGCTGGCGAACGCGATCTCGACGGAGCTGACTCGAGTCAGGTCGAGGGGCGGCCCCAGGTCCATCGGGTAGCGGTACCATCCCCCCACGAGGGAGAAGAGGCCCCATGTGTTCTGTCCGTTCTCGTCCTGGACGTACACCCACGCCCACAAGGTGCCCGGCGTCGCTTTGTTCATCCAGATCGCTAGGCGGTCGTACCCGGACCAATTCCACGGTAAGGGATCGTCGCGAATTGCACCCGCTCGCTGGTTGTTGCTGACAACCGCGATATCGTCTCGCATCGATCCGTTCCCTTCCGTCCGGATCGCGGTCTCCTGGGAGAGATTGCTGGATACCTGCCCGTTCGACACCGAGCTGGTCCACGGATTCGCTCCGAAGACGTCGTCCATCGAATCGAACCGGAGGACCGGCGTCGTGTGGCCGAGCCGCGCCCGAGCCTGTGGGTCGCGGGATGCGGTAACGGCCCCGGTCGTCCCGTTCGTGTAGATCCAGGGCCCGGGGATCGCGTCGAACGTACCGTCTGCGATTAGGTTCGTCGCGTTTCGGACGACCTGGGGAGCGGAGTTCGCGCCCACGGCTCCGACGAGGGGCCTGGTCTCGGCCGACGCTCGATTCGCGGCGGGGTTCAATACGCCCGTCATCTTGAGGACGGTCGAGCCGAGCGGCGCGACGACAAACGGCACGAGGACGGCCGCGGCGAGGACGAGGAAGAGGGCTGCCGCGGGGTACTTCCTGGTGTTCACGGTCGGGTGCCTCGGAGGCCTCTCGACGAGGCCAGCCTCCCCAGGCCGAACGCGTCCCCCTCCCCCGCGGTCCGGGGGTCTCCATTCGCTCGTGGTGAAGGGGCTTAAACGTATCGGCCTCATTCCTACGGTTGCCAGATTCCGGCTGCCTCGGGTGGTCCGGGCGTTCCCTCAGGACGTGCTCAGGGGCGCGCTCACGGCCGTTTGACGCCGCGGCATTTTCATCTCGGGGGTCTCCGATGTCCCGCGCGATGGGTCTCACAACTGATATCCGAGGGACGAAGCAGCTCCACCTGTCACCGAGCGACCTGACGGAACTGATTGTCAGCCTGGGTGGGGTGAAATTTTGGATCGTCTCCGTGGCGCCGCTCTACATCGGATGGGTGCTCGCGCACGCCCCGGCCCAACGGCATCTGTTCATCGATGACCTCCGCGTCGTGTTGGGCATCATCGTCGTCGGTCCGCTCCTCGGGACCTTTACGCTCCTTCTGAACGTGTATCATGACATGGGGACGACGGACCGCATCAATCCGCGGAAGAAATACGTCCAGGTGGTCGAGGAGCTGGTCGGGGAGGGCCTGATGGAGCGGGATACGCTCCTGCTCGCCTCGTTCGGTTTCGCCGCGATGGGCCTGGTCCTCGCCGCGTACATCTCCGGGAGTCTCGTGGGGTACAATCCTGCAGAAGCCGGCGGCGGGTTCACGTCTCTCGTCGGGAAGCAAGGCTTCCTCGTCCTGACGATTCTGATCATCGCGCTCTCCTTCGCCTACTCCGTCCCGGGGATCCACTGGAAAGGGGTCGCCGGACTGGACCTACTGACGAACATGGTCGGGTTCGGAGTCCTGTGTCCCCTCGCGGGATGGGTCCTGATCCGTCCGATCGAAACGGCACCGTGGTGGTTCATCGGGACGATGGCCCTGTTCCTCGGCGCGCTCTACGCACCGACGACCGCCTCGGATTACGCGGCGGACCGCGCGTTCGGCATCCGGACGATGGCGGTCCGCTTGGGCGTGAATCGCACGCTCCTGATCGGCTTCGTCCTCCAGGTGCTCTCGGTCGCGCTCCTGTTGTTGGGCTGGTCCGCGCGGTTGTTCCCGTTCAACGGAACGGCATACAACTCGATGGCGGACTTGTGGCCGTTCCTCGCGTTGCAGATCCTGTTCTACGCCGTCTTCATTCGACGGGCGACTGTCGGTCGCATCTGGGCGCTCCTGTTGCTCCTCTCGATCCTTCAAGCGCTCGGGGTGATCCTCATGTTATGGCGTTTCGTCGGCGAACAGACGTGGTCCCCTTGAGCTCGAGGGGATTTGGCGACACCCTACGGGGTCTGGAGGCGGACGATATGTACCTAAGGTTCAAGCGCGCGCGGGAGGTAGCGAATTCCGACCTGGCTGTCCGGAGGGATCGCGACGCCGGATGAGAAATCTTGGGAGAAGGGTGAGGGGTGGACCCGACGGGATTGGGTGAAGCTCGGCCTTGCGGTGGGCGGGTCGGCCGCCGTTGGAACCGTCGCGGCTGGCTTGGCGAGCACGCTGTTGCAGACTTCTCCCGCTCGGCCGGTTGATGCGACGCTGTTCTACACCCGGTTCAGCACGCCTCAGTGGTGGAACACTCTCGAAGGCAAGCCAATCAATGTGACCGACTTCGCGGAATGGCAAGGAGCCACCGGCGTCTGGGGCGGTGCGTTCGTGGACGGGAAATGGATTGCCGGGACCGGATATCCCGTCCTCGTGATTCGGGTGAAGCGCGACGACTCCGTGTTCTCCGCCCCGACCGACGTGCCCGTGCCGTCCGGTTTCGACCTCTACTACGACGATCCGGCCCGGGACATCCGCCTCGTGGTTGTCTACGATCGGTGCGCGCACCTCTGCTGCTATCCCGGATGGCAGGTCGTGCAAAATCCGCCGCCCGCACGCGACTATACGTCGCCCGCCCCGACATATCAGGTGTTCGGCCTCGACCCGATTTACTGCATCTGCCATGGTTCCCAATATGACCCGATGCTCCTCGTCAAGAACATCAATGAGAGAAACGGCGTCGAATTCGTTGGACCGTCGCGGGTGCACGGCCCCGCAGGGCGCGCGATTCCCGTGTTCGCGGTGCGCGCCGTCGACGATGTTCTCCACGCGGCAATGGTCGATCCTCGCTGGTACGAATATTGTTGACCACCGCACGCCTACTAACGCATCAGCGAGACGGCCGTGTCGAAAGACTCATATAGCCCGCTCCGGTATCTGTTGGAAGACTCGGAAAAGGCGACGAAACTATTCGAGTCACCGTCGCCCGAGTCCGTGGTGGCCGCCTTCGGCGAAGGCCCCGATT
>Ga0209237_1002185_pt1 | contig 11724 bp, 11 predicted proteins | sample GraSoi013_1_40cm_2_FD_185820 | JGI IMG/M metagenome (GOLD analysis project Ga0209237, IMG submission 185820) | Grasslands soil microbial communities from the Angelo Coastal Reserve, California, USA - Sample 10_02_2013_1_40cm (SPAdes) (version 2) | ecosystem: Environmental > Terrestrial > Soil >...
CGCCCCACACCAGCCCGAACCCAATGCCGACGGCGACGTAGACGCCTCCGGCCAGCAGGCCGAGAACGACCAGCTGGACGAAGTCCGCCAATTGCCTAGAGGCTCTTTCGGATCAGCGTTGGTCCCAGTTGGGGGTCGGGTACATTGGCTGGGCATCGGCGATGTTCGAGGGAAATACCGTGTGATGCACGCCGCTCTGGATCTGCTCGACGACCATCGGCTTGTAGATGTTGATCCCGCGGGTGTCGAACTTGATCTGCCCGAAGAAGACCGTCACGTCCAGCGCCGCAAGCGCGTCGCGAACTTTCTTCGCGTCGAGCGAGCCGGCGTTCTCGATGGCGCGCTGCAGGGCCAGGCATGCGGCCGTCGACTCGGCGACGTGGTAGTCCGGATCGCCCAGCCCCGGGTACTTGGCCTTGTACGCCGCAACGTACTGCGCCACGGTGAGATAGAACGCGGGCGTGTACTTGACCTGTGGAGTCCACTGCGAGCCGTCATAGACGTAGTCGGCGTCCTTACCCAGCGCGGCGATGAAGTCCGGTGTGGAAGGACCGACCGAGTAGGCGAAGATCTTCGCATTCAGCTTCTGCTCTTTCGCGGCCTTGTTGATGGCGATCGCTTCTTGCAGATGGCCGGAGTTGAGGACGATGTCGGCGTTGGCCGCCTTCGCAGCCTGGACCTCTGCCGAGAGGTTGGTGGCGCCGTTCTTGTACTTCTTGACAGGGAACACGGTCATTCCCTTCGTCGGGGCATAGGTGACGATTGCGTTTGCGACCTCGAGGCTGAAGTTGTCGTCGGCGCTGAGCATGAAGACGGTGGTCGGCTTGGGGTTCAGGGTGGCCGCCATGTCGATCACGCCCTGCAGATACTTGTTGGCCGGGCTGAGCACGCCAAAGGTGTACTTGTAGCCCTGGTTGAAGATCGACTGCGCCGCGCCGTTCGCCTCGACCATCGGGATCTGGTTCTGCTCGGCGATAGCGGCGTCCGTCGCGGTCGCGGCGCTTCCATATGGACCCAGCAAGAACTGCGCCTTGTCTTCTGTGATGAGCTTTTGCATGAGCACCGCCGACTGGTTGGCGCTGCTGGTGTCGTCGTAGTACTTGATCACGACCGGGTGCTTGACCCCGCCCACGAGGATACCCCCGCGCGCGTTGATCCAGTCCTGCCACAGGTTGTAGCCCTGCTGGGTCAGGATCGATTCCTTCGTCAGAGAGCCAGTGAGCCCGAGGGGGGCGCCCAGGGTGATGGTCGAGCCTGTCGTTGGTCCGCTGGAAGCGGTGCCGCATGCAAACGCAGCGACCACCGCCACCGCGAGCAACGCCAACTTGCGTACCGTCATTGCCCTTACCCCCTACTAGCTGATGCCAACTCGAATCTTAATCCGTGGATTTATGAGCAGGTTGGATATCTGGCAAGAGGTGGTCTCCCACTATGCGGAACGGTTGGGGCCGCCGGCGGCGGCCGTCGAACCTCCTGAGGGCGTCTAACCGGAGGCGTTCTTGCGCCTGTATAGGGAGATTGTCCTGTTGTGGGTCGTCGTGGTCGTGGTTATGGTCTTGTGCATCGTGCGCAGGCGCCATCCGGCCGCTTCCGCGTCCTCCTCCGTCTCGCAACAGCCGTGATCGGGCGCCTCGCCGGCCAGGTCGACCGCATTGCGATGGCGGTCGTCGTCTTCGCATTGCTGAGCGGCAGCGCGGGCTACACGTTGGTCCAGCAGCAACCGATCTCGAACGTGGCTGCCGGCACGCTGGTTCCGACTGGCGGGGACGGCGGGCAAGCGGTCACCAGCATGGCGGCGACCGCAGCGGCCGATGCTCCTTCGCTCCGCGTCGCCCGCGTCGCCCCCTACCTGGAAGCGGTCGAACCCAAGACGTCAGGCATCCCCGCCAACGCCGCGATCGTCATGACCTTCAGCCAGGCGATGAATCGCCCGAGCGTGGAGATGTCGTTCGCGATCCAACCCAAGGTGGAAGGGCGCTTTGTTTGGCGTGACGACTTCACCCTCCGTTTCGAAGCGTTCAAGCTCGGTTACTCGACCACCTATCAGGTAGAGGTCCGCGGCCGGTCCCATCGGGGCGTGCCGCTCTCCGGGTCGAGGTGGTGGAGCTTCAGCACCGCTGCCCGGCCGCCCAACGTGCTGGCGCCCGGGCGCGCCGCCATCAATGTGCCGATCCTCACCTACCACTACATCCGCGTGAACCCTGACCGCAACGACCGCTTGGGTTTCGCGCTCTCGGTCACACCCGCGGATTTTGCCGCGCAGATGGACTGGCTGGCTCGAAACGGCTACCACCCCATTACGACCGAGGATCTGTACGCGTATCTCAAGGGCGCACGCGGCCTACCTGGCAAGCCCGTGATCCTGACGTTCGACGACGGATACTCCGACTTCTACACGACCGCTCTGCCGATACTCATGAGCCACGATTTCACGGCGGAGGAGTATGTCGTCGCGGGCTTCGTCGGACAGCCGGGGTATATGACGGCGGCGCAGGTTCGGGAGGCGGACCGTTCGGGGATCGAGATCGGATCGCACACCGTCAGTCACGTCAACCTCGCCACGGCATCGCTCGGCGCGGTGAGGGCGCAGCTGAGTGAGTCCAAAGCGTTCCTCGAGCAGCTGATCGGACACCCGGTGGTCTCGTTCTGTTACCCCAGCGGAAAGTTCAATGCGAGCGTCGCTTCTCAGGTCGCGGCAGCCGGCTACCACGACGCGACCACGACGTGGTTCGGCTACTCGCACATGCTGGGCGACCGCTATGTGTGGACCCGGCTTCGCGTGAGTGGAGGGGAGCCCCTCGACCAGGTCGCGGCAGCCGTCCGGAGCGCCTCGTAAAACCGACTCGACTCGGTTTGTAAGGCTGGCACAGTGCGATGGTTATCCCTGCACCCACGATGAAGGAGGAGCAGTGATGCGTGTCGCAATCCTTGGCACTGGAAAGATGGGCGGAGCGATGGCCCGCCGCCTCGAGTCGGAAGGCCACGATCTGACGCTCTGGAATCGAACCCGCGAACGCGCGGAAACGCTTGACGTGGGCAAGGTCGCGGCAACCCCGGCCGAAGCCGCCGCGAGGGCCGAGATCGTGATCTCGATTCTCACCGATGCCGACGCGGTGCGGGCGGCCTACCTCGGCGACGACGGTGCACTAAAGACGGCGCAAGGACAGGTCTTCGTCGAGATGAGCACCGCCGGACCTGACATGGCGAAGGAGCTCGCGCAGCTGGTCGAACGTGCCGGGGCTCAATTTGTCGAAGCGCCGGTGTTCGGAAGTGTCGGGGCCGTCGAGTCCGGCACGCTGATCGTGCTGGCTGTTGGCAGCGAGGACGCCGTCGAGCGCGCTCGACAGGTGCTCCAAAACCTTGGCGAAGTACGCCGTCTGGCAGATCCGGGCAGCGCCGCCTCGCTGAAGCTGGTCGGCAACAGCATGCTTGCCGGGGTCACCGCTCTCGCGGCCGAGCTGCTGTCAGCCGGGATGGCGGCCGGCCTCAGCGCCGAGGACGTCTTCTGGATCCTCAGCCGCTTCGCGCCGGTGCTCAACGGGCGCAAGGCGGGATTCCTGGAGCAGCGCTACGAGCCGGTCACCTTTGCGCTGCGAGACATGGTCAAGGACCTGCGGCTGGCGCTGAAGCTGTACCAGCGCAGCGGGGCGGCCACCCCGCTCACGATCGCGACCAAAGAGCTGTACGAGAGCGCGGCGGAGTCTGCCGGGGACCTCGACCTGGCAGCGATCGCGTCGGTTTACGACAGGCGCCCGGCGGCTCGGCCGTAGTCAGCAGCAGAGCCTTCACGGGATCGCGATCAACGCGATCGCAATCAGGGCCATGACGACGCCCACAGCCTGAATCGGGGCGAGACGCTCCCGCGTCAAGAGGCGTGCGCAGAGCACGGTGAAAGCTGGATAGAACGAGGCTAGCAACGCCGTCACCGACAGAGCGCCGTGGTGCGTGGCGAAGAGATAAAAGGTCACGCCGGCGCCGTCCAGCACGCCCGCGATCGCGATGAGCCGCCACGCGCTCCGGCGAGGGACAAATGAAACGCCGGTGACCAGCGCGGCGCCAATCGCAGCCATCGCCGAGCCGGCGCGGCCGCCCAAAAATGCCGTGAGGCCGGCCGAGCTCGCGGCGTGGAAGAGGATGAAGAAGAGACCGAATGACAGACCAGCCATGATCGCCAGGCCAAGTCCACGTCTGCCCTTTTCCGCGGTTCGATCACTCCCGGCGTTGATCAGAAAGATCGCGAACAGTCCCACTCCGATGCCGCCGAGCTGCCAGGTCTGCAGCCGGTCGCCGGTAAGGAGCCCCACCGCGGTGGGAAGCGCGGCGCCGACGACACCCGCAACGGGTGCGACCAGCCCGATCAGATCCAGCGCCATCGCTCGATAGAAAGCGATCAATCCGAGGCCACCGAGAGCTCCGCCCAGAAACGTCAGCGCGGCCGCTTGCAAGTCCCAGGTGATGGGCAGCAACCACAGCGCGAGCGGCAGCGCGGCCAGGCCGCACACCTCGATGCCGACCGTGACGCTGGGCGCCGGGGTGCGCCGACCAGCGAGGCCACCCGTGAAGTCACCGATGCCGAAAGCTGCGGCAGATCCCAAGGCTGCGATGGGGGACAGCAGCGGGTTCACGCCGGCTGCTTGCTGAAGACTCTTCTTTCCTGTCTCTTCATTCGGCGTCGATGAACGGCTTCAGTTTCTCGATGTCAGATTCATCGAGGCGGGCGAAAAGCGCCATGTCGTCCGCGCGGTCGATGAAGCGCACTGGCAGCACGACGTCTCGCCTGAAGAAACCGTCGGGCCTTATCACGACTCCGATCAATTCGCCCTGGTCGTACAGGAGGTCGCGGACCCGGCCAAGCCGGTGGCCGGTCTTGCCCAGCATCACGTTCTCTCCGCCGTCGATCTCGATCTGGCCCTTGTCCTTCGCTGCGGTCTCCTCGACATTGGGGATTCCGATCCCGCCGGTAAGGACGTCCGCTCCTTTCAGCGCCGCGTTCTCTACGGTCAGCGGCCTGAAGTGGTGACTGAGATAAGGCGGCTGGCGACGGACGTCCGGCGCCGACATCGAGAGCCGAACCAGATCGTGGTCGACTGACTCGACCGCCGCTATCGGAATCACCACCTCGTCGGTGATGAAAATCGACTCAGCAGCTTGCAGGCGGCCCCCAAAAGACTCCCCCTCTTTCACCACCAGTGCGCGGGGATCGAAGCCCTTCTCTTCGACGACGATTCTGACCAGCGTTCCGACTTTTCGTCCGTCGCCGGCCACCACATCCGCGCCAAGGTGGAAGTCGGATAGCCCCCTCATCAAAGCGCATTATCCGGCTGCGGCATCGTGTCATTCTCGGCCATTTGATGGAGAATCCTGCTGGCCGGGGCCGGCCAGGCTGACCATCCTCGACCGATGAGTGATGCGGATACAAGAAGACGCCGACGGTACGACTTCACCTCGCATCTTCATCAGCTACCGCCGCGATGATACGGCCGGCCACGCTGGGCACCTGTATGCGGATCTCGTCGCTCATTTCGGCGCGGACAGCGTGTTCATGGACACCGAGACCATTGAACCGGGCGCCGACTTCACCGTGCAGCTCAGCCGCGAGATCGCGTCATGTAATGTCCTGATCGCCCTCATCGGCAAGCAGTGGTTGCAGCGGCGGTTGCGTGATCCGGAGGACTATGTGCGCCTCGAGATTCAAGCGGCCCTCGATCGCAACATGCGCGTCATTCCGATCCTTCTCCAAGGAGCTCGGATGCCGAGCGTTGCGCAACTGCCAGGGAGCATCGCCGAGCTCAGTCACAAGAACGCCCTCGAAATCAGCAACTCACGCTGGCGTCACGATGTCGACAAACTCATATCGGCATTGCAGCGCCGCGCCGGCACGACCCCATCGCCATCGCGGCGGCTGACCAACCTGCCGCTCGAGCTCACGAGCTTCATCGGCCGGAGGGCCGAGCTTCAGCATCTGCAGGAGCTGCAATCGCAATCCCGACTTCTGGCGCTGATCGGTCCGGGCGGCGTTGGCAAGACTCGACTGGCAATCCAGCTTGCGACCTACCTTCGGGCCAGGTTTTCGGACGGCGTCTGGCTGGTAGAGCTGGCGTCAATCACAGATGAATCACTTGTTCCGCAGGCCGTTGCTGCTGCTCTCGATGTTCCGGAGCAGGCCCACCGCTCTCTGGAAGCCACACTCGAGGACCACCTTCGCGATCGCGAGACCCTGCTGGTCCTGGACAACTGCGAGCATCTCGTCCAGGCGGCTGCCCGGCTGGTCCAGACCTTGCTGCGGACGTGTCCGAAGTTGAATCTGCTCATCACCAGCCGCGAGCCGCTGAACGTCCCCGGCGAGGTCACGTGGTGGGTTGCGCCGCTCGAGGAAAGCGACGCGGTTCAACTATTCCTGGACAGGGCCGGAGCGGTCGGCTTCGAGCTGCCGGCTGACGGCTTGCCAGTGGTGGCAGGTATCTGCCGGCGCCTTGATGGCTTGCCGCTTGCGATCGAGCTGGCCGCCGCGCGCAGCCACATGATGGCCGTGCAGGACATCGACGCACGTCTGGGCGATCGCTTCCAGCTGCTAACCGGCGGCAGCAGGACCGCGGCTGAGCGTCAGCGAACGCTGGAAGCGGCGGTTGACTGGAGTTATGACCAGCTCTCGGAGCCGGAGCAGCTCCTGTTTGGTCGGCTGGCGGTGTTCTCCGGGCGATTTGCGCTCAGGGATGCAGAAGAGGTCTGCTCGGGACCGCCGTTGACCAGCGCGGCCGTGCTCGAACTGCTGACCCGTTTGGTGGACAAATCGCTGCTGGTGGCGGAAGAAGGCCGGTACCGACTGCTGGAGACGATGCGCGCGTACGGAACGTTGCGACTGGCGGCGACAGGGCGAGAGCAAGAGGTGCGGGAACAACACGCGCGACACTTCTTGTCGGTGGCGCAGTCGCGCGCTCCCGGCCAGTTCTCGCGCTGGTTGGACCGGGTCGAGGAGTCCCACGACAACTGCCGCGGGGCGCTGGGCTGGGCCATCGCCCACGACCCCCAGCTCGGATTTCAGCTTGCCGGCGCTTTGTTCGAGTTCTGGCGGCTGCGCGGGTACAACACCGAGGCCAGGGGATGGCTGCAATCGCTGCTTGCCACGTCGGGCGTGGCTTCACCGCTTCGAACCGCCGCACGGGTGGAGCTTGGCGCATGCGTGTACTCCCAGAACGAGCTGGAAACGGCACGGTCGATCCTCGAAGCAGCCCTGGCCGAAGCCCGAGAGCTGGTGGACCTCGTCAACGAGATGCTTGCCCTCAAGTTCTTGAGCCTGGTCATGCTGGCATTGGGTGACCACGAGCAAGCCACGGCGTGCGCCGAAAAGGCCTTCGACCTGGCCTCGCAGCAAGGTGATCGCTTGCAAACGAGCCAGGTGAGCCAGAACCTCGGGGTGATTCATGGATCAGTCGGCGACGTGGATGGCGCCCGGCACTGGCTTGGGAAGAGCGTTGCCATCCAGCGCGAGCTCGGGCGGGGAGATGAGGCATCTACCACCCTCGCCCTTCTGGCCGCGATCGCAAACCTGCAGAACGATCACGAGAGTGCTGACGCGGCGATCCTGGAGAGCCTTCAAGCCGGCAGTGCGTTGAAGGACCGTCGGCTTGGCTGGACACTGGACGTTCTCAGTGCGCGCCTGGCGGAGGACCGGCCGGAGATGGCCCAGCGGCTGGCGGGCGCCGCGTCAGCCATGCATGAAAGCGTCGGCATTCGGCCGCCCGCCGTCTGGGAGTCGCTGCTCCAGAGCGCGTTGGCGCCGGCGCGTGCTGCTATTGGCGAGCAGGCTGCAGCCGCGGCTTGGGAGGAAGGACGGCAGATGCACTTCGAAGAGGCGGTAGCGCTCGCGCTGGCTCAGGCCAAAGCGCGGCCATGAGCCAGGTGGTAGGGCGTTTACCTACTAGTGGGAATGACCTTCAGAATGAGTCTTGTGGAGGGCATCAGCTGCGCCTCGCAGATTCGCCGCCATTGGCGCAAGCGCGCGACTCAAGTCGTGGCGTTCGGCGGCTACTGCCAACTCTTCATGAATCGCGTGGAAGCGGTCGCGAAGTTCAAGGATCTGGACGTGCGCGGCGCCCTGTGTATCAGTGGGCCACTTTGTTACCAGGTCGCCGATAGCCCTTAGATCCTTGCCTAGGTCGTCCAGGGGCTTGCGGTCCTCAGCAAAAGCGGGCATTGCGCGGTGAATCTATCACCTGATAAGCAAATTGTCATGGGACAGTCGCGCCGCTGCTTATAGCGCGCAGCTGACGGACTTGTGTCGCCAGCCAAGGCTCGAGGCCCAGCATTGCGATCCATCCGGCCTCCCACAAAACCATGGGCTTGAACACCCCGATGGCGATCAGCTGGGCGGCGGCGATTCCCACCAGCAGCCAAACCTGCTGGGGCACGCTGGGCCGGGAACGCAACACTATCCAGGCAGGTAGGACGAAGACGGCAGCGTCGTACTCGTGCAGATAAAAGGCCGACGCCGTGCTCCCAACGATCCCAAGCGCAAAAACCAGGTCCATGCGGTCGCGGCGGTACCAGGCGAGTAGCAGCGCCGCCGCGCCCGCAATCACCTCGAGGCCGGTGGCTGCCGGCCCGCGACCGAACCAGGCAAACGTCAGAACAGAGTGAATCGGATTGCCCTTGGTGTAATCGACGCTGGCGAGATACGAGTTGATCCCGCCCTGGCCCAGCGAGACGACGGAGACGGCAGCAAGAATCCCGCCTGCCAGAGCGCAAAACAGGGCCGGCCGCCATCGCCCGCTGACGAGCAACGCCACCGGCAGCAGAAGTAGAAGCTGCGGTTTGATGAAGAGCGCGACCGCCATCACGACGCCCGCCGGCGCCCAGCGCTCGCGCTCGAGAAGCCACCACGTGAGTGCAAGCAAGGCGATGCTGATCGCTGTTGTCTGGCCCAGCCAGAACATGTAGTGCATAGGCCACAGGCTCAGCGCCACCAGCAAGAGCGTGACGCGGGCAAGGCCCTTGCCCGGAGACACAAGCCACCACGCGGCGACGAGGGCCGCCACGCTGAAAAGGGTCCAGAGCAGAAATCCGGTCGGGATCGAGAACAGCGTGAATGGAGCCAGCAACCACGCGAGTGGAGGCGGCGTCACGTAGTTGTGGTATGAGTCGATCACGACTCCCGCTGGCGCAAAGCTCGCTGTGATCTGTCGTTCCAGGTCGAGGTCGTAGATGTGCGACCAGCCGCGGGTGAGCCCGATCTCGGCCGCTACGTAGTTGAGGCGAAAGTCCTCCTCATACGGATTCGTGAGAAAGTGAGCGACCCAGCGCGCGATTCCGAAAGCGACCGTTATTGCGGCGGTGGTCGCAGCTGCGGACAGCCAGAGCGGGGGCAGTCGATTTTCTGCGGACCCTGTTCTCGTCACATTCAGTGTTCGTCAGGCTTCCGAGCGAGCGCCATGATCGAGACTCCGAACGGAAGATTGAATCGGTTGAGCATGTACCGTTCGGTGCCGAAGACCTTGCTCAGCAAGCCGTTCAGGGGCCGAGGCGCTGGAAAAGCGAAGTCCGACTCGAGCTCTACCGGCGCCGGTAGGACGTGGCGTACGAGCCGGATCGCGGCGATGGCTGGAAACAGAAGCGCATTCATGTAGGACAGCCTCTGGACTTCGTAACCGGAAGCCTGCAGCCGCTCCCGCACTTCACGAGCCACGTACCGGCGCTTGTGAAGATTGATCTCGTCCTGGCGGCCCCACAAGAATCTGTAGGCGGGCACGGTCAGCAGCAGCTGCCCTCCAGGACGCAGGACCCTCCTCACCTCCCGCAAGACACCGAGGTCGTCGTCGATGTGCTCGACGACGTCGAGAGCGGTGACAAGGTCGAAGGTGTCGTTGGCGAACGGAAGACTGTCGGCGGCCGACTGCGACACTTGCTTCAAGCCTCGGGCGCGGCAGTACTCGATTGCTTCGGTGTCTATATCGACTCCCTCCGCGCTTCCGAATCGCGCCAGGTACGTCAGCATGGTTCCGGTTCCGCAGCCGACATCGAGGATGCGGCGCGTGCCGTCTGCACTCTCGCCGACATATCGCTTGAGGATCTCGAGCAGGATGTTCCGTCGGGCGACGAACCACCAGTGGACATCCTCCACCTCGTTGTATTCCCGGTAGAACTCTCGCTTCAGTTCAGTCGCGAGCCGGGATGAACTCGCTCACGCTTGACTTGGACAGCTCGTCTGCGCGGAGGCGATCCATTTCCCGCCTCGTGGGGAAGTAGATGCGCCGCCACATGCTGAAGACCGTGGCCAGCGTTCTCGGGATGTCGGACGGCCTGACCGACGTTTCGCCCGCGGTGCGCGGATAGTGACGCACCCCCTTCTCCGCAATCCGGAAGTTCCATCGCCGCGCCTTGGCGAGCAGCTCGGTGTTGACGAAGAAGTTGTTGCATTCGATCGTCACCTTCTGCACCAGCTCGCGCCTCATGAGCTTGAAAGCGCAATCGACATCGCGTACGTGCAGGCCGAATAGCACGCCCACCAGGCGGTTGTAGAACCACGAGAGGATGCAGCGCAGAACCGGGTCGTACCTGTAAACTCGAAAACCGGTCACGAGATCGTGGTCGGCCATCATGGGGATGAAGTATTCGAGCTCGGAGACGTCGAACTGATTGTCGGAATCGGTGAAGAAGACCAGCCCAAAACGAGAGTGTCTGAAGCCGGTTCTCAGGCCTGCACCGTACCCGAGGTTGATCTTGTGCGTCACCAGTCGCACCCGCGGATAGTTGACCCGGGCGATGGCTTCGACCGCCTGGCCAGTGCCATCCGTGCTGCCGTCGTCGACAACGATGACCTCATGCCGTGGCGACAATCGCTCAGCTACGGCGAGGCACTTCTCTACCGCGGAGGCGATGTTGGCGACCTCGTTGCGTGCGGGGAGCACGATGGAGATTCCTTCGAGATCCGGAACGGCACCGGTCGTGGGGGCGGCCGACACGGGCCCCAGTATATGAGGGGTGCTCTGCGCCCGAACCTCGTTATACCCTGAGCAGCAAAAGGAGTTCGGAATCATGTCCGAGAAAGACAGGGTCGGAATCACACCCAAGAGTTGGACGGGCCAGCGCCATCGCGGGGTCTTGCACCTCGGCAAGCGGTGGTACGTGCTGAGTGCCGACATTGACGAAGCGGGCACGGCGAGAGGTGTGCGACTGGACGGCCCATATCCCGACCATGAGACTGCGGAAGCCCAGGTCGATCCGCAGCATCAGGAGCCATTTCCGCCCGAAGATTGAGCTGGCGCTGACCTGCGCGGGGATTTCTTGAGACCCGGTCCCAATGCTGATGACCCGATCGCCTACCTCGACCCGGAACGGACCGAGAAGCCGCGCCCGCAATCTGGGGGGCGTCGCGATCATCTGCACGTGCTAGGTCAACCCTCGGCCGGTATCCTCAACCGCCGTGGCGACATGGGCTGAGTTCGAGGCGGCCGCGCCCGAGTTCGCGTCGCGCGTTCGCGCGCTGATGACGTCGCGCAAGCACCTCACGATGGCCACGCTGCGCCGTGACGGCTCGCCGCGGATCAGCGGCACCGAGCTCGAGTTTGGCGACAATGAGCTGCGCATCGGGTCGATGGCCGCCGCCGTCAAGGCGCTCGACCTGCGTCGCGACCCGCGCGTCGCGATCCACGGTCCGACCGAGGATCCGCCGGCGGATGCTCCTAGCGGGTGGAGGGGGGAGGCAAAGATTGCCGGCACAGCCATCGA
>Ga0209237_1002187_pt1 | contig 11720 bp, 10 predicted proteins | sample GraSoi013_1_40cm_2_FD_185820 | JGI IMG/M metagenome (GOLD analysis project Ga0209237, IMG submission 185820) | Grasslands soil microbial communities from the Angelo Coastal Reserve, California, USA - Sample 10_02_2013_1_40cm (SPAdes) (version 2) | ecosystem: Environmental > Terrestrial > Soil >...
CCCCGCCGCGAACATCTCATGGGGCCGGCGGATCGTACCAGCTGCGCACGCGATCTTCCGCGATGGCAACCAGCTCGTCGATGGCGGTGGCCACTTCGTGCTCGCGGGTCCGGGCCAGCCGGGCCCGCAGCACGGGAATGATCTGCGAGTGTGGACGCCTGTTCACGAACACCACAAACCGGAAACCAAACTTCGATTCATAGGCGCGGTTGAGCCGGTTCAACTCTGCGACGATGGACTGATCTTCCTGAGTTCCTTGCTCTACCACCGAGGCAGCGGACACCGGCCGCTCGCCAATCCGAGGGTGGGCGTTGAGGGCTTCGCGAAGTTCTTCGTCCGCTAGCGATCGCAGCACCTCCCGCGCACGCTGGAGTGGATCATCGTACTGCGCCAGCCGATCCACAAACTTCGAGCGCCCTTCGAACAGGCGGCTCAATTCCTCCACAGTAAGTTTCATCGATGGTCTCCGTTGCGTAGATTGCGTAGCTCGTGTAGGCTGTGTGGCTTGTGTGGGTTCAGGAGCCGCGATATGTGGCGCACAGGTAGGGCGCAACAATCAGCGGAATGTGGTAGTGACGGCCGGCATCGGCCACGTTGAACTCGACCTCCAGCTTCGAGAAGAACGGCGATGACACATGGAAGACCAGCCGGTAGACGCCCGCTTCCAGCGCGCCCTGAACCAGATCGGCGATGCGACCATCATCGTTCGTCTGCTGGGCCGAGACCAGCCGGCCCTGCCGGTACAGTTCAACGCGCACACCCCGTGCGGGCAGGCCGCGGTCCGTGTCCAGCACATGCGTGGAGATGGACGGACGCCGCTCAGCCATGCGGCTGGCGCCCGCCGGGATCCATCATCTTGAAGATAGGCAGGATGCCGAGGTGGTGCACATCGGCGCGGTCGTCGCCTTCGACGAGCAGGGCGGCCTTCGCTACCACGATACCGCCCGCCCGCCGGACCAGCTCGCCCATGGCCTGCAGCGTCTCCCCCGTGCTGACGATGTCATCCACCAGCCCCACCTGTTTGCCCTTCACCTTCACTGCATCGCGGCCATCGATATACAGTTCCTGCTCCGTCTTGGCGGTGATCGGCTTGTAGCGCACCACCACCGGAGAGAGCATGAACGGGCGGATGTCTTTGCGGCACACGACGTAAGGTTTGAGCCCGAGGTACGTGGCGATGGCATGCGCCAGCGGGATGCCCTTCGTCTCGGTGGTCACGAAAAGGTCGCAGTTCTTCATCTTCGGCGCCAGCTCGCGAGCCCCCCGGTCGATGACTTCGGTGTCGCCGAGGCTGTAGTAGTAGGCGATCCACGTATCCGGGGAAACCTGAATGAGCGGCAGGTTCCGGACCGTGCCGGCGATCTCCAGATCGTACGCAGGCTGGCCTCGGAACGGCAGGATGTGCGCCATGATGTCCTCACAGTGGAGCAGATGTTAGTCGCTGCCCGCACTTCTCGGCAAAAAGAGCTATTCCCTTCAGGACCCTAACCGTGTGGCGACGGATACCGCATCGTGTCTCATTATCAGTGTCGCCGCGGTCTGCCCCGCCGCCTCCCTTCAGGAGGTCGGTCCCCCTTCAAGTAACCTGAGACGTTCTCAACCTTCCACCGCAGGGCAGGATGATTGCGAATCTTGGCCTGCAAGTCGTCGTCCCCCGTCAAATGCTCCGGCTCGATTCGACCGACCGTCACGGCATCCACAAATGCGCGCTCACCCGTAGACCAAGCAAGCAGCCCCTTCAACATCGGCTCCACGACAACGACCATGGCGTTTCTGTCGACCGGCTCATCTCTACGAAGCATCGGGGCGAGATTCGTCCTCACATCGCCTTCGGTCACAGCGTCTAAGACCGATCGCGCTTCGAGGGCCCGTACCTCAGTTGGAAGCGTTGCCAGAAGCACCAGGAAACCGATTCGAAAATTCTTCGCGTCAAGTTCCCGAATCGGACTGCGCGCGAACCGGTACGCATCGAAAAGATCACGGGCTGCGCCGCGCTCTACCAGCGCCATTATCTTGCCGCCCATAAGCTCCTCTGGGCTGACACACACCAGGGCAATTGAAGGTTCGTCTCCTAGTGGGCTCGTGCGAAGTTCCCGCGTACCAAATAGAGGAACCCGGTGAAGGTAGTTGATGTCCAATCGCAACGCGTCCGGACCACCAAAGACGGTGGCATAGTGTAGAGCCCAAGTCGTGGAAGCATAACTGTCTCTGATCCGACGAACGCCGTAAGCTAGGCCGGCTACGGTCCTTTCCACTTGCTGCTCAAGGGAAGGACGCTCTGCGATCGCCGCCTCTTTGTCTATTGCACCTACGTAATTGAAATCAAGGTCGACCGACAGCCGAGCTAAACCGAGGTACGCAAGGTTGAGCGCGGTGCCGCCCTTCAATGCAAGGCGTCCTTGTGTCCTTCTATCTCCCTGGAGAGCAACCAGCACCTCCTGCAGCCGCAACGCCTTCTCCAACCACTGCGGCAGAAATCGGGTGGCTCTCTCAAGCTCCTGGATACGCGCTCTCGTTGGTGGCATCTAGACCGGCTTCGCAAGTTGCCCCATGCTTTGTGGAACCATCAGGTTCCATCGACGCACATAGCGGCTGGGTCTCTTCCTATCCGCCAAATACACCGGGCTGCGAGGCAATCTCTCTTCAAATGTCGTGAGATCCGAGTCCGCCAGTCCCCATTGAGCGGCGAACTGTTCCAAAACGAAACCGACCTTGGAATAGAGAGTTGCCTTTCCGAGGAGGGCGAGGTACTCCACCAATACCTCGGGAACAATCTTCGGCCAGGCTTCAACACTACGAGAGAGTTCGTCTAGCCCTCCGGTCAGGTCGAGGCGATCCAAGCAGTCGGCTAATGTCCGCTCACGACCAGTATGGACAACTGGAAGCCCGTCTCGTTCCTGTGTGGCAACACCAAAGCGTAGTTCACTCCTTTGTATCAATGGCTTCGGCGGCCTTATTTGGCGATAGGTCGTCCCTCGCCAAGTCATTGGCCTACGATATCTAACCGAGACGAAATAGATGGTCGCGGCGGCGCTGTAGGCGGTCCCGAGAACCTCAAGGGCTGTGTGGTAACCAAGGACAGAATCTGGCGCAAGACGCGACGCAACTAGATATGGATCCACAGTGGTCGTATCAGGTGTCCGGCCTGGCAGAACCACGAAGTAGACCCCGAAGCCTATGCGACCTACCCGGCCTCGACTTACAAGATCCTTCAGCCGTTGACGCGCCGCCCGGGGATTCCACTCGGGCATCAAAGATTCGGCTTCCCTGAGCCTAAATACAGGCCTGGCGAGTAGCCGCTCATAGAGCTTGTTCATTTTCTCTCCGCGCTAGCAGAAAGTACCTGATTTAGGTACCTATTCGAACTTGTCAGCAATAATAGCCCATTGTGACATAGGAAATGGTACCAACATGACACACGAAATGGTACCAGAAACAGGTACCAAAATCAACCAGAATGCAAAAATCAGCCAGGCGGCGAAGGAGCGTCAGTCGATACCACGAAACACGCATCCCAATGGATTTGGCGACACTCATCCGGATCGCCCGCGGCCACGAGTCTGCCGATCTGCTGCTGACCAACGCCCGCGTCCTTGACCTCTACGCCTGCGACATCATCCTCGCCGATGTCGCCATCACCGGGGACCGGATCGCCGGGATCGCACCGCCGGAAACGAACACCTACCAGGCGCGCGACGTCTTGGACCTCCACGGCAGTTACCTTGCCCCCGGGCTGATCGACAGCCACGTCCACATCGAGAGCTCGATGGTGAACGTTCCGGAGTTCGCGCGGGCCGTCGTCCCCCATGGGACCACCACGGTCATCGCCGACCCGCATGAGATCGCCAACGTGCTGGGCATGACCGGCATCCGCTACATCCTGGACGCCGCAAAGTACAATCCGTTGTCCGTGTTCGTGATGGCGTCGTCATGCGTGCCGGCCGGCCCGCTGGAAAGCTCCGGTGCCCAGCTCTCGGCCTACGATCTGGAAAACCTGCTGCAGGACAAGTGGGTCCTGGGTCTGGCGGAAATGATGAATTTCCACGGCGTGCTGGCGACGGATGAGGACGTGCTGGCCAAACTGCGCGCTGCGGCGGCCCGGCCGATTGACGGCCACGCGCCCGGACTGCAGGGCGCCGATCTGAACGCGTACGTGGCCGCCGGCATCGGATCCGATCATGAGTGCACCACCCGCGAGGAAGCGCAGGAGAAGCTCCGCCGGGGGATGGTGATTATGATCCGGGAGGCGACGGGAGCCCGGAACCTGGCCGAGTTGCTCCCGCTGGTGACCCCGCAGACGTCACGGCGCTTCGTCTTCTGCACCGACGACCGCACGCCGGTAACCCTGCTGGACGAGGGACATATCGATGCCATGGTCCGGCAATCGATCGCCTTGGGCCTGGAGCCGCTGCTGGCGTTCCAACTGGCCAGCCTCAACGCGGCTGAATACTTTGGACTCCGCGATCGCGGGGCGATCGCCCCGGGCAGGCGCGCGGACTTGATCGCCTTCGACGATATACGGGCGCCGCGGGTGCGGCTGGTCTTCCGGCATGGGCGGCTGGTGGCGCGGGATGGCGCACTGCTGCCCTACGAACGGCCGCTGCGACTCCCTGCGCTCCCGGTGTCACTGAGCGTGCCGCGGGCGGGGCTGCAATTTTACGTTCCGGCCGAAGGCCACCACATTCGCGTCATCGAGATCATCCCCAACCAGATCATGACAAAAGCCGCCACGGACGACGCGTCCATTGCACACGCCGAGGCCGTCGCCGATCCCGGTCGCGACCTGCTCAAACTGGCTGTGATTGAGCGCCACACCGGCAGCGGCCGCACCGGTCTGGGCTTTGTGCGGGGCTTCGGGCTGCAGCTGGGCGCGCTGGCATCGACGGTGGCGCATGACGCGCACAACATCATCGTGGTTGGCTGCAGCGACGACGCGATGCGGGCGGCCGTCGAACTGATCCTCGAGATGCGGGGTGGTCTGGTGGCGGTGGCCGGGCGGGAGGCGGTGAAACTGCCGTTGCCGATCGCCGGACTGATGTCGGATCAACCGATCAAGACCGTCGCCGAGCAATTCCGCGCTCTCCTCCAGATGGCCCGGCGCATGGGTTCCCGGCTGGAGGACCCTTTCATGACGCTGTCGTTCCTGGCACTCTCGGTGATTCCGGAGCTGAAGTTAACAGACCGCGGGCTCGTCGATGTCCCCCGGGGGCACATTGTGCCACTCTTCGTCGATTAACGTATCACTGAGAAGCACAGCCATGCTGTGCGGCCCGATCTCACCCGTTCAAGCTTTCCCTCGTGGATAAGCCCGTCGACTCGCCGCGCGCCAAACACGAACCAACGCTGGACTTCGCGTTCCGGGGCGATAACCGCAGATTTCAACGCGGCCACGATGAGCTGGTCTTGAGCTTCCTCAAACCTCAGCCGGCTTCCCTTTTTCCCGAAGCGTCCCGCGATCCTGGATTTCCGCCACGGCGTCACGAGGGCGGCATGATACCCTGCCTCGGTGTGTAGGTCGCGGCTGACCACCAGCAGCAGACGTTCAAGCCACAGACGTGCCTCACGTCCGCGTTTCGTTGAAGCCGGCCAGCGGTCCATGCGCACCTCGCCGTGCGCCTCGACGTCGGCGAGCAGCCGCTTCGCCAGCGGCGGCAGACTCGCTTTGGCCGCGTTGCGGCGTCTGGGATCACCGGCAATCCGCGCCACGGCCGGGCCAAGGGTGTCATCGAGCAAGGTTTCCTTGCCGAGGATGAGGGGCGCGGTGACGACGGCATCGGACCTGTGGACCTTCCCCAAGACCTTGTAGATACGGAACACTTCGGGATTTGCCATCCAGCTGCCGCGCAACTGCCGGCCGGCAATGGCCTCGGCCAGCGAAGGCAGGCTGGACCGGCCGGTCGAAAGAACGATGCCCCGCTCTTCGATGAAGGCCAATGCACTGCGGACATCACGGATGGGGCGGGACGGCCGGAGGCGGTGAAGCCGACGACGCAGGGCCTGTAGACTCTCGAGTGGCCGATCACTTGTCATCGCGAGGACGAAACAATCTCGGCTAGAACCTGCGATTCTCGACACCTAAAACCATCCCTGCCAGCTCTCCCTGTCTCTCGCCACAAAGGTTGGAAAAGGGGTGTCTTTAAACCAGGCGACGAATGCACACGATGGAATCGGACGAAGGGCGAGCAGAAATAGCACCCAAGGGGTTATGCGGACGCTGAGACTCTGGACCCCGATACTCCTAGCGGCAATCGTTCTGACTACGACGCCATTCGGTGACGTCGCGCGGGCAAACGCGCAAGGGATCCCCGTAGACGCCGTTGGCAGGCTTATCGTAGACGGCAACAGGTTGTGTACGGCATTCGTCGTTCGCTCGATCGAGCGCCGGTCCACGGTCCCCTTCGGTATTCCAAGAGTCACCTACGAGAACTGGATCGTTTCGGCCGGGCACTGCTTCGGACAGCGCCTCGTGTTCCACCTCGGCGGCACGAAGTATTCCGTGACACGGGTTATCGCATTCAGCACCGGGGACTCTCTAGGATACGACATCCTGGTCGCCAGTTTCCCAACGCCTGCGCTTGCCCCAACCCTGGAGCCAGCTTTTGGACTCTACCCCCAGACCGGTGACACGTTGATGCTGATTGGGTACGGTGGCAAAGCGCTGATGGTTCGAGTGGACCCGTTGCTGGAGTATAACGCCAGCGGGCTCATGCAGATCGACGGATATGCCAGTTCCGGGAACAGCGGAGGCCCAGTGCTCATCCCGGGGACCCGGCGCGTAGTCGGGATCGAGATCGCGACGACGGTCGACCGGCCCAGCGGCGCCCCCTCACTGCTTTGCGTGATTGCCAAGTGCGGGGTCAAGCCTCCTTATGTCGCTGTTCACATCGACAAGCTCAGGGGGCTCGTGAGTGTTCCCTAGAACCTGTCCGGGCAGGGCGTGGCGATCCCGTAGTCTTCGCGTTTTCTAGACCAGACTCGTCAGCTTCGCTCACTGCTTTCTTCTCGCCCAGCCTAGTCGCGAGCTCGAGAGATCTTACCCAGAAAATGTGGGCGCCCATAGAGGTCACGGCGCGCCCATTTTCAAATTGGCGACCTTAGCGGGATTGGGCGTCGCCTGGCGCTGTGCCGGTGGTGCGACCGAAGCGAAAAATACGCCGCTCCATGCGCGTGGTTACGATCAACCAGATCATCCGCATAATGCCCTCCTCCTTCCAAGCCGCTTGCAACACCAGATTGCAAATCCAGAGTCACAGGTTGGTCGATATTCGGTAATGGAGCTGTGACGAGGTTCCCCAGGAAGAGTGGTACGCTATGACCTGGAGCAAGGATACGGACCGGAGGGCGGAAAAACGCGCGCGGAAGAGAGTAGAAGTGTAAAGTACCCGGAGGTGCGCTGAAATCTCCCACCCTCCGCTTGCCTTGCGCAAGCCCGGTACAACCTCCCCCGACTCTGGGGTTCAGGATGCCTACTGGCACCTGCCCCCGCCGGAGCTGCTTGCGCAATTGGGCACTTCTGCCGCTGGATTGACGTCGGCGGAAGCCCTCCGGCGCCTCCGGCGCGTCGGGCCCAATGCGCTGGTAACCGTGCGGAAGGCCACCAGGCTCAATACGTTCCTCCGCCAGCTGACAGGCCCCATCGTGTTGATCCTCCTGTCCGCCACCGTCATCTCGGCCGTGGTGAAGGACTGGATCGATGCCGCCATCATTCTGGCTATCGTCGCTGGCAGCGCAGTCTTGTCCGCCTCCCAGGAGTACCGCGCCAACACCGCGGTCGAGCGGCTGAAGGCGCAGGTCACCCTGAAGACCACGGTGTTGCGAGACGGACGACCGCAGACGGTGCCGGCGGAGGCCGTGGTGCCGGGGGACGTGGTGCTGCTGTCTGCCGGAAGCCTGGTTCCAGCCGACGGCCTGCTCCTGGATGCACGGGACTGCTTCGTGACCGAAGCGGTGCTCACGGGCGAGACGTTTCCCACCGAGAAGGGCCCCGGCGTTGTTGACGCCCCTGCGCCGCTTGCCCAGCGGACCAACTGCGTCTTTATGGGGACCAGTGTGCGCAGCGGCACGGCCCGAGTGCTGGTCGTCCGGACCGGAGGGCAGACGGTCTTCGGGCAGGTGGCCCGCCGGCTTGCCCTGCGCCCGCCGGAAACAGAGTTCGAGCGCGGCATCCGCCGCCTCGGCTACTTGCTGACTGAAGTCATCCTCGTGCTGGTCGTCGCCGTCTTCGCCATCAACGTGTACTTTCACAAACCCGTCCTGGACTCGCTTCTGTTCTCTGTCGCGCTGGCGGTCGGCCTGACGCCCCAGTTGTTGCCAGCCATCATCAACGTGAACCTGGCGCACGGCGCGCAGCGCATGGCAGCGCGCGGCGTGATCGTGCGGCGGTTGGCCTCGATTGAGAACTTCGGCAGCATGGACATGCTCTGCACCGACAAGACCGGTACCCTGACCGAAGGCGTCGTCCGTCTCGTGGATGCCGCAGACGTGCGCGGTCGCCCATCTGACGCGGTGTTCCGCTATGCGTACCTCAACGCCGCCTTCCAGACGGGACTGGCCAACCCCCTGGACGAGGCCATCGTTGCGGCAGGCCGGGCCAACATGGACGGCGTGCAGAAGCTGGATGAGATCCCGTACGACTTCGTGCGAAAGCGGCTCAGCGTGGTGATCCACAGCGAGCACGGGGTACAGCTCATCACTAAAGGCGCACTCACGGAAGTGGTGCGCGTGTGCTCCCACGTCCTGGACGAATCGACCCCGGTGCCGCTGGATCCCGGACATCGGGACACCATCCTGCGCGGGTACGAGGCGAATAGCGGGCAGGGATTGCGCGTGCTGGGCGTCGCGGTGCGGTCGCTTGACGCCCGGGCCGCGTATTCGCGCGACGACGAGGCGGCCATGACGTTCGTGGGATGCCTGACCTTTGCCGATCCGCCCAAGGCCGGCGTGGCCGAGGTGATCAAGGACCTGACCGGGCTGGGCGTCGAGCTGAAGATCATCACGGGAGATAACCGGCTGGTGGCCTTACATACCGCCCAGGCCATCGCGCTTCCGGTCCGCGGGACCATCACCGGCGCGGACCTGGACGTCCTGCAGGATGAGGCGTTGTGCCATCTGGCCGACCGCACCACGATCTTTGCCGAGGTCGACCCCAACCAGAAAGAGCGGATCATCCGAACCCTGCAGAAGACCGGCCATGTCGTCGGCTACATGGGCGACGGGATCAACGACGCGCCGCCCCTCCACGCCGCCGACGTCGGCATCTCCGTGGATCAGGCGGTCGACGTGGCGAAGGAAGCCGCAGATTTCGTGCTGCTACGCCGGGACCTGGCGGTGCTGCACGAGGGCATCGTGCAGGGGCGCACGACCTTCGCGAATACCCTGAAGTATGTCTACATGGCCACCAGCGCCAACTTCGGCAACATGTTCAGCATGGCCGGCGCGTCGCTATTCCTGCCGTTCCTGCCGCTGTTACCCAAACAAATCCTCCTGATCAACTTCCTGACCGATCTCCCCGAGACGACGATCGCCGGCGATAACGTGGACGAGGTCTTCGTGCGAGTGCCCCGCCGCTGGGACGTGGCGGCCATCAGGCGGTTCATGCTGGTGTTTGGGCCGCTGAGCTCGGTGTTTGATTACCTGACCTTCGGCCTGCTGCTGTGGCTGGCACGGGCGGGCCCCGCCCTGTTTCGCGCGGGCTGGTTTGTCGAGTCGGTGCTGTCCGCGAGCCTGGTGATCTTCATCCTGCGCACGCAGTTGCCCATCAGCCGCAGCCAGCCCAGCCGAGCGATGCTGGGGGTGGCCGCGTTTGTTGGCATCGTGGCGCTGTTGATTCCCGCGAGCCCCCTTGCCAGGCTGCTGGGATTTGCGCCGATCCCAGCGTCGCTGCTCCTTGCGCTGGGCGCGGTGACCGCCGCCTACCTGGCCGTCGCCGCGGTCGCCAAACACGTCTTCTCCCATGGCGAGCGCCAATCGTAGCACCCGAAACAGATCAATACGCTTCGTAGATTACGAAGGTCCGTCCACCCGCGCGAAGTCGATGAAGCCCCGCTCGACGTCCGTGTCGACCAGTTCAACGCTTACCCGATCGCCGACGTCGAGCCCCTGGAACCCCCGTACCACTCTCCCCTCGATCGGCGGGCGGACAATACGCACCCAGGTGCCCTTCTCGGAGGCACCAGTCACGACCCCTTCGAACCGCTCGCCTACTCGGCGCTCCAAGAGCAGCGCGGCGGCGGATTTCTGCACCTGCCGTTCTACCTTCTTGGCGTTGTCCTCCATGTCGGTGCAATGCTGTGCGAGAGTCCGCAGCTCGTCCACGCCGTACGGCGCGGGCCCGTTCACCATCGCGGCCTTGAGGAGTCGCTGCGTCACGAGGTCCGGAAAGCGCCGGTTGGGGGCGGTGGAGTGCGTGTATGCCGTCACGGCGAGCCCGAAGTGTCCCTCTGTTTGCTGGCCGGGCACCTCGACGACGTACTCGCCCGATCCCAGGAGCTTGACGACGCTCAGGGACAGGTCCGGGAACCGCAGCGGATCGGCCTGCTGCCGTCTCGCCAGGAATGCCTCGAGTGCGATCGCATCAGGCGCCGCGGGCAGCTGTTCTCCGAACCCCGCTGCCAGCTCGACGATCCGATCCCAGCGCTCGGGAGCTGGCAGGACGCGGCGGATCGCCGGAAGGCCCCTGGCCTCGAGATAGCGCACTGTCGCCCCATTGGCGGCGATCATGAGATCCTCGATCAGCGCTTCGGCCCGACTCTGGACCTCCGGGCGTAGATCGGCGAGCACGTCGCCGTCGAACACGGCCCGCGGTTCAATCGTCTGCAGCGTCAACGCGCCGTGGTCGGATCGCCGCGTCTTCAGCGCCGTCCCGATCCGGTCCTGCAGGCGAAGCTGTTCCGCCAGCCCGGGCACGACCGCCACCCGCGGAGGCATCGGCCCCTGCCCGGTGAGCCACGCCGTGACGCTGCTGTAGGCGAGCTTGCCGCGGTTGAGCACCATGGCGCGATACACATCCGACCCCACCACAGTGCCGCCCGAGTCTACCATCATCTCGATCACGACGGCCAGTCGTTCCTGGCCCTCGCTGAGCGAGGTCAGATCTGTGGAGAGCCGTTCTGGGAGCATGGGGAAGACTTGAGCCGCGGTATAGACCGAGGTGGTGTTGTGCTGCGCATGCGCATCAATCGCTGCGGCCTTCCTCACGAGGGTGTCCACGTCGGCAATCGCGACGAGGACCTTCGCCTGGCCGCGGGCCAGGGGCTCGGCGACTGAGAGTTGGTCGAGGTCGAGCGAGTCGTCGTTGTCAATGGACGCCCAGAGCAGCCCCCGCAAATCGCGGATGGACGAAATCTGGGTCGTGGCAGGCCCGCTGATCGCCCCTAGCTCTGCGCGCACCGTCGCGTCGAACTCCGGCAGGAAACCGCGATCGACCATCGCGCGCCGAGCAACCAGCTGGAGGTTGTCTCGACTCGAAGCTCGGGGGTCACTCATCCGACCGCCGTCTACCAGCCGTCGTTAGCGTCCAAGGATGAAATCACGCTCTGGCATCAGGTGGGTGTAGTGTGGATGGGGCCCCTTATACTGCCGGTCCACACGCATCAATGCGCGCACGGCTTGGAGCGGGGCACTGACGATTTGGTAGACTTTCTTCTCCTCCTGGCGAATATGCATCTTCGTCTCAATGACGTTGACGATGTCCCTCCAGAACTTCCCGTACAAGACCAGCG
>Ga0209237_1002191_pt1 | contig 11707 bp, 15 predicted proteins | sample GraSoi013_1_40cm_2_FD_185820 | JGI IMG/M metagenome (GOLD analysis project Ga0209237, IMG submission 185820) | Grasslands soil microbial communities from the Angelo Coastal Reserve, California, USA - Sample 10_02_2013_1_40cm (SPAdes) (version 2) | ecosystem: Environmental > Terrestrial > Soil >...
TGCCGAGGTCGTCGGGGCCGACGATTCTTCCCAGTCCAAGCACCGCGGCCTGGAAGCGCGTTAGGACGGCCGGAACCAGAGCGCCGCCGTGCTGGGGCACGGTCACGTCCAACCTCAGATAGCCGCGCACACGATCTACGACGTGCGCGACGGTGGAGCCTTCGCCGTCGAAGAATCCGGCCGCCCAGACAATGTCAGTCATAGAGAGATGCGCGAGTAGACAGTTCTGCTGTGCCGAGGGTTCGATCATTGCACGATAGCACAGTTGTTCGAGACCGAGAACGGTCTCGGCAATCTGCGAGCTGCGCTGGGTTACACCGAGTGAGGCGGCGTCCCCCCGACCGGTACACGCGGCAACGCGACGTGGAACGTGCTTCCGCCTTCGCCATTGCTCTCCGCCCAGATGCGTCCGCCGTGGCGGTTCACGATCTCTTTGCTGATGTAGAGGCCAAGCCCCATTCCCGCCTGATCCCGCGCGGCGCGGTCGGGCGAGCGGTAGAAGAGCCCGAAGATCGACTCGAGTTCCTTATCCGGGATGCCGATCCCCTGATCTCGTACCGAGACCCGGACCCCACCATCCTCCCGCCCGACAGCGATCACGATCGGACCGCCGCCTGGCGAGTATTTGATCGCGTTCGTCACGAGGTTGTTGAGCACCTGCTCGATGTGATCGCGATCGGCGGTCACCACGGCGCCGTTCTCGCGCTTCACGGTGATCTGATGCGTCGTCGTCGTGAGCTGCATACGCATCGCGACTTCGTCGGCTAATTCGCCAAGATCAACGTCGCCATACCGGAACTCGATCCGGCCGGTCTGTATGCGGGAGACGTCGAGCAGCTCGTCGATGAGCCGCGCGAGCTTGCCGGTCTGCCGATAGACGACCTCGAGCTGCTCGAGGACCGCCTGAAGGCTTTCGCCAGGCGGGTGCTGGCCGCCCTCTCCATCGGTCATCCGACGCACGCGCCGAAGCGCCACCTGGAGGAACCCGGACATCGCGGTAATGGGTGTCTTGAGCTCGTGTGACGCGATCGAGAGGAACTGCGATTTCATGCGGTCGAGCTCCTTGAGCTGCTCGTAGCGCTCTTTGAGCTCAGCCGTCGCCTCGTCAATCCGCAGCTGGAGCGATGAGTTGAGGTCGGCCACCTCTCTGTTCGCGCGCTCGAGCTCGACGACGCGTGCCTTCAGTTCGAGGCCCAACCGGCGCCGCTCGATACCGCGCGCGACGGTGCTCCGCAGCTCCTCGACCTCGCTCGGCTTGACCAGGTAGTCGTAGGCTCCTACGCGCAACGCCTGGATCGCGGACTCGAGGCTCGCGTAGCCGGTAAGCATGATCGTCACCGTCTCGGGGAAGTGCTCGCGCACCGCGCGAAGAACTTCGAGACCGTCGCCGTCTTCGAGACGGAGGTCTGTGAGCACCAGGTCGAACTCTTGGTCGCGGACCATCTTGCGCGCCTCAGCCGCGCTCGTCGTGGTCGCGACGTCGTAGCCGTCAAGCTGCAGGATCGCCTTGATCGTGACGACAACGCTCTCCTCGTCGTCAACGACGAGGACCTTAGGCTGCTGGCGCATCGCCTGGCCCCCCCACCGGCAGCGTGATCGTGAACGTGGTCCCGCGGCCGACACGGCTTCGCACCCGCATCGTGCCACCGTGACTCTGCACGATACCCTGCGAGACCCACAGCCCAAGGCCCGTGCCCTTCCCGGGCTTCGTCGAGAAGAACGGCTCGAAGATCTGCGCGAGGACGTCGTCGGCGATGCCCTGGCCGGTGTCGCGTACCTGGATCTGCACGGCGTCGCGCCCGAAGAGCTCCGTCTCGGCGCCGGCGCCACTCTGCGTCGCCACCGTGATGGCGCCGCCCTTGGGCATCGAATCAGCCGCGTTCAGCAATAGGTTGAGCAGCACCTGCTTGAGCTGGTCGCCCGACGCGCGGATGCGTGGGATTATCGGATCGAGCTGGTTCGCGATCTGGACGCCGCGCTCGCGCAACCGCTTGACGACCAGGCCTTCCGCCTCCTCGACGAGCGCGTTCACGTCTATGGAGGTCATGGCCTCGGCCTGGCGGTAGAAACCAAGCATCTGACGCAGGATGCGCGACATCCGCTGGGTCTCCCGCGAGGCGATCTCGAGGTACTGCCGGTCCGCCCCGGCGGAGGTCACGCTCTTCTGAAGGAGGTAGAGCGCGTTCTGCACGGCCTCGAGCGGGTTGTTGATCTCGTGCGCGATCGAGGCCGCCAGGCGACCCGTCGCTGCGAGCTTCTCGGAATCGAAGAGGACCTGCTCGAGCCGGCGGCGCTCGAGCTCCCGGAGACGACCGATGTCCTGCATGACCGAGACGATCGCGATCACGGCCCCGCGCCCGTCGCGGACCTCGGTCGCGCTCACCTCCATCTCGAGGCGCTCTTCGCTCCCGGGATCGACGAGCGCGATCTCGCCGCGCTCGGAGGTCGTGGGCTCGAGACGTAGCTGCGCGAGGAACGACGTGAAGCGGGCGTCGTTCGCCAGGGCGGTGTGTCCCGAGCGCGAGCTCCCCGTGTCCCCCTTGAAGAGACGCTGCGCCGCCGGGTTCATCGAGATGATCTGGTTGTCGTTGTCGACGACGATGATCGGATTGGGCACGTTCCGGAGGATGAGGTCGAGACGGTCGCGCTCCATCCTGACCTCTTCCTCGGCCGTGGCGAGACGCTCCCGGCCGCGGGCAAGCTCTTCACCGATGTGCCGGATGTCGGTGACGTTCTTCAACACCGAGACCGTCCCGCGCATGCCCACGCGGTAGTTCGTCGCCGGCGTCGTGATCACCTCGTAGATGAGCTCTTCGCCCTCGAACGGATCGACGAGCGTGACCTCGCGGCTCGTCGTCGCCTGAACGCGCTCGAGGTTCCACGTCGAAAGCGCCGCGGTGAACAAGAAGTTGTTCATCCAGACGGCGCGGCGCTTTCCCGCGCTGTCTTCATCGCCGGCGCGGAAGAGCAGCTCCGCGCGGCGGTTCTGCAGGACGATGTCGTTGTTCGAGTCGGTCACGAGCACGGCGTCACCGACGCCGTTCACCATCCACCAGAGCCATTGCTTCTCGATCGCATGCGCTTCGCCCGTTTGCCGAAGGAGCTCGACGTCTCGTTGCAAGCTGAGCGCCTCACCGGCCTTACGGGAAAACGGCACGAGCGCGTCGATGTCGGCCTGCGTCACGCCAGAGGCGCGCGACAGCAAGACGACACCAGCCCACTCCCCGCGCGCTTCCCAGCCAAGCGCGGCGACGCCTTTTCCGTCCCGATCCGCCGTCGTGCGCTCGCTCGCGCTCCGCAGCGGCGCAGCGATCAACGGTCCGATCCCCATGCTGGCCAGCGCATCGCGAAGCAACTGGCTGAGCCGTTCGTCGCGCGAGACGTCGCGGATCCGCTCGGGTACGCCGCCACGAAGGACCGCGATGATCGGATTTGCCGACTCTTCCAGCGGTAGGGTCAGCTGCCGTACCGCCGCGTCGGGCACGCCGATACCGAAGCTCCCGACAAGGGCCGAGCGTTCGTCGTCGTAGAGAAGCACGATCGCTCTCTCGAAACCGAGCGCGCGGAGGAGATCGTCGAGCAGCGGCTCGAGCGTCTCTCGCGGGTCGCGCCGAGCGGCCGCCCGTGCCGGCCGCTCGAGGACGTCAGCCACGCGCGGTCACCTCAGCCGTTAGGCACGCTCCGCCGATCGCGCGCGGGTCGGGGCCATCTCCGATGTCGCGCTTCCCACCCCGAGCGCGCCGCGCTGGGCAGGCATGAGACCGAGGGCGTCCGCATAGCGGAGATACGTGTCGATTGACGCCACGACCACGCGTGCCTCGACCGTGATCAGGTCGATGCCCACGAGGGAAATCCGGACCCAGGCGTCGATGATGATGCCCTTGTCCAGGATGCGATCGAGGACGTCGATGAGGCTGCTGCCACCGGGCGCGCGTTCAACTGGCATGAAGGGTTACCTCCCTCGATTCTGTGGTCGCCCAAGCTCGCGCTCGAGCTGGGCGATCCGGGCTTCGAGACGGCCGATCGCGGTCTTGTCGTCGCCGTCGCGACCTGTAAGGCTTCTGTCGTATTTCCACCAGTTCAGACCGATCTGCTCCGCCTTGTCGATCGAGCAGACCAGGAGGCGGATCCTGATCGTGAGGAGCTCGACGTTCGCGAGCGAGATCGAGACGTCGCCCGCGACGACGAGGCCTTTGTCGAGAACGCGGTCGAGGAGATCCGCGAGCGTCGTCGTCTCGCGGGGCATCGTGACTCCGCGCCGCTCCGTGCTCATATGAGGTTCCCGAGCGGACCGAGGCCGAGATTCAGCTCCGACGGATCGATCCCGAACCCGCGCGCCATCTCATGCACCTTCTGCTCGAGCCTCATGAGCGCAACCCCCATTCGCTCTACCTCTTCGTCGCTCAACGTGCCTCCTTCCATGCGCCGCACGGCTTGGCGCTCCAGCAGCTGACGCAGAAACTCGACGAGCGTAAGCACGAGCTTCGCGAGCCCTTGCTCGACCTGATCCGGATCCACATCCACCCGCTCAGGGAGGATGCCACGAAGTCGCTCGACTTCGCGTCGGAGTTCGGTCAGTTCGTCGATCTCGTTCAACTTGGGGACCAGGGGGCGGAGCCCTTCGGCGGGCGGGCGGCGGAGCCTGTCGGGGGCCGGGGGGTAGAGCCCCCCGACTGTTCGATGCTCACGAAGCTGTAGGGCGGCCACGGTCCGCTCACAACGCCAACCACATCGTTGAAACGGCCTGCCAGACGCTCGAGAACGGCTTTCCGCTCCGCCGCTCGCTCGCTCGGTATCAAAACGGCCAAAGAGACAGCCACTCGATCGCTCGTGCAAATCTCATGCCAGACGAGCGCTCGCTCGACCGGAAGCTCGGCGACGAGGCATTCCGCGAGCTCGGCGGCGCGCGCCTTTCGGGCCTCGCGGGCTGCGTAGCGAGCGCGCCGCTCCTCCATGAAACGTCGCCCAGGCCCAATCGCCGGATCCGCGAGCCGTGGGGCGTCGCCCCGGCCCCCCGAGTTCTTCGCCCAGAGGAGTGTGACCGCGAGCTCGCTTTTGCCGGCCACCCGATCGAGTGCCGAGTGCAGCTCGTCGGCCTGGGTGGAAAGCGAGGCCCGTGCGTCCTCGTCGGTGGCGAACGTCGTTCCGAAGCGCACGGGAAGACAGGGCTGGGCGGCGCAGATCCGCTCGACGAGACGGTGGTGCTCCAGGGCGTCATTTCGGTCGAGCTTGTCCGCCGGATCCCAGCGTGTGCTCCAAAGGCCGATGTCGCCGGTCCCGGACCAGCGGAGCGGGCGCCCCCGAAGTCCCTCGCCGTCGAGGGAGGCCGGAGGCTCGCCGGTGATGGCGTGGGCGAGCAGCGTCATGACAGTCGGGGGGCAGGGGGAGGGGCCCCTGGGCGCGAAGCGACGCCCCCTGGCCCCTGCGCGCCGCTCTCGATCGTCTCGACGGCGGCGAGCACGACGTTCAGGCCCAGGTAGATGAGGTCGACGCCGGCCACGGAGATCGTCGCGTGGCCGGCGAGCACCACACCCTTATGCAGAAGCCGGTCGACGAGCTCCAGCAGCGACGCATCGGCGGGCGTCAGCTCCTTCATGCCAGTGCGTGCTCCCGCGGGAGTCCTCCGAATCGATATGGTGGCCACGGACCCGACAGGCGCACGCGATACCCGCGCGAGCTGCCGGTCGCCCCGAGCCGCCGCACCGCGTCGCCCAGCTCCGCCTCCCGCTTGCGCTCCGCCAGGACACTGAAGCGGGCGACCGCCGAGACGGCCGGATCATCGATGAGCGGCTCTCTATAGACGCGTTCTCCGATCGCCTCGACCGCGGCCGTCGTCTCCTCGGCGATCACCGCATCGCGCGCGCGCCGCTCGTCGCGCAGCACGTCGTCCCGACGCTTGCCGAGGAGGAACGCGCGACCCGGCGGGGCGGCGGCGATCTCGGCATCGAGGTCGCGGAGCGCTTCGCTTAGCCCCCCGACAACGTGGTCGCGTTCGACCGACACGATCCATTCCGCGCGGCCCTCGACCGATCTCAGGCGGTCCCGTAGCTCCTCGGCACGCGAGCGCAGCAAGCTGCGCACGCCGTCCGATCCGCGGTAGATCGCGCCGAAAGCGAGCGGCAGGACCGCCCCGGTCATCTCAAGGAGCCTCGAGTTCACGTCCTGATGCACGGCGGCGCGAGGCGTAAGCCAGTCCATATTTTGAAGATGCTCGTTCAAAGGACCTTCCTCGTAATCGGACGCTGGAACGACGCTGATGGCGGCGAGCAGTGGCCCTTCCACCAGCGGTTCGACCGGAGCTCCCTCGATGCCCCGCAGCTCGCTCGCCCCGACGAGCGGCGCGGCGCGAGCGTCGGCGATCGCGTAGAGATAGCGGAGAGTCTCGCTCACTCGAGCTCCTCGGGTATCTCGATGACAAAAGTGCGCCCCTCGGTCTCAGTGGGTGCGGATGTCTCGACGCCCTCTTGGGCCAGCTCTTTGCGGTACTCCCTTATCTCACGCAGTCGCGCGAAGAGACCGGCTTCACGCTCGGTGAACTCTTGCTCGCCGATCTCGCCTTCCTCGAGCTGCAAGTGGAGCTCGAGGAGCTCTTGACGGACCGGCTCGTCGTCGGTGAGCTGCTGCTCGGCGTACTCGACCACCTTGTCCAGGCAATATCGGATCCCCGCTGCCGGTCCCGTGATGGGCAGCGCGAGGAGCTTAAAGAGGATCACGGGCCGCTAGACCCCGGCCGAGCGCTCGAGCTGAAGCCGGATCGTGACGAAGTTGTACGGCGGCCAGGGGCCGGTCTCTTTGAAGTTGAGCTTCCCTTCGAAGCGCTTCCCGATCTCGTGCACCTTCTCGTCGAAGAGGGCGGACTTGTCTCGAGCGACCAGGAACGCCGCGTTCATGATCATCTTGTCGCCGATGACCTTGTTGTGCCGCGAGGCGATCGCGGTGTCGCGAAGCTCGTCGTAGATCTCGCGAACGTACGAGTCCGATTTGTCCGCGAGCGCCTGCTCCACCAGCCGGCCGAGCTGCATGCGCGCGAAGTACGTCGAGGTCTGTTGGTTCGACTCGATCTCGGCCTTGAGCCTCCGGAGCTCCTCGTTCTCCTGCTCGACCTCCGCCAGGACCGAATCGCGGTCCCAGTTCACCTTGAGGCCGAATTCCAGCTTGTCCTTCATCTTCTGGAGCACGTCTCGAAGCGCGTCGTAGGTGTCCTTGAGGAACTCGATCGTGTCTTCTTCGGTCTTGAACAGCGTGCCGAAGCTCATCGGCACAGGCGTGAAGCCGTTGTCGACCATGACGACCTCGTTCACCCGTTCATGGGTCAGCGCGTTCTCCCGGGTGGGGTCGTAGACCTGCAACGCCGCCTGGCTCACGACGGCGGCGAGGTCGCGGTAATGGATCGTGTACACGTCGTCCCCGCGTCCGCCGATGCCGATCTTGCCAAAGGTGCGCGGGTCGGCGCACTCGATAATGGAGTAGACGTACACGCCGCTCGATGTCCCCTGCTCGCCGGTCGTCGACGTCACCGTCGTATCCATTCAGACCTCCGATGAGTCGGGGGGCTTTGCCCCCCGGCCCCCGACCGTCTCCACCGGGACGGCGAGCTGGAGGAATTCTCGCGTGAGCTCGTACAGCTTCTCGCGGTCCTCGCGCTGGGCCGGACGGAGGCCATAGTGATTGATGACCCGGATCTGCGTGCTCAGCCATTCGCGCCAACAGTCCGCACAGATCCGCGCCTCTATGTCCTCACCGAGCGAGCCAGGAAGTCCTACCTTGCCGGCTCCCTCCCGCTCGTTCCCGCAGCGCGCGCACCGGACCAGAGCCACCCACTCATGTTATCGGCGGCCCTGGTCGGAAAGGTCACACCGGACGTTCGATTAGGGGCCGGGTGCCAGCCCCGGTCTCATAGGAGGCCGGCCCTCAGGAGCGGCGCGTACCGGAAAACGGCACGCCCGAGCACCGCCGAGAGCGCGACCGGACCGAACGTCCGGCTGTCGGTGCTCTCCTCGGGGCGGTCGCCCAGCAACATGCAGACCCCGCCTTTGACCCTGGCGACCCGTTTCAGGACGAGCCGCTCCGGAACGCGCGGGTCGCGCGCGAGGACGATCTCCCCCACCCGAGGCGGGCGAGCCAGGGGCGCGACGACGACCCAGTCACCGTCGCGGAGAGCGGGTTCCATGCTGCGGCCGGCGACCGCGACCCTCCGGAACAACGTCTTAGGCCCGGGCTGCGGCCGCCTTTGGCATCCGCGTGGCGGTCGGCCCGCCGGCCTTGGTCCACACGTCGTCGATCTTGTCGATCATGTCGAGGAGCATCTTGGCTTCCCCGATGTCGAGCGACCCTTTCACCTTGGAGCACTGTTTCGCGGCCTTCCAGCAGAGCTCGGTGATTTCTGGGTATTTCTGGACGTGCTCGGGCTTGAAGTAATCGCTCCAGAGGACATCGATGTGGTGCTTGGCCAGTTCCGCGCGCTCCTCCTTGATTACGATCGCGCGGGTCTTGAACTGCTCGTCGCTCGAGGCGTTGTACTTCTCGATGATCTTGTAGCAAGACTCCGCTTCAATGCGCGCCTGCTCGGGGTCGTAGACGCCGCACGGCAGGTCGCAATGGGCGTACGCGATGGTCTTCGGCTTCAGCAGATCCGTAAGGAACATGAGACTCCCCCTTCGTGTGGATGCCTGTCCGTTGTATCACGACTCAGGGATTCACATCCTCGAGGATGATGTCGTAGCGCGTGAACCCGCTCACCATGATGTCGCGGGGCGCCTGCGAGAGCAGATCGCCGCGCTCGCCGCGGAAGGGGGCGAAGACCTCTATTTGGTACGAGCCCGGCGGCACGACTATGTAATAGGTGCCGCTGACATCGGTCGCCGCGCCGATCAGCGGCCCGGCGTCGTCGAGGATGTTCAGCGTGGCGGCCTCGAGGGGAACGCCGCGGGTGTCCCGAACCACGCCCGTGATGCGCACCCCCTTGCGCAGCGTGAGATCGAGTGTGCGGTCGGCAGTACCCAGGCTCACCTGATCCGCGTCGATCCAGAACCGCTTCCGCGACCAGAACTCATTGATGAGGTCCGCGCTCGCCGGCGGAATCACCTGCACCACGTAGTCCTCCGACCGCGTCGTGACCTGGTACGAGCCATCCGAGCCCGTCGGCCGGCAGATGCGTCCGGTCGGGAAGCGCGTGTCCACGCAGACCAGGGCCGCGGCGACCGGCTCGCCATCCGTCGTGCGAACTTTGCCGCGGAACTGCGGCCCCGGGTCGAGGTTGACGTCGATGGAACGATCGCGGTCGAGCGTGATGGCAGTGGTGCTGACGCCTTCCAGCACGTGGTCGTACCACTGCGCGACGAGCCGCACGTTGTCGGGTGGGACGGTCCACAGGTAATACTGCCCGGGGCCGCGAAGCGCGAGGTACGCGCCGTTCTTGTTCGTCCTCTCGCAGTCCCACGGCAGCGGCGCAGCGAGCGTCCTCATGCACACCTGCGCGTCCTGGATCGGTCCGCTGGGTCCTCGGACGACTCCGCTAAGGAGCACGCCCTTGACCAACGTCATATCGAAGTCGCGAACGTCTGTGGTCCGGACGTCGATGATGTCGGCCTCTTCGCTTGAAAGACGGCCACGGCCCCATTGGGGGATGAGCTTGCCGCCGGGCGGTCCGGTCACGTCGAGCTTGTAGGTACCGGCGACGACATCGATCGTGTACGCGCCCTGCGCTCCGCTCCGCGCGCATGTCGGCGCCTCGGTCGTGCTCGGAGGGTTGGCACATATACCCGCTCCAGTCACCGTCGTGCCTTCCTCGTCGCGGATCGTCCCGCTGATCGTCGAGTGTGGATCGAGCCGCACGGCGGTCGTAGCGTCGGCGTCGACAACTTCGGCCCAGACTTGTGCGGCGCGAAGGCGCGTTCCCTGACGTGGGGTGACGTGGACCGAATACGTGCCGGGGTGCAGGCTGAGCCGCGCCGTTCCTGCCGCGCTCGTCTCGCCGCAGCGCTCCTGCTCGCCTGCTACGGTGAAGGCGCACACGCTCGCCCCGGACACCGGCGCCCCCGCCGGAGCGCTCACGATGACGGCGAGCGTGCGGACGGGCGTTGGCGTTGGCGTCGCGGCCGCGGGCGCCGTCGGCTCGCAAGCGACCAGCGTGACTGCGAGGAGCGCGAGCGCGAGGCGCGGCGGACGGATCAACCTACCTATGGTCGCTTAGGGGCAGTCGCCGCCTCCTCACGCTGCGTCGCCGCGAAGGATCCAAGCAAGCGCGAGATCTCGGCGAGCGGTCCGGAGATCTCGTCGCCCTGCTCGCGGTCCATCAAATCCCGCATGGCTGTCCGGATGGGCTTTCCTTCAGCGAGCACAAGGTGCGTCTGCTCGGTGATCGGCATGACGACCCCGCGCTTTAGGGACGCGCGGTAGGTAGCCTCGGCGGTGGTCATGCCCTCCGCCACCTGGCCACCGAGCCGCCCCGGGATCTCCGCGAGGGACACGCCCTTCGCGAGCATCTCGCCGACCATGCGGTTGCGCGAGAACTTGCTCGTGCAAGTCGCGATCAGGTCGCCGAATCCGGCGAGCCCGGCGACGGTCAGCGGATTCGCACCCTCGGCGAAGCCGTAGCGCGCGATCTCGGCGAGGCCGCGCGTGACGAACCCGGCCTTCGCGTTCTCGCCGTAACCCATGCCGTCGATGGCGCCGGCGCCGAGGGCGATGATGTTCTTGAGCGCGCCGCAGAGCTCGACGCCAACGACGTCTGCGTTCGTGTACACGCGGAACATCGGCGTGCCGACGAGCGACTGGAAATGGCGAGCCGTGGCCGGATCGACGGATGCGATGACGGTGGGCGCGGGAAGCCCCGCGGCGATCTCACGGCTGATGTTCGGCCCGCTCAGGACCGCGACGCGCTCTGGCGCGAGAGCCTCAGCCCAAAGCTGGCTCATGCGACGGCCGTCGTCGGCGAGTCCCTTGGTCGCGGAGAGGATCCGGTGCCTTGGCCGCAGGAGCGCCGCTACCCGGTCGCGCAGACCGCGCACCCCCTGGCTCGGCACCGTGACGATGAGGTCGTCCGATGCGAGTGCGCGTTCGAGGTCGGCCGTGACCTCGACGCGATCGGGCACGCGGATCCCGGTCAGGTACTTGCGGTTCTCGCGCCGCTGGGCGATCTCCTTCGCCTGCGCCGCGTCGCGCGTCCAGAGAACGACGTCCTTCCCGCCGTCACGCGCGAGGATCGTCGCGAGCGTTGTGCCCCAGGACCCGGCCTGAAGGACGGTGACCGTCAAGACGTGCCGACGCGCGGCTCGGCGCCACGCATGATCCGCTCGATGTTCGGGCGATGCCGGATGAAGACGACGGTCCCCGCAACGACGATGAACGCGAGCGTCGCCCAGTTGAACGTCAGCCACCCGGTCGCGCAGAAGACCAGGTACCCGACCAAGGCGCCGATCACCGACGCGAGCGAGCCCACAGACACCATGCGCGTGAGCGCGAGAGCGATGGCGAAGAAAGCGACCGCGCTGGCCCACGCCGGCGTCGCGACGAAGAGGAGCGCACCAAAGCCGGTGGCGACGCCGCGTCCGCCGCGTCCGCGAAGCAGCGGCGGCCAGCAGTGCCCGGTCACCGCAGCTACCGCGCCGACCGCTTCCGCGACGGGCCGGCTCGGGCTTCCGGGCGGGAAGAGCAGCTGCGCGAATCCCACGGCGAGCGCGCCTTTGAGGATGTCGAGCACCGCAAC
>Ga0209237_1002193_pt1 | contig 11706 bp, 8 predicted proteins | sample GraSoi013_1_40cm_2_FD_185820 | JGI IMG/M metagenome (GOLD analysis project Ga0209237, IMG submission 185820) | Grasslands soil microbial communities from the Angelo Coastal Reserve, California, USA - Sample 10_02_2013_1_40cm (SPAdes) (version 2) | ecosystem: Environmental > Terrestrial > Soil >...
CAAGAACTCCGGGAGCGTCCGCTGGAGAAACACGGTCATCGCCACGCCGAGCGGAAAGTCGAGGTCGACGACCGCTTGGCGAAGTTGCGGGCTCCCGGTGACGCCGAAGGCGCCGGCCAGTCGATCGACCGCGCCCGCCGGCACCGCGCCGCCCCAATCGGCCTCGAATTCCGGGCGCGTGACGAACTTCAGGTCATAGCCGATGCCGATCGTGATGCCGCTCTTCTCTCCGGGCCACTCAGGATGGCAGTACTGCAGGCGGTACTGCCGCGGACCGCAGACTTCGAGCCGCGCGATGAACGTCGCGCCGGCCGAAGTGACCCGCGGAAACGGATCCTTCACCGCCGCCACGGCCGCCTGCAACTCGTCGTCTGCGTCGCCGTTGCCGGGAAGATTCAGCGGGACGCGCGCGTCGAGGACGGCGTCGCGCGTCGCCGGTCCGAAGTCGCCGTCGACGAGCAGAATCGATCCGAGCTTGTTCAGATTGCGTTGAAGGCCCTTGACGGGAACGCCGTGATCGTTGAGACGAAGGATCATAGGGTTTTCAGGAATTCGAGCCGCGCGCGCTTCCGCGCGGCGTCGAGTGTCGTGCCCCACACGTGACCCGCGTTGCTGTTGGCGGGCAGCGTGGTGTCGAACCTCGTGCCGGCCGCCTGTGCGTCGGGTCCATCGGTGACGAACCCGATGCGCGTCTGGTCGTAGAACATGTTTGTGTTCCTTCTATTTGGGGGAGGGCGCTCATCTAACCACAGCGGATCACGACGCACAACGGCTTTGTTGTAAGGACGATCCAAATCGTGAACGCGGCGTGCTCGATCACCCTAATTTAATTAGGATGCGCAGGAGGGACGACACGGAAGACGAGCGCCGACTAACGTGAGTGCGTTTCGAGCGCGAACCGGCGTCGGCGGCGCATTGGAGGCGCGATGAGGAGAACGGTTGTTGCCTCGTTATGTCTGCTCGTCATCGTGGATGGATCGCGCCGCGGAGGCTCCCCTGTCGCTCAGCCCGCCAGCGCCCCGCCGAATGTGCTGCTCATCCAGGCAGATGATCTTGGGTACGGCGACCTGAGTGCGTACGGGCAAGCGCGTTTCAAGACACCGGCGCTCGACCGACTCGCAAGGGAGGGTATACGGTTCACGCAGTACTACGCCGGCAGCACGGTGTGTGCCCCATCACGAACGACGCTGATGACCGGCCTGCACACCGGCCACGCCTGGATTCGCGGGAACGGAGGCATGCCGGGCGGCGACGTGCCATTACGTCTTGAAGACGTGACGATGGCCGAGGTGCTGCGTGACGCCGGTTACCGCACGGCAGTGATCGGCAAGTGGGGGCTCGGCCAGCCTGGCACGACTGGCCAACCGGACCGACAGGGGTTCGATTACGCGTTCGGGTTCCTCGATCACCGCCATGCGCATCGGCAGTTCACCGATCATCTCTGGCGCAACGGCGAGCGCGTGAGCACCGATGTCGAACGCGATTACGTCAACGATCTTTTTACGAAAGAGACTGCCGCATTCATTGAACGAGATGATCCGCGCCCCTTCTTCGTCTATCTCAACTACACCGTGCCTCACGCCGAGCTCCGGGTGCCTGACGATTCCCTCGCGCAGTTTCATCGACGATTTCCAGAGCAGCCATTCGTGAATCAGGCGGCAGACGAGAAGCTCACCGGCGCTCGTCCGGACGCTCCTTCGCTCGGTTACCGTTCACAGCCTGAACCTCACGCCGCTTTCGCCGCGATGATCGTTCGCATGGACCGCGACATCGGCCGCCTGACTGATCTGCTTCGCGCGCGTCATCTCGAACGGCGGACGCTTGTGTTGTTCATCAGCGACAACGGCCCGCACAGTGAAGGGGGCGGTGATCCCGTCTTCTTCAAGAGCACCCGCGGTCTCCGCGGCATCAAGCGCGACCTCTACGAAGGCGGCATTCGCGTGCCCATGATCGCGCGGTGGGTCGGCGTCATCCCGGCCGGCCATGTCAGCCATCGCCCCTGGGCGCACTGGGATGTGTTGCCGACTCTTGCGGAGATTGCTGGCGCACGCGTGCCGAACGGTCTGGACGGCATGTCCATGGTGCGTGCGCTTCGCGGCGAACCGCAACCGACACATGCCTTCTTCTACTGGGAGTTCCACGAGCGAGGTTTTCAGCAGGCCGTCAGAATGGGTCGGTGGAAGGCGGTGCGACTAAAGGCTGGCGATCCGCTGGAGGTGTACGACCTCGAAGCCGATCCGCGCGAACAGCGCAATGTCGCCGCTGTGAATCCGGAGGTGGTCGCCACGATCGAAGCCTACCTCCGGACGGCCAGAACCGAGTCTGAACGCTGGCCTGGGAAATGACCGGCCCCACACGGCGGATCGTGATGAAGTATCGTTATCGCCGTATGGCACGCCTCTCCCGACGCGAGTTCACCATCTCTGTTCTCGGCACAGCGGCGGCGGCCACTCGTGTCGCCACCGCCACACAGCAACAGACCGGTAGCGCCGCCACCGCACCTCCCCCGCCGTCGCGCAGTGCCGCGGATACGCTGGCTGGGCTGACGCTTTCAGAAGCCTCGGCGCGCATCAAAGCAGGCACGATCACCTCGGCCGAGCTCGTGAATGCGTGCCTCTCACGGATCGACCTCTACAATCCGAAGGTCAACGCCTTCATCACCATCACGCGCGACCTTGCGCTGACGCAGGCCAAGGCGCTCGATGCCGAACAGCGCGCCGGCCGATTGCGCGGACCGCTGCACGGCATCCCGATCGCGCTCAAGGACAACATCGACTCGGCTGGCGTGCGCACGACCGCCGCGAGCGCCGTGTTCGACGATCGCGTGCCCAGCGAAGATGCCGAGGTGGCGCGCCGGCTCGCCGCCGCCGGCGCGGTCGTGGTCGGCAAAACGAATCTTCATGAGTTCGCGTTCGGTGGCACGTCGGCGACGAGCTATTACGGGCCGGTGCGAAATCCGTGGGCCCTCGAACGCAATCCAGGCGGATCGTCGGGCGGGTCGGCGGCGGCGGTCGCCACCGATCTCTGCTACGGCGCACTCGGCACGGACACCGGTGGGTCGATTCGCACGCCGGCGTCGTACTGCAGCGTCGTCGGACTGAAGCCGACCTACGGCCTGGTCTCGATCCGCGGAATCATTCCGCTCACGCTCTCGCTCGATCACTGCGGCCCGATCACACGAAGCGTGATGGACGCCGCGATGATGCTGAACGTGCTCGGCGGCTACGATCGACTCGACATCGCGAGCGTCGAGCACGCGGCGGACGACTACGTCGCGGCCATCAAACAACCCGTCAGCGGTTTCAGGATCGGCATCGCGCGGGCGCCGTTCTTCGATCTGCTCGACGCCGATGTCGCAACCGTCATCGACGATGCGCTGCGCGTGCTGGCGAAGCTCACCAGGAGTCTGACCGACACGATGCTGCCCTCGACGCGCGACATCACCGTCGGCGCCGAGACGTACGCCTACCACGAAGAAAACTTCGGCCGCATGTCGGGGCGCTACATGATTCCGACGCGCCGGGCCCTGCAGAGCGGCGCGAACGCCAAGGCCGGCGATTACATCCGCGCCCACTGGCGCCTCGAGCTGCTGCGGCGCACGATCGACGATGCGTTTCGCGGCGTCGATCTCGTGGTGCTGCCGACGCGCCGGCGGACGCCGCGAACGGTCGACGCCTCGATCAAGCGCGAGGAGACCGACGTCCCGCGCAACCCCGAGCTCGAGAATACGGGCGCCTTCAACGTCTATGGCATCCCCGCGATCTCCGTGCCGTGCGGCTTCACGTCGAAGGGGCTTCCGGTTGGACTGATGATCGCGGGTCCGCGATTCTCGGAAGGCAAAGTGCTCGCGCTCGCACATGCGTTCGAGCAGGCGACCGAGTTTCACGCGAAGAAGCCGCCGATTCGTCCGGAGACGCCGGTGCCGCCGCTCGCCGCGACCGAGGAAGGAAAGGAGTAAACTTGGCCGGTCATCGTCACTGGTGATGCACGAAAGGAGCCGGCAGATGCGTCATCTCTCCATCCTGCTCGGATTGGTTGTGTTCGCAGCGGTATCCGCGGCCGCCCAGTCGCCGAAGCCCGTCTCAGTCGCCGTGAAGCCCGCGTCAGCGCCGTCCAAGACCTCCACGTTGCCACGGACCGCCGACGGCCGTGCCGATCTGCAGGGCCTGTGGGACTTCGCCCAGCTCACCCCGCTGGAGCGGCCAAGCGAGTTCGCCGGAAAAGACGCGGTGACCGAAGAGGAAGCCGAGGAGTTCGCCCAGAAGCGGATCGAGACGACGCACAAGGACAAACGCGATGGCGGCGCAGCGGCCGACGTCGAGCGCGCGTACAACGACTTCTGGTGGGACTTCGGTACGCGGATCGCGAAGCAGCCTTCGCTCGTCGTCGATCCGCCGGACGGCAAGATTCCCGCGCTGACGAAAGAGGCGCAGGATCGCACCGCGCAGCGCCGAAACCGCTACGACAACGTCGAGGAGCGTCCGCTCGCGGAACGCTGCATCCTCGGCTTCAACTCAGGACCGCCGATGGTGCCGAGCGCGTACAACAACAACGTGCAAATCGTGCAGACGCGCAACCACGTCGTGATCGTCAACGAAATGATCCACAGCGCGCGCATCGTGGACCTCAACGGCCGTCCGCATCCGCCGGCGGCGATGCGCTTTTTGACCGGAGACTCCGTCGGTCGCTGGGAAGGCGACACGCTCGTCGTCGACACGACGAATTTCGCCAAGGCGGCGGGATTCAGAGGCGCCACGACGAACCTTCACGTCGTCGAGCGTTTCACGCGCGTCGACAAGGACACGCTTCGCTACGAGTTCACCGTCGACGATCCTGAGACGTGGACGAAGAAGTGGTCGGCCTCGATCCCGATGACCAGAAGCGACGAGCGGATGTTCGAGTACGCCTGTCACGAAGCGAATTACGGCCTGGTAGGCGTCCTGAAAGGCGCGCGTTATCAGGATCGGGAAGCGGCCAAGACCCCGAAGTAAACGAAACGCAGTCAAAGTAGGGCGGCCCTTTCAGGACCGCCCCGAGCTCCGCGGTTGCTGTTGATCCTTCCTAGCGATCGCCCTTCTTCCTGTCGTCGCGACCGTATCGAGGTCGGCAACGCCTGGTTCAATGTTCGATCCGTCCGCCGCCGCCGCGAAACGATTCGAACACCGCGTCGAGCTGCCGTCTGAGATCGTCATCCGACAGCCACGACGTCTTGATCAACCGTACGCGCTTCACGCTCTCCAGATCCTGCGTGAGGCGCGTGAAGAGCTCCGCGGTGGTGCCCTCGGCGCGCGCGTCGACGTAACGCATGTAGAGCTGCTCGCACGAGAGGATGACCGCGTCGCTCTCGCGGCCCGTGCGCATCAACAGGAAGTCACGGCGATTGACATTTGTGACAGTCATGGTCATCACGATCCGCTGAACTCTCCACCACGGGGGACGCGGAGGACGCGGAGGTCAAATCGTAACCGGTTGTTCCTCCTGTCCCCCGTGCCCTCCGTGGTGGAGAGTTTCGGTGTTGTCGAGCGTTTCGTTCCTCATCACGCCGTCGCGACGAGCGCCTCGATCGTCCGCCTCACCATCGCCTGCGTCAGCGGAACTTTGTAGGCGTTCTTCGCGAGCGGACGCGCGCCCGCCACCGCCGCTTCGCCCGCCTGCGCCGCAATGTCCGGTGTGATCCGCTTGCCCACGAGCAGCTTTTCGGCCTCGGGGACGCGCCACGGAATCGGGGCAACGCCGCCGAGCACGATCGCGGCGCGGCTGCACACATCCTTATTCATATGGAGCACGACCGCCGCGCTGACGACGGCGTGGGTCCACGCCTCGCGGTCCATGATCTTGTGATACGTGCTGCGCATGCCGGCCGATGACGCCGGCAACGTGATGGACGCGAGCGCCTCGTCATCTTTCAAGATGTTCTCGTGCGCCGGATTCACGCGCGGCAGCGTGAAGAACTCGGCCGCGGGAACGACGCGCTCGCCCGCCGGCCCGACGATGCGGAACGTCGCGTCGAGGGCCACGAGCGCGGGCGCGGTGTCGGACGGATGGACGATGTAGCTCGGACCGCCGCCGAAGATCGCGTGGAACTGATTCTCGCCGGCGAACGAGTAACAGGTGTCCCCGCCGTTCTTGTAGCACTTGAACCCATTCCGGTAGTACCAACACCATGGACGCTGACACACGTTGCCGGCCAGCGTGGCGACGTTGCGGATCTGCGGGGTCGCGACGTCCGCGGCCGCTTCCGCGAGCACGCCGTACTGACGCCGAATCAGCGGATGCGTGCTGAGCGCGTCGAGCGTGATAAGGCCGCCAATCGCGACACCTCTCCCAGGGCCGTTCTCCGCCTTCACCTCGTCGAGCCCTTTGATGGCCTTGAGGTTGACGAGCACGTCCGGCGTGATGAGGCGCTCCTTCATCATGCCGAGCACGTCGCTCCCGCCGCCGGCGATCGTCGCGTCCTGACCGGCGCCGCGCGCCTGCTGCATGAGGGTGACCGCGTGACGGACGTCGCGAGGATTGACGTTCCTGAAAGACTTCATCGTTGAACCTCGAGCCCCGAATTCCGAGCCTCGAACCCCGAAAGGATTTTGTCGCGCGTGATGGGCAGGTCTTTCATGCGACGGCCGGTCGCGTTGAAGATCGCGTTGGCGACTGCGGCGACCGCCGGAATCTTGCTCGCCTCGCCCATGCTCTTCGCACCGAACGGTCCGTATCCGTCGTCCGACTCGATGAAGATGACGTCGATCTCCGGCGCGTCGCGATGCGTCAGCACACGGTCGCCGTAGTAGCCGGCATTGAGCGCGACGCCGCTGCGCGGGTCGTACAGCAGATCCTCGTGCAGCGCCATGCCGATGCCCATCAGCGCGCCGCCTTTGATCTGGCTCATCGCCGTCAGCGGATTGATGACGCGCCCGCAGTCGTGCACGGCGACGTATTTCATGACGCGCACGCGGCCGAGCTCCGCGTCCACTTCGACCTCCGCGAAGTGCGCCCCGAACGTGTTGCGCACTTTGCCCTCCAGCTGCGGATTCGGGCTCGCTGATGCAAGCAGGACGTCGTTGCCTCTCGGCAGTCCCTTCTCGGCGATTTGGTTCTTCAGATCCTGCGCGGCGGCGACCACGGCATCACCGGTCATGATCGTCGTGCGGCTGCCCGATTCACCGACCGAGTACGGACAGCGATCGGTATCGCCCCACACCACCTCGATCTTCGACAGCGGCACGCCGAGCGCTTCGGCCGCGATCAACGCCATCGTCGTCTTCGCGCCAGCGCCGACGTCGGTGACGCCGACGTGCACGGTGTACTTGCCGCTCGCGTCGAGGCGAATCACGGCGTTGCTGCGGCCGAGTCCCGCGCGGAACGAGAGGAACGCCACGCCAGACCCGCGTTTGATCGGTCCTTGGCCAGCGCCTGCCGAATGCCATTTCTTCTTCCAGTCGAACGCCTCCATGCCGCGGCGGATGCACTCGTCGAGCGAGTAGTTCGTGTACGGCGTCTCGTCGCGGAACTTCCGCGTCATGTTCTTCAGGATGAAGTCGACCGGATCCATCTTCATCCGGAACGCGACCTCGTCCATCATCGACTGCATGCCGAAGAAGCCCTGCGGGTACTCAGGTCCGCGGAAGTTTCCCGAGACGGTCTTGTTCGTGTAGACGGGATAGACGACCGTTTCCGTGTTCGGGCACTGATAGACGTCGACGCCGCCGATCGCGCCCGTGTTCTTCCGGTACGGGCCCATGCCGCTGTAGCCGCGCAGCTGAATCGCGGTCAGCGTGCCGTCGTCCTTCAGGCCGACCTTGTAGTACTGCGTCGTCGGCCACCGGCCGTGGACGCCGATGAAATCTTCATTGCGCGACAGCTCGAGCTTCACCGGCGCGCCGGCTTCCTTCGCCAGGACCGCCGCGATCAGATCCGCGTCCTGATTCTGATTCTTGTTGCCGAAGTTGCCGCCCATGTACTGGCAGACCACGCGGACCTTCTCCGGCGGCATCTCGAGATCGCGCGCGATGTCGCTGCGGCAGTTCGCGATGCCGCCGGTCGGCGTGTAGACCGTCAGCTTGTCGCCCTCCCAGTGCGCGACGGCGCTCCTCGGCTCCATCTGTGCGTTGTGCACGAACGCGGTCGTGAAGCGATCCTCGAAGACGTGGTCGGCCGATTTGAATCCTGCGTCGACGTCGCCGCGCCGCTGGCTGATCGGCTGCGCTTCGTTGCGGTTGTTGAGCGAGACGTTGCCGTCCGGCCAGATCTTGACCGCGTCCGGCTTCATCGCCTCTTCCTGATCGAGGACGTGCGGGAGAATCTCGTAGTCGACGGCAATCAGCTGCAGCGCGTCCTCCGCGACGTGGCGATCCACGGCAGCCACGGCCGCGACCGGCTCGCCGGCGAAGCGCACTGGGTTGTTGAATGCGTAACGCCGCTGCTTCGTGATCCGCTTCATCTCGTCGTTGTACTGCTGGCCGCCCGCGATCGATCCGGCGCCCCAGACCACGCGGCAGGTCTCGTGCGTGATGATCGCTTTGACGCCCGGCAGCGCGCGCGCTTTGGAGTCGTCTATGCGCTTGATGCGCGCGTGCGGATGCGGACTGCGCAGCACGCGCGCGTATAACATCCCCGGCAGCTTCACGTCAGCGGTGTAGATCGCTTTGCCGCTCACCCGCTGCTCGGCGTCGATGCGCGGCGTCGCGTGTCCCACAACATGCAACGCAGAAATCGCTGAACCCGCAGAAGCATTTTGGCTCCGCGTGTCACCGACGACATTCAACGCAGAAATCGCAGAATCCGCAGAAACATTTTGGTTCTGCCTGTTCTGCGAGTTCTGCGAGTTCTGCGTTGATCGTTGTGAGGCAGCGACAGTCGCGGCGACGTAATGGTTGTAGTTCGAACAGCGGCAGATGTTGCCCGTCATCGCGGCGCGCGCTTCGTCGGCGGACGGATGCGCGTTGACGGCGAGCAGTGCTGTCGCGCTCATCAACTGACCCGACGTGCAGAAGCCGCATTGCGGCGCGTCATGATTGATGAACGACTGCTGCAGAGCACTGAGCGGGCTCGCCGAAGCTCGCATGAGATCTGCGCGAGCGGAGGCGGGAAGGCCGTCCCCTACCTTCCCTGTTAAACCCTCGACGGTTTGCACTGACTTGCCGTCGGCCCACACCGCGAGCTGACTGCACGAGTACACCGGCTTGCCGTTGACGAGCACGGTGCAGGCGCCGCACTCCCCGCGATCGCAGCCGATCTTGGTGCCGGTGAGATTCAGGTGATCGCGCAGCAGCTCCGCCAGCGTCCACCGATCCTCGACGGCGATCTCATGTGCCGCGCCGTTGACGGTCAGCGCGATCCTCGTGCGCCGATCGAAGGGTCTGCCACCGGTGGCCGAGCGCTGGGCCCGCTGAGCCCTGACCGCCGGAGCCGCCGTCGCCACGCCCACCGCGGCGCCGGTCCGTTTGATGAAGCGCCGACGCGAAATCTTTCGACTCATATTTACCGTCTTCCCGGCTTCCTCCATCGCGTCCGTTGTGTTGAACGTTCTTCATCTGGTTCGCGGATTATAATCGCCGTCATTACTGGAGTGTCTCTCGAATTCACCACGGTCCGCGTGTATGGATCCCGCGTTTCTGAACCAATTGCAACGAATCGTCGGCGCCGGGGGCGTGCTGCACGACCCGCTGGACGTGCTGACGTACGAGTGCGATGGACTGCCTCACCTGCGGATGTCACCCGCGGCGGTCGTCCTGCCCGCCTCGGCGGCGGAGGTGCACGACGTCGTGCGGCTGTGCGCGCGCGCGCGCGTGCCGTTCGTGCCGCGCGGCCACGGGACCGGACTCTCCGGTGGCGCGCTGCCGGTCGCGGGCGGTGTGCTCATCGCGCTGTCACGGCTGAACCGGGTGCTCGAGGTCGACATCCCGAATCAGCGCGTCACGGTCGAACCTGGCGTCACGAACCTCGAGATCACTCGTCAGGTCGCGCCGTTCGGCTACTACTACGCGCCCGATCCGTCGAGCCAGCAGGTGTGCTCGATCGGCGGCAACGTGGCGGAGAATTCCGGCGGCGCGCACTGCCTCAAGTACGGCTTCACGACGCATCACGTGATTGGCGTTGACGCGGTGATGCCGGACGGCGAGCTCGTGCGGATCGATGGCGCGCTCACCGACGCACCGGGACCGGATCTGCTTGGGCTGATCGTCGGATCGGAAGGCACGCTGGCGATCGTGACGAGCATCACCGTGCGCATTCTCCGCCGGCCGGAGACCGTGCAGACCCTGCTCGCGGCGTTCGACACGATCGATGCGGGCGGCGCCGCGGTGTCCGAGATCATCGGCGCCGGAATCATTCCCGCCGCCGTCGAGATGATGGACGCGCTCGCGATTCGCGCGGCCGAAGCCGCGGTGCACCCTGGTTTCCCCGAGACCGACACCGTGTTGATCGTCGAGCTCGATGGGCCAGCCGCCGAGGTCGAAGCGCTGTTCGAGATCGTGAAAGACATTTGCCGGCGCTGTAAGGCGACGTCGATAGAAGTCGCGGCGGACGAAGCCCAGCGCATGCGCATCTGGCGGGGCCGGAAGGCCGCGTTCGCCGCGATGGGACGCGTCTCGCCGAACTACTACGTCCAGGACGGCGTCGTGCCGCGCACGAAGCTGCCCGAGGTCCTCAACCGCATTCGGGATCTCGAACGGCGATCGGGACTGCCGATCGGCAACGTGTTTCACGCCGGCGACGGCAATCTGCATCCGCTGATTTGCTACGACGAGCGGATTCCGGGTCAGTCGGACAAGGCGGTCGAAGTCGCGGCGGAGATTCTGTCGTACTGCATCGACGCCGGCGGGTCACTGACCGGCGAGCACGGCATCGGCGCGGACAAGAACACGTACATGCCGCAGATGTTCAGCGCCGCCGATCTCGCATTGATGCAACGCGTGCGCAACGCGCTCGATCCGCTGGGGCTCTGCAATCCCGGGAAGATCTTCCCGACGCCGCGGTTGTGCGGCGAAGTACCCGGACCGTATCGCGCCCATCCCGTTGAGAAGGCCGGCCTCGCCGAGCGCATGTGACAACGCACGACCATTCAACGCAGAAACCGCAGAACACGCAGAGCCATCCGTTCTCTGCGGGTTCCGCGAGCTCTGCGTTGAACGTCGTCGCGGACATTCCAATGCTCGAACCCGACACCGCGGACGAGCTCGCCGTGACGCTGCGGCGCGCGTCCGACCAACGTCAGTCGATAGTGATCCGCGGGGCAGGCACGAAGATGGACTGGGGCCGTGCACCGCAGCGCGTCGACGCGATCCTCAGCACGCGGCGTCTCAATCGACTGCTCGCGCACGCGCACGGTGATCTGACGGCGACCATTGAAGCGGGCGCGACGCTCGCCGAGGTGAACGCGACGCTCGCCCGCCGCGGGCAGTGCCTGCCGCTCGACCCGCCGTTCGCGGATCGCGCGACGATCGGCGGGATTCTCGCCACCAATGACAGCGGGCCGCTCCGCCATCGGTTCGGCACGCCGCGCGACCTCGTCATCGGCGTGCAGCTCGCCACCACCGAGGGCACGCTCGCGAAAGCAGGCGGGCAAGTGGTCAAGAACGTCGCCGGCTACGACCTGTCGAAGCTCGTGTGCGGATCGTTTGGCAGCCTCGCCGCGATCGTCAGCGCGACGTTCAAGCTCGCGCCGATCCCGAGCGCGTCGAAGACGATCGTCATCGAGGCGCCTGATGTCGA
>Ga0209237_1002194_pt1 | contig 11704 bp, 10 predicted proteins | sample GraSoi013_1_40cm_2_FD_185820 | JGI IMG/M metagenome (GOLD analysis project Ga0209237, IMG submission 185820) | Grasslands soil microbial communities from the Angelo Coastal Reserve, California, USA - Sample 10_02_2013_1_40cm (SPAdes) (version 2) | ecosystem: Environmental > Terrestrial > Soil >...
AGGGCATGGATCTTCTCCGGTCGCAGCCCGGAGCGCACGCAGAACTCGGCCACGAGGCGCTCCCGCTCCGAGGCTTCTCCGGAGGCCACCGCCTGTCGGAAGAGGTCGAGGTCCGCCTCGGTGAGGTCGCGGCGCGAGAGCAGACGGTCGGAGATCTCCTGTCGGCGCTGGAACATCAGCACCTCGGCGACCTGGTACCCGACCCGAAGGACGGGGTTCAACGAGGACATCGGCTCCTGGAAGATCATCGAGATCCCGTGGCCGCGGACTCTGTTCATCCGCGCCCGGTGCTTCCTCAGGAGATCGTCGGCCGGGAGAAACCGGGGCGGACCCGACGTCCGCGGCACGACGCGAATGTCTTCGTCGCTCCCGGCGAGGAGGTTGAGGCCCCGGAACCAAATCTCGCCTCCGGCGATACGCGCCGGCGGGTGCTGCAGTAGGTGCATGATCGAAAGGGCGGTGACCGTCTTCCCGCAGCCCGATTCACCGACGAGGCCGAGCACTTCGCCCTTCCGAATCTCCAAATCGACTTCGTCCACGGCTCGCAAAAGTCCGCGACTGGTCAAGAACTCCGTCTTCAGGCCTCGGACGACCAGGATCGGCTCCACGCGCTACCTCCTGGCGCGGGGATCGAGGACGTCGCGAAGGCCGTCCCCGAGGAGGTTGACCGCGACGGTGAAGACGAGCAGCGCAATCCCCGGCATCAAGATCGTCCAGGGATACGATCGGAAGCCGCTCGTCCAGCCGATGTTGATCAGGTTGCCGAGTTCGGGGAGGAAGAGGTTACCCGCGTTGAAACCGATGAACTCGAGTGCGGCAAATATTTGCGTCACGACGCCGAGGTCGAGCGAGATCTGGACGAAGACGGGCGCGAGGGTGTTCGGCAGCACATGTCGCACCATGATCCGCGCGTCCGATGCGCCCGCGGCTCGCGCGGCCTCGACGAATTTGAGCTCTTTCACGGAAAGCGACTGCGCTCGCACGAGACGTGCGTATGGAGGCCACCATAGGATGAGGAGGATCAGGTTGATCGTGAAGAAGTCCCGCTTCGAGAGCGCGAATGCGACCGCGATGGCGAAGACGAGGAACGGAATCGAATAAGTGACATCCGTGATTCGCATCAGCGCCTCATCGAAGAGACCTCCCCGGAATCCGGCGAACACGCCGATCAAACTCCCGATTGCGGCCCCGGAGAGCACGACGAAGGTGGAGTACATCAGGTCGATGCGAATCGCTTTCAGGACGGCGTCGCCAAGATCGATTCCAGGAAATGTGGTGCCGAACCAACCGCCCGCTGCGGTCCCACCCGGCCACCAGAACGGCGCCTTCGGGAAGGGATCCGAGAAGTTCGGGAGCATGATGTCATTGTTCGGCACGAAGAACTGATCGTAGATCACGATGGCGAGATAGCCGAGCACGATGACCAAGCCGACCGCGGCGGGAGGACTCTTCATGAGGAGGCGGAGCGTCAGCCAATACTCTCGCAACCGGCGGCGCCACCCGGACATGTCGATCCGGGCGCTCTCCCCTCGGTGAACGATCACCGTGCCCATCGTCGAGCCTCACAAAGTGATTCGCGGATCCAGGTACGCGTAGATCACATCCGCTGCAAGATTGATCAAGACGAGGAATAGCGCGAAGATTAGAGTCGTCCCCATGATCCCACCGGCGTCGAACCCGAGGACCGCCTGGGTCGCCCAGTAGCCGATGCCGGGCCAGGCAAACACGTCCTCCACGAGGACAACGCCGCCGAGCAGGCCAGCGAAAAGCAGGCCGATGACCGTTGCCGCCGGCAGGAGCGCGTTTCGACGGATGTGGGTTCGCGTGATGACCCAGTCCGGCAGGCCCTTCGCCCACGCGGTGCGAACGTAGTCCTGGTTCATCGAATCGACCATTCCCGAGCGCACCATCCGCAAGATCACTCCGAGGATCCCGATCGTTAGGGTGGCGGTCGGGAGGACGAGATGCTTGAGGGCATCCAGGAAAACCCCCCACGATCCGTGGAGCGCGGCGTCCAGCACGAGGAAGTGCGTCGGCTGAGAGAACAACTGGTAGGTCCCGCCGAGATTGACGAAGGCCCAAGGCTCTGTGGATGGGCTGATCGAACTTGGGCTGTATCCGCCCGTGATCTCCCATCCGGGAACCAACGAGATCGCCAGGATCTGTAGGAGGAGGGCGAGCCAGAAGAACGGAATCGAATATCCGATCAACGCAAAGATCCGGGTGGCGTGGTCGGGCAACTTGTCTTTCCGCAGCGCGGAGACCGTCCCGGTCGGAATCCCCACGAGCGTGGCGAACGCCGTGGCCGCGATCGCGAGTTCCACGGTCTGCGGGAAGAAGATGGAGATCGCCTGGATGACGGGCATGCCGCCCTTGATCGCGGAGGTCGTGAATCCCCAGTCTCCGGTCAGGAGTCCTTGCATGTAGTAGACGTATTGAACCGGAATCGGGTCTCGCAGATGGAATTGCTGCACGATCGGCTGCAGGAGCGGATTGTTGATATCGCACGCCCCGAGCTTTGGCGTGCAATAGACCGCAATCGCGAGGTTCGGCCCAAACGCGTGGCTCAAGGTGAACGTGATGATGGTCACGCCGAGCAGCGTCGGAATCAGGATGAGCAACCTGCGCACAATGTACAGGATCAGGCGCATTTCCAGTCCGACCTTGTTAGGGAGCGTGTCCTAAAGGATTTTTCCCGATTCCCGGGCGATCGGGAGGGAGACGCAAGCGCCTGGAAGGGGTAGAGTCTCCAAGTCAGGCATCCTTTGTCGCGTCTTGGCTCCCAATCCAGCGCTTCGGCGCGAAGCTGGACGGCCTTTGTCACGGGACGCTCGGGCGAGGCTATAGCTGCCATCCGCGCTCGAACAATCGGCCGCCGAACTGGACGAGGGCCATTCGTTCGGGCGCCGCCGCCGATGCTAGGACGGAGAACGGTACACCGGTCGCGACGAGCATCGCGTTGGCCGATGACGTCGTCGTCGTACTCGGCTTTGTGATCAGGTTGTACAACAGATCGGTGCCGCCTAGCGTCGGGTTGAGCTCGTTCTGCATCCCCGTGATCCACGTTCGGAACGTGAAGAACGTGTATTGCTGGAAGGCCGGTACATAGTACCAAAGGTTCGCGAAGGCCTGCTGGGCCTGTTGCGAGTCGATCACGACCTGGGGCACGTTCGTCGCGTTCGGCGCGCTGATGCTGTCCAAAATCCAGTTCCGGATGTTCGTCGACGCGGCGACCTGGTTCGTTCCGTTCGGGTCCGCCGCCAAGTACTGAAGGTTGTAGCCGTTCGCGTTCGGGTAGGTTCCGCCATCCGGCGTGGTCGAGTTTACCGCGCTGTCGGCCGGCAGTAGCATCGGCAACGTGTAGTCCGTTGGGAACGGATAGTCGGCGAGCCATCCCAGGAAGTAGATTCCCATCGGGTTCAGGTGCGGCACCGAATTCGTGATCATCTCCTCGAACGAAATCGGCTTGATCAGGACCGTGATGCCGGGCGCCAACTGCTCGATGTTCTGCGCCCAGGCGGCCGCCTCGGCCCGATCGACGATGTCTGCGGTCTCGACATTGATCGCGATCGTGAAGCCCGACGCCGCCCAACCGTGGTTCCGGACCCATGCTGTTTGGTTGTAGTACGAACGGGCCTGCGCCATGTCGAAGATGTTGAGGGATGACAGGTCCTGATACCCGATCATGCCACTCGGAATGATCCCGTTGAACGGGGTCCCGAACGTCGCGTTAAACTTCTTGTTGCCGAGGATCTGGTCGAGGTACTGGCCGTAGTTGTATGCGTACGCGAACGCCTTCCGCATGTTCAAGTCGACGAAGAAGTCCGGCGGGACCTGGTTGCCGTACGGATTCGCGGAGGAGCCCACCGCGGACTGATAGATCTCCAGATTGAAGTTCCACCAGAACAGATTGAGCGTCGGGTTGAACTGGATCCGGATCAGCCCGAGTCCCTGGAGCCGACTGGCGACATCATAGTGGGCACTCGGGATGCCCGCGATGTCCGCCTGTCCGGACTCTAACGACAACTCGCGCGTGGAGGCGTCTGCCACGTACTGGAGGACGACCTTGCTCACGGTCGCCGCCGGTACGCCGGGGAGCACTTGGAATGTCGGGTTCGGCTTGAGCACAACGGAGTCGGGATTCGCGACGTAGTCAATCATGTACGGTCCCGATCCAACCGCACCGTTTCGCCACGCCGGCACGTAGTTGGCGAGGGCGCTGTATTTCTCGTAGTTGATGAATCCGGCGGGGGTCCATACGATCCTCGGCCCGTTCGATTCGAGCCAGAGGTGGTCCATGATGGCGGCGCCCAACGGATCTGCGACGACCTGGTAGAACAGAAGCGGGGGCGCCGGACTGCTGAGGTGGAAGGTCAGTTCCTGGGTTGCGTTGTCCACCGCGATCGCCCCGTCCACGACGCTAAATGTCAGAGCCGGGTCGAGCGAGCACCCGGGCTTGCCGAGCTGGCAGCCGGAGGGCGTGGTCAAGCCCGAAATGAACGTCGTTGGCACGAGGAACTGGGAAATGATCCAGCCCGGAGGGAACGGGGAGCCGGAGTTGAACAGCATCGTGCGAGTGATCGAGTATTTCACGTCCCACGCGGTGATCGCGTCGCCGTTCGAGAACTTCAGCCCCGGCCGGATGTGGAACGTGTAATTCATGAAATCCGACGAGACCTTCCCATTCGCCACGGTCGGGATCTGATTGGAGACGACCGGGACGAAATTCTCGGTGGATGTGCCGTTGTAGGCGAGGAGGGTCTCGTAGACGTTTGAGATCACCTCGAAACCGGTGGACTCGTAGTCGAGGGCGGGGTCGAGGGTGGTGTACCCGCCGGTCACGGCCTCCATGTTCGTGATGATCCCGGGTTTGATGACGTTGCCCGAGTACGTGATCTCCTTGTATGCGCCACCGGCGACCGTGAGTCCGACGGTCGTGATCAGCGTCGCGCCGGTCGGCGTGGGCGTAGGATTCGCCGGCGTGCCGTTCGTCTGGGCCGCCGAGAAGTTCCCGGTGGTCACTTGAAGCGTCGCGGCGAAGATCCCGCCGGTCGCATACGTGTGGGTGACCGGGAACGGATCCGCCGAAGCGTTCGTGACCGGGGCGGTGCCGTCGCCGACGTCGACCCGCAATTGCGTAACAGTCCAGGTGTAGTTGACCCAGCTGTTCGCGACGGCGTTGACGAGGTTATCCCACTCGAACGTCGGCGGCTGGGCGACCGCGCCGACAAACGCAATGTGGCCGCCGACCGCAATGAAGGGCGCGCCCGAGGAAGAGAGCGTCTTGTTGAAGGCAAGAGCCCCCAAGGCAGTCGTCGTCCCGAGTGGATTGGGGTTCGTGACGGGGGCCGCTCCGACCTGGATCGGGAAGAGGCCTTGCGCGTTGTCGACGGTCTTTCCGTTGCTCAACGACGCCGTCGACAGGACGAAGTAATTTCCGGGATTCGCATACGTGTGGGCGATCGTATCGCCGGTCGAACTCTGTTTACTGCCATCCCCAAAGTCCCATTGCGTGCCCGTGCTGCTCACAAACGGGGGTGGCGTGACCGTGGCCGTGAAGGTCGTCGAACCGCCGGCGGGGATGAATTGGCTGTTGCTCGTCACGAAGACCGAGCCCGAACCCAAATAGAGGACGAAGAACGTCGCGAGCCCGGCGATGATGATGATCGCCACGACGATCAGCACGACGAGCATCTTCCGTCCGCGCGGTTTCGGGGCCGATGGCGTGATTTCCGGACCTGATGGTTCAGAAGGCGCAGGTTGGACCTGAGGTGCAGAGGAATCCACTCGAATCCTCCTCCGTTGGAAGGCGGTCAAGACTGTCCCTGTATACGATGATTTTGGCACATTGCCCGGTCGCGAGGCATAATTAGCCTCGTGAACGCGCCTCCGGACGACCTGCACGAGCCACGTGAACGCGAATCGAGAGCGGCTTTATGCCCGCGAGCGGAATAGCGTCATACGAGGCGACCTCTTCGGGGAGTGTCCTCACATCGAAGACAGGGAGTCGCACAACCGGGCCAAGATCACAGAGGAAGAGCCGACGCCGGGCGATCCGCCGACCGGCAATGAGTTCGTCCGCCATCACCCGATCGTATCGTATCTGTTCGGGGACATGATCCGGGGCTTTTACGTCGTCGGATGCTTAGGCTTGGATCTGTTTGTGCCCGTCCAGGTCCATTTGTGGTTCCCCGGACAGGACGTCCTGGTCCTGCCGCCCGTCGTCGCAGCGATCCTCGCGCTGGCGTACGGTGAGTGGCGACTTTACCGGCGACTTTGGCCTCGGACAAAACTGCCCGGGGTCGTCGATATGAGAGACCTGCAGCGTCATCGATGATGGGAGAAGAGTCGCTGCGGCGACGACGATAAGTTCGTCGCCCAACGAGGCGTGACCCACTATACGCTGCCGGTCGAAAGGTCACTTCAAAAGGCCACACGCGCAAGGGTCTTCGTCGCCTTCACGCCTTCGATCGACCGAATCTTGGAAACCACGAGCTTCCCAATCGCTTCGTACGAGTCGGCTTCGACCTTCGCAATCAAGTCATATTCCCCGAAGAGCGGATACAGTTCGACGATGTCCTTGATCTTCAGGAGCTTCTGGTAGACTTCCTTCTCGCGCGTCGGTTCGATGTCGATCAAGACGAACCCGATGGCCGTGAAGGTCCCTCTCGTTTTCTGCGTACATCCGTGCCGTAGATAAGGATATCGAGCACGCTGACAAAACTCGAAATTCGCCGGTTGGAATAATCCCGGCACAACGTACTCTCAGGTCGGATTTTCGAAACTTAGATTACAAATACCGCGCAGAGGATTTTTCATTGGTGCAACGCAAGCGCGGTGGGCCGGGCAACCTCGCTCCCACCTTCCCGGTCGAGACGTTGCGGCATTGGTACGTGACGCCGTTCGGCGGCATGTCCGTCGAATTGGAGCCGTTCCAGGTCGGCATCAACCGCGAGGCGCTCGAGACGAACACGTCGCTCGATCCGTCGATGGACCGGGTCAGGGTCACGGTCCTCGGACGGGTGCGGCGGCCCCTCCTCCTCGATCGATTCTTCGAGGTGGTGCCGCTGGACGAACAGCATCCCGAAGCGCTGCGGCGGTCCCCGATGGGCGAAGCCGTTTTCCCCGAGGGCGATGACGTATTCCGTCCGCGGGAGTCACCCCACGAAGGCGATGACGTCGTCATCAGCAGCGTCGCGAGCCAGCGCCTCCGGCTCCTCGATTCCGACGCGTTCGCGGAGGTCTTGCAGGAGCTATTCCGCACCCGTCGGGATCCCGAACAAGAGAACAGCTGAACGGCTCCTCGGTTCGCCATTCTTGAATCCGAGTCGAAATGGTTTTTATCGGACGCCGCCGTAGGTCCACTGATGCGGATCGGCGTCATCGGCGTCCAAGGCGACGTGAGCGAACATGTCGACGCAGTCGCCCGGGCGATGAAGGAGTACGGCAAGCAAGGCGAGGCGATTGCCGTCCGCCGACCGGAGGACCTTGCGCGCGTCGACGGCCTCACGATTCCGGGCGGGGAGAGCACGACGATTTCGAAGCTGCTCGTGAAGCTCGGGCTCTTCGACGAGATCGTGCGCCGCGCGGGTGAAGAGGGAATGCCAATCATGGGCACCTGCGCCGGGTGCATCCTGCTTTCGAAAGACGCGGGGAACCAGGCGGAGAAGACGAAGACGCGGCTCCTTGGGCTCATGGACATGTCCGTCGATCGCAACGCGTTCGGGCGCCAGCGCGAGTCGTTCGAAGCGGACCTCGAGGTCACCGGACTCGACCCCCCGTTCCACTGCGTCTTCATTCGCGCACCGGCGATCCTCCGCACGTGGGGCGAATGTACCCCAATCTCGCGGTACAAGGATCGAATCGTCCTGGCCCGCCAAGGACATCTTATCGCGTCCGCCTTCCACCCAGAATTGAGCGGAGACCTGCGAATCCATCGGTGGTTCCTGGACCTCGTCTAGAACAGCACGATGACGAGGGCGCCGAGGGCAATTGCGCCACTGAGCGTGACGTACAGCGCGGGACGGAGGACCGCCATCGTCGAATTGATCGATGTCGTCAAGCGGGACGCGGACTGCGGCCCGAAGATCCGGAAGTTTGCGATCTCCGTCGCGAACGTGGCGACCTCTGCATCCTGCAAGTTCGCGATCGCTTCCCGGACCGCGCCCTCCGCTTGCGCGAGGATCGTCTGTTGATCCAGGGCCGCGCCGACCGCGTTGAATCCGTCCATCGACAGGTTCACGGAGTGATTGTCGCTCGTCATTGCCTCGGACTCCTGGACGAGTCCCGCGAGGCGTAATCGGATCTCGTCTCGAATCCCGGGGACCATGTTGTTCCCATCGAACAGGACGTAGGCGGTCCGCACGCCCCCCGTCTCGATCACGAGGGCCTCGATGCCGCGCGCGCCGATGCCCTGATCCGGTGTCGCAAAGCCGCGTCGGACGGCGTAGCCCACCCGGGCTCCGGCCTTGGGCGCCTTGAGGGCCGCTTGCGTGGCGGCCTTCGCCGCCTGGATGATCTCGTGACTGCGCTCGCTTCCGAATAGCGTGAGGCCGACCCCTTGTTCGTGGCAGTTGTGCGCGTCGACGAAGATCGCGTCACGCGCTCCCACAAGTCGGGCCTCCTGGACGGCGGCGTGGCCCGTCGCACTGTCGATGTCGTCCGTCGGGTTCGGCGCGAACGAGGCGACGATCAGGACGACATCCCCGAAGGCCTGCGCGAGCGCACTCGCCCGCGCGTACGTGACCCGGCACGCGGTCCCGACTTTCGGGCCGAAGGGCGCGGCGCCGACCATCTCGCGGACCGCCTCGGAGACCTTCTTCACCTCCGCCGTCGTCGCGGGGTTCTCGTCGTGGGTCGTGGGGCCGTGGGCCACCAGCACGTTCGGCGTCAGGTCCGTGAGGCCGCGCGCGATTTTCGAAGGGAGATCGCTCCCGCTGACGAATCCCATCGGGCCCGGGTGCACGCCCGGTGCGATGAGGATCGCCTTGATTCCCTTGGCCGTTCGGAAGGCGACCCCGCCCACGCGGACGCGAGCCCGGACGCTGATCGAATCGAAGAACGTCTCGAGCTCCGCGATGCCCGCCTCCTCCTGCTCGCCGTACTGGTCGAGCGTCGATCGGAGGAGCTTCAGCCCGTCCGCGCCGAAGGAGCGGAGGAGAGGGCGCTTCGCGATTTCCGTGTACGCGACCGCGCTCAGGAAGAACAAGGCGTACACTGCGAATGCCATCACGATATCCCAAACGCCCAGATGGGCGAACAACGCGAGTCCGATCAGGCCAAGTACAGGGTGGAGGGACGCGGCAGGGAGGGTCCGAACGTACCGCGAGTTCGAGGTTGCGGTCAAGATCACCGCACGGATCCAGAGGACCGCCCCGTACCCGAGGACCACCGCGCGATCGATCCGGAACGCGTACGTCGTCGTGCCGAGGACCGAGTACAAGGTGAGGGCCGCGACGACGGCCAGTTCGATCGCACCCACCATGATCAGGCTGACGAAGACGAGGAGGAACGATCGCCGGAAATTCATCCGACCGCCCAGGCGTTCCGCGAGTGGGACCGTCGCGTAGGCTGCGATGTATGCCGGGACGACGATCGCCACCGCGCCCCACGCGGCCCGCCATCCATCGAGCGCCGGATAGATCAGCAGAAACGATTCCATCAGGGAGAAGACGAGGATCGGCAACACCATGCGTTGCGCCGGCGGGGACACGAACAGCCGACGGGCCATCCGCGTCGTCTCTGCGTGGCTCTCCGCGACCGTCTTGGGACGGAGGACGTGCATCAGGCCGCCTTCACCGCCTCGATGATCCGGAGCAAGGCGTCGCCTTCGCGGGCCACCTCGACGATCGTCCCCGTGACGACGACGTCGGCCCCGGCGGCGGCGACGGCCTTCGCGTCTTCCGGGGTGCGGATGCCGCCGCCCACGACGACCGGGATGTCAATCGCTTCGCGCACGGCGCGAATCACCTTCGCGGGCACGGGCTCGGGGGCGCCGCTCCCAGCCTCGAGATAAACGAGCTTCATCCCGAGCATCTGCGCCGCGAGCGCGTACTGGACCGCGACGGTCGGATTCTTGCGGGAGATCAGCTCCGCGTCGCCGATCTCCCCCGCGCGCATCCCCGGTTCGACGACGAGGTACGCCATCGGGATCGTCTCGAGGCCCCACGCCTTGACAATGGGCGCGGCGAGGCGCTGCTCGCCGACGATCAGGCGCGGGTCCCGGCTGTTCAGGAGGCTCATGAAGTACAACGCGTCCGCGTGGGGCGAGAGGTTCGCGGCGCTCGCGGGGAACAAGATGACCGGGACGTGGATCGCCTCTTTGATCGCCAGCACCGTCCCGTCGACCTTGTCCTGCGTCACCCCGGTCGAGCCGCCCACCATGATGGCGTCCGTGCCCGCCCGGCCCGCGTCCGCGGCGAGGCCGGCTGCCTCCTTCGCGGTTTGTTTGTCCGGGTCGAGGAGCGTCATGTGGAGTCGGCCCGCGCGGCGACGCTCCAAGATCGACTCATACACGTTCACAGGAACGCACCGGCGAGGAACGCCGCGAGGGCCACGATCATCGCATACTTCGTGACGCGCTGGGAGCGCGCCGGATTTGCGGCCGAGTGGAGGGCGGCGTAGATAAACATTCCGTCGGCGGGAATCACTGGGATCGCGTAGCCAAGCCCTAGGACGCGGAGGTAGAGCGGCAGCGCACTGAGCGCCACACCGAGGACGAGGACGACTGCGGCAATCGCTCCCGCGCGCTTCGCGCCGATCTGCTGCGGCAACGTGTGCCGATCGACATCGCCGCGCATGTCCTCGATGTCCTTCGTGATCTCGCGACCCAACGTCGCGAGGAACGCCAGCGCGGCGAGGATCCCCGTCCGGATCAGCGGATCGAACGCGGATCCGAACACCGAGACGCCCGCGAAGAGGAACAACGAGCCGACCAGGTACGCGATGACGACGTTCCCGGCGACGCCGCGGGCTTTCAGCCAGGCCTCGTACGTGACCATGAGGAGCACGTTGAGCGCGACGATCGCGAGGGCGAGACCGTTGATGAAAAGCGCCAACAGGGCAGCGAACGCGAACGCCGACACTGCGAAGATCCGTGCCGCGCCGAGCGTAAGTCGATCGGAGGCCAGCGGCCGGTCCGGATGGTTGATGCGATCCGTCTCGCGGTCGAAGATGTCGTTCAGGGCGTTCCCGCCCGCCGTGAAGGCCGCCGCGGCGGCCGCGGCCAAGACCAATGGAGCCGTGAGCGCGCCCCACGCGGCCAATCCGACGCCCACGATGCCACCGATCCCCACGCCGACGGCGGACATGAGGCAGTTCAGGGGCCGCGCGAGACGCAGGATTCCGGCCACGACCGCGGCGTACCGTTCGTCTTGTAATAATCCTGTCCATTCGCGCTATCGAGAACGGGACCGTCGAGGCGGTCATCGGAACCATTATCCCGGGTCCTTTCCATCTATTCCGTAACCCACCGGTCTGGCGCGGAATTTCTTCCGGCGCCTTGCCCGAGCGGGTCGCAGCGCGGGGGCGTTTCCAATGGACAACGGGCGGGCGACGGGCGTCGGCTTCCTCAAATCTTCGAAGGTGCGGAATGCCGAGGAAGCGATCGGTCAATCGGAAGGTCTACTGACGGTCCTCCGCCTCACGCAGGCCGACATCAAGCCGGCCGAGGACGCGCTGCAAATCGCGAAAGGATTCTTCGATT
>Ga0209237_1002198_pt1 | contig 11695 bp, 16 predicted proteins | sample GraSoi013_1_40cm_2_FD_185820 | JGI IMG/M metagenome (GOLD analysis project Ga0209237, IMG submission 185820) | Grasslands soil microbial communities from the Angelo Coastal Reserve, California, USA - Sample 10_02_2013_1_40cm (SPAdes) (version 2) | ecosystem: Environmental > Terrestrial > Soil >...
TATCGAGGGGCAGCGAGTCGAGCCGCTCCTTGGGCCACCCGGCCCGAGCGAGCCGCGCGCGGACGGTGTCGCGATTCATGAGTCGCACGCGCATCCAGTCGCGCAGGCCCGGCGAGCCGGGCTGCAAATACACCGTCTCGAAGATGCGCACGCGCTCGGCGGAGTCTGTGCCGGCGGCGAGGTCGTAAGCGCGCCAGAAGTTCGGGATGTCGCGCGTGACGATCTGGACGGAATCGATTGGCGCCTGAACGGCGAGCAAAACTAAGAGGAGTAACATGTCGCGCCCCGCTGGGCTGGGGTGAGGAAGGATATTACCCGCTGACCGTTTGATTGTCCGTGCGCTGAAAGCCTGCCCTGAGCGCAGCGAAGGGCGCCGGCTCGGCGATTGAAGCGGCGGCGACGTGAGGCGGCGGCGAGGTAAAGCGGCGGCGAAGGGCGGCGAAATGACCGGCCGTTGATCGCTTCCGAGTAGGATGCCGAGTGAAGACGGTACAGGAGCGCGTTGAAGAAGCGATGCGAGAAGTTGGGACGTTACTCATCACGTTCGCGCCATTGGATGCCGCCCTTGCCCAGGATAGCGGTGTGGCTCGCGCGTTCTTATTCTTCCTAGTCATGGGCGTGGCACTGTTCGTGGGATCGCTGTGGCTGGAGAGGAGAAGGACGCATGATGAGTAACCTTCTTATGGCCTTCGGTGGCGTACTGCTCTTGGGCGTAATCGGCTTTCTGATTGCGTTGCGCGAGATTCGGCGCGACGAGGCGCGGCGCCGCTCGAATCAGTCGAAACAATAATCCTCCGCTCGATCCAGCCAGATAAGCGCAACCGAGCTTTTTTGTCCCCTGCGCTAAATCCTCTAAGTACCAATGCGAAACGGGGTGCTCATCGTCACGTTGTTGTCCGCTTCCCCTGTGTCAGCAACCATCCCAAGGCTTCGCACGTCCTATAACCAACAGCCGTCGTCACCCATGCAAGGGGAGTGTCTATGAAGACGGCTCTGAGCTTTGTTGCAGTCGCCACACTTCTCGTCGCACCGAATCATTCCGCTACACAATCAAGCGCCCAGTCCGACAATCCGGCCGTTCTCCCCGGCATTCAGGCGTCGGCCGGTGAACTCAGTCCCGACGTGCAGCTGTATATGGGCCGCGGCGATGAGTTGAGCAACCACCTGCGCTACGACGCAGCGGCACGAGAGTACGCCCGAGCTGCCGACGTGGCTCGCCGCGAGGGGCACCTGCCCAGCGGGACGAGATGGAAGCTGGCGAACGCTCACTATTACAATGGCAACCTGGTCGGCGCCGCCGCGGCGTTGGACAAGCTAGCGGATGAAGCCGGACTGGTGGGTGATCTCGAGGTGGAAGCGCTTTCGATCTATTACGCCGCCTGGTTAGACGGCAAGGCGGGCCATAGACCCGAGATGGCGGCGCGTGTCGCGCGGCTCGAGGGGCTGCTGCGCTCACGGTATATGCCGGTCGCGCTCCGCGATCGCCTGGGCGATTGGCTCAAGACCTCGAGGGAAGTCGCGGTCAAGTAATCAGGGATGCGCGAGGCGCGGTGGGTGGATCATCACCCGCCGCGCCTCGTTGCAACCCCCAGTTGGTTACTTAGTCTTGCGTGTCCCTGAAAATGTGCCGTTGAGGACGCCCCCCTTGGCGTAGTGTGCCTCGTACGTGCCGGTCACCGCGTCGCCCGTGAAGTGCCCTACCTCGCGCAGCCTAGTCACCGTTTGGCCCGGTCTCAGGACGCTGGGAAATCGTCCCGCTTGCAAGACAATGCTGTCACCGCCGCTTGCAACAACCCGAAGTGCAATCGGTTTGCGGCCGGCGAACGCTAGCGTCCATCTCTTGCCATTAGCCGACACTCTGATTACGGAAGCGACCCCGCTGTCAGTCTTGACCTCCCATGTGCCCGCGAGGTCGGAGCGTTTGATGTTCTGAGCGCTGGCCGCGCCAGCATAGGCAGTGGCGAGAACGATGGTGGAGAGGAGGAGGGGGCGCATGGTGGGCTCCTTGGAGAGAAGGGTGAGCGAAACCGGGGCGGGGCATTTCGGCAAACATGGTCCCAGGTTGCCGTAGTGTCCATCAGCGCCGGAACGGCCCTTATCGCAAGCGCCTGATTTGCTCCAGCGCTTCGATGTCGGCAGCGTCTTGGAGCCGACCCGTGCGCTTGGTCTCGATGAGGTCGTCGAGTCCAATCAGTGGAATCCGGACCCCATCGACATCGACGCGACTCGCGTTCGGTGCCGCGTGTTCGTATTTGACCTTCCACGCGATCGTGAACACATCGACGCGCGGATCGTCTCCGATCACCGTGATCGGGCGTTTCAGGATCTCGGCGGAGGTCCATTCGCGGGCGAACCCATATCCGAGCCGGCCAAGGGCTTTGAGAATGCGTCCGGCGTTGGCCTCAGTCCGCTCGATCAGGATGTCCACGTCATCTGTGGCGCGGGCGTAGCCGTGCAGGATGCAGGCGATGCCGCCGATGACGAGGTACTTGGCCTTGCCGCGGTTGAGCGCAGCGCAGATATCTGTTACACGCGATTGGCCTTTTTCCACTCGTAGAAGTCCTCATAGGAATCGAAGCCAATGATCTGATGGCGCTGTCCACGGCTGCGCCGGATGCGTTTCGCAAGTAGGGCTGCCTGCTCGGCGGCGCGTAAGCGCTCCGCGGGAGTCTTGGTGAGATCGCGCTCGAGCTGCTCGAGCCGGGTCACGCCGACGGGGTCAGCGCCGTATGCGGTTCGAGTCGATTCGCGAACGGCGGCCGGCGTGGCCAGGTACGCGCGCAGCGCATCGACGATCACCCGGCTGCGGGAGCGGTCCAGCTCCGTGGCGCGGCGGTCGGTGGCCGTGAGCACTTCCTGGGGCAGCGTGATGGCAATGCGAGCGAGGGGCATGGCATACTCGGTATGAGTGGATATGAGTAATGTAACATGCGACCGAGGGGAAAGAGAAGCACGGTCCGCCGACGGCTATCGGTGAAGGGCGCAATGGCGAGCTGCGGCATGGGGCGATAGGTTCAGGCCCGTCGGGCAATCGCGAAGACCGTGTGCCACTAACGAGGGGGACTCGATGAGGGTGAGAAACTTCCTGACGTTGCTGATCGCGCTCGCTGCGCCGGCGGTACTGCTTGGACAGGCGAAAGGCAAGAGCTCCGCCAAGACAGCGGCAAGCCGGCTCGTCGTTGTGCCTCCCGGCGACCTGAAATGGGCGGATCTCGACACGAGCCGGGCCCCCGGAGTCAAGGTTGCGGATGTGTGGGGCAATCACGCGAAGGGCGCATTCGGGGCGTTCTTCAAGTTTCCGGCCGGATTCGCCGCTCCGCTCCACACGCACACGTCGGACATGAAGGTCGTGATCGTGTCCGGGACTTTCATCCAGGCTCCGGAGGGCAAGCCGGAATTCCGGCTCGGCCCCGGATCGTATTTCCTGCAGCCGGGCGGCAACTACCGGCACACGACGAGCTGCGATCCGGCGGCGGAGTGTGTGTTCTTTGTCGAAGGCAAAGGAAAGTTCGATCTCAAGCTGGTGCAGCCGCCCGCAACGGCGCCCGCGAAGAAGTAGCGGCTAGCGTCTCCATTGCCGACGCGAGCTGTCCTCGCGTCGAAATGAGTGTCCTCCGCTTGAGCGCGAGGTGACCGCGATCGGGGGTCAGTCGATCGCGCGCGACTGAGAGCCGACCGCGCGACGCTCGCGATGCACCGCGACCAGGCGCGAGCGCACGTGGCGGGCACGAGACATCAACCGCGCGCGCCCCTAAGCGCACCAAACCTTACAAATAGCTGACGGTGTTCGACCAACGATCGAGCGCTAGTGCCGGTGAGCGCACTGCGCGAGCCGTCTGATCGATTGCTCGCGCGTGAGCGACGATCGCGACCGATCGCGGGGTGATCGCGCGCGAACGAGAGCGCATTGCGATCGGCCGAGAGCGCAGCGCGTGTCGAAATGCATGGACAGCGCTCCGCGCGGCACGACTCGCGTTTTGGAGTGAACGCGTTGCGCGGCGCGCGGATCGTCCTCAGCGGTGGACGGCGGGATATCGCTGCGAGCGCGTTTCAGCCTGGTCCGATTTACGCAACCTGGGTGCGGCATCGGAGAGGATGGTCCTCACCCCCTGACCCCCTCTCCGTTCCGGAGAGGGTGGTCCTCACCCCCTGGCCCCCTCTCCCTTCGGGAGAGGGGGAACACAAGGAGGGCGTATGAACGCCCAGTTGCGTAGGCGGCTAGAGATGGCCGGGCGGGTCCGAGAATTCTTGCGGGCCCACAAGATGGACGGAGTCGGTGAAGGGCTGGGGCTCGCGAAGCTCGAGGAGCTGCTCACGCGCGCGGAGGTCCTCGCGTCGCAGCAGCGCTCGGGTGTGGTGGCGACGCGGTCGTCCACCAAGCGCCGCAAGAACTTGCGGCGTGCGCTCCAGAGCAAACTGCTACTCTATCTGCGTGCCGTGGGCGCGGTGGCGGCGAAGGAGACCGCGGAGCTAGGAGAGCAGTTCCAAGTGCCGCCCTCCAACGCCAGCCAGCAGGCGCTGCTCACGATGGCGCGCGGGATGTTGGAGAAGGCCACCGCGCACAAGGACGTGCTGGTGAAGCGCGGCATGTCGGAGCAGCTGCTGGACGATCTCGCCAAGACGTTGGGCGAGTTCGAGCAGACCATCGAAGCGACGCGGGCCGCCAAGCGCGAGCACATTGGTGCGAGCGCGGATCTCGAGGCCGTGGCCGCCGAGGTCGCCGAGCAGGTGAAAGTGCTCGACGGACTCGTGCGGTATCGGTTTGGAGATGACGCGGAGCTGATGGGCGCGTGGGCCAGCGCGCGGAATGTGCTGGGACCGTTCAAGCCCAAGGCTGGTGATCAGCCGAAGGCGGCGTGATACCTCACCCCCCTGGCCCCTCTCCCTGTCGGGAGAGGGGGGACGAAAAGGCGAGGCGCGGTGGGTGAAGTTACCTACCGCGCCTTGTTGTTTACGGCCGCAACTGGGGCGGCCGCCGCGTTGCACAACCCCACACCTCAGGCTCATTGAGGCCCGCCCGCGCCCACTTAAGCCAGGCGATCTTGCGTAACTCGCATGGATACAAGGCATTAGGTAATCTGGTCCTCAAATTGCCTTCATTTTGGGATACTCTCGGCGAGCGACTATGACTACTTGGCAGGACTTTTGGACGTTCCGAATCGTGGATCAGGACACGGGGGCGGCGGTCCCCGGGGTCCCGGTCAGCGTGCTCGAGAGTGGCGGCCGCGCCGGGGGTTACTGGGTGAGCGACGGCGACGGACTCGTCCGCATCCCGAAGCACGACCAGCCCCGGCTACGGCTGCGCGTCGGGCTGCGGAACGAAGAGGCGCTCGAATTCGACGCCCGCTCGCTGCCAGACGATGCCATTCCCCTCACCGCCCCTCGCGACCTTTCGCTTCCCGCGACCGCGGCGCCCTCCGCGCCAGCGGCTGTTGCGCCCAGCCCGTCCCCGGCGCCGGCAGCGCAGACTCAGCCAGGGCACCTGATGCGGTTCGCGCGCGTCGGCGTGTTCCCGCAAGACCGAGACCTCACTGTCGCGTCGGCTCCCGACCCCACGTCCATGCGCTACGGCGTGGTGCTCGAGATCGAGCTGGTCTGGCAGTCGCTCGGCGCCCAAGCGGGCGCCACACTGTACAGCATCTCGCTCGGTCCCGGCGAGGAGGTGAAGCTCGCGGTGTCGGACGGCCGCTGGCTCACTCCAGATCGTCGCGAAGATGGTGGGCGCGCGACAGCTCGGCGACGGGACGGATGCGGTCCCACTCGACGCCTGCATCGCTTCCGACCTGCCCGCCGTCGCCGCTGACACCATCCGGCTGCTCGCGGAGCGCACCGCGCGGTCGTGCGAGGCGCTGCGGCGCCGCGCGCTGGGCGTCACCGAGCTCGAGGGTGAGAACCCCGCGGGGACTTCGGTCCGCACCCTCCGCAACATGCGGTCCGAAGGGGTCCTGACCTATCATTTCGTGGAGCCGATCGAGCGCCACCGCGTGATTGTGCGGGCGCCGCGTTTCCGGCCGGCGCTGCTCGTGCCCTTCCGGCTGCCGAACATCGCCACGCGTGAGGTGGTGCGACGCTTCGGGCACGCGCTGCGTCGCAACCTGCTGGACCGCAGCCTCGGCAGCGACATTGACCAGGTGCTCGACCCGGACGCGGTGTCGCCCGCGGCGGAACGGCGCGTGTACGCGCACATCGCCGCCCATCTCCCCTACTACTCGGCCACGATCATCGCCGCGGGCGATCCGGCGGAACGGTTCTTTGCCCTCGCCAAGCTGCGCGATCCACAAGATCGGCCCTTGACCGACGTGATCGAGAACGTCGTCGTGGATCGCGTGGGCAATTACGTCGCGTTTCCGCTCCGCTCCGCGGAGTTCACGACGCCGGAGTGGCGCAGCGCGCTCGCCTCGAGCGCGGCGCAGCTGGCCCGAGCGTCGCAGGCGTTCGGTGTCACGCTGCCGATCCCGGGTGTGTGGCTGCGCTCGGAGCTGTTCCCGGCGGATCTCTCTACCGAGAGCAACACCGGCGGCGAAGAGGTGAAGCCGGAGGCGGGAAGTAGGGAACGGGCGGAGCGGCGGAAGCGGCGCTAACGCGGGTGGATGGTCACGATCCTTCGCGCCTCGCGGCGCTCAGGACGACGCCTGGCGCGCCTTGTTGCGTTCACGGGTGCCTGACTTCGTACACGGGATGAATCTCCCACAACGCGCTATCTGACGTATTGCAGTGGCCGTGGCCCGATGGGAGCTTGCCGGACCCCTCTGGCCCCACGATGTTGCCCATCGAAGAATGTGGGGCCGACCACCGTCAGCCGGACGGGCGGGACGATCTGCTTTTCTGGTTGATGGTCGAATTGACAATGAGGTCGAGGAAGTCCTGGCGCGCCTTCGCGAAGATGGTGCCGTACTGCGGATCCGGGATTTCGACGACGACGCACTTGCTTGACGTTGTCTTGGCGGACTGTGTGAGCTCGATGTGCCAATCGAGGTCCCCTTTGGGACCGTTCTCGATGTGCCATGAGCGCGCCCATCCGGTGACGGCGTACACGGTGAGCTCGCGGTCCGCGCGAGGCGTGCAGTCGTGGGCCCTCACGGCGGGGCGGACAGCTCCAGTGGCGTCCATTTGAGCATGGCGGAGGGTGTGGCGGCAGTCGCGGCAGCCCCTTGCAGCGCCAAGGTTGTCTTGACGGTCCAGTAGTGGATCGGTGCAGGTTTGTGCGTGGACGGCGCTGATGGCGAGCGAGGTGCACGCGGCGGCGAGGGCGGGTGAGAGACGCGACATGGGTGAGCTCCTGCGGATGTTGTAAGCGGGGAGTTATTGCGGCGTTCAGGGGCCCTCGCACGTCCTATAAGCCAGACGCCGTCGTCACCCATCCAACGAGACGGGCTATGAAGACGGCTCTCGGCCTTCTTGCAGTCGCCACGTTTCTCGTCGCACCAAGTCTTTCCGCAGCACAATCAAGGGCCCAGTCGGACGTTCCGGCCGTTGGGCCCGGCCTCAGGGGCACAGCCCAGTAGGCGTAAGAGTCTTCACAGCCTTGAGAACCGCCGTCGATCCGTTTTTCCCCTTCATTGCGATGTGACCCTGCGGATCCGTTGCCAATACGCCACAAAGAACGCTCCCGGACCTCTGCACCGCGAGCCACAGATTCTCTTTATGTCCGGACGAGCCGCTCAACATCAGCGAAACGGCGAATGCCAACATTCCCACCGACGTGACGATCGCTTGGACATTGAAGACGCTTTTGCTTTTGCTCGGGTCCCATGTACCCGATGCGACGTCCCTGTAAAGCGCAGCGATACCTCTGCCGCCTACAAGGGCCCCAATGATAAACGCTAAGAAGGCAACAATGGCGGCGACCAGAAACGCGACGCCCGGCTGGCGTTTGTCGAAGAAGAATGTCACGAACGCGGCCAGTATCGTCAGCATCGTAAAACCAACAGTCATCAATTGGATACTCAGCGTCATTGCCATCCCCGCGGCCGTCCGACTGTTTTCGTCCATGACTACCCCCACAGGTCAAACGCTCTGACGTTGAGATTGTTGTAGACACTTGCGGCAGCCTGCATGACATCGACGGCGGATAGCTGGCCGTCCCGCGCCGTTCCGGACGCGGCAGCCTTTAAGATTGTGCGAGTGTCGTCGCGAATCATGTCCGAGATTGCCTGCGCTGACGGACGAACCTTCGGAATGGGCGCTTCGGGATGAAGTAGGGGCTTGACCACGAGCTCGTTGGCATTGACGAGCAGGAACAGCATCGCGTCTGGACGAACTACGCGCGGCTTGATTTCATTCCGAGCCTGCTCCATCGCTTCAGCAACGAGCTGCCTAGGCGGTCCTGGCAATCCAGGAAATTGCAGGGGGCGGGTTTCTGCTCTCTGATAGTCGGTGTATAGCTGCTGATAAATTCCGAGGAATTCCCTCCGCATTTTCGCCTCCGCGCTGTCACGGCAGTTCCCAGATTGCGAGGGCACCGTCTCGAGTTGAAGCTGCGCGAAGTCAACGAACTCCGCAAACGCCGCTTAGGTCCACATCTCCCGTAGCTCCCAGCGACAGTGACACTCGCGCCGTTGTTACGGTGCTCGGTCGCGGACGCCGTTGGTGAGGGACTCGGGCCCGCGACCGCTCGGAGGAGCTGCTCACGCGCGCGGAGGTGCTCGCGTCGCAGCAGCGCTCGGGTGTGGTGGCGACGCGGTCGTCCACCAAGCGCCGCAAGAACTTGCGGCGTGCGCTCCAGAGCAAACTGCTGCTCTATCTGCGGGCCGTGGGCGCGGTGGCGGCGAAGGAGACCGCGGAGCTTGGAGAGCAGTTCCAAGTGCCGCCCTCCAACGCCAGCCAGCAGGCGCTGCTCACGATGGCGCGCGGGATGTTGGAGAAGGCCACCACGCACAAGGACGTGCTGGTGAAGCGCGGCATGTCGGAGCAGCTGCTGGACGATCTCGCCCAGACGTTGGGCGAGTTCGAGCAGACCATCGAAGCGACGCGGGCAGCCAAGCGCGAGCACATTGGTGCGAGCGCGGATCTCGAGGCCGTGGCCGCCGAGGTCGCCGAGCAGGTGAGAGTGCTCGACGGACTCGTGCGGTATCGGTTTGGAGATGACGCGGAGCTGATGGGCGCGTGGGCCAGCGCGCGGAACGTGCTGGGACCGTTCAAGCCCAAGAACGAACCGGGCGCGGGCGGTACTCAGACGCCGAAGGCGGCCTGATGGCGCCTGAGGTGTCAGGGGAGGCGGCGAGGCGCGGTGGCGTGGATGATCACGATCCTTCGCGCCTCGCGGCGCTCAGGACGACGCCTGCCGCGCCTTGTTGTTGGCACTCGTTTCTTGGTCGGGTAATCCGTGCGCTGATCGTTAGACAAATGGGCTTCTCAGGGCAACCGGAACAACGCCTCGAATCACCGGCGTAGCAGCGGACGGTACCATTGCAGCGCGGCCGCCCGCCATGCGGGCGCATTTACTACATCTTTGTGAATATCTTATAGCGCAGTTGGACGGCATCGACCAGTGCACGATCTGCTTCTTTCTTCACCAACTTAATTCGCTCATCAGTGCGAAAGACATCCAGAAATTCCTGCGCATCTACTCCCTTGGGAAGTAACTTCTCAATTCTGTCAAGTCTGACCTTTTCCCACTGCTTGGGATATCGATGACGGTTCCTCGCCATTGTCTGTAACACTGCGTCAACGACTTCGGTTACATTCACCGCGTTCACTCCGTCCGCCTGTCACGAGCCAGCATCGCCGTCTCCGGATTTTGCTGCAGTAGCAAGCCACCTCCCGTAACACAGATGCAATCGGGAACTTCATTATGCCGACGATCGAAGTTCTCCACGCGGACTGCGAGTCCGGCGCGCGTAACGAACCTCGTTCGCAGCTACGCTTACGACCTGCCTTGCCGAGATGTTGGCCACTCGGCCCAGGCTGGCGACGAACAGGGCTGGATGTGGCTCAGCGCCGGAGCCGCAACCACGACCACCTTCTTGCGGGCGCCATCCTGGGGTGCATATTCAAACACAACTCGGATGCTATGAACCCCGAGGCGCGATGTCCTGCGGATCGCCCATGCCTTGAGGGGAGCGAATTGCGAAACCGGCTGAGCGAGGCACTCGCTTGGTCGGTTTTTTTTCCTCCGCTACAGCCTGAGAAGGTCCAAAGAGACACCGCACGATTCTCGTCCAGGAGGGAGCATGGTCTCTCAGATTAAAAAGGAGCCATCTTTTGTCGAGGCGGTTGAGAACGTGAACCAGCGAACTCCGTGCATGTTGGTCGTGGACGCCTCGGGCTCGATGGAGACCCCCACCCGCGACGGAGCTACTCGTATTGACCAGCTCAACCGCGGTCTCGCCACGCTCGAGCAAGAACTCAAGAATGATCCGACCGCGCGGGTGCGCGTGCAGCTGGCAATGGTCAGTGTGGGGGGGCCCGCAGGCGGGGCCGAAAAGATGCTGGACTGGACGGACGCGTGCGACTTCGCGGCTTTTCCACTGAACGCTGGTGGCGAGACACCGCTTGCGAAGGGCCTATTGCTTGCGTTGAACGAGGTGAGGCTGCAGAAGGAGTGGTACAAAATCAACGGGATCAGTTACACTCGACCCTGGATCGTGGTCCTTACGGATGGCGAGCCCACGGACCCTCCGGACACGTGGCATGCGGCCGCGAATGCCTGTCGTGAAGCGGAACACCAGAAAAAGTGTGTGATCTACCCAATCGGGGTCGAGGGTGTGAACGCTACTACCCTCCAGCAGATATCCAAGACGCCTGTCCGTCCGCTTAACGAGCTACGATACGTAGAGCTGTTCCAATGGTTGAGTCGAAGCTTGTCCGCGACCAGCCGCTCCGTAAGCGGAGAGCTCGTTCAGCTGGCTCCGACCGACCCCTGGGTGGCGGTCAAGCTTTGAGGTCGGTCTATAGCAGCTCTCCACTGCCGACACCCGTAGCGAGAGCGAACCCTCTCGCGTGAGCGTCAACGAGCAGGACTGGCTGGTCACCAAAGCTGCGGTGCGCGGCAAGAGCCATATGGAGAGCGGGTCTCCTTGCCAGGATGCCTGTGAGGTGGCGACTAGCACCGATGGAAGCTGGTTGGTTGCTGTGGTGTCCGACGGCGCCGGTACGGCTTCGCGATCCGAAATCGGGGCTCGGTTGGCTGTCAAGCACGTGGCATCAGCCCTCCTCACTCAGACCCAAAGACTTGAGGCGGAGGGGCCTGGGATCTGGGTCAAGGATCGGCTGCATTCGGCCTTGCTCGAGGTGCGCGAGCAACTCCGTGAAGCGGGTGGGTCCCTGGCCGACTTCAAATGCACTCTCGTCGGCACTTTAATCGGAGGGACCGGTGGGTTCCTCTTCCACGTCGGGGACGGTCTCGGGCTCGCGAGTCGGGTCGTGCTCACGACGAATGGCCCTAACGGTAGCGGAATCGAGTTATGGCACGATCTCGTCCTCTCCGAGCCACAGAACGGGGAGTACATCAACGAGACGTTCTTCATCACGGATGACGACTGGCACCGACATCTCCACTCTGTCGTTCTACCCGCGGACACTGACATCGTCGCGCTGATGTCTGATGGCACGATGCCTCTCGTCCTGGGCCGGCGCGGACCCAATTCTCCTTTTATCGATCCTCTGGTAAGCTTGGTGTTGGATGCCTCCGGCCAGCGGGATCGGGATGCGATTGTTGAGCGGACGCTGGCCTCTCCCGAGACCTATCCCGTGA
>Ga0209237_1002199_pt1 | contig 11695 bp, 9 predicted proteins | sample GraSoi013_1_40cm_2_FD_185820 | JGI IMG/M metagenome (GOLD analysis project Ga0209237, IMG submission 185820) | Grasslands soil microbial communities from the Angelo Coastal Reserve, California, USA - Sample 10_02_2013_1_40cm (SPAdes) (version 2) | ecosystem: Environmental > Terrestrial > Soil >...
GCGCCGCTGGATACAACGAGGCGAAATCGGTCCGCCTAGCCGAACGTGTTCCAGTAGTACATCCGGTCGAGCCATCCCGGGTCGGTGCGGTAGGCCCTCGCGAACGACTCGACCGCGTCGACGTAGTCGTAGTCGTGGTTGTACTGAAAGATCGCGTTGCGCATGTTGTACGGCGCGCCGTTCCGGACCAGGTAGCGCGCCGCGGCGAGGATCGAATCGTGAGGGTCGTGTATGTCTCCGCCCTGCCCGTATTGGGTCCAGGTGCTGGGCAAGAACTGCATGGGCCCTTGCGCTCCGGCCGACGAAGTGTCCTTGACGTGGCCGAAGTTGCTCTCGATGTAGTTGATCGACGCCAGGTAGCTGGGGTCGACCCCATAACGCCGTGAAGCCTCGGCGTAGTACGAGCGCAGCGCACTCAACGGCGCAGCGTCGTCATACGGATGAGTGAAGTGGGGGTTCACCAGGTAGTACTCGTCAATGCCCGCGAGGATGTAGATCGAGTGCAGGGCGGCGATCGAATTCTCCATCGGTCCCTGCACACGTGCGGGGATGAGTGGGATGACCGCGGACTCGACGCTGGAATATCCGGCCAGCTCGTAGACCCGAAGCTGTTCCTGGCGGGCCGCCTGGCGGAAGCTGAAACGGGCTGATTCGATTGCCAGCTCGAGGCGGACGCTGTCGGCAAGACCCGACGCCTTCTGCGCCAGCAGCGCGTCAAGACGGCTTGATGCGTCCTGCATCGCGAGCTCGGCGGCGATGATCCGCGCCGCTTCGTGATGCGCGTTGGGCCCCGCGCCAGGGTCCTGAGCCGCAGCTACCCGCGGCAGCATCGCCACGACCACGGCAACCACAACCGAGAGTCGGAGTTGGATCAGGCCGTCTGCTCCGCCGCTTCGATTTTGAGAGGCTCGAGTCGAGGAGCCCGCCGATCTCGTCGCCGACCAGCTCACCCTGCGCCATCAGCGCCTCGGCCGCCAGGTCGATCGCCTCTTTGTTGACGTTCATCACGCGCCAGTCGTCGATGTAGGCGGCGCCCAGCACCTGCGCGACCGCCTGTCGCGAGCGCGGGTTGCCGAGGGCCTTGCCGGCCGCCGTCTCCACACCAAGCAGGTCATTGCCGAGGAAGGCCGCGACCGAGATCAGGTACTCGCCGATGCTGACCGCGAGGCGCGACCGCTGCATGGGCAGCGGGTCCGGCCCCATGCCCCACACAGAGATCATGTGAGCGGCGAGCTCGGTCGCCTGGACGAGGTCCATGCTCACGCCGTTGGAGTTCTCGCCGTAGAACGCGCGCTCTGACGCGATGGCGCCGAGCGTGTGACGAAGCTGGCCCGCGGCGTGGGAGCGGAAATGCGAGAACTCTTCCTGCCTTGCGACAGAACGGTGATGGCCGAGCGAACCGGATCGCATCTTGATGGACAGCCGCACGGAAACCGCGTCCGGCAAGAAGTAGCGTGCCGCGACAGCGTGGCCCAGCTCATGCCGCGCGACTGCCAGGCGCTCGCGCTCCGTGTACACGACGGGGTGCGCCAGGCCCGCCTCGATGTTGCCCATCGCCTCCCGAATGTCGCGCCACGTGAAAGCCTCGCGGTTGTCCTGGAATGCGTACATCAGCGCAAGGGAGAGCGCCTGCTCGATCATGGCCGGCGAGTAACCGTCGGCGACCCGCGCGAATTCGTCGCGCCGAGCGGGCGTGTCCAGCTCGGGATCGTGCCTCTTCTTCGCGAAGTACAGGTCTGCGATGTCCTTGCGGTCGTCTTTGGTCGGCATCCGGAAGATGATCTGGCGACCAAACCGGCCCGGCCGCACGACCGCCTCGTCCAGGACCTGCGGCCGGTTCGTCGCGCCGACGAACAGGATGTTGTAGCGAGGAGCGCGCAGGATCGGGACGCGCAGCTTGATCCTGGTTCCGTTCGCGCCAATCTGTCTGGGCACGAACAGCCCGTCGAGCGAGATGTTGACGAAGCGGCGCCCCATCTGCCTGAAGTAGCCGGGGTTGTCCACGCCGTCCATCATCACCAACAGCGTGTTGAGGCCCAGCTGGCCGCCGCCGAACATGCCACCCATGCCGCCGGCGCCTCCGCCGCCCATCCCGCTACGACGATTGCCCAAGGCATCGAACTCGTCGATGAAGACGATGCTTCCGCCCCAGCGCTTGGCTCGGCTCTTGGCGGCTCGTACCGTCATGAAGACGTTGAGCGCGTCCATACCGAGGAACATGCCTTGAAAGGAGGAGCCCGAGGTGATGATGATCGGCACATGCATCGATGAAGCGATGCCTTTGGCCAACATCGTCTTGCCGGTGCCTGGAGGGCCGACCATGAGCACGCCTCGCTCGCGCTTGCCGCCGGCGCGCACGTAGTTCCGACCCTGCTCCATCAACGTCAGGATCCGGCGCATCTCCTCGACAGCCGATTTCTGGCCGCGCACGTCTTCGATCTTGACCTCGTAGTTGGCCTCTCCCGGATCCACATAGTTGCGTCCGATGCGCCCGTAGATGAAGAAAGCTCCGAAGAACAGCATGAAGTTGGCGACCATGATCACCAGGAAGTACGCAAGCTGGGGTATGGCGGCGGCAATGACGCCGGGCAGGGCGTCCATCGCTTCCAGCGGGCCCAGGCCGAAGAACACGAAGTAGATCGCGAAGTAGATGCCAAGGATGATCGCCAACGAGCGGATACGTCTCCAGAACAGAGCCCGGTTGGTTTCGAGGGTCCGTTCGTCAGGATCGTCCTCAGGCGCCATGCGTTCACTGAGGATCAGCCAGCGCTTGAAGAGGGTGAAAATTCCGCGGACTACTAGCATCGCGATGACCGCGTAAACGAGGGACCACGCGATGCCAAGCTGGAGTCCGATCAGCGCGAAAGCGAAGGACGAGGCGCCGACGAAAATCGTGAAGATCCAGAAGATGATCACGGCGGGGTCAACTCCTTATACACGCTGGGGTTTCGGACAGCGAGAAACACCACGATAGCGAGACCGACGCCGATCAGCACGTCGCCCGGGCTGTAGGCCTCCGGCGACGGGTACAGGGAGATCCAGTCGCCCAGCAGGTTGAGGTGGGTTCCGCCGCCCATGACCGTGTACTGGCCCACGTTTCCACGCCGCAGCAGCGAACCTGCGAGCTCCGGCGCCACCGGCATTCGTGCTCCGTTGACGACGATCACAAGCAGGTTCAGCGCGGCGCCGGCGGTGATCAGCCAGATTCCCCGCAAGCGGTCGAACTGCCAGATCGTCCAGGCCACGATCGCCGCGAGGGAGAGGACGTACAGGTAGCGTGCGCCGTCGACGCGATTCAGCGGCGTCAGGACGACGCTTTCTCGAACCACCACGGCGGCCAGGATCAGCCATGGCCAGCGGAACCGGAGCTTCGCGAGGTTGCCGATCTTGCCGCCGGTGACCACGCCGAACACGAGCCCGATGACGATCGCAAAGAGCCAGAGCATTGACTACTACTGCGAGGCGAGTCGAGAGGCGGCTCCCGCCAGGACCTTGACGCCCACGGGCAGCGCGGCCTCGTCGATCCGGAATCCCGGCGAGTGATGCGCCGCCGGCGCTTCACCCTCGGGCTTGGCTCCCAGCATGAAGTAGCAGCCGGGGATGCGCGTCAGAAACTCCGCGAAATCGTCGCTCACCGTCAGCGGCCGGCCGAGCAGGCTCGCCCGGTCGCCGATGAGCTCGTGGCCGACTTCGAGCACCGTGCGTGTCACGTTCGGTTCGTTCATCAGCGGCACCGTGCCGTGGACGAGATCCAGATTGGAAGAGACCTCGAACTCGCTCTGCGTCTCACGCAGCAGGTCGCGCAATCGGTCGAGCGCCTGCTCGCGGAGCGAATCGTTGAACGTGCGCACGCTGCCCTGGACCAGGACGCCGCGCGGCACGATGTTCCACGCGCCGTCACTGCTGATGTTGCCGACCGTCGTATGGCACTGGACGCCGTCGTGCTCGAGGCCTTCAACCACGGTGTGCAGTCGCTCGATGAAAAACGCCTGCGCCGCGAGCACGTTGCCGCGCCGGCCCATCATCCCGCCGTGTCCGCCCGGTCCAGAAAAGCTGACGTCGAACGCGTCTGATCCCGACCACATCAGGCCGGGCTTCGAGATGACGGTGCCGGACTGCAGGAAGCTCACGATGTGCAGTCCGATGACAGCGTCAGGGTGATGCTTGTCGAGCAAACCCTTCGCGATCATCGCCTTGGCGCCTTCGACGATCTCTTCCGCCGGCTGGAAGACGAACACGTAGCGGCCGCTCAGGTCTGCGACGCCGTCGATCAGCGTGCGAGCGACGCCGATCATGATCGCCATGTGCGCGTCGTGGCCGCACGCGTGCATCCGGCCGTCGATGCTGGAATGAAAGTCGACTCCGGACTGCTCCTGGATGGGAAGCGCGTCGATGTCGGCACGGAGCATCACCGTCTTGCCTGGCCGTCCGGTCTCGAGCACCGCGACTGCACCCGTCTCGGTGGGACAGGGCTTGATGTCGAGGCCCATCTCGTGCAGCCGGTTGATCAGATAGCTGGAGGTTTCCTTCTCGCTGAAGCTGACCTCGGGATATTTGTGGAAGTAGCGGCGCTGCTCGATTACCTCGTCGAGCACCGATTTGCTCGGCAGCGGTGTTGTCGCCTCGCCCGATGAATCAGTCATGCACCGAGACCAGGCTGTAGCCGCGCGCGGAGGCGTGCACGAACGTCGCGCCGAGCCCCGGCTCGAGCTCGTCGAGACGGCGGCGCAACGTCAGCAGCGCCGAATGGACAGTGGAGTGCGCGGCATTGTTCCGGAACAGGCCGGCCTGGATGAGTTCGCGGGCCGTCGCCGGCTTGGAACCCTGGGCGAGGAACAGCACGAGCGCCGCCTGCTGCTGGGTCAGGCGAACGTCGCGCTCGCCGAGCTTCACGGTGCGCCGCGTCGGATCGAACTCGAGTCTCCCGAATCGATACGACCCCGGTCGCCCGGTGCCTCGCTCGACGAGCCTCGCCGCGAGGTCGGAGTAGATGTGCGCCATGGGCACGTTGCCCTTTACGAAGTAGGAGCTCGCGCCCAGCTCGTAGGCGCGTCGAATCGCAGCTGAGTTGACCTGCGCCGCCGAGAGCACGATCACGGGCAGCCCCGGATGGTGCTGGCGGATCCAGGTCAAGAGCTCGAACCCCGAGTCCTCGTGCTCGTCCAGGACCAGGTCGAGCAGCACCGCCGCCACGCGCGCGTGCTCGAGCACGTTCTGGGCCTCCAGGACCGTGGCGGCGACCGAAGGCCGGTAGCCGAGGTCCTGCAGGTCGATCCGAAGCTGCTGCAGCATCGCGGCCTCGTCTTCCACGACGAGGATCGACGACCCGAGCACGTCGGCCGGCCGGTAGACCTCGAGCCCGGGCGGCAGCGGCGGCAGACGGACCTCGCGCCTGGCGCCGTTGGTCGATCCCCGGCGGATACTTCGGTTTTCCAAGACCACCCCTACATCATTATTAACGAAGATTGATTACGCTTGAACAATCAGATTCGACCGGGCCGCGTCATACTTTGGGCCGGACCTGGCGTAACTGGAAAAACAAAGGGGTAGATTGGGGATGACGTGGAGATTGAAGGTCCAAGGTGTGGTCTTCTCGCTGCTGGTGCTGGGCCTACTCGCGCTCGCAGTCGGCGCACAGTGGGTCGACGAAGTCGCCGGCCTCGACTGGTAACCATCTAGGAATCTGAGTCTCGGCGCTCACGCGAGCGCCGGATGGCGACCGGCAGCAGGGCGTAGAGATCCGCCCGATCGACTGCTTTGCTCATGTAGCCGACGACGTCCGGGTCGTCCGTGCCTGAGGGGAAGACAGGGTATGCGGTGTAGAAGATGACCGGCACCTTCTGCCCGCGCGCGCGGAGCTCGTTCAGCAAGCCCCAGCCGTCCATCGGCTCCGGGAGCATGAGGTCGATGATCGCCACCTCCGGCCTGTCCGCCTGGGCTCTAACGAGGGCCTGGTCGGCGTCCTCCGCCATCGACACTTTGTAGCCAAGCATCTTCAGGTCGGTTTCGAGGATGACCCGCCAGGCACGTTCGTCGTCGACCACGAGGACGGTGGAGCCCCGCAAATCTTCGGGTGTAGGCGGAATTGGCTTGGGCGGGGTGAACGGCACCTGGGTTTCTCGGGCAGTATATCCGTGGCAATGGCGACTCCAGCCCGGCGGAACGGCAGGTCGCACGCGGCAGCGGCAGCCGTGAAGCGGTCACTGGCCAGGCCCAAAACCGTCGTCCGGGCACGGACCGCCGGCAAGACGCCGGGCCCGTCCGCGAGCGCGCTGGTCCACGAGCTCGGCAGCTGCGTCACCGAAGCCGACCTCGTCCAGGTCCTCTACCGCGGCCTCCAGGGTAGATTCGGCTACGACGCGATCAACCTCCAGGTCCTCGAGCGCGAGGGCTGGTACCACTCGCTGCCGATGGACGCCGGCGTGCTGCAGGACGTGCGGCGCAGGCCGGTGCGCGAGTCGACCTTCGCCCGTCAGTTCGCCAACCCGAAAACGACCGTCCTCCCGGTCGAGTCGGCCCGCCAGGAAATCGGCAAGGGGCCTGGCGCGCGCGTCAGGAGCAAGCTCGCGATCTGGGTCCCGGTCATGCACCAGGGCGACGTGATCGGCAGCGTCGCCTATCACACCTACAAGAAGCGGCGGGTGCCGTCCGCCGAGCTGCAGTTCCTCGAGGACGTCCACCGCAGGCTCGGGGTCCTGCTCGCCAACGCGTCCCTCAACGAGCTGACCCGGAACCAGGCCCGGCGGCTCCAGGCGCTGAACAGCATCGCCCGAGCCATGACCTCGACGCTCGACGAGACCAGCGTGCTCACCGGCCTGTACGGCACCTTGCGTGAGCTCCTCCCGGTCGACTCGCTCGAGATGGTCACGATCCAGGACGGGGCCGACCCGGCGCGGTATCTCCACGTCGAAGGTGACTCGGTGGCCAGCTCGCGACCGCTGCCTGCTCGTTCTTCGCTCGCGACCACGGCCCACGACGTCGTCGCCGACAACAAACCTGTGATCGCCCACTACCCGCACTCATCTCTGTGGGTGCCTTTGAAGGAAGGCGGCGCCGCGCGAGGCGCGCTCGGCATCAAGTGCTCGAGGCCATACGCCTACGAGGACTCGACCGCCGCCTTCCTCGAGCTTGTTTCCGACGAGGTCACGCTTGCCCTACGCAACGCTCGCAGCTACGAGGCGATCGAAGACCAGCGCCGCCGGCTCGAGATCGTCAACTCGATCGGCCGGCGCCTCGCGTCCAGCCTCGACCGCTGGTCGATCATGCGCACGCTCCGCGAGGAGCTGTCCGCCAACCTGAATTTCGACGGCTTCATCCTCGCGACGATCACCCAGACCGCGGCCGGTCCGCAGGCGGAGGGTTACCAGTACGTGGCGGGTGTGGAGGAGGTGGTGCCTCCGGTCGCCCTGGCGGTCACCGGTCCCTCGCGCGAGGCGTACGAAACAGGCAAGCCCGTGCTGGTGCGGAAGTCGCCCTGGGCGCGCACATTCGAAGGCAAGGAGCTCGAGCGCGAGGTCTGGACCGTGGGTCAGGGCGCGGCCGTCTTCGTCTCGGGTCCGCCGTCAAGCGGCCGCCGGGTCTCGCGCTCGTTCGTGTGGGTGCCGGTGCTCAGCGGCGAGCGGATCACGGCCATGCTCTCGCTCCAGTCCTACACCGAAAGCGCGTTTGACGAATGGCACGTGACGCTGCTGCAGGACGTGGCCGCTCACGTCAGCCTGGCGCTGGCCAACGCCGACCACTTCGCCCAGGCCCAGACCGAGCGCGCACGCCTCGAAGCCCTGCACATGCTCGAGATGGGCGTCGCGGGCGCGTCCGACGAGCGCCAGCTTTCGGAGGCGGTGTTCTCGGTGGTCGCCGACTACATGGGATCGACGCACACGGTGCTCGCATATGTCGACGTGGCGGGCCTCGTCGCGGGTTTCGCGGGCGCGACCGGCGAGCCGGCGACCACGATCGGCCCGGTGGCGATCGAAAACGCTCCCTTTTTCCGCCGCATGATCGAGGGGGGCAACCAGGTGCTGGACGCGGTGGCCCACGAGCCTGCGGACCTCGGCGGGCCGATCGGCAGCTACATCTTCAAGCGCTCGCCGACCCACGTCGTGTGGGCGCCGATCACCCAGAACGACCGCGTCGTCGCCGGCTTCGTCGCCATGCGCAACGACGGCGGCCGCTTCCAGGCCACGCATCTCAAGCTCCTCGAGGCCGCGATGCCGGTGGTGAGCATCGCGCTCCGGACGATGCGCCTCCACCACGCGAACGAGCTGGCGCTCGCGCAGTCGGTGCGCATCCAGGAGCTCGCAGCCCTCGCCGGCCACGAGCTGATGAGCGTGGTCTCCAACATCGCCGACCAGGCGCGGACGATGCTCGAATCCGCCGGCGCCGCGTGCTGGGCATTCGACACTGACGGTCGCGTGACCGCGACGCGTGCCAGCGGTGAGGCCGGGGCTGAGGAGGTGCTCGGCTGGGCCGGCCTGAGCTCCGACGACCGCGTGGCACCTGCGGGCATCGTCAGCGGGATTGCCCGCGACTACGCCTGGAACCTGATCCCGCTGTGGTACGGCGACCGCCTGGTCGGCGCGATCGGCGCCGTCCATGGGTCCACCCTGGTCGCGGAACCCAGCTCGGCCGCGTTGGACTTTGCGCGCCACGCGGCGGTCGCGATCGAGAACTCGCGACTGGTCGCCGAGACTCGCGGCCGCATCCGCACCCTCGAAGCCGTGGCGGCGTTCACCGAGCTGACGCCGACCGAACCGGACCGCGCCCGCTCGGAGATGGCGCGGCTCGTGAACCGCGCGCTCGCCGGGTCGCAGGGCGAGCTCTGGCTGCTCGAGGACGGTGAGCTGGTCCGGCGCTCGGACGACGAGGAGCCCTCGCCGAGGGTGCCCGTGTCCGACAGCGCCCAGCTGCTGCGTGCGCTCACGTCGTCCGCCGGTGGCCGACGCCTGCGCGCGCTGCTCGACCTCCTCGGCGCGCCGCAGGACGCGTTCGCCATCCCGATCCAGGTCGAAGGCCGGCTCGCGGGATTGCTGGTGGCGCGCATGACGGTGGGGGCCGCGGAGACTCGAAGACTCGCCGGCGTGCTGGCCGGCCAGGCCGCCGTGCTCCTCGGCCAGCTCGAGCTCGTCGACGCACTCGACCGCGAGCGACGGATGATGAACGCGATCCTGCGGCACTCGCCGGTCGGCGTGCTGCTCGAGGATGCTGGTGGCAACATCGTGTACGCGAACCCGGAGATCGAAGCCATCTACAGCCTGCAGGCTTCCGAGATGCCGGGCCGCAAGCCGGATGAGATCTATGCCGCGGCCGGGGCGATCCCGGCCGAGGTGGCCGACGCCGACGGCACCCTCGAGCTGCGGATGAAGGATCCCGACCGCACAGTGCACGTGCGGCGAGTGGTCATCCCCGGACTCGAGGGCGAGCCCGCGGGCGTGCTCACGCTCCACGAAGACGTGACCGCGCAGCGGCAGGCTCTGGAAGCGAAAGATTTGATGCTGCGCGCGATCGGACACGAGGTGCGCAGCCCAGCCGCGGCGATGAAGAACACGCTCGCCGGGATCATGCAGTGGGACGAGACCATCGATTCCACAGGACGGCGCACACTCCTGCAGGAGGCGTATGAGTCATCTGACCGCCTGCTCAGCCTGGTCGAGAGCCAGCTGATCATCGCCAAGCTCGAGACGCGCCACTTCGAGCCGGTGCCGGAGCCGATCGACCTCGCGTCGGCCATGACCGGCGTGGTCGCGGTGCTCAATCACCGTTACGCAGAGCGGACCTCCGCTGTCGAGGTCAACCTGCCTCCGGCACTGCCTCCGGCTTTCTGCGAACCCGCTCACCTCGGCCAGGTGCTGACGAACCTGATCGGCAACGCACTCGAGTACACAAGCGGTTCCGTGCAGGTCGAGGCGCGCCAGGTCCAGCGCGGCTGGCTCGAGGTGAGCGTGGCCGACAACGGCCAGGGGCTTCCGCCGGCGACCCTGGAGACGGTGTTCGAAAAGACGGGTCCGGCCGGGCGCAGCCGGTCGCAGGGCGGGCTGGGGCTCGGCCTCTACCTGTGCCGCCTTGTGGTCGAGCGCTCATTCGGCGGACGGATCTGGGTCGCCGCGAGCGACCGTCGAGGCACCACGTTCAGATTCACCGTCCCTGCCCGGATTCGCACGTAGAGGGCGCGGATGGCGATCGCGACGAGGGATTCGGTGGCCAGACGACCCAGATGCTAGGCGCGGCCGAGCACCGGAGCGAGCGCATCCGTTGATGCGTGAGCGAGGAGCGCAGGCCGCAACGACGCAGATGGGTTGGATGGGCGCCGAAGACCCGTCGTGAGGCGCCAGCCGCGCCCTCCCGCTCCGTTACAACGTTCATGAGCGCCGTCGCGCCGATGTGGGTCCGCGTCGGCGGCGGCATGGAGTCGGTCCCCGACCACGTGCGCCACGGACCCGCCGACCTCCAGTTCCCGCCGCCGGGCGGAAAGTGGGAGGCGCTGGTCCTCAACGGCCGGCTGGTGGGTTGGGCCGAGCGAGGTGGGCTGCACGCCGCGCGGCAGGCGGCCGAAACGGGCCAGCGACTCGCCCACGACCAGCGCGATTACCTTCTCGGGCGGCTCGGCCACAAGCTGCGGTCGTCGGTGCTCGCCCTGCAGGAATCGGCGCGGCAGGCAGCGTTCGGGCGGCCAGAGATGCTGGAGGGACTGTTCGAACAGGTGCAGGAGGTGGGCCGGCGAGCCGCCGGCCTGGAGGCGGCCGCCATCGAACCCAAGGACAGCGCGCGCGGAGTTGTCATCGGCGCGGTCCTCAATCTCGCCATGCCCTCCGCCCGGCGCGACCTGCCGCCGGACGCCGCGGTCGTGGGCTCCGAGCCGGTCCTCGTCGAGGCCTTCACTCGCCTGGGGGAATGGTTGGCGGGAGACTCGCTTCGCGTGGTGGCGGAGCCGATGGGCGCGTGGTGGAAGATCAGAGCCACGGTGGCCGGAGCCAGGCGCCCGCTGACCGTGCCCGAGCTGGGGGAACCGCTGATCCGCTTGATCGTCGACATGCAGCTGGACGGCTGGCTCGACGCGAGCCGGCCCGACGGCGCCGACGTCTACCTGCCCGCCTACCGTCCGCGTTGACCGAGGTTTCCCGCGTCGTGGCTCCGAACCCCGGTCCGTACACCGGGCCTGGCACCAACACGTGGATCGTGGGGGCGGGCCCGGTGGTCGTGGTCATCGACCCGGGCCCCGACGACGACGCACATCTCGCCGCGCTGAACAAGCGGTTGTCGGGCAAGACGGTCGGCGTGGTGCTCGTCACGCATGGGCATCCAGACCACCTTCCGCTCGCGGAGCGGTTTGCGCGCCAGTTCCAGGCCACCGTGCAGCGATACCCGGAGCTGGGGGATGGCGATATCGTCCGTGCCGGCACGCTCAACCTCACCGCGCTCTACACGCCCGGCCACAGCGCCGACCACCTTTGCTTTTTGCTCGCCGAGGACCGCGCGATCTTCACCGGGGACCTGGTCCTCGGCCAGGGCAGCTCGATGGTCACCTATCCGGAAGGCGACGTCGCCGCATACCTGAGGTCGCTCGACCGCCTGGCCGCGCTGCAGCCGCGGATTCTTTTCCCTGGCCACTGGGACCCGGTGACCGAGGCCGCGGCCAAGATCGAGGAGTATCGCCGCCACCGCCTCGAACGCGAGGCGCAAATCCTGGCTGAGGTGAACC
>Ga0209237_1002202_pt1 | contig 11691 bp, 10 predicted proteins | sample GraSoi013_1_40cm_2_FD_185820 | JGI IMG/M metagenome (GOLD analysis project Ga0209237, IMG submission 185820) | Grasslands soil microbial communities from the Angelo Coastal Reserve, California, USA - Sample 10_02_2013_1_40cm (SPAdes) (version 2) | ecosystem: Environmental > Terrestrial > Soil >...
GCAGTGTGAGGGCGTGACGACCTTGGCTGTCGCTCGGTCTCGAAGGACCACGGACCCGACGGTCTATCATGCCCGGGTTGATGATGCGCGGTATCATGGCCGCCCTCGGCGCAAGATACAAGGACCCACGTCTATTGATCGGGAATGATCCGGCTCAGGAAAGATTCAGGACCAGCAGTTTGATGTCGGTCATCTCGTCGATGGCGTAGCGGAGGCCCTCGCGGCCAAGACCGGAGTCCTTCACCCCACCGTAGGGCATGTGGTCGGCGCGGAAGGTCGGAATTTCGTTGATCAGCACCGTGCCGACATCCAGATCCCGGAATGACTGAAACGCCTTCTTGATGTCGCGCGTGAACACGCCGGCCTGCAAGCCGTACGGCGAGTCGTTGATGCCTGCCAGCGCGTCCTCGAACTTCACGTACGGGCTCACGGTCACAACCGGACCAAAAACCTCCTGACAGCTCACCTTCATCTGCGGCGTCACATCTGTGAGGACCGTCGCCTCGACGACGCTCCCCTGCCGCTTCCCGCCGATTCGTACCTTCGCCCCAGCCGCCGTCGCTTCCCTGACCCACGACTCAACTCGCTTGGCGGCCCCTTCGTCAATGAGAGGTCCGATCACGGTCGTGTCCTCGGCGGGATTGCCGGCCTTCAGCGCCGCCACGCGCTGGAGCAGCTTGTCGAGAAACTTCTGATAGACGGACTCGTGCGCGTAGATCCGCTGGACCGAAATGCAGGTCTGGCCTGAATACACGTAGCCACCGACCGCGCAGCGGTCCGCCGCGTGGTCCAAGTCGGCGTCGGGCTCGACAATCACGCCGGCGTTCCCGCCGAGTTCGAGCACCACGCGTTTCTTGCCAGCCTTGTTTTTCAGCATCCAGCCCACCGCGGCGCTGCCGGTGAAGCTCAACATCTTGAGCCGCTCATCTGTGACCATGCGCTCGGCCACGGCGTTTGTGCAGGGCAGGATGCTGACCATCCCGGCCGGCAAACCGGTCTGGAGGATGACGTCTCCCAGCATCAATGAGGTCAACGGCGTCTGCGGCGCCGGCTTCAGCACAATGGGATTCCCGACCGCCAACGCTGGCGCGACCTTGTGGGCGACGAGGTTCAGTGGAAAGTTGAACGGCGTGATGCCAAGGATGGGTCCGATTGGCACTCGACGATACAGCCCAAAGTGATTATCGGTCCCCGGCGTGATATCCAAAGGCACGATCTCGCCGGGCATGCGCTTGGCTTCTTCCGCGGCGACGGTGAACGTGGTGATGGCGCGCCCGATCTCGCGGCGTGCGTCGGTGATAGGCTTGCCCGATTCAGAGGACAGGCAGCGGGCGAAGTCTTCTTTGCGGGCGGTAATCTCAGCGGCAATCTTCTGTAGCGCCGCGGACCGTGCGTGGGCCGGCAGCTTGCGACTGACGGCGAATGCCGACACCGCCGCCCGAATGGCCTCGTCGGCCTCTGCCTCACCCGCCAGGCAGACTTCCGCCAGGACCGCCCCATTGTAGGGATTGCGGATGGGGCTGGTCGTGCCGGTCTCCACCCACCGGCCGGCGATCAGCATGGCGCGACGCGTTTCCATACCCACATATTATGATGGATTTGGCGCGACGAAGACCAGTACGCTGAGCCGCTGCTGGGTGTGGTTGCGGACGCCGTGCTCCATGCCGGCGGACGCCATCACCGCCTGGCCGGGGCCGAGGACCCGCTCCTCGCTGCCGACCTGGAACGTCCCCTGCCCCTCGAGCACGATGTAGACCTTGTCCTGATCGCCGTGGACGTGGCCCTTCTGGGCCTGTCCCGGCTCGAAGCCGTAGATATCACAGAAGAACCGCAGCGTCTCAAACAGGTTGTTCTTCTTCATCTTGTCCGGCGAGAACTGCTTGAAGTCATGCAACGTCAACACCGTCATGACTGACTCTGCTCCTTTGTCCCTTTCCGTTTGTTCTCATCCACGACGCGGAGGATCGAATCGACGGGGACCAAGTGGCGCTCGACGCCGAGTTCCCAGGATGGCACGCCCATCGCCAGCCCCAGCATCTGCGGCAAGTGCAGGATGGGCAGGTTCAGGCTCGTTTCGACCTTGCGGGCCGCTCGTTCCTGATAGATGTCCAGGCTCATGTGACAGAGGGGGCAGGGCGTGACCATCGCATCCGCGCCGCCTTCCTGGGCCTCCTTGAGATTCGTACCGTTCATCGCCAGCGCGATGTCCTCCTTCTCCAGAATGATCGGGAACCCGCAGCACTTGATCTTCCCTCCATAGTCCACCGGCTCCGCTCCCACCGCTCGGATGACCTTCTCCAGCGAGGTGGGATTTTCGGGATCGTCGAAGCCGAGATCCCAAGACGGCCTTAAGATATAACAGCCGTAAAACGGCGCGATCTTCAGATCGCCCAGCGTCACCTGCACTTCATCCTTGAGCTTGTGCAGCCCCACTTCCCGGACTACGATCCAGAGCAGGTGTTTGACCTGCACACGGCCTTGATAGGCGAGGCCTTCCGGCTCCAGCAGGCGATTGACGCGCTGAAGCAGCGCCGGGTCGGCTTTGAGCTGCCGGTTGGCGGTGCTCATGACGCCCTGGCAGGTCCCGCAGATCGTCATGATGTCGAGGCCAAGCTGCTCCGCCTGCGCGAAGGTGCGCGCGTTGAGCGCGAGGGCCCCATCGGGGTCCGCTTCGGCCACCACGCCCGCGCCACAGCAAGAGGAAGCGGTCAACTCGGTGACCTCGATCCCCAATCGCCCGATGATGGCCATCGTGGACTGATAGAGCTCCGGCGTCGCCCCCTTCGCCGCACAGCCCGGATACAGCGCATACTTCAGCGACATCTACACCTCACGCTCATAGATGAAGATAGCGGGTGGCGCCGATCCAGGCCGCGACGCGTAGGGGCGGACCTGCGTGTCCGCCCAGGAGAGGGCAACCACATAGGGTTGCCCCTACGAAGAAAAAAACGTGCGCAGGCGACAGGACCCGTGACCTTCATCGTCACTTCACCCATAGTTGTACCGCACCCCCTGGCCGGCGTCCGGATACGTCATCTCGATGTTCTTGAACTCGTGACAGGCGACGAGACACGCCCCGCTCTCCAGACACGCCGGCCAGTCCACGTGGATCTTCAAGCGCTCCGCGTCCCACTGATAGACCCCGGCTGGACAGACGATCGTGCACTGCTTGCGGGCGCACTTCAGGCAGGCCTCGGGGTTTTTGATCCGGATGTGCGACGTCCGGAACTGAGGTTTGTTGGCGGCGTCGTTCTCGCTCATCGCCCAGTCCGCTCCAGCAAAGCCCGGACATGCTGCACACCTTCGATCGGCGGATGCAACGGGTTCGGTACCTTGCCTTTGAGCAGCATTCGGATGCCCAGCGGCAGCACGTGAAGAAACCGGCGCAGGCTGGGACCAACGACCTTGAGGGGCATCAGCGCCTCGTTCAGGCGCCCGAACCGCGCGATCAGGTCCCGGAACCCGACGACGTGCCGGGCTCCATCGGTGTCGGTCAGGCGCGCCTGGATCGCCGCGCGGCGCAGGCGGATGATCGCCTCCATCGGCTTGACATCCTTGGGGCATACTTCGACACAAAAGTTGCAACGGGTGCAGTCCCACATCCCGGTCGGGCCTTGGAGCGCTTCCAGCCGAGCCGTCCGTGCGGTGCTGTCCTCACGGGGATCCGCCACGAACCGGTAGGCCTTCGCCAGCGCGGCCGGTCCCAGAAAGCCCTTGTCCACCTCGTGCACCGTGCAGGCCGCGACGCAGGCCCCGCACATGATGCAGGCGTCCACGTTGTGGAACTGGGCGGCGCCTGCCGGGAGGGACAACGGCCCGGTCGGCGGAAGATGCTCGGCCTGCACCCAGGGCTCGATCGCCTGCACCTTGCCCCAGAACGAGCGCATGTCCACCGCCAGGTCCTTGAGCACCGGCAGGTGGCGCAGCGGCTCGATGTTAATCACGCCGTGGCGTTCCCACTCCTTGCGGACAGAAGTCCGGCAGGCCAGCTTCTCCGCGCCGTTGATGGTCATCGCGCACGACCCGCAGATCGCGGATCGGCAGGAGTAGCGAAACGTCAGCCGGCCGTCCTGTTCGTTCTTGATGCGGATGAGCGCGTCGAGGACGGTCATTCCCCGGGTGACCTCGAGGCGGTAGGTCTCGTCGTGAGGCGCGGCGTCCAGTTCGGGGTGGTACCTACGAATTGTGAAGGCCAGGCGCATCGCGGGCGCTAGTCGATCGCGAGAACCTTGGGGAAGTTCGTCAGATTGCGGCAGCCGTCGTCCGTGACCAGCACCATGTCCTCGATCCGGGCAGCGCCGATACCCGGGTAATAGAGGCCGGGCTCGACGGTGACCACGTGCCCCGTCTGGAGGCGGGACCCGGACTTGCTGATCCGCGGCATCTCATGAATGTCGATCCCGACCCCATGGCCTGTGCCATGGAAGAACCCCTGCATGCGTCCGTTGAGTAGACCGGTCTTGTACCCGGCTTGCTCGAAGCGCCGCACAACCTCGCTGTGGATCGTCTGCCCGTCCGCGGCGTCACGGACTGAGGCAATGGCTTCCTCCTGCGCAGCCAGCACCGTGTCGAAGAGCCGCTTCATCTCAAGCGTCGGCCTGCCCTTGACGACCGTGCGGCTCATGTCCGCAAAGTAGCGCGTGGTCGTGTTGCGGGGGAACACGTCCATGACGATGGGCTCGTTGGCCCGGAGCGGGCCCGCCCCCTCGTTGTGGGGATCGCAGGCCTGGATCCCGCCGGCGATGATCGTGTGCTGTGCCACGCAGTCCCCCTCCATCAGCGACACGTTGATCAGCTTCTTGATGCGCTCGGAAGTGACGGGCCGGCCCTCGTGGACGATCAGGCCGTCTTTCACGGAGGCCGCCCGCAGGAGATCGATGGCCCGCTGGACGGCGAGCTCCACCGCGCGCTGCGTGGCCTCGATCGCCTGAATTTCCTCGTTGGTCTTGACGGCCCGCGCTTCGAAGAAGGGCTCCCGCTTGGTGGTCAACACGTATCCGCGCTCCTGCAACCGCCGGGCGTACTCGAACCCGAAGTTCTCCGGCACGAGCAGGCGTGTGACGCCCCGCTCCTTCAAGAAATCGTCCACGATGTCCACCGCGCCGGGCGACGCTGCTCCCCGTCGCTTGAGTCGTCCCTCGTACTCCGAGTAGGACAGGACGGTGTCCACGGCGGCCGTGGCGCGCGCCCGGTCCACTTCCAGGTCGCTCATGATGAGCATCTTCTCGCCCTTGATGCGGAGAAAGATGAACGGGTCCGGGGCCAGAAACCGGGTGGCGTAATAGAGGTTGGCATCGGTCTCGCTTGCCGCGATGATCAGAATGTCAGGTTCGGTGGACATCCTCGGTGATGCTACCATGGCCTTACTGAGCGGAGCAAGGCGACTTCGACGCCTTCTCCGAGGGTGCAATCACCTCTTTCGGAAGCAGGATGAAGTTTTTCATGACATCGAAGGCAAGCTGGGCAAGACCGGTCAATCCCGACCCGACCGACTTTATCGGCTGCCATGTGACCTGGGGATCGGTCAATGGACCCTTGACTTCAAAGAAGGCGGTGGAGAATCCCTCGCGCTCCCCGGCGAACAGCTTGCCGAAAAGCGGGATGGATTGCAGGATGCTTTCGTAGGAGCCGAAGGGCGTGACGACCATCACCATATTGTAGCGGTCATTGGGAATGTCATAGGTGCCCGCGGCGGTCATCTTCATGATCTGGCTGTCCAGCCGATAGTCCTGGATCTCCGCAATTCCATTCTTCACGACGACCCGCCCGGACATGCAGTCGAAGGGCATGCCTTTCTCGGAAACCTCCGCTTTGCCCGCCAACAGCCTAGGGAGGTCCAGCAACCTGACCACCTTCGCGGTCGCGGAGAGCCTCTGGAAATACCCCTTCTCGACCACCACCCGGACATTCCCGTTGAGGGTACGCGCAGTCCCGCGAGGATCGTTGCCGTTTCCACTGATCGCGCCATCGAGCTTGAGCACGCCGGTAAACGGCGGCTCTTTGATGCCAAATGCTTGGAACACCGGCTCCACCGCGATGCCTTGCAGGTGCAGGCTTGTCTCCACCGACGCCGGTTTGCCTTGGGGCAACGCAATGCGGGCCTGTCCGGCGAGCGTGCCTGTCCCCGTCCTGCCGGTGATGGGGTCCACCACCAGGACGCCGTCCGCGCCGTTCACCGTCGCCTGGACCTCGTCGAAGGGGACGCCCCGGTAGCGGGCGTGCTTGACGGAGGCGGTCGCCGCCAGCTTGGCGTTCCCGCTGATCGCCTCCATCGCCCCCCGCACCGGCGAGCGCTCGCCTTCGGGGATCAGCAAAGCCAGGTCGAGGCTGGGCGATTCCACCACAGCCTGGATGCGCGGCACGCCCCGCCATCCCCGGATATCCCCGATGGCGTTGATCCGGCTGTCCGCGATCCTCAGAGTGCCACGATCGATCGCAATGTGGTCGTCTTCGAAAGAGATATGCAGGCTGAAATCTTCGATCGGCGCGCTCATCCCTTCGAGCTTGAGCCTGAGCTGTTTCCCCTCCGCCTGCCCGTTCAGCTTTGCGGCCCGCCAGTTGTCCAGCAGCCCGGTTGCGACAAAACTGGTCTGGAACATCCCCGCGGTCAGCGAGGTCTTGGAGACCAGTAGTCCTTTCGGCAGTGCCTTGAAGGAAAACGCCGGAACCTTCACGTCAAGCTCAAAGCGTCCCGGCTCCGAAAAGGTCAGCAGCCCTTTCGTGTGGACACTGAGTGGAGGAATCTCCACCATGAGCCGCCGCACTTTCAGGCTCCTACCGGGCTCCCAGAAAAGATCGAACTCCAGTGCGCCCGGTATGCCGATGGGCTTGCGGACCCCGACGGCGTGGGTGATCCCTGTTTGGCGAACATCCACTCGTCCGATGCTATGGAGCTCGCCGGTCCGTCCCAAGACGCTGAATCCGAAGCCCGCAACGCCGTCCGCCACGAATGTCTTCGATGCCTCCCGCACGAAGACCCCCAACGCCTCCTTCGCATCGGCTTGGCCGGACACCGTCAGGGCGTAATGGGCTTTGTCATCGGACTGGACCGCGATCTCCCCGTTTAGCGCCACGGAAGACTTGCCGATATGGCCGCTCAGCCGCTCAAACCCGACTCCGCGACGGACGGAATGCACCCCGCCGCGTAGGCCGGCGAACGGGAGGGACAGCCGCCGGTCCGTGAAGCCGAGGTCTTTCACCTCAAGGCCCCACTCCACCGCCAGCTGGTCAAGCTTGGCCAGCGGACCCGCCAGCTTGACGACAGCATCAGCTTCGCCCTGCAATCCCATGAGGCCGGCCGGTCCCGCGGGCAACAACGACTTCGGCGCGAACCGGGCCACGATCACGGCCAGTTCCTGGGCCGAGACCTTGCCCTTGATGTCCAGGGAGAGATTGGGATTCTGCGAGGGGGATGTCACCTCGCCTTTCCCCTCCGTCACCTCTGCCAAACCGTAACGGCCCGTCAGGTGCTCGATGACGATCCGGTCACCCGTGAGCACCAGCCTGCCCTTCACACCAGAAAGGGGGACGTGATGCACGCCCACCACCGCGCTGCCCCCTGTCAGGTCCACTTCCCCCTGGACGGTCAGCCGGTGCTCCTGCTCAGGCATCCACGCCACCTGTAACCAGACCAGTTGCACCGAACCGGCTATCTGCCTCTCCTTCAAAAACCCCAGCGAATGGGTTTGGATCACCTCCTCGGGTATGCTGGCGACAAGGGACTCCAGTTTGAACGGCGTGGTCGTCAACAACGAGGCCCTGACCTGCATTCGGGGGGAGAACAATTTGGCCAAGCCGATGCTGCCCGCGATCGTCGTCCCGCCGCCCGTTGCGGTCAGGTTCTTGATGTCCAGCGCGCGCGTGCCCGTGGCCCAGCGGTACTCGTAGGAGGCTGCCAGATCAACCGGCGTCTGGACTCCGCGCAGGACCATATTGTCGTTCAGGAACGGCGCGAGCCGCGCCAGGCCCACCCGCTTGGCCTCCACCCGTCCGGTCGCCCTGCCTCCCGCCCCTGCCTCCTCAATCGCCTGTCGGGCGACCACGCCCGTCACCGTGATCGTGGCGTCGCCGTCCTCCTGGGGCATCGCAGCGAAGAACCGGTACCCCAGGTGCACACCAGTCCGCTTGATGGTGGCGTTCACATGCCGGAACGAAACGGTGCGTGGAGTGGCTGAGCCGTACGTGTCCTCAAACGTTATCTCTCCGTCAGCGATCGACACCTCCTCGCCCAGCAGCGGGGTCGTGAATCCGGTCGTGTCGGCAGTCGCGGCAAAAAGATCGGAGATGTTCAGCTTGCCGTCGGGACCGCGCTTGATCTTCACCTTGGGCATGTCCAGTGCGATCCGCTTGGCCATTACCTTGCGCTTCAAGAGCGGAAAGATCCGCAAGTCGAGGAAGAGGTGCTCGGTGGAGAGGAACTCCTCCTGGCCGTCCGCTTCCCGGATGACGACGTCATCGAGCGCCATCCGGATGTGCGGGAACACCTCCACGTGGGCCTGTTTCATCTCCACTTTGCGGCCAAGCTGGGCCTGGGCTTCTCTTACCAGCAAGGCCTGATAATCAGCGCTGTTGAGAATCAGGGGCAGTGAGAGGAGAAGAGCGGCCAGGAGGGCGAGGGGCAGGAGGACGAGCCACGCGACCTTGCGACGAAGGTTCCACACAGCGCCGATATTACCCGACGGCGCGCAAAATGCCAACGGGTGATGTCACCCCACCCCTTTGCTTTGCTCTGCATGACAGAGAAGGTATAATCCGCGCGCCGTGCCCTCGTCCTCGACCAAGCCCGCCTCCGGCCCTGCCCCCTCCCGTACGCGCTGGAAGATCCTGGCGCTGCTGACGCTGATCAGCATCATCACCTATGTAGACCGGGTGAACATCTCGGTCGCCGCGCGGCAGATGATGCCGGCCCTCGGGCTCACCCAGATGCAAATGGGCTATGTCTTTTCGGCCTTCGTACTGGGCTACGCTCTCTTCCAGGTCCCGGGTGGATGGCTGGGGGACCGGTGGGGCACCCGCCTGGTGCTGGCCGTCGCCGTAGTCTGGTGGTCCGTGTTCACCGCCTTCACCGCCGTCGCCGGTACCCTGCCGATGACCGAGTGGCTGGGGATCCTGGGCTCGCTCATCCTGATCCGGTTCCTGATCGGCGTCGGCGAGGCTGCGGCGCTGCCCAACTTCAATCGTTCGGTCGCCAACTGGTTTCCGCTCCGCGAGCGGGGACTTGGCATGGGCGTCTCGATCGGCGGCATCGGCATCGGCTCGGCCATCACACCCCCGCTCGTCGCGTGGATGATGGTGAACTTCGGGTGGCAGAGCGCATTCTATGCGGCCGGCCTCGCGGGCGTGCTCATCGCCGGGCTCTGGGGCTGGTACGCGACCGACCGTCCCGAGCAGCATCGCGGCGTCAACCAGGCGGAGCTGGCGCACATTCAAGGAGGGAGCGCCAGCCCTCCGTCTTTGCCGCTCGTTGAACCGGTCCCCTGGCGGGCCTTCGCGCGCACCCCTTCCGTCTGGTGGCTGGTCATCAGCTACACCGGACTGGGCTACGTCGCCTACGTCTACATGTCCTGGTTCTACCTGTATCTGGTGAACGAACGAGGCTTCGGAGTCCTGCGCGGGGCCTTCTTCGCCTCCGGCCCCTTTCTCGCGATGACCGTGCTCTGTCCGCTGGGCGGCTGGGTCACCGATCGCGTCGCCGCCACGCTCGGCGTGAACGCGGGGCGTTCCTGGGTCGGCGGCGCGGGGATGCTGCTCTCCGGCGCGTGCATCGTGGCCGGCACCCTGATCTTGGAACCCTACATCGCGATCACGCTGCTGTCGCTCGGCGCGGGCTTCCTCTATTTCTCGGTGGGTGCCTTTTGGGCCAGCACCATTGACCTGGCGCCGCGCCACGCCGGCACGCTGTCTGGCATCATGAACACCGGCGCCAACGTCGGAGGGACGCTCTCGCCGACGCTCACTCCCTGGCTGGCAGAGCGCTTCGGCTGGAACATGTCGCTCGGCTTCGCCGCCGCGATCGCGACCATCGGCGGCCTGCTGTGGCTGCTGGTTAAGCCGGGCGATGGGTTAAAGAAATGGCGATAGCGGGTCCTGCCGCGGCAGAATCTTCTTGCCTTCACAGAGTTCTAATGACATAATGTCTAAGCGTTAAAACGTCTTCTTTGGGATCTAGAAGGAGGATGCCGGCATGGCAGGCGAAACCAGAACGACCGTCTATCTCAAGCCCAAAGTCTATAGGGCCTTGAAGGTTAAGGCGGCGACAACCGACCGGACAGTTTCAGAACTTGTCAATGCGGCCGTGATCGAAGCGCTCCGCGAGGACGCGCTCGACCTGGAGGCGTTCGAAAAGCGGGCCAAGGAACCATCGCGGCCGTTCGAGAAGGTGCTCGAGGATTTAAAGCGTGACGGGCTCTTATAGCCTCGTCATCAAAAGGTCCGCCGAACGCGAACTACGCACGATTCCCAAACCAGATTTGCGTAGGGTCACCGAGCGCATTCGCGGACTGGCTCAGAATCCGCGGCCCTCCGGAAGCGAGAAGCTCTCCGGACAAGATCGCTACAGGATCCGGCAAGGAGATTACCGCATCGTCTATGCGGTAGATGATGAGACGCGAACCGTCGAGGTTGTGAAGATCGGGCACCGTCGAGAGGTCTACCGGAAGTAACGCGCGGCTTTCGGAACAGAAGCGCGGGTCTTGCCCGCTCAGTAGCCCGCCGTGCTCCCTCCATTGTGCGCAGCGGGCGCCAAGCTGCGTGCCACCCGCGAAAACAACCGCCGGGAAACAGCCCTGGCACCACTTTTCTTCCGCTTAATGGTAACCACCCTTCTCAAGGAAGATCAGGATTTCTTCTAGATATTCCACGTCAGATTCGCCAAGGAACACTCCCTCCTTTTTAGTCGCTTCACCCTTCCAGAACTTTATGTATTTCTTAAGGAAGGAAATGGCTCGGGGACGATCTTGTTCCTTCACGAATGCCAACGCATACGTGTTCTCGAATGAGACGAGTGATCGAGATGAAAACATTTCGAACGGTCCGTTCTTGCAGCGATACGATTCGAGAAATGCAAAAGGAGAGAACGCTGGGTGCACTTCCGCACAATTTAAAGCAAGAAGGAGTGCCATCCATTTACGAGCCTTTTCGTCCTTCTCTTTTGTCACGAGATCCAACAAGACCTGTTTCTGATTCTCGCTCAGTTTCGTCAAACGAATAAACTCTTCGCGTTCATATTCCCAAAGAGCCGACACAGCCTTTATTTTGCTTTGATACTCTTGGGACAGATCACCCGCTAAGACGTAAGGACATAATAGAAAACATATCGACAGGAGTATTTGAAACGGGCCTGTAGGATGCATTGTGATGCTAGCCCTCTTTTCCACCTATCTACCTTAGAGTAGCTGCGGCGGGTGGCACCGCGTGGGACCCGGGCGGAGCGGAATGGCATACAGCCGAGTCATCGGGGCCGCGACGGCGAAAGGCCATGAGCACGTCCGGGTGACGCGGTGACAGGACCCGTCGCGTCTCAATAAAATGCCATGGCGGCGTAAGTGACGGTGGAGTTGTACTGGTCCACGGTGGCGCGGTCGTAGCGTAGCACGCTCCCTTTCGGCGCAGCGCCACCCGGATCGCCCACCAGCTTCAGCATCGTGTACAGCGGCGGCAGCAGCCCGATGCGGCGCGCGTCGTCTTCCTTCT
>Ga0209237_1002203_pt1 | contig 11688 bp, 9 predicted proteins | sample GraSoi013_1_40cm_2_FD_185820 | JGI IMG/M metagenome (GOLD analysis project Ga0209237, IMG submission 185820) | Grasslands soil microbial communities from the Angelo Coastal Reserve, California, USA - Sample 10_02_2013_1_40cm (SPAdes) (version 2) | ecosystem: Environmental > Terrestrial > Soil >...
CGAGGCTCTGGATCTGCTCGGCGACGCGGGCCTGCGCGCCGGCGCCCACCGAGACCATGGCGATGACGGCGGCGACGCCGATCATGATGCCGAGCATCGTCAGCGCCGTGCGCAGCTTGTTCACCTTGAGCGAGCGCAGCGCGATTCGCAGCGCCTGGAGCAGCATCAGGCCACCGCCTCGTTTTCTTCGGGCAGGCTCTTGAGCGCCTCGACGGCGTCGAGCGGCTCCGCGTGAGCGTCGGTCCGCAGCCGCCCGTCGCGGAAGACGAGGCGTCGGCCGGCATAGGTGGCGATGTCCGGCTCGTGGGTGACGAGCACGATCGTGAGGCCCTGGCGGTTGAGCCGCTGGAGCAGCGCAAGGAGCTCCACGCTCGTGCGCGTGTCGAGGTTGCCGGTGGGCTCGTCGGCCAGGATCAGGGCCGGATCGTTGACGAGCGCGCGCGCGATGGCCACGCGCTGCTGCTGACCGCCCGAGAGCTGGCTCGGATGGTGATGCTCGCGGTCGGCGAGGCCCACCGCCTCCAGCCGGGCGCGCGCGCGCTGTCGCCGCTCGCGCGACGAGATCCCGCCATAGAGCAGCGGCAGCTCGACGTTCTCGAGCGCGCTCGTGCGCGGCAGCAGGTTGAACATCTGGAAGACGAAGCCGATCTTCGCGTTGCGCACGGTGGCCAGCTGGTCGCGCGACAGCCGCGCCACGTCCTGACCGTCGAGCCAGTAGCGCCCTGCCGACGGGCGGTCGAGGCAGCCGAGCAGGTTCATGAAGGTGGACTTGCCGGAGCCCGACGGGCCCATGACGGCCACGAACTCACCGGGCTCGATCGACACCGACACGCCGCGCAGCGCGTGCACCGTGTGCGGGCCGAGGTGATAGTCCTTGCCGAGCTCCTCGGTCGCGATGATCGCCACGGCGCTCAGAGCCTCAGGCGCGGGCCGGTGGTGCCGCCGGAAGTGCCCGGGCGGCCGGGCGGACCGGCGAGGCCGGTGATGACCTCCTGGCCTTCCTTGAGGTCGCCGCGAAGGACCTCGGTGGCTGTGCCGTCGCTGATGCCGAGGGTGAGCGGCACCGCCTTGGGCTTGCCCTCCACGTCGAGGATCCATACGCGGCCGGGGTTGCCGCCGCCGCCGGGCCCCGGCGCGGCGCCCGCGCTGCGCCCCTCGCGTCCCGCGAGCTCCTCGTACTTCGCGCGCTGCTCGGGCGTGAGGATTTCGCGGATCTTGGCGCGCGTGGCCTCGCGAATCGTCGCGGCGCGCGCCTGGCGCTCACCCTCCGGGAGATCGCGCAGCGCCATCATCTGCTGGCGCGTGTCGGCCAGGATCGGGTCGAGCTTCTTCTGCTGCTCGGCGCTGAGCCCGAGGCCCGTCACCAGCCGCTCGCGCATCTCGTCCGGCGACCGGCCCCCGCCCGCGACGTCCCCGCGCGGAGCTTGACCGGCGGCGGGCGGCCCGGCGCTCGGCACGCCGCCCTGGCCGCGCGTGGACCCGACGGGTCCGGCGTCCGCGCCGGCGGGGCGGAAGCGGAGCGCCGCGTTCGGCACCTTCAGCACGCTCGGCTTCTCCGCGTAGACGAGCTTCACGTTGGCGGTCATGCCCGGCAGGAGACGGCCTCCCGGATTGTCCACCGAGATCACGACGGTGTAGGTCACGACGTTCTGCACGACCTGCGGGGCCTTGCGGATCTGCGTGACGATGCCCGCGAACGGCTGGCCGGGAAACGCGTCCACCGTGAAGGTGGCGCGGTCCTCGAGCTTGATGCGCCCGATGTCGGCCTCGTCCACGCTCGTCTCGACCTGCATCTTGGTCAGGTCCTGCGCGATCGTGAAGAGCGTCGGCGCCTGGAGGCTGGCCGCCACCGTCTGACCCATGTCCACGGCGCGCGAGACGACGACGCCGTCGACCGGCGCGCGGATCGTCGTGTAGTTGAGGTTCGTCTGGGCCTGCGCGAGCGCCGCCGTCTTCTGGTCGACCTGGGCGCGCGCCGACTTCTGCGCCGCCTGCTGCACGCGCAGCTGGGCCAGGTTGGAGTCGATCTGTGCCGCGAGGGCTTTCTCGCTGGCGCGCGCGGATTCTGACTGCGCGACCGCCTGCTCGTAGTTGGCCTGCGCGGTGTCGCGGTCCGCCTGGGCGATGAGCTGCCGACTGAAGAGTGCCGCGTTGCGATCGAAGATGCGCTTGCTGTCGGCCTGCGCCGCGTCGGCCTTGGCCGTCTGCGCCTTGCCCTGGGCCAGGGCCGCGCGGGCGTTCTCCACATCGGCCCTGGCCTTCTCCACGGTCGCGGTCTGGTTGAGGACGGCGGCCTTGGCGGTCTCGACGTCGGCCTTGGCCTGATTGACCTGGGCTTCGAAGATCTGGGGATCGATCCGGGCGATGATCTGGCCCTTCTTGACCACCGAGTTGAAATCGACCAGGAGCTCCTTGATCTGGCCCGAGACCTGGCTACCGACCTGGACAGTGATGACCGCGTTGAGGTTGCCGGTGGCGGAGACGGCGGCGGTGAGGGGACCCTGCTCCACCTGGGCGAGGCGATACTTCGGCGAGCTGTTCCGTCCCTGAGCGTACAGGTAGCCCCAGACCCCCGCCCCGAGGAGCAGAGCGACGACGATGGAGATGAAGCGTTTCATCGCCTTTTGGACGGTCGGGAACCTCCGGATATTTGGAGATTACCGGCGGCCGACGGCGCGGTCCAGCCGGGCGAGCGCGATGCGGTAGTCGGCCAGGGCCTGGGCCTCGGTGTTCTGGGCCTGGGTCAGGGCGAGCTGGGCGTCGGTGAGCTCGAGGATCGTGCCGACGCCCGCGTCGAACCGGCCCTGGGCGAGGCGGAAGTTCTCCTGGGCGGAGGCGACGGCGACCTGCGCGGCCTGGATGCGCTCGTCTGCCTCGATGACGTTGTTGATCGACTGCTCGACCTCGCGGGAGATGTCGAGCTCACTGGCCTTCACGCGGGCCTGGGCAGCCTCGAGGTTGGCGCGCGCTTCGCGGTACCGCGCGATGCGGTTGCCGCCGTCGTACAGCGTCCAGTTCAGCGAGAGGTTCAACTCCCAGATCTCGTTCATGTCCGCCCGTTGGGCGCCGTAGAACCCGCCGCCGGTGATGTCAGGGAAGAAGTCGCGGAAGGACCGGCGCAGCCGCGCATCGTTGGCCTCGGCGTTGAGCCGCGCCTGGCGGTACTCGGGGCGCTGGCGGAGCGCGTCCTCGGCGAGCCGAGCGCGGTCGAGGGTGACGGGCTGGTAGAGGAGGTTGTCCTGGATCTGCAGCGGCGTGGTGGCCGGCAGACCCATGGCCGTCGCCAACGCGACGCGGGCGAGCCGCTCCGCGTTACGCGCGCGGATCAGGTCGACCTTGGCGTTGGCGACGTCGACCTCGGCGCGGGCGACGTCCGACTTCGGCCGCGTGCCCACCTCGAAGAAGCCGCGCGCCGACCGGAGGTTCAGCTCGGCGCGCTCGACGGCCTGCTGGTTCACCTGGATGAGCCGCACGGCGAAGTTGATGTTGGTGTACGACTCCTTCACCGTCTGCGTCACGAGCTGGCGCTGCAGCTCGGTGTCCTCGAGGGCGACGTCGGCGAGCTTGCGCGCGGCCTCGGTCGACGCGAAGTTCTTCCCGAAGTCGAAGAGGATCTGCGACAGCGACACGCGCGCGACCGTGCTCGTCGTCCAGGTCACCACCGTTCTCACCGGCTGAGTGCCCGTCGTGCCCTGCCCGGAGCCGGAGACGTTCTGGTCGCGGGCGGCCGTCCAGGAGCCGGTGATCTGCGGCAGCAGCGGCGCCAGCGCCTGGTCGACGCGGAACGCCGCGGCGATGTAGTCGCTGATCCGCGCCTTGATGTTGGGCTGGGTGTCGAGCGCGATGGCTACCGCGTCCTCGACCGAGAGCACCCTGCCGAAGACCTGTGACTGCGGGCTCGTCACCGGCGGAACGACGGGCGGCGCGGTCTGCGTGGCCGGCGGCGTCTGCGTGGGTGGCGGCGCGGTGGGAGCCTGCGCCGCAACGTTCGTCGTCGCGACAACCAGGAGTGCGCCTGCCAGCAGCAACCTCCGAACGCCCATCCTCATCGCACTCGATCTCCCCGGGCCAGAACGTCGCCCATCTAACGACCTGTCAGGACCGCGAACCACGGCGAGGATATCACGCACCCCCTCGACTCCCACGCAGGTCGGCGTCGCACGACGCCAAACGGCGCGTCCACGCACGGTGGACGAGCGGTGGATAAGAGGGGGGCGCGCCGGGGACGGGCGGTGGACACGTTTTTCCTTGACGAGCGCGACATGCTGCGTGGTACATTGCCCCTCACCACAAGATATAGGAGGTACCCCCCATGCTGTCGGAGACCCGTCCCGCCAAGGTCGGCACGTGGACCGAGCCCGCCCTGCGCGTCCTGCGGGAACGTTACCTGCTCCGCAAGGACGGAGAGGTGATCGAGACGCCGGAGGAAATGTGCTGGCGGGTCGCGGTCTCGATTGCCGCGGGCGAGGGCCGATACGGCCGTAGCCAGGCGGCGGTTCGGGAGGTCGCCGAGGCCTTCTACGACATGATGGTGGACGGCTACTTCATCCCGAACTCACCGACCCTGATGAACGCGGGCAAGGGCAACGGGCTGCAGTACTCGGCCTGCTACGTCCTGCCTGTCGGCGACTCGATGGAGGAGATCTTCGACTCCGTCAAGGCGGCCGCCATCATCCACAAGTCGGGCGGCGGCACGGGCTTCGCGTTCTCGCGGCTGCGTCCCAAGGACGACATCGTGTCGTCGACGGGCGGCCGGGCCTCCGGCCCGGTGTCCTTCCTGCGCGTCTTCAACGGCGCGACGGAAGCGGTCAAGCAGGGCGGCACGCGGCGCGGGGCGAACATGGGGATCCTGAAGGTCGATCATCCCGACATCCTCGAGTTCATCGACTGCAAGCTCGACGGCGGGATCACGAACTTCAACATCTCCGTGGCCGCCACCGACACGTTCATGGAAGCGCTCTCCCGCGGCGAGGAGTACGACCTCGTCAACCCGCACACCAGGAAGGTGGTGGGGCGGCTCTCCGCCAGAGAAGTCTTCGACCGCATGGTGAGCGCGGCGTGGCGAACCGGCGATCCGGGCATGGTGTTCATCGACCGGATCAATGCGAGCCCTGCCAACCCGACGCCCGATCTCGGTCAGGTCGAGGCGACAAACCCGTGTGGTGAACAACCGCTTTTGCCGAACGAAGCCTGCAACCTTGGCTCGCTGAACGTCTCCAAGTTCGCGCGCCCGGGCGACGACAGTGAGCTGTCGATCGATTGGGACGAGATGGAGCGGGTGGTGCGGCTCGCCGTGCGCTTCCTCGACGACGTCATCGAGATGAACCCGTACCCGCTGCCCGAGATCGACGCGACGGTCAAGTCCAACCGGCGCATCGGCCTCGGCATCATGGGCTGGGCGGATCTCCTGTTCATCATGGGCATCCCGTACGACAGCCAGGAGGCGATCGACCTCGCCGAGCGGCTCATGTCGTTCGTGAAGGACAAGGGGCACGACCAGTGCGCCAAGCTGGCCGAGGAGCGCGGGCCGTTCCCGAACTGGTCGAAGTCGATCTACAAGGACGTCCGGCCCATGCGCAACTCGACGGTCACCACGATCGCGCCGACCGGCACGATCTCGATGATCGCCGGGTGCTCGTCGGGCATCGAGCCGATCTTCGCGCTGGCCTTCCAGCACCGCGTGAAGCAGCCCGACGGCGAGCGCGTGCTCACCTTCGTCAACGAGACGTTCGAGGCCATCGCCAAGGCGCGCGGCTTCTACTCCGACGCGCTGAAAGAGGAGATCGCCCGGCGCGGATCGCTGCACGGTATCCCGGGCCTGCCCGAGAACGCCGCCAACGTCTTCAAGACCTCCCACGACATCCCGTTCGAGTGGCACGTCCGGCACCAGGCGGCCTTCCAGCGCTACACCGACAACGGCGTGTCGAAGACGATCAACCTGCCCAACGACGCCAGCGAGGAGGACGTCGCCTCCGCGTACCGGCTCGCGTGGGAACTCGGCTGCCTCGGCATCACCGTGTTCCGCGACGGCTGCAAGGGCGAGCAGGTGCTCAACGTCGGCCTCGGCAAGAAGGACAAGTCGCCGGCCCAGCTGCCGACGGCGGGGCAGCAGGTCATCCGGCCGCGGCCGCACAGCCTGGCGGGCAAGACCTACCGCAAGGAGACGCCGATCGGCACCGCCTTCATCACGGTCAACGAGACCGAGGACGGCGAGCCCTTCGAGGTCTTCGTTCAGGTGGGCAAGGGCGGCTCCGACACCATGGCCGTGGCCGAGGCGCTCGGACGGCTGATTTCGCTCACGTTGAGGCTACCTTCACCGCTCACGCCTCAGCGCCGGCTCGAAGAGGTCATCAGCCAGCTCTCGCGCATCGGCGGCGCCCAGCCGATGGGCTTCGGCGCCGGCAAGGTGCTGTCGCTGCCCGACGCGCTCGGCCGCACGCTGGCCGAGCACATCGGCCAGGTCAAGGTGGCCGGTCCGCCATCGACGAAGGCCGACGAGCGCCGGCGCATCGGCGACCTCTGCAAGGAGTGCGGCCAGGCGACCTTCGTGTACGAGGAAGGCTGCAAGAAGTGCCTGTCGTGCGGGTTCAACGAATGCTGATCCGGTTGCTGCTCCGGCGGGCGCGCACCCGCCAGCAGCGCAGCCGCCGCCGGATTCGCCCGAGACGGTAGTCAGTCAACGTCGCGGGGAGCGACGCCGCTCCCCGCGCGGCGGCAGTCACGCGGTCGAACCCTGCTACAATCCGCGCATGTTTTCGGGCGGCTCCTACGACGACGTCAAGCGTTGGCTCCGCATGTTCCTCAACTCGCACGCCAAGCGTGAGAACCCGCGCGTCGAGGCGGTGCTGGACGACGACGACGAGCGCGAGGGCCGCTCGTACGGCGCCTGGCTGCGGCTGGGCGAGCACTCGACCGGCCTGATGGCGTTCGATTACCATGAGGTCGCGCAGCATCGCGGCGAGCTGGCGTGGTGCGCCGCGCTCGCCGAGCGCGTCCGCCAAGAGGCGAGGACGCTCCTCGCCGGCAGCACGACGGCCAACGTCCGCGCCCGCTGAGTCCCGCGCATCGCGCTGGGTGGCGGCCGGCGACGTCAACGGCTTCCTCGGCCTCGCCCTCGACAACGTCACGAACCTCGTCATCCTGTCCTCGCTCCTGATCGGGGTCTTCGGCTTTCCCGCCGACCTCGTGCTCGGGCGCATGGTGCCCGGCACCGCCCTCGGCGTCCTCGTGGGCGATCTCGCCTACACGTGGCTCGCGCTGCGACTCATGCGCCGCAGCGGCCGCGCCGACGTCACCGCGATGCCCTTCGGCATCGACACGCCGACGCTCTTCGCGATGGTCTTCGGCGTGCTGGGGCCGGTGAAAGTCGCGACGGGCGACGCGATGCTCGCGTGGAAGGTCGGCATGGTCGCGACGCTGGCCATCGGCCTCGTCAAGACGGCGCTCGCCTTCGCCGGCGACTGGACCCGACGCGTGGTGCCGCGCGCGGCCCTGCTCGGCTCCATCGCGGGCGTCGCCATCTTGTTGATCGCGTTCCTGCCCACGCTCAAGCTGCTGCGCGATCCGCTGGTGGGGTTGGTCGCGCTCGGCGTGCTGTTGCTGGCGCTCGTCGGCGGTGTTCGCATGCCGCTCGGCCTGCCCGGCGCCTTCGCGGCGGTGCTCGCCGGCACCGTGGTGCACTGGGGCGGCGTCTGGCTCACGGGCCGCGTCGATCACGCGTTCACCGTGGGCACGCCGGTGATGGCGCTGCCGTGGCCGACGCTCGCCTGGCTCGACGCACTGGACGCCGCGCTGCCATACCTCTCGGTCGCGCTGCCGTTCGCGCTGGTGACGATCATCGGCGGCATCGACAACACCGAGTCGGCGGCCGCCGCCGGCGACGAGTACCGCGCGCGCGACATCCTCTTGACCGAAGCCGTCGCCACGCTCGTGGCCGGGCTGTGCGGCGGCGTCGTGCAGAACACGCCCTACATCGGCCACCCCGCGTACAAGGCGATGGGGGCGCGCGCCGGTTACACGCTCGCCACCGGGCTCGTCATCGGCGTCGGCGCGATGGTCGGCGTGCTCTCGATTCTCGTCACGCTGCTGCCGGAGGCCGCGGTGGCGCCGATTCTCGTCTTCATCGGCCTGGCGATCACCGCCCAGGCATTCCTCGCCTCGCCGCCGCGCCACGGCCCGGCCGTGGCCATCACGTTCGTGCCGGTGGCGGCGGCCGTCGTGCTGATCCAGCTCGGCGGCGTGCTCGCCGCCCTCGGCAAGTCGCCGGCCGACCTCCGCGGCGACGCCGCGCTGACCTACCGCACGCTGCTCGTCCTCGGCAACGGCTTCATCCTCACCGCCGTGCTCTGGGGCTGGGCGGTGGTGACGATGATCGACCGGCGCTTCCTCGTCACCGCCGCCGTGCTCGCCGTCGCCAGCCTCGCCACGCTCGTCGGCCTCGTGCACTCGCCGCTGCCGGGCGGCGCGCTCTTCTGGCCGTGGGCCGAGGGCGCGCCGCGCACGCAGGCCCTGCCGCTGGCCGGCGCCTACGGCGTGCTGGCCGCGCTCTGCGCGGCGGCGAGCCTGCGCCGGCTGTAAGATCGGAGCCGCCGACGCCGGGGGGCGCAGGCGGAAGGAGAGTCCCATGACCATCGCGAGCCTCCTCGCCAAGAAGGGGCCCAAGGTCGTTACCGTGCAGCCGGAGCAGACGATCCGCCAGGCGCTCGCCCTGCTCGCCGAGCACAACATCGGCGCCCTCGTCGTCGTGGACCCGGAGAGCCGGCCGATCGGCATCCTCTCCGAGCGCGACGTCGTGCGCGCCGCCGTGCGCGACGAGGCGGTGTTCACCAAGACGGTGAGCGCGCTCATGACCAGGGACGTGATCCTCGGCGTGCCGCAGGACGACCTCGAGTCCGTCGGCCGCACCATGACCGATAAGCGCATCCGCCACCTGCCGGTGGTCGACCAGCGGCGGCTGGTCGGCATCATCTCGATCGGCGACGTCGTCAAGGCTCAGCGCGATCTCTACCGCGGCGAGGTCGAGAACCTCCAGATGGAGCTGACCGAAGAGCACGGCAGGCCCACGGGCAGATGACGCGACCCGGCACCGAGGCGCAGCCGCTGCGCGTCGCGATCGTCGGGGCCGGTCCCGCCGGGTTCTACGCCACCGACCAGCTGTTCCGCACGCCGGGTCTCGTGGTCGAGGTGGACATGTACGACCGGGTGCCGACGCCCTACGGCCTCGTGCGCGCCGGCGTCGCGCCGGACCACCAGAAGATCAAGGCGGTGACCGCGGCGTTCGACAAGGTCGCGGCCAATCCGGCCTTTCGATTTTTCGGCGGCGTGGAGCTCGGACGCCACCTGAGCGTGGACGACCTCCGCGCCCACTACCACATGGTCCTCTACACGACGGGGGCGCAGACCGATCGGCGCATGGGGATCCCCGGCGAGGATCTCCAGCGCAGCCACGCCGCCACCGAGTTCGTCGCCTGGTACAACGGCCATCCCGACTACCGCGACCTCACGTTCGATCTCTCGCAGGAGCGCGCGGCCGTCGTCGGCGTCGGCAACGTGGCGGCCGACGTCGCGCGGATCCTCTCGCGCACGCCCGAGGAGCTGGCGGCGACCGACATCGCCGACTACGCGCTCGAGGCGCTGAGCGCGAGTCGCATCCGCGAGGTGTACGTGCTCGGCCGCCGCGGTCCGGCGCAGGCCGCGTTCACCAACCCCGAGGTGCGCGAGCTGGGCGAGCTGGCCGGCGCCGACGTCACCGCCCAGCCCGAGGAGGTGGAGCCGGACGAGCTGACCCGGCAGGCGCTCGAGCGCGCGCCGGACCGTGCGACGCAGAAGAAGATCGAGATCATCAAGGAGTACGCGCGGCGCACGCCGACGGCCAAGCCCAGGCGGCTCGTCATGCGCTTCCTCGTCTCGCCCGTCGAGTTGCGTGACGACGGCACGGGCGCGGTGGGCGGCATGCGCCTGGTGAAGAATCGCCTCTACGCGACGGCCACCGGCACGCTGCAGCCGAAGGCGACGGACCAGTTCGAGGACCTGCCGGTGGCCCTGGTGTTCCGGTCCGTCGGCTATCGCGGCGTGCCGCTGCCCGGCGTGCCCTTCAACGACGACTGGGGCGTCATCCTCAACGCGAAGGGCCGTGTGCTCGACCCGCAGACCAAGCACCCGCTCGTCGGGCAGTACACGGCCGGCTGGATCAAGCGCGGGCCGACCGGCGTCATCGGGACCAACAAGCCCGACGCGGCGGAGACGGTGGCCGGCATGATCGAAGATCTGGCGCGCGACATCCACCTGAGGCCGGCCGATCCGTCGCCGGCAGCCGTCGAGCGGCTGATCCGCGAGCGGCAGCCCCAGTATCTTTCGTACCAGGACTGGCTGCGGCTCGACGAGATCGAGACTCGGCGCGGGAGGGAAACCGGGAAGCCCCGCGTGAAGTTCACTCGAGTGAAGGACATGCTGGCGGCCCTCGGCCGCGCGTGATATCGTCACGCCGTTCACGATCGTTTTCTTCGCGAGAGGAGATCCCATGAGGCCGTTCCGCAAGTCGTCGATCGTCGCCGCCGCCGCGCTCGCGATCGGAGTCGTTTCCGGCGTCTGGGCGCAGGGGGAGTGGAAAGCGCCGGCCGACGCGAAGAACACCAAGAACCCGCTCGCAGCCAAGAAGGGCGACGCGAAGCTCCTGGCCGACGCCAAGAAGCTCGCCGAGCAGAACTGCGCGACGTGCCACGGTCCCAGCGGCAAGGGCGACGGCCCGGCCGCGGCGGCGCTGCCGCCGCCGAAGCCCGCGGACTGGACGTCGAAGAAGCTCGCGAGCGAGACCGACGGGGAGCTCTTCTGGAAGATCAGCAACGGCCGCGGCGCGATGCCCCCGTGGAAGCACCTGCCGGAGGAGCAGCGCTGGGCCCTCATCAACTACATCCGGTCGCTGCAGCCGAAGAGCTAGAGGCGCCGCCGCGCAGACCCTGACCTCACCACGCCCCGCCGACCCATCGGCGGCGCCTCGCGACGATCGATCTCGGCACCAACACCGTCCACCTGCTCGTGGCCGAGGTGACGCCGCGCGCCCGCGGCTGGCGCACCGTGCTCGCCACGCAACGGGTGACACGGCTCGGCGAGGGCGTGTCCGCGACGGGCGCGCTCGGCGACCTTCCGGCCGCACGCACGGCGGCGGTCGTCGTCGACTACGTCGCGCGGGCGCGCGCCGCCGGCGCCGCGCGCGTGGCCATCGTGGCCACCAGCGCGGTGCGCGACGCCGCCAACGGTCGCGCCTTCGCCGCCGATCTCGAGCGCGCCACCGGCGTCGCCGTCCGCGTGATCAGCGGTGAGGAAGAGGCGCGGCTGACGCTCGCCGGCATCGTCGCCGGGCTCGGCCCGCTGCGAGGCGTCGCCATCGCGTTCGACATCGGCGGCGGATCGACGGAATACATCCTGACACGCGACGGCGCGCTGGTCACCGCGGCGAGCCTCCGGCTCGGCGTGGTGCCGCTCGCCGAGCGGTTTGCCTTCCCGGGCCCGGTGGAGCCGGTTCGCTACGCGACGCTGCGGGCCGAGGTGGACGCGCAGCTCGCGCGCGAGCTGCCGGCGGCGATCGCGACGGCGCGCGTGGACGTGCTCGTCGGCACCGCGGGCACCGTCACCACCCTGGCCGCGCTCGACCTCGGCCTCGCCGACTACGATCCCGCGCGCGTGCAGGGC
>Ga0209237_1002204_pt1 | contig 11688 bp, 12 predicted proteins | sample GraSoi013_1_40cm_2_FD_185820 | JGI IMG/M metagenome (GOLD analysis project Ga0209237, IMG submission 185820) | Grasslands soil microbial communities from the Angelo Coastal Reserve, California, USA - Sample 10_02_2013_1_40cm (SPAdes) (version 2) | ecosystem: Environmental > Terrestrial > Soil >...
CCGCTTCCCCCGCGCTTGCCGCCCTTGTGGCCCTCTCGCTCGCCGCCGTCTCCATCCCCGTCCGCGCCCAGGATCTGCGGGTGGACACGACAGGCGTCAGCACGCTCATCGATCAGGGCATGAACCACTCGCAAGCGATGCAGAACCTGCAGCATCTGACGGACGTCATCGGGCCCCGGCTGACGGGCTCGCCCGCCGCCCGCGCCGCCAACGACTGGACGATGGTGAAGTTCAAGGAGTACGGTCTGGACGCGCACCTCGAGCAATGGAATTTCGGCGGCACGTGGCAGCGGGGGCCGATGTGGGTGCGGATGACGGCCCCGCGCGCGCACGACATCGTGGCCGCGAGCTGGGCCTGGGCGCCCGGCACGGGCGGCAAGACCGTGACTGGCCCAGCGGTGCGCATCGACGCCAGTACGGCAGAGAGTCTCGAGGTCTATAAGGCCAAGGCCAAGGGGGCGTTCGTGATGCTGCGCGCGCCTTCCTTCGTATGGAACAACGATGGCCCGCCGATGACCGCGGCGGACACCGAGCGGATGCGGGCTGGGTTCCGGGGCTTCCTCGGCGGCGGGCAGCGCCTCGATTCCGCCGCCCGCGCGCGGATCACGCAGTTCAACAACGACCAGCCCTTCCTGCTGCGGAACGCCGGGGCGCTCGGCATCCTGCTCGACGCCGGCAAGGAGCAGGACCTCCTCAACATGAGCGGGTCGCCGACGCGCGTCCTGCCGCTGCCCCAAGTCGTGGTGGCGCACGAGGACTACGCGCTGTTCGAGCGGCTGCTGCAGGTGGGAATCACACCTCAGCTCGAGACGAGCATCCAGAACACGTTGAACATGAAGGACTCGGTGCCGCAGTGGAACACCGTGGCGGAGATCAAGGGGACGGAGCAGCCCGGCCAGGTGGTGATCGTGGGAGCCCACCTCGACTCCTGGGACCTGGGCACCGGTGCGACGGATAACGGCACCGGCGCCATGGCCACCCTCGAGGCCGCGCGCATCATCGCGCAGTCGGGGCTCAAGCCCAAGCGCACCATCCGCTTCATCCTCTTTACCGGGGAAGAAGAGGGTCTGCTGGGTTCGCGCAAGTATGCGGAGGCGCACGCCGCCGAAGCGGACTCGATCCAGGCCGTGATCGTCCTCGACAACGGCGCCGGCGCGGTCACCGGGCAGGCGCTGCAAGGACACCTGGAGACGTACGCGCTGTGGCGGGGGCTGCTCGCCCCTGTGCACCGCCTGAACGCCGACACGATCACGGATAACCAGAAGGGCGGCACCGACCACCTGTCCTTCATTCCCTACGGCGTGCCGGGGTTCAACTTCAATCAGATCACCCGCGGCTATAACCACACCCATCACTCCCAGTCGGATACCTGGGACAAGGCGATCCCCGCCGACCTGATGCAGGCCTCGACGGTAATGGCGGTAGCAGCCTACGAGCTGGCGAATCTGCCGGGATTGCTCGCGCGCTGGGAGAAGCGGCTGCCGGTGCCGCCGATTCTGGCGGCGCAGGTGTCACCGGAGGTGTTGCGCGGTGGCCGGAACAGATAGCGGTCAGCTGTCAGCTGTCAGCCAGCAGTGAGCGACTCCCTGACGGCTGATGGCTGATGGCTCAAGACTTCTCCTGCATTAGACCTTCCACGTCAAGCGGCCGCGTGTACATGACGAGTTGCCCATCGGGTGCGCGCGGCCACTCGGCTTCGGGCCGGTCGCGGTAGAGCTCCACGCCGTTGCCGTCGGGGTCGCGCAGATAGACGGCCTCGCTCACGCCGTGGTCGGTCGCGCCCTCGAGCGGAATCCCGGCGTCAACTACGCGCCGCACGGCGGCCCCAAGGGCGCGCTGGTCGGGAAACAGGACGGCGAAGTGGTACAGCCCGGTCGTGCCCGGCGCCGGCCGCCGCGCGCCCTTGCCTGCCCAGGTGTTAAGCCCGATGTGGTGGTGATACCCACCGGCCGACAGAAACACGGCGTCCTGCCCGTACCGCGTGGTGACCTCGAAGCCGAGCACGTCGCGGTAGAACGTGAGCGCGCGGTCCAGGTCCGATACCGTGAGGTGGACGTGGCCGATGCGGGTGCGGGGATCGATGCTCATCTCGTAAGTAACAGCTTCCGGTTCCCGAGAGCCATCAGCCGTCAGCCATCAGGCATCAGTGTGGCGACGACTGAAGGCTGACGGCCGATGGCTGACGGCTTAGTTTTCAGGCATGAACACCATCCCCAAGATCCCGACCCCTGTCAATGAGCCCATCCTGTCCTACGTCCCCGGTAGCGCCGAACGGGCTGACCTGAAGCGTGCGCTCAAGGAGATGTCGGGGCAGCCCGTCGAGATCCCGATCGTGATCGGGGGGCGGGAGATCCGCACCGGCAGGACCGCCTCCGTCGCAATGCCTCATTGTCACCAGCACATCCTCGCGACCGTGCATCAGGCGGGCCCCGCGGAGATTGAGGCGGCGATCGCGGCGGCGCGCGAGGCTTGGCGGGACTGGTCGGCATGGCCGTTCGAGCGCCGGGCCGCCGTCTTCCTCAAGGCCGCCGACCTGCTGGCGACGCGGTTGCGCGCGGTGGTGAACGCGGCCACGATGCTGGGCCAGTCCAAGACGGCTCACCAGGCGGAGATCGACGCGGCGTGCGAGCTGGTCGATTTCTGGCGCTTCAACGTCCACTACGCCGGGCGCATCCTCGCCGAGCAGCCGCTCTCCGCCCCCGGCGCCTGGAACCAGCTGGACCACCGCCCGCTCGAAGGGTTCGTGTACGCCATCACGCCATTCAATTTCACCTCGATCGGCGGCAATCTGCCGACCGCGCCTGCGATCATGGGGTGCACCGTCGTGTGGAAACCGGCGGCGACCGCGGTCTACTCCAACTATTACGTGCTGAAGGTGCTCGAGGCCGCGGGCCTGCCGCCCGGGGTCGTGAACTTCGTTCCCGGCCCGTCGGCACAGATCAGCGAGCGCCTCCTGGCCGACCGCCACCTGGGCGGCATTCACTTCACCGGCTCGACGGACGTGTTCCAGTCTCTCTGGAAGCAGGTGGCGCAGAACCTGACGGGCTACGCGGACTACCCGCGACTGGTTGGGGAGACGGGCGGCAAGGACTTCATCGTCGCGCACCTGAGCGCCGACGCCGACGCGCTCGCCACCGCGCTCGTCCGCGGCGCCTACGAGTACCAGGGCCAGAAGTGCAGCGCCGCGTCGCGCGCCTACGTGCCGGACACCCTGTGGCCGAAGGTGCGCGACCGCGTGCTGGGGATGCTGCGGGAAATCCGTGTGGGCGACCCGTGCGACTTCCGGAACTTCATGGGCGCGGTGATCGACCGGAAGGCGTTCGACAAGATCAAGGGTTACGTCGAGGGGGCGAAGGTGGACCCCAAGGTCAAGATCCTGTTCGGCGGCGGGTGCAACGACGCGGACGGTTACTTCGTGCAGCCCACGCTGATCCAGGTGGAGGATCCGACCTACCGGACGATGTGCGAGGAGATTTTCGGCCCGGTGCTGTCGCTCTACGTCTATCCCGCCAAGCAGTGGGCCGAGACGCTGCGGCTCGTGGATCGCACGTCGCCCTACGCGCTCACCGGCGCGGTGTTCGCGCAGGACGCGCACGCGGTGGCCGAGGCGCACGCGGCGCTGCGCTACGCGGCGGGCAACTTCTACGTGAATGACAAGCCGACCGGCGCCGTGGTAGGCCAGCAGCCGTTCGGCGGCGCGCGCGCCAGCGGCACCAATGACAAGGCCGGCTCGCTCGTCAACCTGCTGCGCTGGGTGTCGCCGCGCACGGTGAAGGAGACGTTCACCCCGCCGCGGGACTTCACCTATCCGTTCATGGCCGAGCAGTGAACGCCCGGCGGGGTGGTGCCCGCCCGCCGCTGCTGGTGCTCCTGCTCGGCGCCGCGTTCCTGCTGCTGGTCGCGGCCCTGCTCATCGGCTCGTTCACCAGACCGGAGTTCCCCCCCTACCGACTCTCGGTGCCGCTTCTGACTCGCGTGGGGGACTCCCTCGTTGGGCCGGCCACCTACACCCTCGACGCCTCCGCGACCGACCGCTGGCGCACGTTCGCCTTCGCGCGCAACGCGGTGGTGGAGCCACCGGGAGCGTGGGACATCGCCTTCCGGCGCTTTCATCTCATTGCGGCTGACGGGGCGGGGATCCTGGACCTGGGGCCAGTCCCATTCGATTCGGTGCGCGAGCTTCCCCCCCCCGCGGCGGGCTACCGCGGCAACACGGTGGCAGGCGAGGACACCACCAATCCGGGAGTCGGCAAGTGGTACCAGTACAGCATGCTCAGCCACCTGCTCACCTCGAAGCACCACGTGTACGGCGTGCGCACCGCGGACGGGCACTACGCCAAGCTCGAGCTGCTCGCCTACTATTGCGCCGACGCCGGCACCGCCTGTATCACCTTTCGCTACGCCTACCAGGGGGGCGGAGACCGCAGCCGCCGGGTGGCGCGCTGAGCCAAACGAAAACCCCCGGCCGCTCGGCCGGGGGCTGAATGTCTTTCGCGATGTCGACGACTCACTTCGACGGCGGCAGGATCTTGAACATCCCCGTCCCGCAGACCGGGCACACGCCCTTCAAGGCCGGGCGACCGTTCGCCATCTTCACCTGCTGCGCGTTCGAGATCTTCCGCTTCGCCTTGCACTTCACGCAGTAGCCTTCGTCAGCAGCCATCGGAGCCTTGCCAGCCTTCGCCATGTCGCTCCTCCGTTGGGGGGCAGGGGCAGGACGCCCGTGCCGGGGCGCCCAAAACCGGCCTCCAACATAATACGCCCCGCTCAGTTCGTGGGAGCGGGGGCGTCCGTGAAGCCGTTGCGCTTGTGAGTGCCGTCACAGAACGGCTTGTTGGCCGACCCTCCACAGCGGCACAGGACAACGACTTGCGCGGGCGAGCCGTCCTTGCGGGGGGGGACCGGGATCTCCGTCCCGTCGGCCCGCAGGATTCGTACGGGCCCCTCCACAATCAGCGGCCCATTGGCTTTGGGGGTGATGGTCGTGGCGCTCATGCGGCGAATCATAACACGCCGCCGGGCGCGGCGGTGAAGGGGGGAACGGCGGACCGTCCCCCAGGGTATCTTGGGGCGGCATTCATGCGCACCTGGCCGGTCCTCCCCCTCTCTCTGTTCACCATCGCCTGCGTCTCGGAGCGCGGACCGCTGACGAACCGGATGGCCCAGTCAACCACCCGATACCTCGCGCGCGCCGCGCGGCAGCCGGTCGGCTGGCAGCCGTGGGGGCGGGAGGCGTTCGCCCTGGCGAGCCGGCTCGACCGGCCGGTCCTGCTCTACATCGGAGCGGACGAGTGCCGCCGGTGCCTGCAGATGGACCGCGAGGTCTACGCCGATCCCACCCTCGGCGCGCTGATCGATTCCTTCTTCGTGCCGGTGCGTGTGGACCGCGACGAGCGGCCCGACGTGGCCGAGCACTATCAGGCCGCCGTGCAGGCGCTCGCCGGGCTGCACGGCTATCCCCTCACGGTGTTCCTCACCCCTGAAGGCGCCGCCTTCTTCGGGGGCACCTATTTCCCGGCGGACGACCCGGTCACCGGCCGGGGCCTGAAGCAGATCGTTCCCGAAATCGCGCGCAGTTATCGGGACCAGCGGGCGTCCATCGTGCAGCACGCGGCGCTCGTGCGGCAGCTGGCGCTCGGCCAGACCGGCCTGGCGCACGGTGTGCTGCAGCCGCAGGCGCTGCGCCGCGAGGTCGGCAACGTGCGCGCCGCGCTCCAGGTGCTGCTCCAGGCGAACCAGGGGCTGGGCGCCTTCACCCACACGCAGGCCGTGTGGCTGCTGCTCGCCGAATTCGCCCGCACGGGGGACTCCGCATCGCTCGCTGTCGCGCGCGCTGCGGTGGACGTGCTGCTGGACTCCGGCGCCGTCGCGGCCGCGCTCGACGACCCGCTCGCCGTCGTGCGGGCGGGGCTGGCGCGCGACCTCGCGCTTGCCTGGGTGCTCACCGCCGACCCGCGCTACCGCGAGACGGCGGAGCGCGAGCTGCATGCGCTGGCGCGCGGCCTCGACGCCGCCGGAGAAGACGATCGGCCGCTGTTCGCCGACCGCGAGGCCTACGTGATCGGCTCGATGCTCGAGGCGGCCGGCGCGGTCGCCGACTCGCTCGTCGAGCGCCGCGGCGTCGCTGCGCTCGATACCCTGCTGCGGCGGGTGTACGCGCGGGGCTTCGGCGTGCGGCACTCGGCGACGCGGGGGGGAGGCGGGGGAGCGGGCGTGCACGGCCTGCTGCAGGACCAGGTGCAAGTGGCCGCCGCATCACTCACGGCGTTCGCGATCACCGGGCGGGCCCGCTACCTGGAGGTCGCCGAAAACCTCGCCGCCGTGCTGGACCGCGACTTCGCCGACCCGCAGGGTGGCTACTTCGACGCCGCGACCGCCGACCCGCCGCCGGCGGTGCCGGGCGACCGCACGAAGCCGGTGTTCGACGACCTGCTCCCCGGCGCCAACCCGTGGGTCGCGCGCGTGTTCCTCCAGCTGGCCGCGTGCACGGGCGACGCGCGCTACCGCCGCCGTGCGCAAGCCACCCTCGAGGCATTCGCCGGCGCGATCGGCGGGGAAGGTCTGCGAGCGGCCAGCTACCTGGCGGTGGCCCGCGACGCCGTATCGGCCGCTCCCCACTAGCGCCGTCGCAGAGTGCGACTGGTGTTGTGCCTCCGTCCGCATTAGCGTGACCGCCCCTCCCAAGCTCAGGTCATACGTGCAGGCGCCTGAAGAACCGCCGGACGCCACCGTCGTCGCGCGCGTGCTGAGCGGCGACGCAGAGGCGTTCGGGATCCTCATCCGCCGCTACGAGCCCGCGCTGCATCGCTTCGCCACGCGGATGCTCGGGAGCGCCGACGCCGCCGCCGACGCGGTGGCCGAAGGCTTGGTGCGAGCGTACCGGCACCTGCGGAGTTGCCGGGAGCCCGCCCGGTTTCGGACGTGGGTGTATCGCATCGTGGCGAACCGGTGCAAGAGCCATCTGGCCCGGCGACCGTCGAGCGACCTGTCCCTCGACGACCTGCCGCCGCTGCCCGATCCCGCGGACAACGCGACGGCGCTGGAGCGGGCCGAGCAGCTGATGCTGGTGACGCGAGCGCTGGGGGGGCTCTCCGCGGAGAAGCGAGAGGCGTTCGTGTTGAAGCACGTCGAGGGTCTGAGTTATGAGGAGATGGCCGCCGTCACCGGCGCTCGGATCCCGACGTTGAAGATGCGCGTCCACCGCGCGCGCGAAGCGCTGCTGGACACGCTGAAGGAGTACCAATGAGTCTCATCGATCCCCGGATTCACCAGGTGCTGGACGGCGAGCTGTCGCGCCAGTCGCTACCGTCCGAGCTGCGGCCCGCGCTGGAGCGGCTCGAGGCAGCCGCCGGAGTCTTGCGCTCGGCGATGGCCCGGCGCAGCGTGGCCGCCTGGGTGCTGGCCGAGATCCGCCGGCCGCGCCCGGGGCCGATGGCCCGGCTAGCGCGCTGGCTCATCGAGCGCCACGCCATCACCGTCAGCCTGCGCCCGACCTGGAGCTTTGCGGTCGCCGTACTGGTCGCGGCGGTCGTGCTGGTGCCCTCGCACGGCACCGAGGGCCCGATCCTCTCGGCTCAGGAGGGCATCGCCCAGTTCGTGGGGCGCTTCCCCGGCGCGCGCTCCGTCGAGGTCGTCGGGTCGTTTACGGACTGGCGCTCAGGGGCCATTCCCCTCCAGGACGACGACCACGACGGCGTGTGGCAGACGGAGGTCGTCCTCCCCGCGGGCGAGCACGAGTACATGTTCGTGGTGGATGGGGAGCGGTGGGTGGCCGATCCGTTGGCGGGCCGCTACGTGGACGACGGGTTCGGCCGCCAGAACGCCATCATCATCGTCCGGCCGGGCGACCGGTGAGGCCGAGCCTGGTGCTGCTACTCGCCGCGGCGGTCGCCCCGCTCGCCGCGCAATCGATGCGGGCGCGGCTCGCCGGCCGGGTCCCGGCCGCCGCGGTCGCGCCGGTCGACTCGATCGTGCGCGTGGCCGAGGTCGACGGCCTGCCGACGGATCCGCTCGTGAGAAAGGCGCTGGAGGGCGGCGCCAAGCAAGCCTCCCCCGACCAGATTGTCGCCGCCGTGGCGCAGGTCGCGAGCGAGTTGCGCGAGGCGCGCGCGCTGCTCCTGCGCGGCGGGGGCGGCGGACCGGTACCGCCCGCCGAGGTCATGGCCGTTTCCGCCGCGCTGGTGCGGGGGCTCCCGGTCCCGCTGGTGCAGCGGCTCGTCGCCGTTCTCCCCGGCGAGCCGACCGGCCCCGCGTTGCACGCGGTCGCCGACATGGTCGGACACGGGTTCGCGCAGGACTCGGCTGTGGGCTTGGTGGTGGAGGCAGTGGGGCAGGGCCTGCGCGGGCTGCGCCTGCTCGACGTGGCCACGTCTGCCGTGCACGAGCTCCAGCGCGGCCGCACCCACGCCCTGGCGCTTGCGGAAGTGCGACGGCGGCTGCCCGACGTGCCGACGCCTCCCACCCCGCCGCCGGCCGCCGTCACCCGCGCGCGCCGGCCCGTGGCGGATACCACCCAGCCCTAGTGCCGTTCCAGCTTGTGGGGGAACGGCAATCGGGTGCCGTTGCAGGGAAAAGTCCAGTTGGAACGGCACTAGCTCAGGACGTGTAGTCGGCGTTGATCCGGACGTACTCCGGGCTCAGGTCGCACGTCCATACCACCGCCTCCGCCCGGCCCAACCCCAGGTCCAAATGGAGGCGGAGGCGCTTCTGCTGGAAGGTCGCGCGCGCGCGCGCCGGGTCGGCGTGCGCGGTGGCGCCGCCCTGCGCCAGGGTGATCCACTCTGATTCGCTCCCGCCCCCGCCGGCTTCCTCCCTCCCCCCCCCTGCTTCCCCATCGGCGGCGGCCGCCAGGCTCAGCTTGTCGGGGTTGCCGCCGCCAGGATCCGCCCCCAGTTCGGATCCGCCCCGTACACCGCCGTCTTCACCAACGCCGAGCGGGCGATCGCGCGGCCCACCTCGCGGGCCGCCGTTTCGGTCGGGGCGCCGGTCACGTGGATCTCGACGAGCTTGGTCGCGCCCTCACCGTCGGCGACAATCGCGAGCGCCAGCGTGCGCGCCACCTGCTGGACCGCATCCTCGAACACCTGTGCCAACGCCCCGTCATGGGAGGGATCGATCCCGGCGGCGCCGTTGGCGAGCAGCAGCACGGTGTCGTTGGTGCTGGTGTCGCCGTCCACCGAGATCGCGTTGAAGGTCCGGTCCGCGACGCGCCGCAGCATCGGCGCCAGGATCGCCGCCTCGCCTGCGGCGTCCGTCGTCAGCACAGCGAGCAGGGTGGCGAGGTCGGGGTGAATCATTCCCGCGCCCTTGGCGATCCCGCCGACGAGGATCGCCCCGGCGGGTGTGTCGATTCGCACGGCGCAATGTTTGGGCCGGGTGTCGGTCGTCATGATCGCCCGAGCCACGTCCGGGCCGCCGTCGGCGGAGAGCCGGGCGGCGGCCGCTCGTAGCCCCGCGGCGATCTGGTCTACCGGGAGCGGGACGCCGATCACCCCGGTGGACAACACCAGGGCGGTGCGCGGCGGGAGCCCTGCCGCTTGCTCGGCGGCCTGGGCCATGGCGCGGGCGGCGGCGAGTCCTTGCGCGCCGGTGCAGGCGTTGGCCACCCGGGCGTTCATCGCTACGGCGCGAATGCGGCCGGGCCGCTCACTCAACAAATCGGAGTCGTACAGCACCGGCGCGGCGCGAACGGCGTTCCGGGTGAAAAGGCCGGCGGTGGCGCAGCTGGTCGCGCTCACGAGCAGCGCGACGTCGCTCACCCCGCCAGCCTTGAGCCCGGCGTGCGCGGCGGCGGCGGTGAAGCCCAGCGGCGAAGTGACGGAGCCGCCCTCGAGTGGGGCGATGGTCGCGGTCATGGACGGTCAAGATACTGGGCGGCGCGCGCTTGTGTAACCGCCCGCTGTTTCTTATCATAGCACAACTTTCCCGGGGGTCCCGTTCGATGTCGGATCCGTTCCTCAGCTCCGACGACTACGACGAACGCGCTCATCAGCTCTACAACGAAGGACAGTACGACGACGCCATCGACGCCCTGCGCGAAGGCCTGGGACTCTATCCCCACGCCGTCGAACTGCACGTCGGCATGGGCTACGCCCGCCTGGCGCGGGAGGAGTATGCCTGGGCGCGGCGTGCCTTCGAGGAGGCCGTCGCCCTCGATCCCGACCACGAGGACGCCCTCGCGGGACTGGGCGAGGTGCTGCTCAAGTGCGGCGAGCGTCCGCGTGCCGTGGGGTGCTACGAGCGCATCCTGTCGCTCGGCTTCCGCGACGACCACGACCTGATGCTGCAGATCGGCCGGGCGCTGTTCCGCGAGAGCGTGCTCGACCAGGCGCGGCGGTTCTTCGAGCTGGCGATCACCGCGCACCCCGATTCCGCCGAAGCGGCCGCCTGCTCGGGATACGCGGCGCATCGGTTGGGTGACGAAGGCGGCTCCCTCTGCTGGCTGCGGCGGGCCCTGGAGCTCGACCCGGCTCACGGCGAGGCGCGCATCTACCTGGCCAACCTGCTCTATGACCGCGGCGAGTATGAGGCGTCGCTGTTTCACCTCGAGCGCACCGACCCCGAGGAGCACTTCGACGGCTTGGCGATCTGGCGGCTGCTGGAGCTGAAGAAGAGCGTCTACCGGCTGCCGGAGGACGACCCCGAGCTCATCCCCTGGCACCGCCGTCTGAGCGAGCTGGCTGGTGAGGCGAGCCCGGACGACCTCTTCCTCGCCGAGATCGAAGCGATGGGGCCGGACGGCCAGGTGCGCGACCCGCGGCAGCTCGAGCTCTTCGGGACGCTGCTGACCGAGTTGCAAGGGATGAAGAACCGCGGGGGCGTCTCGGCGGGCGCCGGGGTCGGAGGGGGAGGGGGGGCGATTGGCGAGCCGCACCGCGTGACGATGCCGTCCGGGGTGATTTACATCGGCACGTGGGAGCAGATCGTGCGTCAGATGAAGGACGCCGCCGCCGAGTGGGCCGGCGGGTCGATCGAGGAGTACATGGCCGCGAGCGCCCAGCGGAGCCGCCGGCAGACCGGCGTCGCGATCCCGACGACGGACGCGGAAAGCTTCATCCGGGGCAGCGCGGACGCCGGACTGCTACGCATCCTTCACTGACGACGCTTCCCCTCGACGTCGTTTGGTTATTGCCCCTTCTTGAAGTAAATCCCCACCGAGAGCGGCCCGTCGCCGAGCGCCACGAGCGCCAGTGCGCCCGCGAGCAGCAGGCCTTCCAGCTCGGGCGTATGGCCGCCGGGAAGTACCACGGCGAGGATGGCGACCACCATGTTCACGACCATGAGCGCCGCCACCGGCCGCGTGAGGATGCCGAGCACCACGCACACTGCACCGATGGTTTCGACGGCGATCAGGTACGCGGCGGTGGGCGTGGCGAACGGGATGCCGGCGCCGTGCAAGAAGGCGGCGACTCCGGCAACGCCGGTGTGGAACTTCTGCAGGCCGTGCCGCAGAAACACGCCGCCGACGGCTAGGCGCAGCACGAAGGTGGCGTACGGCGCGTACTGGTTCACGAGGCCTCCTCGGAACGGATGGGGTTCGGGGGTGGGAGAACAGGCCCGCGGCGGCGCGCATCGGTGCGCACTTGGCGGGCGCCCAGGCGCTTGATGATGACGTCGAGCCCGCGCTGTGGGTGCGCCGCGGCAATGCCGGCGACGTCCGCGAAGCACAGCCCCGCCGCCGGGACGGCG
>Ga0209237_1002206_pt1 | contig 11685 bp, 10 predicted proteins | sample GraSoi013_1_40cm_2_FD_185820 | JGI IMG/M metagenome (GOLD analysis project Ga0209237, IMG submission 185820) | Grasslands soil microbial communities from the Angelo Coastal Reserve, California, USA - Sample 10_02_2013_1_40cm (SPAdes) (version 2) | ecosystem: Environmental > Terrestrial > Soil >...
CCGCGAAGCCCGGCGCGGAGAACTTCGTCCGCTCGGCCATGAAGGACGCGACGATCGGCGCGTCCGATTCGCACTCGATGACGATGTCCTGGCCGAGCCCGCCGCGGAAGCGGCCGGCGCCGCCCGAGCCCGGGCGCAACCGCTTTTCGTGGAAGAAGAGCGGACTGTTGCGCTCGGCCACCTCGACCGGCGTCGACGAGATGTTGCTCGGCCAGGAGAGCACGCTCTCGCCGTCCTTGACGGCCGTGGCGCCCATGCCGCCGTTGAAGAAGAAGATGTTCGTGTAGGGCCGCCCATCGGGGCGGAGCCCGGTTTGCTGCACCGCCCAGAGCGGCGAGCCCGCGCCCGCCGCGACGCGGTCGGGGATGACCTGGTGGAGCGCGCCGAAGAGCAGCACGGGAACGTAGTGGCCGGTGACGGCGCGGCTCACGACGGCGGCGGGGAAGCGCGGGTTCAAGAGACACCCCTCGGGCGCCGTGACTCTCACTGGCCGGTACATGCCCTCGTTGTTCGCGAGACCGGGCAGGAGCGCGCACTTGATCGCATACGCGGTCATCGCATAGGTGTAGGCGAGCACGCAGTTGATCGCGCGGGGCTGCTGGGGCGAGGTGCCGGTGTAGTCGGCCATCACCTCGTCGCCGGCGATCGTGAGCGCCACCTGGTAGTCGAGCGGCTCGTCGACGCCGTCCGTCCGCATCGCGTACCGGTAGGTCCCGTCGGGCACGGCGCGGATCGCCGCGCGCATCGCGCCCTCGGCGCGCGCGAACAGCTCGTCGCCCAGGTCGTCGAGGGAATCGAGCCGGCCGTCGTCCATGAGCGCGATCAGGCGCCGCTCCATGAGCTCGTTGGCGCCGACCTGAGCCCAGATATCCCCCATGGTCTGATCCGGCGTGCGCACGTTGGCGCGGATCATCTCGATCAGCGTCTCGTCGGCGCGCCCCTCGCGCACGAGCTTCATGAGGGGGATGTGCAACCCCTCCTCGAACACCTCGCGCGCCTCGATGGCCCGCAGGCGCCCGCCGATGTCCGGCATGTGCGACGTGGTGGCGGAAAAAGCGACGAGGCGCCCGGCGCGGAAGAGCGGCTTGAGCACGCTGACGTCGCTCATGTGTCCGGTGCCCATCCAGGCGTCGTTGGTGATGAGGACGTCGCCCGGCCGCATCGCGGCGGCGCCCATCGCGCGCAGGAAGTGGCGCACGGTGGCGGGCAGCGTGCCGATGAACGAGGGGATGCTGCCGGTGTTCTGCGCGAGCGAGTAGCCCCGGGCGTCGGTCAGCATGCAGGCGAAGTCGTTCGCCTCGTTCGAGAGCGTCGAGAACGACGTGCGGACGATCGCCTTGGCCGCCTCGTCCACGACCGAGATGAGCCGCGTCCAGAGCACCTCCAGCGTGATCGCGTCGAACCCTCGGCTCACGGTGTCTCCTTCACCCGCGGCTTCCTCGAGTGAGCGTCACGATGACGTTCCCGGTCGGCGCGACCGCGAAGCTCGCACCTGGATCGACGACCAGCGTCGAGCCCTCCTCCTCGATCACCGCCGGCCCCGCGAAGCGGTCGCCGACCGCGAGGCGAGCGCGGTCGTACACGGTCGTCTCGACGAACCCGCCGGCCTCCGGGAACCAGACGGGCCGTCGCCCCTTGACGGGCTCCTCGGATCCACCGCGGGGGCGGCCCTGGAGTACGACTTCACTACCCGCGACGGGAGCGCGCACGGCGACACGGATGTTGATGAACTCGACCGGCACGTCGGGCGGTGTGAGCGAGAACTTCTCGCGATACGCCGCCTCGAAGGCCGACGTGAGCGCCCGTCGCGTGGCGGCCGCGTCTCGTCCGTCGTAGGGGCCGTCGGGCAGCGAGACCACCAGGTCGAACCCCTGCCCCAGAAAGCGCCCGTCGGCGAGGCGCTGGAAGCGCGCGGTCTCGAGCTTGAGGCCGGTATCGGCCATGACGGCGCGCGCCTCGTCCTCGAGGGCGCGGAACGCCGCCTCGAGCGCTGAGCAATCGCCGCGGTCAAGGCGGATCCCGACGGTGGCGACCCGGTCTACGCGGGCCGGCGCAACCAGAAGGCCGAGCGCCGAGGCAACGCCGGCCGACGGTGGGCAGATGACCTCCCGCAGGCCGAGCTTTCGAGCGACGTGGCAGGCGTGGACGGGCCCGGCGCCGCCCGTACAGAGCAGCGCGTAGTCGCGCGGATCCCGCCCGCGCTCGGCGATGTGCACGCGGGCGGCGCTCGCCATGTTCTCATTGACGATGTCGTGGACACCCCACGCGACCTCCACCAGCGGCAGGCGCACAGCCTCGGCGAGGTGGGCCAGGGCGCGGCGCGCGGCCGCGACGTCGATCGCGATAGTGCCGCCCGCGAAGTACTCGGCGTTCAGGTAGCCGAGGACCAGATCGGCGTCCGTGACCGTCGCCTCCGTCCCGCCGAGGCCGTAGCACGCCGGGCCCGGCTGCGAGCCCGCGCTGCGCGGCCCGACTTTCAGGAGACCGATCTCGTCCACTCGCGCGATGGAGCCGCCGCCGGCGCCGATCTCGATCAGCTCGATGGTCGAGATGCGCATGGGCAGGCCGCTGCCCTCGATGAACCGTTTCTGGCGCGCGGCCTCGAAGCTGTAGGCGGTGAGCGGCTCGCCCCCGTCGATGAGCGAGAGCTTGGCGGTGGTGCCGCCCATGTCGAACGCGAGGAGATTGCCTCCGCTGTCCCCACGCCCGAAGAAGGCCGCGGCGATCGCCCCCGCGGCGGGCCCGGACTCGAGCATCTGTACCGGCGTCCGCTGAGCCTCGGCGACGTGCGTCAGGCCACCGCTCGAGAGCATGAGCAGGAGCGGCGCCGGGATCCGCTGCTCGGCGAGCTGTCGCGCCATGCGCCCGAGGTATTGGTGCGCGAGCGGCTTGATGTAGGCGTTGGCGACGGTCGTCGACGCGCGCTCGAACTCGCGGATCTCGGGCGCCACTTCGTGCGAGGCGGTGACGAAGACCTCCGGTTGGCGCTCGGCGATGAGCTGGACGGCCTCGGCCTCGTGACGTGGGTTCGCGTAGGCGTGCAGGAACACGACGGCGATCGAGCTCACGCCGCCGGCGGCGAGCTGCTCGACCGACGCCAGGAGTTGGTCGCGGTCGAGCGGCTGCCGGACGCTGCCGTCGCCTTTCACCCGCTCGGCCACCTCGAGGCGCAGATTCCGCGGCACCAGCGGCTCGGGCTTGGCGATATTGAGGTCGTACAGCTCGAACTTCCGCTCGCGCCCGATCTCGAGCGTGTCGCCGAACCCAGCGGTCGTGATGAGCCCGGTGACGGCGCCCTTGCGCTCGATGAGCGCATTGGTGAAGAGCGTCGTGGCATGCACGACGCGCGTGAAGTGCCGCGACTCGAGGCGCCCGTCTCCGAGGACCGTCGCCACCCCCGCGGCCACTGCGCGCACGGGATCGTCGTGCGTCGTCAGCACCTTGCGGCTCCACTGCCGTCCGGAGTCGTGGTCGTACACCACGATGTCCGTGAAGGTGCCTCCGATGTCGATCCCGAGCGCGTAGCTGGGCATGCGCTTACTCCGCTGTCATCGGATGAGGCCGCGGGCCCGCCAGCAGGGGGCGCTGACCGCGACCAGCGATGCGATCGAGGTACGCGTGATCGTGTCGATGAACTCGTCCACGGCCTTGGCCTTGCCGTCGACGCCGAGAATACACGCGTCGGCCGGACGCAGCCTGACAATCTCCGCATCCCGCGTCCCCGCCGCCTTGACCTCGCTCACCCTTCGGCCTAGGGTGTGTTGCGGTGCGCCGGCACCGGGAGGACGAAGAGTGATCGCAGGGCTCGGCCGATGAAGCTCACGGACCGCGTCGCGCTGGTGACAGGTGGAGGCTCGGGGCTCGGGCGCGCGATTGCGCTGCTTTTCGCGGAGGAGGGCGCGCGCGTCGTCGTCAACGACGTGCGCCTCGAGGTGGCCGAGAAGACCGTGTCTGAGATGAAGGGGCCGGCCGGCGGCCGCGCGATCCAGGCCGACGTGGCGGAGAGCGCCCAGGTCAACGCGATGTTCGCGACCATAGAGCGCGAGCTCGGCGCGCTCGATATCCTCGTGAACAACGCGGGCATTGCCGTGGGCCCCGGCGACGACCGCGCGGGGATCGGCCGGAAGGCCGAGGCCCGGATCATGGAGATGGTGAGCGGGCAGAGCGCACAGACCCACCTCGACGTCACCCAGAACCTCTCCGACGAATCGTGGCGACGGATGCTCGCCGTGCATCTCGACGGGACCTTCTTCTGTACCCGCGAGGCGGTCCGCCTGATGAGCCAGCGGAACCGGGGCGCGATCATCAACCTGTCGAGCGTTGCGGCCCTCACGGGGCTCGAGGCGGCGCCACACTACGCGGCGGCGAAGGGCGGGATCCTCGCCTTCACCCGCGCCGTGGCGAGAGACGTCGCCTCCCGTGGGATCCGGGTCAACGCGATCTGCCCGGGCTACATCGACACGCCGATGACCGAGCCGATGTCGCCGCTGATCCGGGCGACGGTGATCGCCCGTACGCCGCTCGGGCGCACTGGTGACCCGCGCGAGGTCGCCGCCACCGCACTCTTCCTCGCCTGCGACGACAGCTCGTTCTTCACCGGGCAGTGGCTGTCGCCGAACGGCGGCCTCTTTATCGGCTGAGATGCCGGCGTCGCGCGAGCTTTCGATCCGCGGGACGCCGATCCACATGCTTCAAGAGGGAAGGGGCCCGGCCCTCCTGTTCCTGCACAGCGCCGGCGGCGCCGGCCGGTGGCTTCCCTTCCAGGAGCGCCTCGCCAAGAACTTCAGCGTGTATTTCCCGAGCCATCCCGGTCACGGCGGCTCGCCCGCCGCCGAGTGGATCGAGCACATCTCGGACCTCGCGTTTCACTACCTCGATGTGCTCGACGAGCTCGGGGTCGAGCGTGCGCACCTGGTCGGCGCCTCCTTCGGAGGCTGGATCGCCGCCGAGGTCGCGACGATGGCGTCGCATCGCCTGGCGTCGCTCGTCCTGATCGACCCGGTCGGCATCCGGGTGGACGGCTGGATCTATCCGTTCCTGTTCGGGATGGACATCCCCGAGATCGTGACGACCGTCTTTCACAACCCGGTGGCGGCGCTCGCGGTGGCGCCGCCCGACCAGTCGATCGAGACGCTGGCGCTCCAGTACCGCCAGGGCGCCGCTCTCGCTCGGGTCGCCTGGAATCCCCACCTCTACGACCCGCTCCTCCGTCGCCGGCTCGGCCGCATCACGGCGCCGACGCTTCTCTGCTGGGGCGCCCATGACAAGATCGCGCCGCTCGCACCCTGCGGTGAGACGTGGGCGAAGGAGATTCCAGGTGCCCGTCTGCGCGTGTTCGCCGACTCGGGCCACGTGCCGCACCTCGAGGAGCCCGACGCGGCGGCGGATGCGGTGAGCGAGTTCTGCCGCCTCCGGGGAGGCGCCGGGTGAAGTTCTACTACTTCCACCTGATGCCGTACATCATGGACCACGACGCGCCGTCGTCGTGGGTAACGTTGTCGAATCGCCACTACGATCCCGGGCTCGGCCACACGCTCTACAACCAGTACCTCGACCAGTTCGAGCACGCGGAGCGGCTCGGCTGGGACGGCCTCTGTGTCAACGAGCACCACCAGAACTGCTACGGCACCATGCCGAGCCCCAACGTGATGGCCGCCATGCTCGTGCGCCGGACTACCAAAGCGAAGATCGCGATCCTCGGCAACGGTCTGCCGCTCCGCGACAATCCGCTCCGCGTGGCCGAGGAGATCGCCATGCTCGACGTCGTCTCCGGTGGCCGCGTGATCTCAGGATTCGTGCGCGGCATCAGCGCCGAGTATTTCTCCACCGCCGTCAACCCGACCCATTCGCGGGAGCGCTTCTACGAGGCCGCGGAGCTGATCTTGAGAGCCTGGACGGAGGAGGGCCCGTTCCCCTTCGACGGCCGGTTCTATCGCTACCCCTACGTGAACCCGTGGCCGCGGCCGCTCCAGAAGCCGCACCCGCCGGTCTGGTGCCCCTCGCAGGGCTCGACCGAGACCGTGGAATGGGCGGCCAAGCGGCGCTTCCCGTACCTCATGGTCTTTACGCCGATCAAGCGGATCGCGCAGATCTACGGGGAATACCGCGAGGCCTGCGAGCGCTACGGCTACAAGGCCAGCCGCTATCAGCTCACCGTCAACGTGCCGGTCGTCGTCGCCGAGAGCGACGCGAAGGCGCGCGAGCTCGCCCAGAAGCACGTCATGTGGGTGTTCAACGTGGGCCTTCGAATGCACCCGCCCTTCTGGCGGCCCCCCGGGTACATGACGGAAGCCTCGCTTCGCCGCCTGCTCGCGAACCCGCCCACGCTGCCGAGCGAGCTCACCTTCGAGGAGGCCGAACGGGACGGCTACCTCATCTACGGCAGCCCCGCGACCGTCCGCGACAAGCTCCGGATCTTCGCGGACGAGCTCGAGGCCGGGATCCTCTGCACGGCGATGAACGGCGGCAGCCACGAGAGAACGCTCGAGCTGATGCAGCTCTTCGCGGAAGAAGTGATGCCGCACTTCCGTGAAGACGCGCACGTCGACGAGACGGCCGGCGTCGGCCGGTAGCGGGTCCCGGAAGTCGGGCCGCGTGACGGAGCTCGAAGCCCGGCTTCGCGACCACCTGCGGCAAGCACTCGTCGAGCCTGGCCTGGAGTTCGCCGAGCGTCCCACACTGATCACCGGCGGCTTCGACACGCGGATCTTCGCCTTCCGCCTGGCCGGAGTTCCGCCGGCCTTCGCCGGCCCATTGATCCTCCGCCTGCTCGACGGACACTCCGATCCTTCGCGCGTGCTGCGCGAGCGCGCGATCCAGAACGCACTCGTCGAGCTCGGCTATCCGGCGCCGCGTGTCCTCCTCGCGAGCGCCGAATCCACCCCCCTCGGTGGCGCCTTTCTGATCATGGAACGGCTCGCGGGAAAGCCGCTCCCGGAGGTTCACTTCCTCGGCATGGGACGTGTCGTCGCCGAGCTACAGGCGCGTCTTCACGGCCTCGACGCCGAGTCATTCCTGGAAAACCTGGCCCGGGACGGCCTCGTGCCGCGCAGCTTCACCTTCGAAGGGCACCTCGAGCAGCTCGCCGACCGCGTCGCGCGTCGCTCGCTCGCCGGACTCGCGCGAGGGATCGACTGGCTGGTGCAACAGTGTCCACGGCTGGACGGACGGCGGGTCGTCTGTCACGGCGATTTTCATCCCTTCAACATCCTGATGGCCGCCGGCACGGTGACGGGGGTGGTCGACTGGCCCAACGTGATCGTCGCGGATCCCGCGTTCGACGTCGCCACGACGCTCGTGATCCTCAAGCTCGTGCCGGTGGATCTTTTCGATCTCCGCGCGCCGGTCCGGTGGCTGGCGACCGCGGCGCGCCCGCTCCTGGTTGCCCGCTACCTTCGTCGCTACCGTCGCCGGCGCGAGCTCGATCTGGCGAGGCTCTCGTACTACGAGGCCGCGGCCTGCATGAAGGCGCTCGTCAGAGCCGGGGAGCTCCGGCTCAGTCCCGGGGGCACGAGCGCGCCGAATCCACTCTTCGCGTCGGATTACCCGGACCGTCTGGTCCACCGCTTCCAGGTAATCACGGGAGTCACGCCGGTACTGCCGGCCGCTCTCGCGCCGGTGACCTGAGCAACTTGCTCTCCCGAGCCCATAACCGCGCGCCTCAGTCCGCCAGCTGCGGCCGCACCGTATCGGCGAGCAGGTCGATCGTCTCGAGGATCGCCGGAAACGTGGAGTACGAGACCTCCAGCGCGACGTGACCGCAGTCGAGGGCCTGGAATCCGCGCAGCTCATCGACGATCTGCTTCACCGAGCCGCTGAGCGTATGGCGGCCACGGAGGAGGCCCATGTCCACCGCGGGCCGGTGGACACCGTCGATCAGGATGGGAATGCGGAGGGACAGAAACGGCGCGCCCTCGCGTCCGGCTTCCTTCCAGAAGCGCCGCACCGTCTCGGCGCCCTGCCGGAACGCCTCGTGATTCATCGAGCTGGCGTGCCAGCCGTCGCCCAGCCGGGCGACCCGGCGGAACGCGCCTTCGCTGCTGCCGCCGATGTAGAGCGGCGGGCGCGGCTTCTGCAGCGGCATCGGCGAGAAGACGACGTCCTGCACGCGGTGCCGCTTCGTCTGGATCTTGGGATGCTCCTGCGTCCACAGGGCGCGCATCAGCTCGAGCGCTTCGTCGCTCCGGCTGGCGCGCTCCCTGAACGGCACGCCGAGGGTCTCGAACTCGCCTTCCAGCCATCCGATCGCCGCCCCCACGATCAGGCGGCCGCCCGACAGGACGTCGACGCTGGCCAGAAGCTTCGCCACCGGGATCGGCGAGCGATAGGGCAGGATCACCACGCTGGTTCCCAGCGTGAGCCGCCGGGTCACGCCGGCGAGCCACGGCAGGACCGCGAGGGGATCCAGCATGTCCTCCCGGTAGATGACGTTGGCCTGTTGCGGCACGATCACGTGATCGGTAACCCACACCGAATCCAGCCCACGATCTTCGGCGCGACGCACGACCTCGAGCATCCGTCCGACCTCGATCGGACGACCGTAATGCGGCAAGCAGATTCCCAGCTTCATGTCAGCCCTCCCGTGTCACGGCGTGACGGCCGGTTTCCGTGGACGGCCGGCAGGGTATACTCGTTCGCGCCTCACGGCAACTCTCGACTCCTCGGAGGAAACGCGATGGCGACGCGACGAGACTTTCTGCTGATGTGCGCGGTGGCCTCCGGCGTGCCCCTGGTGGCTCCGGACCCGAGACAAGCCGCCGGCGCCGACGTCGCCAAGAAGGGCGGCACGCTCAGAGTCGGCTTCTACATCGAGGCGGCCACCATGGACCCGCACTTCTCGGGCAGCAAGATCGACCGGCAGGTCTACCACAATATCTACGAGCCGCTCGTGACGCTCGACGTCAAGCTCGGGATCAAACCCGGCCTGGCCGAGTCCTGGCAGCAGCCGGATCCCAAAACGCTGATCCTCAGGCTGCGGCGGGGTGTGAAGTTCCACGACGGAACCGACTTCAACGCCGAGGCGGCTCGCTTCAACTTCAATCGCATGAAAACGGAGCCGAAGTCCGTCCGGAAGGGCGAGGTCGCCAGCATCGACTCGGTCGACGTCGTCGACGCCTACACGATCAAGCTCAATCTGAAGAGGCCGGACGCGGCGCTCCTGGCCACGCTGACCGATCGCGCGGGCATGATGCTCTCGCCCAAGGTCGTGCAGGAGCGCGGCTCCGAGCTGGAGCGGAACGCCAGGGGTGCGGGCACCGGGCCGTTCGAGTTCGTCGAGTGGGTGAAGGACGCTCATCTCCTGATCAAGCGCAACGAGAGCTACTGGAACAAGCAGGGCGGCCCGTATCTCGATCGGGTCCGCTACCGCCCGATCCCGGACGACACGGTCAAGCTCCAGAGCCTCCAGACCGGCGAGATCGACGTGATGGACTACGTCCAGCCGCGTGACGTCGCCGCGGTCCGGGCCGACCGCAACGTGGTCGTGGTCGACGTGCCGTCGCTGGCCGACTTCGCGTACCAGCTCAACCACACGCGGCCGCCCTTTGCGACCAAGGCGCTCCGGCAGGCGGTGGCCTACGCGCTCGACCTCGACCAGATCGTGAAGGGCGTCTGGCTCAACGTGGGCGTGCCGGCCAACGGCCCGATCCCACCCACGAGCTGGGCCTACGACAAGACCATCCCACCGATCAGGCGTGATCTGGGCCGCGCCAAGGCCAAGCTGGCCGAGGGCGGCCAGGCGGCCGGCTTCACGTTCACGATGACGACCAACAACATCCCGATCAACGTCCAGGAGGCCGAGGTCATCCAGGCCCAGCTGCGCGAGGCCGGCATTACCATGAAGATCAAGCTGGTCGACTCCGCCACGCTGATCTCCGACGGCAACAACAAGAACTTCGAGATGATCAGCTATCAGTGGAGCGGCCGTCCGGACCCGGACGGCAACACCTACCAGTTCTACAAGACCACCCAGGGCACATCGCTCAACTGGTCGGGCATCTCGAATCCACAGATCGACGCCCTCCTCGACCGGAGCCGCGAGGCGTCCAGCCAGGCCGAGCGTAAGAAGCTCTTCAGCGATCTGACGAAGATCCTTCACGACGAGCTGCCGATGGTGTTCATCATCCATCCGATCGAGCCGAAGGCCTTCAGCCCCAAGGTTCAGGGCTACGAGCCGATCCCCGACGGAATGATGCGGTTCAAGGACGTGTGGCTGCAGTAAGGTCTCGCTGACCGATCGCTCACGCGCGTGATGGGCTGTCTCGTCCTGCGCCGGCTGGGGGCGACCGTTCCGGTCCTGCTCCTCGTCACGGCCGGAGTGTTCCTGCTGCTCCACCTGACCCCGGGCGATCCGATCGACGTCATGATGGCGGAGTCCGTCGACGCGGCGGTGAAGGAGACCCTCCGGCGCGAGCTCGGGCTCGACCGGCCCCTCCACGTCCAGTACGCCGCCTGGATGGGACGGCTCCTGAGAGGCGACCTCGGGCGCTCGATCCGCAACGGCGAGCCCGTCATCGAGAGCGTGAGTCGCCGCCTCCGGCCGAGTCTCGAGCTGGCTTCGTCGGTGATGCCGTCCGTGACGCCCTCGACCCTCGGATGCGCGGATGAGCGAAGCCGAGGCTGACTGATGACCGAGCTGCTACCGCACGAGGTCGGCCGTGCCGGCGTCGAGGCGTCGCGTCAAGGCGAACAGTGAAGGCAAGCTCGGCGCCGCCGCCGCCTGGCCGTCGTGGCAACGCCAGGCGAGCCGTGTCTTCGCGTACCCGACGCGCGGCAGGACCTCGTGCGCCACGAGGGCGAGGCCCCAGATGATCGTGCCCACCGCCACGACATGCGCGAGCCCGATCCGGCTTCTCCACGAGACCTGGGCGCCCCACATGCCAGCCACTACGACGGTCCCAACTGCGGTCAGATAGAGGAGCAGCCACCAACCGCAGGCGCGCGCGTACGGCCACTGGGGCAACGCGATCCCGAGGAGGACGCCCAGGGCCACGCACGCCCAGACGGCTCCCGGGCGCATCGGCGCGCCGATCGGCCGCATTCGTGACAGCGGTCGCGCGCCCACGGTAGACGCGCGCTCCGACACGAATGGTCGTTCGAAGGGCCGCAGCTTCTTGATGAGCGAATCGACGACCGCGGCCTCCTGGTTGCTGGCAGGATCCTTCCCTAGTCTGGCCAACTCTGCACCTCCGACGCGCATATCGAACGTTGACGCTCTTCGGCCGTTGTGGCGCCACGACTCCTGTACGCAAAGCCGCTGCCAACCAGGATGTACGAAATCTCGCGGCTTTCACCGCGCGGCAGATTGGGCCGACTCTGCCACTGTGGCACCCATGTCGCGGAGCCCGGCGTCGGGGGTGCTTCTGATTATCGAGCGAGGAGGGCGAACAGTCGCGCGGGCGTGACCGGCACTTCGCGGATGGTCGCGCCGAGGTCCGCGACCGCGTCCTCCACGGCGTTCGCGATCGCGGCAGCACCTGGGATGGCGCCGCTCTCGCCCACGCCCTTGACGCCGAGCGGATTGATCGTCGAAGGATGCGCGTCGAGCGCGACCGCGAGCGCGGGAAGCTGGTCGGCCTTCGGGATCGCGTAGTCCATCAGGCTGCCGGTCAGGAGCTGGCCGGCGCCGTCGTACACCACTTCTTCCATGAGCCCGGCGCCGATGCCCTGGGCGGCGCCGCCCTGGAG
>Ga0209237_1002207_pt1 | contig 11684 bp, 12 predicted proteins | sample GraSoi013_1_40cm_2_FD_185820 | JGI IMG/M metagenome (GOLD analysis project Ga0209237, IMG submission 185820) | Grasslands soil microbial communities from the Angelo Coastal Reserve, California, USA - Sample 10_02_2013_1_40cm (SPAdes) (version 2) | ecosystem: Environmental > Terrestrial > Soil >...
CCCCCGCTGCTCCCGCCAAGAGGAGCGCGAACCCTAGATGAATCCCCGCGGGGAGGAAATAGTAGCTCGCGTAAATCGCCGCTCCCGCGCCAACGTAGACCTGCCCCTCGGCTCCGATGTTGAAGAGCCCGGCGCGAACTCCAACCGCGAACGTAAGCGCGGTGAGGATGAGCGGAGCGGCGTTCCCGAGCATGTCGGTGACGTTCGAGAGGCTCCCGAAAGCCCCATAGAACATGTAGTAGTAGGCGAGGATCGGGTTGTATCCGAGGACGACAAGCAGAATCCCGCCGAAGAAGAACCCCGTCAGTGCCGCGAATGCCGATTCTTCCAGCGGGGCGAGAACTCGCCCCTCACCGAGCAGGGGGAGTCTCAGGCTGCAATCCCACCCATCAAGAGTCCGATTCTTTCTCGCGACATAGTCTCTGCGGCGCCGGCCCCGATTAACCTCCCTTCGTACATTACACCAATCTGGTCCGACAGCTGAAGAATTTCATCCAGCTCCGCCGAGATCAGTAGGACGGCCTTTCCTGCGCCACGGGAGTCCAATAGGAGCTTCCGGATATACTCGGTGGCGGCCACGTCGAGCCCTCGCGTGGGCTGCGCGGCCACTATAAAGTCTGGGTCACTGCTCAATTCTCTGGAGACTACGACCTTTTGTTGGTTCCCCCCGCTGAGGCTCCTCGCAGGTGACTCTGGCCCTTTGGCGGTTATCTCGAACTTTTTCATCAGGTCCGAGGTGAACTCTCTGACCTTTCGCCACGCGATTGAGGTCATGGGGCCCCTGAACTGAAGATCCCGTTGTTTCCCCAGGATTACGTTCTCCTCTACGTTCATTTCGAGGATTAGCCCCATCTGCCGCCTGTCTTCCGGAATGAGCCCCGCCCCATGTCTGCGGATCACTGATGAGGACTTCCCTCCCGTTTCTATCCCTTTGAGCCTGATGCTCCCCTTGGCAACCCTCCGGATACCCGCGATAGCTTCGGCTAGCTCCGTCTGACCATTCCCCTCGACTCCTGCGATGCCGAATATTTCTCCTCGTCTGACCTTGAGAGAAAGGCCCTTCACGACCTCCTTCTCCGCCTTGTCGAGTAATGTCAGGTTATCAATCGTGAAGACCTCTTCTCCCGGGGTCATCGGTGGCCGTTTGAGCTCGAACTCGACATTTCGCCCTACCATCATCCTGGCGAGGGTTATCGGGGACGCCTCCGACTTGCTTATCCTTCCCGTGACTTTCCCTTGACGTAGGACGGTGATGCTGTCGCAGAAGTCCATCACTTCTCTGAGTTTGTGAGTGATGAAGATTACGCATTTCCCCTCTTCCTTCAGTTTCAACAGGGACTTGAAGAGCTCTCCAGTCTCCTTGATGGTTAGGGAGGAGGTGGGTTCGTCAAGTATCAGGATATCGACTTTTCTGTAGAGCATTTTCAAAATCTCCACCCTTTGCTGCGCGCCGAGGGCGAGACTCTCCACAGGCGAGTCCAAGGTGACCTGCAAACCGACCCCCATCGCCAGTTCAGCGATGCCGGCTTTCGCTTCCTTCGCCCTCTCCCCAGTCGGGTTCAGGTCGGTCCCGAGCACGATGTTCTCGAAGGCGCTGAAAGGTCGGACGAGCGCAAAGTGCTGGTGCACCATCCCGATTCCGAGCCCGAGGGCATCGCTCGGTCGCTTCAGGCGAACGAGGTTCCCCTTGATGTAGATTTCTCCCGATGTGGGCTTGAGGATTCCCGAAAGGATTTTTGAGAGGGTCGTCTTCCCAGCTCCGTTTTCCCCCAAGAGCCCGTGTATCTCCCCTCTCGTGACCGAAAAATCCACTCCTGTCAACGCGTGAGTGCCGTCGGCGTAAGTTTTTGTCAGATTAGCGGTCTTGACCAGTTCTTTTGTGGGACTGGCCACGAGAACACCCTAAAAAATGTAAGTCGGCGGAGCTATCCGTACCTGCTCCGCCACAATGTGATTGCGTCTTGCGTCAGGACCAATGGTACGTGAACCTGCCCGCTCTTGATCTGGCTTACAACGGTGTTCACGTAGTCATATACCGCGCCACACTTCGCAGTGACGGCGTTTCTCATGCTCTGGATCTTGTTCGTGATCTCGGTCACGTTGTAGGTCTTTCCGTGGCTGACAGCGATTTGTATGAATGTATTTACATCGTTGACTGTGCTGATCGCGACACCGCCGCTAGCCATATTGAAACTCAGGTCCGCGCCCGTACTTTGTACGACGGAGCTGAAAGACCCGTTCACGGCCAACTTCGTGGCAGTCAGGACTGCCGTGTCGACTCGCTTCATCTGGCTCGCGAGGATGTATCCGGGCTGGACGTAATCTTGGTCCGAATCGACCCCGATGCCAAACGGCGGACCCATCGTCTGCCCCTTCTGCGCACCTAAAGTCTGTGCTGCGTCGAAGATACCGTTTCCGGTCGCCCCCGCGACATTGTAGGACACGACCGCCCCAGCTGCGAATTCGTTCAGAGCTTCGGCCTTACCCTTTGGCGAGTCGGTGAAGGTCCCTGTGTACTTGTAGAGGACGACGTTTTTCACGGGCGCGTTACCCAAGATTGTGTGGCCTAGGGTTGACTGTGAGTAGTTCTCCGCCCAGCTGACGCCCCACTTGTACCCGATTTCGAAGGTCCAAAGGACTGGAATCTCTATCCCGAGAACGAGTCCCACCTTGTTTCCGCCCTGACCTGCCTTGCTGTAGCAGTCAGAGACGAAGGCAGCCAGAACGCCCGCTGCGGCTCCCCCTTCGTTTGTGTTGAAGGTAAGACCCAGCAGGTTCGGCCTTCCTGGGACCACATCGTCCACGATTGCGAACTTCTGGTTGGGGAAATCCTTGGCAGTCTGGTTAACCGCATCGCCCATCAGGAACCCCACCGCAACTATGAGAACGGGCGGTGGATTCAAAGACGCCAGCTGCCTGAGATTGGGAAGATAGTCCGCCGAGGTAGCACTCTGCAAGAAGTGTTCGCAAGGACTCGGGTCGTTCGGACAGCCGAGGACCGTCCTCGCCGCGTTGTCGGCGCCCAGGGCCGCCATGTCGTTGAAGCTGAGGTCGCCCCTCCCGCCGATGTCGAACACGACGCCAATCGTCTTCTGCGGAGTTGTCGAGACCTGTGCATAATAATAGTAGGCCCCGCCGGCCGCGGCCACGATTACGATGACAACGACAGCGGCTACGGTTGTGCTAACAGCCCTTCCTTTTTTCATAAGCAAGTTGACTTGCTCGATAACCCTCTCGCCTCTCCGTATATAACCGATTTTTTGCGCGAACAAAATCTTAAGTCAAGCTGTTGGAGGGTGAGGGAAGAGGCCCGACTTGAAGGCTCTTGTCGCAGGATTTCTCACAATCGATACGATTCTCCTCCCCATTAGGACGATTACCTCAATCGGTGGCCCACCCTCCTACGCGGGGCTCATCTGCTCAAGGTTCGGACTCGAGGTCTTCGCCCTCACAAGGATTGGGCTGGACTTCCCCGACGACCAGCTCGTCTGGCTCGCTCGGAATGGGATAAACCTCAGGGCGATAGACAAGTCGAGCAAGAAGACCACACGTTTCCGGATAGAGGGAGATGGGGCAGCGAGGAACCTCTTCCTACTTTCGCGTTGCGAGGATCTATCCCTCGACCAGCTTCCCGACACCAAGTTTGACGCCTCGCTGATCAGCCCGATAGCCCAGGAGATTTCTCCGGAACTTCTGAAGGCGATCGTCGATCGCTCGGATTTCACCTTCCTCGACCCGCAGGGCTTCGTGAGGACCTTCGACAATCGCGGGCAGGTCTCAATTACGAGTCTGAAGGAGTCGGGTGTCGTGACATCGGTGGATGCCCTGAAGATGGACAGGGACGAGGCCTACGCAATAACGGGTAAGACGGAGGCGAGGGAGGCTCTCACGAAGCTGTCGTCTATGGGCGTCAGAAGGGCTCTCGTCACCCAAGGAGGAGAGATGTGTCACATCCTTGAGGGGAAGAAGATCTACGGTGTCCATGTGCCCAAGGTGAAGATAGTGGACAGCACGGGGGCTGGAGACATACTCGGCGGAACCCTCGTCGCTTCTTACCTTCGGTCTAGGGACTTCCTCTGGTCGGCGTGCTTCGGGATAGCCGCCTCGTCCCTCTCCCTGAACCTGATCGCTCTCTCGAAGATAGACTTGCCGATCAGCGTCGACGAGCAGGCCAGGCGCCTCTACTCACTCGCGGCACCGGTCGCTTCTGTCTGACCTTCTCCAGCGTCTCGAACTCCTTCTCCAGCTCTGCCTTAGAGGGACTCCCCCTCGTTTCGTATCTCGTCGCCTTCAGCGCGCCCGCGAGGTTGGCCCGTTTCGCGGCCTCAAGGATCGGGAAATCAAGCAGGAGGTAGCTCGCAAAGACCCCCAGGAAGGCATCGCCGCAACCGGTCGTGTTCACGACCCTTTTTCCGAGAGAGGCTACGTCGACTCCCTCCACCAGCGTCATCATCCCCTCTCCGGTGATGGCGCATCCTCTCTCCCCCAGGGTAGCCACGAGGGTCAGAGAGGGGTGGGTTGCCGTGACCATGCGCATTATCCCCTCCTCATCCACCTCTGCATTGTCGGGGTAGAGGTTCCTAAGCTCAATCTGGTCCACGACGAGGTAGTGGGCATCCCGTAATATCGGCTCGAGACTGCGAAGACCCTCCCGAGTTCTGACCGCCGGGCTGTAGACCACCGTCTTTCCTCTCCCCCTCGCCAGCTCGACGGCCCTCCTCCCTACCTCAGTCGGCGCATCCATCACCACGATCATCCTAGGGTCTTCAACCGTACGGAGAACCCTCGGCCCCTTCAGATGCTTCACCGTCATCTTCTCGTTCGCCCCGAAGTGTGTGTGAATCGTCTTCTTCCCGGCTCCATCGACCACGATGTAGGCCCGCCCCGATTGGCAACCCTTCAGCTTCGCAACCCCCTCGGTCAGCACTCCCTCTCTCCTCAACTCGGCGAGTTGCTTCCTGGATACGTCATCCTTGCCGAGCGCACCGACGAAGGCGACCTTCTCCTTGCCGAGTATCCTCGCTGCCGCGACGGCAACGTTTGCGCCCTTCCCCCCCGAGAACTCCTCGACGCGGTTCACCGGGACCTCCTCCCCCTGCTTCGCGAACCTGTCCTCGAAGATGCTTGTGTCCCAGTTGATCGCCCCCAGGACGGTCAGAAGGTGATCTCTCCCCAACCCACTCGTCGCAGAGCCTCTAAGAATCGGAGAAAAGCCTTTGGTGCTAGTACGACTTGGCGAAGTTCGCAATCACAGCGGCTTCCTTCCCGCAATTGACGCAGCGGGACTTCGTCCCTTTCTGGTCCATTGGGAGGTTGATTATCTTCGCACCCGTCTCCTCCTTCACTTTCGCCTCGCAAGCCGGAGAAAGACACCAAGGGGCGCGGACTATCCCTCCATTCTTAAGCGAACTCCTGAGCTGTTCGAAGGTTTCCGCTGTGTAAGTGTGTTCTTCCAGAAAGGAGAGCGCCCGTTGGTAGAGGTCCTTCTGTATCTCCTTCAGCTCTCTCGCCACCTCTCTCGCCGCGCTGGCCATCGTCACCTGCCGCTTCTTCCCGTTGTCCCTCCGCGCGAGGACGACCTGCCTCTTCGCCAGGTCCCTCGGCCCGATCTCGACCCGGAGGGGGACGCCCTTCAACTCCCACTCGTTGAACTTCCTCCCCGGTGTAAGGTGGTCTCTGTCGTCGAGCTTGACAGAGGTCGTCTCCTCGAGACGGGCTCTTAACTTCTCTGCCTGTTTCAGGACCCTCTCTCTCGACTCCTCGTCGAATATCGGCACGATCACCACCTGAAACAAAGCCACTCGCGGAGGAACGATGAGCCCCTTGTCGTCGCTGTGTATCGCGAGCATCACGCCGATCTCGCGTGTCGAGATGGCCCACGTATTCTGCCACGCAAACTGCTTCTCGCCGTTCCTGTCGACGAACGTGATCTCGAAAGCCTTTGCGAAGTTCTGGCCGTCGGAGTGGAAGTCGGGGCCCTGGATGGCCTTCCCGTCGGGCATCAGGTGCTCTATGCTGTAGCTCGCCGTCGCCCCCGCGAATTTCTCCGCGTCTGTCTTCTTCCCCACGAGCCCGGGCAGTGCGAGATACTCCTCAGTGATCGTCTTGTAGATTCTGAGTATCTCGTCTCTCTCCGCCATCGCCTCCCCCTCCGTCGCGAAGACGGTGTGCCCTTCGTTCCAGAGAAACTCCCTCGAGCGGAGTAGCGGGGTAGGGTGCCTGAACTCCCATCTAACCACGTTGTTCCACTGATTCAGCCTCAGTGGCAAATCCCTCCACGACCTAACCCACCTCGAGATGACCTCGTACATCAGCGTCTCCGAGGTGGGCCTTATCGCCAGCCTCTCCTCGAGTTTCGAGTCGCCGGCGTGGGTGACCCAGGCGACTTCGGGGGAGAATCCCTTCACGTGCTCCTGCTCCTTCTTCAGCAGCCTTTCAGGAATGAAGATTGGGAAGTAGGTGTTCTGGATTCCGATCTTCTTGAGTTCCTTGTCTGTCTCCCGCTGAATCGCCTCCCAGATCGCGTAGCCAGAGGGGCGCAAGACTATGCACCCGGAGACGGGGCTGTAGTCTGCGAGCTCAGACTTCAGAATCACCTGGGTGTACCACTCGTCGAAGTTCTCCGACTTTCTGACAGTAATCCCTTCTTGTTTGACCTCGGCCACGCTTAGTTTCACTCGTGCGGGCGCTTATGAAGGTATTCGCGGAGGATCTCCCCAACCTGCCGGAAGATCACGATTCTGCCTCGAGTGAGGAGGAGCTCCACAAAAGCGAGGAGGAGGTAGACTGCTGAGACCTCCAGGCGGAGGGGGGGGATGAAGAACTGCACGAGGAAGAGCGCGAGGAGCGATATGGCTTCCCTCGAAGAGAGCTGGAGGTCGAGGAGACAGACAACACCGTAGATTGATTGCGACGCTGTCAGGACGAGTTCGCTCAGCTGAAGCTGGGTCAGTGCGATGCTCTGGAATCGGGCTAGGGCGACGTTGTATACGATTGGAATGGTTCCAACGAGCAGGGTCCACTGGTTGAGCTTCGACGAAATCAGGTTCCCCATCGCGAGGGAACCACGATTCGACCGCGCGGCCCAGTAGAGGACCGTTACGGTTTCGGGGAACTCAGTGAGGAATGGTGCGAGCCACTGAATCAATAGGTACTGGCTGATCCCCAGGGCGCCCCCTATCTCGATCAGTCCGCCAACGAAGGGCTGCGCCCCGAGGATGGTCACCAACCCGCCCACCGCGACGAGCGAGAGGATCACGCCATACCTCCGACTCAGTCGCATTCTCCCTACGGCGAGTGCGACTCCGCTCATCTCCTCGAGTCGCTCCTTCTCGAGCGGCGGGATTCTTGCGGCGATGTAGACGTACGAGGCGAAGACCAAGATCAGGGCTGCAGCATCCAGTATGTCGAGCGTTCCCTTGGCGATTATCAAGAAGGAGTAGAGTGTCGAGATTCCTAGGAAGAGCACTTCGAGCGCTTGCGCCCGGTCAAGCTGGAGATAGCTCCCGGCCTTCGGGTTCTCTCTCCTAGAAGCGAGGTAGGAGACAAAGAAGACAACTGGCCATCCCGCCCCGAGGAGGAGGCGGTTTGCGCCCGTCATGCTCGCGGTCGCGAAGTGGAGCTGAGTCGGGTCGGAGGCGCCGTTGTAAGCTAGAGCGGCGTCGATAGAGTACTCAGGCAGGACTTGAAGTGTGGCTAGAACCGCGAGAGCGAGGACCTGAGAAACGACGAACTGCAGCGACTCGGTCCCCCATGCCAGCTCGAAGCTCGCCGCCGCCATTCCGAGGCCCGTGACAACCACGACGACGAGAGCGGAATCCCTGCCAAACCCGAAGACCACCGTCGCGACAAACGGCGCGAGCGTCAGGAGGGCCAGACTGATCGAGACTCGCTCGCGCCACTTCAACCCCGAGCCCACCGCCATCTTGCGCGACCGTCCCAAGTCAGACATATAACACTCGCAGATGGTCTCATCGTATTCATGGACTCGGAGTTTCTCCTCGGCGAGGTAGCGGACGAGGTCAGAACCTGTGAGAAGTGCGACCTCTGCAAGAGCAGAAAGAAGGCGGTCCCCGGCGAAGGGTCAGGGAGGTCCGGTGTCATGCTCGTGGGAGAGGCACCCGGGGGAGAGGAAGACCGGTCTGGGAGACCCTTCGTCGGCACAGCGGGGAGGAGGCTCGAAGGGCTTCTGAGCCTGGCGGGACTCTCGAGGGACGACGTCTTCATCACCAACATCGTGAAGTGCAGGCCGCCGGGGAACAGACGCCCGAGGAGGGACGAAGCCGAGAGCTGCCACGAGTATCTCCGCCGAGAGATTGAGGCGCTGAACCCCTCGCTTGTCGTCCTCCTCGGGGTCACCGCCCTCAAACAGTTCTTCCCGTCGAGCGAGATCTCCACGGCCCGCGGGATTGTGGTCGAGAGTGGAGGGAGGAGATACCTCCCCACATACCATCCTGCCTCGATGATCTACAACAGGTCCCTCGAGGCGGTTGTCTCTGAAGACTTTCGCGAACTCAAGAAAGCTATCGGGCCGGTGAGAGGCCGCTCGGCTTCTTACCCTGCCAGCTAAGCATCGCGGCTGCCAGAATCGTCAAGAGGAGGGAGCCACCGAGGCCGAGGAGCGTGTTTCTCTTTCCCACCTCGTCGATCACGACGGGGACTGCGAGAAGGAGGATGATCGCGACGGTTTTCGCCTGAGCGAGACTCCTGAGGTTGATTGGTGCCACGATGAGGAAGCTGAGGAGGACGAGCAGTGCCGGGAAGACAATCGTGTACCTCCCGGCGAAGAGGTCTGCTCCCGTTCCGCTCAGCTCGGGGGAGAAACCGTTCGCGTACCAGGCGGTGATTATCGCGAGCATAAGACTCGCCGCCGCGATCTTCTGTAGTCGCTTGCTGAGAAGAAGGACACGCTCGCTTCTCCGCGCCCTCTCCTCGCTCGAGACCTCCATGACTGTGCTGAGAATAACGGCGAGAATTCCCAGCAGAAAGAGGTCTGGGTTCCTCGTCACCCCCAGGTAAACCTGCTCTGGCAGGTAGTACGAGAAGCCCCCAACGGCCCACAGAAGGAGGGCGTAGAGCGCGGGTGCAAAGAATGGAACTAGGAGAAGGAGCGATGAGGCGTCCTCATACATCTCCTTCCGGTTCATCGATTTGCTGCGGTCGGAGAATCTCTTAAAACTCTTTTCGCCAGGGCTAGAGGGTCTTTCTCCCGAACGTGAGATAGGCCGTGTGCCCGATCATCGCGTTCGACGGCCTCGTCATCCCGCTCCTCGCTTCGAGGTGGCGCATGAGAATCTCGATCGTCTCGACCGCAACGAACCGCTCTTCCTTCATCTTCTCAACGAGCCTCTCCGCCTGATTCGTCGTAGGGGTAATCGCGGCCATCACCCCTGAGGGTCGAAGGCTTCTGCGGAAGCTGGGTAGAGCCTCCCACGGGTCCCCTATGTCGAGGATTCCAGCGTCGGCATCCTTCTCCTGGAACCCTTCTTTCGCGTCGCTCAGCCTGAGCGTGACAAACTCCAGAAGTCCGAGCCTCGCCAGGTTCTTCCTCGCGTTCTCCTGAAAATCCTCCCTGACCTCGTAGCTGAAGACGTGTCCGCTCGGCATCACCAAGTAGGCGAGTAAGGCGGTCGTGGCTCCGCTTCCGGTCCCTGACTCGAGGACCATCGACCCTGAGTGGATTCCGCACTTCACGATTATCATCCCGAGGTCCTTTGGGTAGATCACCTGTGTCCTCCTCGTGAGCTTCAGAATCATGTCCTCTATCGTCGGCCTGAGTATCACAAGCTCGTCGTTGAGGGAGGTCTTCGCGGTAATTCCGAAAGACTCACCGACGAGCGCCTTGCAGTCGAGGATTCCGAGATGCGTATGGAGCCTGGGCGTCTCGCTGGGTCTGACTATCCACTTCCGTCTTCTGTCCCTGTAGACGAGGATGAAGGTGTTTTCCCCGATGACATCCACGTCTCGCCACTCCTCTCTTGCTTTATTTTGTGTTCTGGTTCGCAGGGGAAGCACGGACGAGGGGCGGGGGAGGAGAAACGAGGGGTGCTATTAGGCTAGGCACGCCACCAGTCGTACCTGAGGTAGTCAACGACTGCCTTCTTGGCATCCGCTATCGCGATGATGAACTGTTTCTTGACAGTGGTCGCCAGCCGCCCCGACCGGACCAGAGAGGTCGCAGTGATGGGGCTCCCGGGCTTCATTACCTGGACTATGTAGGGGGCGTGGTCAATCCCAGGCCCGTGCTCGTAGACGGCGAAGTCCGAGCCGAACTTGATTCCCGGAGTCACCACGTATCCAACCTCTCGAAGGTGCCTGTAGACCAGGTACTTCTCGGGGAAGTCCGTGTAAGAGCTCACGCAAATCTTCTCAATCTCCTCTGCCCCCAGCCGCTGACCCTCCTCCGATTCGATCCTCAGGACCTTTTTCTTTGCCAGGTAGTATGCCTCCATCAGGTCGAGAATGAGGGGGGCGTTGAACTCGAAGTCTTTCGGCTTGGGGATTCCCAGAGGCTTTCCGTAGTATCCCTCCCTGAAGAGTCGCCTCGAGGTCTCTATGTCCCAGATGACTATCCGATTTTCGAAGAGCCTCCCCGAGGCCTGCCCCTTTGACATCTCAGACTACTACTACGAACCGAGCGCGACAACTGTCGTCGCATTCGCGGCATTGAGCATCGCATCTGCGCAATCCTCGATTGACTCCAGAATCTCTTTCACAACAATCAGTTCCTTGTAACCGGTGGCCGTCTTCATCGTCTGTGCTATCGCCTCCCGGTACTTGGTGTCTATCTCGCTCTCGAGCCCCTGCACCTGCCCCGCCATCTCTATCGACTGTTGCGGGTTCATCGAGAGCCCCCTAACCCCCTCGTTCAGTTTCGACATCCCGTCTATGAGGGAGCCTAGGAGGTCCGTGATCGCATCCCTGTACTTCTTTTTCTTCGCGAGCGCCTTCGAAAGCTGCGACATCCTGAAGGCGACACCGTTGATGTGGCCGAAGATGTCCTCGACCGCGAAGGCGGTCCTCAGGATGTCCTCTCGGTTTATGAGGAGTGTACCGACCTGGGCGAGCTCGCGAATAAGGGCGCTCCTCAGAGTGACGACATCCTCCTCGGCCTTCCTCACCTTTTGGGTGGCGGCTCCTATCGCGTTCTTGTCTCCCTTGTAGAGGGCGTCGTACTCATCCAGAAGAACGCGCGCTGCGTCGAGAACCCTTCTCATCTCGTCCTGGAGAACAACGATAGTACGCCTTCTAGCTTGAATCTCGCCTTCGGCGCCCGACAAAAATTACCTCTCGCTTCACTGCATGTTCAGGTTGGGTTATAAATGGGGCTCGGGTTTACACCGAGAGCCTTTACTTCTCTTCCGAGGATTCCTTCACGTAGTCCTTTAGGGGACTGAGAAGGTTCGTGAACTCCATCGGAAAGATGTACTTCGTCGACGGGCTCGCACCCAGCGCCTTCAGGGTGTCGAGGTACTGGAGAGCCATCGTCTTCGCATCGATCGTCTTTGCCGCCCCGAAGATCTGGCTCAACGCCTCGGCGTACCCCTGAGCCCTGAGAATGGCGGACTGCTTGTCCCCCTCGGCCCGCAGGACCGTCGACTTCTTGTCACCCTCCGCGACAAGAATCGCCGACTCCCTCTTCCCGTCGGCTTCAAGGACCATCGCTCTCCTCGACCTCTCTGCGG
>Ga0209237_1002211_pt1 | contig 11675 bp, 8 predicted proteins | sample GraSoi013_1_40cm_2_FD_185820 | JGI IMG/M metagenome (GOLD analysis project Ga0209237, IMG submission 185820) | Grasslands soil microbial communities from the Angelo Coastal Reserve, California, USA - Sample 10_02_2013_1_40cm (SPAdes) (version 2) | ecosystem: Environmental > Terrestrial > Soil >...
TAGGCTCTCGCCTGGAATTGGATTGCCCACAACTTTACCGGTGCAGTGAACGGAAATTCAAGCGAAATGGTCGTTGGTCTTTAGTCATTGGTCCTTAGTCATTGGTCTTTCGTCCGTGCCAATGACAAACGACCAACGACCAACGACCAATGACCAATGACCAACGACCAACGACCAACGACCAACGACTATCTGCAGGAGGGTCCGATGTCCGTGCTGATTCGCCGCGTGATCCATGTGGCCATCCTCACGCTCGCCGTCGCTCCCCCCGCCGCGCTCGCCCAGTCGGTCTCGGCCAGCGTCGCGGGCACCGTTGTCGATCAAACCCGACAAGTCATTCCGGGCGCGAACGTCACACTCATCAGCGAGCTGACCAGCGACATGCGCGCCACCACGACGAATGAGGCCGGCGTGTTCGTCTTCTCCGCCCTGCGGCCCGGCACCTACACCGTGCGCGTGGAGCTCACCGGGTTCACGACTTTCGAGCGGAAAAACACCGTCGTGCCGGCCAACGAGCAGCTGTCGGTCGGCGCGATTCAGCTGAACGTCGGCTCGCTGTCCGAGACCGTGACGCTCGTCGCGAGCGGCACGCCGGTGCAGACGCTGAGCTCCGAGCGCTCGGCTCTCATCACGTCGAATCAGATTCAGAACATCGCCGACCGCGGGCGCGACGTCGTGTCGCTCCTGCGCGTGCTGCCCGGCGTGGCGTATCAGACACCGACCGATTCACCCGGCGGCAACTTCGGCACGACGACGCCGAACATCAACGGGAATCGCGCGACGTGGAACACCATGACGGTGGACGGCGTGGTCGGCAACGACCTGGGGAGTCCGCAGGTGTTCAGCAGCTCGATCAACTTCGACGCGATCGGCGAAGTCCAGGTGGAGCTCAATAACTATCGCGCCGAGTACGGACGCAACGGCGGACCGGTCGTCAACATCGTCACCAAGTCGGGCACCAATCAGTTCAAGGGAAGCGCCTACTGGTACAAACGCCACGAGCGGCTCAACGCCAACGATTTCTTCAACAACCGAAACCGCGTCGCGAAGCCGCTCTACCGGTTCGACACCGTCGGCGGAACGATTGGCGGTCCGGTCGTGCTGCCGAAGATCGGCGCCGGCAAGGACAAGCTCTTCTTCTTCTATTCGTTCGATGGTGTGAAATCGCTGAACCCGCGGCCGCTGCAGACGGTCACGGTGCCGACCTCGCTCGAGCGCGCGGGCGATTTCTCGCAGTCGCCGGCCATCAAAGATCCGCTGACAGGCCAGCCGTTCCCCGGCAACACGATTCCGGCGTCGCGTCTCAATCCCAACGGCCTCGCGCTGCTCACGGTTTTTCCGCTGCCGAACTTTTTCGATCGCACCGCCAACTACAACTACACGTTCCAGGAAAGCCTCGACGTGCCGAAGCGCCAGAACGTGGTGCGGCTCGACTATCACCCGTCGCCGAAAGATGCGTTCTACGGCCGCGTGTCGACGTGGTACGGCGACAACAAGGGCTACAACGTGGCGGCCGGCGGATCGGCCTGGGGACTCGTGAAGCTTCACTACCTCTTCACCGACGACAGCGGCCTGTTCAACTACACGCGGGTCGTCAGCAACACGATCGTCAACGAGGCGTCGGTGTCGCTGCGGCACAGCACGGAGAACGGTCCGCCGCTCAGCGACGCCGACTTGGCGGGCATCACGAAGGCGCAGACGGGCTTCAGACTGGGACAGCTGTTTCCGTCGAACAACCCGCTCGGCATCATCCCGCAGGCGCGGTTCACGGGAATCCTCAACGCCGCGGCGATCACCTACGACGGCCGGACGCCGCTCACCGGTGACGACAAGCTGTACACGTTCAACGACACGTTGACGATCGTGAAAGGCCGGCACACGTACAAAGCCGGCATGTACTTCGAGCACGTGCGCAACGAGGAAGGGCCGACCGCGACCTTCGCCGGATCGTTCGATTTCAGCCAGAGCGACAACAACAACCCGCTCACCACCAACTATGCCTACGCCAACGCGGCGCTCGGCAATTTCGCGACCTACACCGAATCGACGACGCGGCCCGGCGGCGGCGGCGTGGCGAACATCATGGAGTGGTTCGCGCAGGACACGTGGCGCGCGACGCAGAAGCTCACGCTCGACTACGGCCTGAGGCTGGCGTGGTACACGCACTACCGCCACGAGAGCGGCGGCGCGGCGGCGTTCTCATTCGAGCGGTACGACCGCGCGAAAGCGCCGCGTCTGTACTACCCGGCGATTGTCAACGGCGTCCGCGTCGCGCGCGATCCCGTCACGGGCGCGACGGTGGCGGCCAATCTGGCCGGGGCGCAGGTGCCGGGCACCGGCGATCTCAACAACGGCCTGGTGCTCGCCACCGATTCGAGCTATCCGGCGGGCTTCAAGGATCAGCCGCCGCTGCTGCCCGAGCCGCGCGTCGGTCTCGCGTACGACGTCAATGGCGACGGCAAGACGGCGCTCCGAGGCAGCTTCGGCATCTTCCACAACACGCGCATGTCGGGCAACGTCAACTGGCAGGCGACCCGCAACCCGCCGCTGCAGTTCAATCCGCAGATCTCCTACGGGTCGATGGACACGCTGCTGCAGTCCACGGGCTACAACTTTCCAAGCGACGTGCAGGGCTTCGAGAAGGAGACGCGCACGCCGACGCTCTATAGCTACTCGGCTGGCGTGCAGCGCGACATCGGGTGGGGCACGGTCGTTGACGTGGCGTACGTCGGGTCGAGCGGACGTCAGATGCTGCAGACCCGCAACCTGAACATCGTGCCCTACGGCGGGCGATTCCTCTCGGAGAACCAGGATCCGACGCGATCCGGCGTTGCGCTGGCCGACAACTTCTTCCGGCCGTATCCGGGCTACGCCAACTTGTGGTTCTTCGAGAACTCCGGCAAGACCGATTACCACGCGATGCAGGTGCAGGCCAACCGCCGTTTCGCGAAAGGGCTGCAGTTCGGCGTGGCGTACACGCTGTCGCGCTCGCGAGACTACAGCTCGAACAACGAGACGGGCACCGGCGCGAACATGCAGATCGCGACCTATCAGGATCCGGCGACGTGGAACTACGGACTGTCGACCTACGATCAGACGCACGTCGCGGTGATCAACTACACGTGGGACCTGCCGAAGGCGAGCGCGTCGTGGAACAACGCGGTCGTGCGCGGCCTGCTCGACAACTGGCAGATCTCGGGGCTGACGACGTTTGCCAGCGGCGTGCCCGTCAATGTCACCTGGATCGCGGCGGACGGTGCGGACATCACCGGCGGCGGCGACGTGATCCGCGTCGCGAACGTGGCGGCCGGCAACTTCGTCCCGCTGCTCGTCGGCAATCCGATTCTGCCGAAGAGCCAGCGCAGCGTGAATCAGTGGTTCAATACCGCGGCGTTTGCCCGCCCGCCGCGCGGGAATGCCGGCACCTCACCGAAAGACGTCATCAGGGGCCCCGGCGTCAGCAGCTCGGACGTCACGTTGTTCAAGAACATCCCGTTCGGCGGCAGCGCGAGACGGTTGCAACTTCGCTGGGAGATCTATAACGTCTTCAACCACACGCAGTTCGCCACCGTTGACGGGACCGCGCGGTTCGACGCGGCGGGCACCCAGACGAACACGCGATTCGGGCAGGTCATCACGACGCGCACGCCGCGCGTGATGCAGGTGGCGCTGCGATTTGTGTTCTAGACGGAAGCGCCTGCGGCCATGCCGGGGTCCCCAGCGCGGCAGCCGCGCTGGGGTGACGTGCCGAGCCGAGGACGTGCGAATCCGAGGCGAGGCATCAGCGGCAGCTCGCGCCGACAAGGTGGCGGGGTCCCCAACGCGGCAACCGCGTTGGGGTGCCCGTGGGGCCCCGGCGCCTGTGAAAATGTCAGGTGAACCGATGCAACGAGCCGCAATTGTCCTCGCGGTGACCGCGGCGGTCCTGACGGCTGTCGCGCAGGCCTTCAGGTCTGCCGTGGCGGCCGTGACCGTCACGCCAAACGCATCCTCGCGCCGCGTCGATATCGCGATTGGCGGCGCGCCGTTCACCTCGTACATCTGGCCGGAGCGCGTGAAGAAGCCGGTGCTCGATCCGATTCGCAGCGCCAGGGGGACGATTGTCACGCGCGGCTGGCCGCTCAATCCTCGTCCGGGCGAGCGCGTCGATCATCCGCATCACGTCGGTCTGTGGTTCAACTACGAGAGCGTGAACGGCGTCGATTTCTGGAACAACTCCGACGCGCTGACGCCGCAGGACGCCGCGAAGATGGGCGCGATCGTCCATCGGCGGATCGTGACCGCCAAGAGCGGCGCGGATCGCGGCGAGCTCGTCACCGAATCGGACTGGGTGCTGCCGGGCGGCAAGACCCTGCTGCACGAGCGCACGCAGTTCTTCTTTTCCGGCGACGCCTCGACGCGAACGATCGAGCGCATCGCGACGCTGACGGCGCTCGACGCGCGCGTCGTCTTCGCGGACGCGAAGGACGGCATGCTCGGGATGCGCGTCGCGCGACAGCTCGAGCAGCCGTCGAACGAGCCGCAGGTGTTCACCGACACCGCCGGCCGCGCGACGGCCGTACCGGCGATGGACAACACGGGCGTGAGCGGTCAGTACACGAGCAGTGAAGGCAAGAAAGGCGACGCCGTCTGGGCCACGCGTGCCCGATGGACGAGCCTCACCGGGACGATTGGCGGGGAAGCGATCACGATCGCGATGATCGATCATCCCGAGAATCCCGGATTCCCGACCTACTGGCACGCGCGCGGGTACGGGCTGTTCGCCGCGAACCCGCTCGGACAGAAAGTCTTCAGCGAGGGACGCGAGACGATGAACTTCACCATCGAGCCTCGCGCGTCGGCGACGTTCCGCTACCGCGTCCTCGTCATCGACGGGACGGCCAGCGCCGATCGCCTCGAGCGCGAGTTCTCGTCATTCTCGGCAAGCCAGACGTCCCATCCCAGTCGATACTGACGGTGCACATTGGTCTCATCGGTGCCGGCAACATCAGCGGCACGCACGCACGCGCGATCAGCGAGATTCCAGGCGCCGTCGTCGCGGCGGTGCACGCGCCCACCCGCGAGCGCGCGACCGCGCTCGCGACACTCCACGGCGCCGCGGCGTACGACTCGCTCGACGGCTTTCTGAATCATCGGCCGATGGACATGGTCGTCATTGGCAGTCCGTCGGGTCTGCACGGCGAGCACGGCATCGCGGCCGCGCGTCGCGGCCTGCACGTCCTGGTCGAGAAGCCGATCGAGATCAGCACGGCCCGCGTCGATGCGCTCATCGCCGAAGCGAAGCAGGCGGGTGTGACGCTCGGCGTGATCTTTCAGGATCGCGTGAAGCCGGACATCGCGCGGCTGAAGGCGCTCGTCGACGAAGGGGCGCTCGGCAAACCGATTCTCGCGTCGGCGCGCGTGAAGTGGTACCGGCCGCCCGAGTACTATCGGGACTCCAGGTGGCGCGGGACGTGGGCGCTCGACGGCGGCGGCGCGCTGATGAACCAGGGCGTCCACACCGTCGATCTGCTCTTGTGGCTCGGCGGTCCGGTCCGCCGCGTGTTCGCGCGCACGGCCGCGCAGCTCCACGCGATCGAGGTTGAGGACACCGCCGTCGCTGTGCTGGAATTCGCGAGCGGCGCGTTGGCGACGCTCGAAGCCGCGACGTCGGCGTATCCAGGCTACGCGCGTCGCCTGGAGCTGACCGGTTCTGAAGGCACGGCGATTCTCGACGGCGACCAGCTGGATTTACGAGGTGTCAGACACGTGTCAGACACAGGTCAGACTGGTGTCAGACACGTGTCTGACACCCCGGTGAATGCGAGGTCGCCGGTCGTGGCGGATGTGTCGGCGCATCGACTCGTGTTCGAGGATTTTATCCGCGCGGTGACCGAGCGGCGTCCGCCGCTCTGCGACGGCGCGACAGGCCGCGCGAGCGTCGCGGTCATTGAGGCGATTTATCGGTCGTCGTCTTTGCAAGTTCCGGTGGAGATGGAGTGAGGCGGCCGTTGACCATACTTCAACGGCGATCTCAGCGCGCTCAAGACGAGCTACTCGGGGAGCACGGACGTGCCCGTGGGATACGAGTGGCTTCTACTTCCACGACGCGGCGGTGCAGACCAACGGCGTCGACGATCCAGCCAAGCAGCGCAACGATCCGCGCATCCGGCTGGCGAACAACATCCGGTACTTCCCGTCGCGCATCTCGGGCCTGCGCGGACCGGGGCTCAACACCCTGTGGGACGTCTCGATCGTCAAGCAGATTCACGCCAGCGAGCGCGTGCGCGCGCAGCCGCACGTGGAGTTCCTGGACGCGTTCAACCGCGTCGTGTACGCGAACCCGAACACCGATCCGACAGCCGCGGAGTTCGGGAAGGTGACGAGCCAGAACAATCACCCTTTCGATCTCTCCGGCCGCGTGGCGCTCGTCACCGGCGCATCACGCGGCATCGGCGCTGCGATGGCGCGCGCACTCGCGAGCTGCGGCGCTGACGTCATCCTGCACGCGAGCCGATCCGAGCCGGACGATCTTGCGGCGGCGATCGCGCGCGAGAATGGCGTCAAGGCGTCGTGTCTCGTCGCCAACCTCGAGCAGCGCGAGGAAGCCTACACATTGGTGCCGCGGGCGCTCGCGGCTGCGGGCCGCCTCGACATCCTCGTCAACAACGCCGGCATCATCCGCCGCGCCGATGCGGTGGACTACAGCGACGCGGACTGGGACGCCGTGCTCGAAGTCGATCTCTCCAGCGTGTTCAGGTTGTGCCGCGCCGCGGGCCGCCACATGCTGGCCGAGGGGCGGGGCAAGATCGTCAACGTCTCGTCGTTGCTCGCGTTTCAAGGCGGCATCCGCGTGCCGGCGTACGCGGCGGCGAAGGCGGGCGTCGCGCAGCTCACCAAGGCGCTCGCGAACGAATGGGCGGGGCGCGGCGTCAACGTGAACGCGATCGCGCCCGGCTACATTCGGACCGACAATACACGCGCGCTCGCCGAAGATCCGATCCGCTACAAGCAGATCCTCGAGCGCATTCCGGCGGGCCGCTGGGGCGATCCACAAGATCTCGCCGGCGCCGTCGTGTTTCTCGCGTCGCCGGCGGCCGACTACGTGCACGGGCACGTGCTCGTCGTCGACGGCGGGTGGATGGGGCGATGAGTCGAGCGGACGTCACCAAGGCAATCGAATCGATGGGCGTCGTCGCCGTGATCCGTCTGAAGGATTCGGCGAAGCTGCGCGGCGTCGTCGACGCGCTGGCCGACGGCGGCGTGCGCGCGCTCGAGGTCACGATGACGGTGCCGCGCGCCGTCGATCTGATCCGCGAGCTGGCGCCGACGCTGCCGTCTGGATTTCTGCTCGGCGCCGGCACCGTCATTGACGTCGAGACCGCGAAGGCCGTCATCGACGCGGGCGCGCGATTCGTCGTCGGTCCGGTGTTCCGCCACGACGTCATCCGTGCGTGCCACGAGCGCGACGTGCCCGCGATGCCTGGATGTTTTTCGCCGACGGAGATTCTCACCGCGCACGAAGCCGGCGCCGACATCGTCAAAGTATTTCCGGCGACGATGCTGGGGCCGCAGTTTCTGAAGGATGTCCGGGCGCCGCTGCCGCAGGTGAAGCTGATGCCGACCGGCGGCGTCACACTCGACAACGCTGGCGACTGGATCCGCGCGGGCGCGGTCGCGGTCGGTGTCGGATCGGCGCTCGTCGACGTGAAAGCGATCGACGCCGGTCAGTTCGACGTCATCGCCGCGAACGCGCGGAGAGTGGTGGCAAGCGTGGCCGCGGCACGTCAACAAACTCTCCACCACGGGGGACACGAAGGCCGCGGAGGTTAAATCGTGTTGTGTACAAAACGGCGTTCCTCCTCAGTGTCCTCCATGTCCCCCGTGGTGGAGAGTAGCGCGACCGCTGGTTTCTATGACACACACCGTCGTCACGTTCGGCGAACTGCTCTTGCGATTGAGCCCGCCCGGGTTCGAGCGCTTCTTTCAATCGCCCGTCCTGTCCGCCACCTTCGGCGGCGGCGAGGCCAACGTCGCCGCGAGCCTCGCGCAGTTCGGACTGACCAGCCGCTACGTGACCGCGCTGCCGAAGCATGCCATCGGCGACGCGGGACTGCGCGCGCTGCGCGCGGAAGGGATCGACACGAGTCACGTCGTCCGCAGCGGCGACCGCGTCGGCATCTACTTCGCCGAGACCGGCGCCAGCCAACGTGCGTCCACCGTCATTTACGATCGCGCGCACTCGGCAATCAGCGAGATGGATCCGACCGCGGTCGCGTGGGACACGGTGATGGCCGGCGCCGCGTGGTTTCATGTGACCGGCATCACGCCCGCGCTCGGCGCGAAAGCCGCCGAGTCGACGAAGGCCGCGGTGGCCGCGGCGAAGCGCGCGGGCGCAAAGGTCAGCGTCGATCTCAACTTCCGAAAGAAGCTGTGGTCCGAAGCGCAGGCGCAGACGACGATGAAGCCGTTGATGCGCGACGTGGACGTCGTCGCCGCGAACGAAGAGGATCTACAGACCGTGCTGGGCGTGACGGTGGAAGGCGCGGATGTGACGAAGGGCACGCTGGATATCGCGGGGTATCGCGCGGCGGCCGAGCGGGTCACGCGCGAGTTCGGCCCGAAGCTCGTCGCCGTCACGCTACGAGAGAGTCTGTCCGCGAGCGACAACGGCTGGAGCGCGGTGTTGTGGGACGGGTCCGCCGGCGTGCTGCATCAGAGTCAGCGGTACGTCGTGCGCCTCGTCGACCGCATCGGCGGCGGCGACAGCTTCGCCGCCGGACTGATTTACGGCATCGTGACCGGCCGTCCGCTCGACGCGTCACTGCGCTTCGCGGTGGCTGCAAGCGCGCTCAAGCAGACGATCCCGGGCGACATGAACCGCGTGACGGTCGCCGAAGTCGATGCGCTCGTGAAGGGTGACGCGACAGGTCGTGTGCAGCGATAGAATCGCGCCATGTTGATGTGCCCACCTCGTCTGCTGACGGTCGCCGGCTTGACGCTCACGTCTCTCGTGTTCGCGCCGATGCGTCAGGCGCCGCAGGGACAGCCAGCAGTCGCGGATCTCGTCCTCACCAACGGGAAGATCATCACGGTCGACGGCACGGATTCCATCGTGCAGGCGATTGCGATTGCCGCCGGCCGAATAGTCGCGGTCGGTCCGAACGACGAGATTCGATCGCGCGTCGGCCCATCGACGCGGGTGATCGATCTCTTCGGACGCACCGCGACGCCCGGCCTCATCGACACGCACGTCCACTTTTCAGAGACCGACGCGCTCTACTCGGTCGACCTCGGCGTGGTCGACGTCAAGACCATGGACGACGTGTTGAAGCGCGTCGCGGCGGCGGTCGCGATGCGCAAGCCGGGCGAGTGGGTGCGCGGACGCGGCTGGGACGAAGGCAAGCTCGCCGAGCGCCGCTACATTCTCGCGTCGGATCTCGACAAGGTCGCGCCGAACAACCCCGTGTGGCTCATGCAGACGACTGGACACTACGGCGTCGCGAACAGCTACGCGCTGAAGATGGCGGAAGTTCGGGCAGACACGAGGGATCCGCCGGCCGGCACGATCGATCGCGACGCCAACGGCAATCCGACCGGCGTGCTGAAGGAATCGGCGGCGGGCCTCGTCACGCGGCTGGTTCCGCCGTATACGCGCGAAGAGCAGCGGCAGGGCCTCCTCAAGATGATCGAGGACTTCAACAGAGAGGGGATGACCGGCGCGAAGGATCCGGGCATCGGTCAGATGAAGTGGGACCTCTACGAAGAGCTTCGCGCGAGCGGCAGGCTGACGGTCCGCATGTTTGCGCTCTGGTCGGGCGCGCGACGCGTCGAGGACAACGCGGAGGTTCTCTCGCACGTCCAGGCCCATCCGAAACCATCGGACACCTCTGGCGATCGCGTACTGATCTCCGGCGGCGTGAAGATGTTCATGGACGGCAGCGGCGGCGCGCGGACCGCGTGGATGTACGACGACTGGAACAAGAACTCGATCGAGAAGGACGCCGGCAACGTCGGCTATCCGGCGACCCCGCCCGATGCGTATCGGCAGATCGTAGACGCGCTGCACAACGCCGGGATTCACGTCAGCACGCACGCCATCGGCGACCGCGCCATCGACTGGGTCGTCGACACCTACAATCAGGTGTTGAAGGCGAAGCCGACGCGCGGTCTGCGTCACGGCATCATCCACGCGAACACGCCGACCGATCACGCCATCGACGTGATGGCGCGGCTGCAGACCGAGTACGACGCCGGCTATCCCGAGTCGCAGGCCGAATTCATGTGGTGGATCGGCGACAACTACGCGGGGAATCTCGGTCCGGATCGCGCGCGGCGTCTGACCCCATTCGCGACGTATCGGAGGCGCGGCATCATCTGGGCCGGCGGATCGGACTACAGCGTGACGCCGTTTCCGGCGCGCTACGGGCTCTGGTCATCGGTCGCGCGTCAGACGCTGAACGGCACGTTCGGCGCAACGCCATTCGGAACAGAGGAGCGTGTCGACACCAGAACCGCGCTCCGCTCGTACACGATCTGGGCGGCGCATCAGATGTTTCTCGACGATCGGATCGGATCGATCGAAGTCGGGAAGGACGCCGACATCGCGGTGTGGGACCGCGACATGCTCACGGTCCCGACCGACGCGCTGAAGGATCTCAAATGCGAGCTGACGATCTTTCGCGGGAAGATCGTGTACACCGCGGGGCGCTAGAAACACAAGAGCGCTAGATAACCGATGACGAGCCCCAGCTGTCCTTTCTCGTGCGCGTGCGCGGAGCCCACACCCGTGACCATCAGGAGCGAAACAATCACTGTTGTGCGGGCCATCGCTGGATCACTTTTCCGTTCTCATCGAGCGATTCGATTCGGGGATTGCCGTCGGCGTCGACGGTGAGATTCAAGCGCGGTTTGCCGCTCGCGTCGGACAGCGAGACCGTCGCCGCCCGATCGGCGGTCTTGCCGACCAACACGCGCCGGGGCCGCGGCGGGAAGCCGTCGCGCGCGGCCTGCACGGCGGCTGCACGCCGCGCCGCATCCTGAATCTGATTGGCCGCGTTCAGCTTGTCAATCAGCTCGCCGAGATTCGCGTCCGGCGGATCCCAGACCTGAAACGCGGCGGTCTTCCGGCCGTTCGATTCGCTGTAGCCGAAGCCGATGGTCTGATCCTGCTTCAACTGATCGAGATTGAGGCCCGAGCTCGCGTTGCGCGCGCCGTCCTTCACCCGCCCCGTATACGTCAGTCCGCCGACTTCGTCGCCTTCGTCGTTGAAGAACAGGAATCCCGCGACGGGACGCGGCCGATCGATCACCTTGCCGTCGATCACGCCGGGATGCATCCGGTCCTTATTCGAGATCACCATGCGCAGGGTGCCGTCCTTGTCGACGACGTTGATGCGCTCGACGGTGATCTCGCCGAGGTTCTGTGATTTCTGAGAAGGTTGGAACGCCGCAGTGGCGAGCACGACGATGACGAGCGTCGTGACGATGGCGTAGGCGCGAAGAAGAATCATCCCAGCCTCTTCTTTTACTTTCTCGCGGGGCCCCACCCCCGCTCGCTGACGCGCTTCGCGGCGTAAACCGCTCGCGCGTTTCTAGAACAGAACGTCACAGCGCGGGGCCGTACTTTGTCTTATCGCGACGGCGCCCCACCACCGCTGCGGTTGCTCGGCGCGCTCGCGCCTCGCAACGGTGGT
>Ga0209237_1002215_pt1 | contig 11667 bp, 11 predicted proteins | sample GraSoi013_1_40cm_2_FD_185820 | JGI IMG/M metagenome (GOLD analysis project Ga0209237, IMG submission 185820) | Grasslands soil microbial communities from the Angelo Coastal Reserve, California, USA - Sample 10_02_2013_1_40cm (SPAdes) (version 2) | ecosystem: Environmental > Terrestrial > Soil >...
GCACGCCACCACAAGGTCGATGAGGCCGCGATCTTTCGAGATCATGCCCCCATAGAAGACGACGAAATGGTCCGGGTCCTCGGTTTTCCCCGCGACCCCGCGGTTCTCCGGGACGTTCATGATTTCGACGAGGCGCTTTGGGCGGACGGTCCCGAACTGCTCCCTACGACGCAGGTCGGGGAGGATCACGAGGTCCGCCTTGCCGATCATCGCCCTCTCCCACATCGTGAGCGCGTGGCGAATACGCGGCGGGATATCGGCGGTCACCATCTCGGCGTAAAAGTCGAAGATGTCGTACACGACCTTCGCGCCCGCAAACCGGGCTGCCGCGTATCCCGGCACGATCGTGTCGAAATCCACGGCGTGGACGACGTCCGGCCTAAGGGAGGCGACGCGGCGAAAGGCGTACCACCACCATCGCGGGAGGAGCGCGGCCAGCTCGGGCTGGCCTTCCGGAGCGAGCAGCTGATAGCGGTGGATTCGGATGCCGTCGCGCCTCTCTTCCGCACGGAACGCCCGTTCGCGATCCCAGAGGACCGCGTGTACCTCGTAGCCCTCCCGGGCCAAGGTCGCCGCTTCTTTTGCGAGGCGTGGCTCGAGGCCGGCGGGGCTCTTGGAGCGAATGAAGACGACCCGCGGAGCCATGTCATCCCAGAGAGGCCGCCACGAGTTGTGCGATCCGCTCGCCGGTCGTCCCATCCCCGTACGGATTCAGCCAGTTCCGTTCCGCGTCGAGCTGTCGACGGACGGCATCGCGCACCCGTTCCGGATCCGTCCCCGCGAGGACGTTTGATCCGATCTCCAACGTCTCCGGTCGTTCCGTGTTCTCGCGCAAGGTCACACAGGGCACGCGGAAGAAACAGCTCTCTTCCTGGAGCCCGCCGGAATCCGTCATCAAGAGAGCCGCGTTCTTCTCGAGGATCAGCATGTCGAGATACCCGGTCGGCTCGATTCGCCGCAGAGACGCTTGCTCGTCCGCGCGCTTCTCGAGGCCGAATTCTTGCAACCGCTTCGCGGTGCGCGGGTGGATCGGGAAGAGAATCGGCATCTCGGCCTCATCGGCGGCGCGCTCGAACGCGAAGAGTGCCCGCGACAGGCGTTCCTTCGAGTCGACGTTCTCCGAGCGGTGGAACGTCAGGACCATGTAGCCGTGAGGCGTCAAGCCGAGGCGCGATAGGACGTCGGACCGCTTCTCGGCGATCGGGAGGTTCTGAAGGAGCGCGTCGATCACGCTGTTGCCCACCACGTGAACCCCTTCCGTCACGTTCTCCCGCTGGAGGTTCTCCCGCGAAACGGGCGTTGGCGCGAAGAGGAGGTTCGAGAGCTGGTCCGCGATGATTCGGTTGACTTCCTCCGGCATCGACTTGTCGAACGATCGGATGCCCGCTTCGACGTGAGCGAGAGGACGGTCGAGTTTGCTCGCGAGGAGCGCGCCGGCGACCGTCGTATTCGTGTCGCCGTGGATGATCACGAGGTCCGCAGACTTCGCGACCGTCGCGACCTGGCGCATCGTCGTGGCGACCTGCAGGTGCGGCGGCTGCTCCTTCAACTCGAACCGATAATTCGGCTCCCGCAGTTCCATGTCTCGGAAGAAGATCCGGTCCATCATCAGGTCGTAGTGCTGCCCCGAGTGGACGAGGACGTGGTCGTGGTCCAGCGCGTCGAGCGCCTTGACCACCGGCGCCATCTTGATGATCTCCGGCCGGGTGCCGATGATCGTGACGATGCGACCCATGGACAGGACGCCGAAGTAACCGAGGGCCGATAATAAAGATAGTTCCGCGCGGATGAAAGTCGAAAGCATCATTACCGCTGGTCCAATACGAGCCGCGTTGTTCGTCAGTATCGTCACGACGGTTCGCAACGAGGCGAGGAACATCGCCGCCCTGTTGGACAGCCTCGTCGTCCAAGAGCCTCCCATCGAGGTGATCGTCGTCGACTCGCACAGCGAGGACGCGACGCGAGACGTGGTTCGCACGTACGAGAAGCGTTACGACTTCGTCCACCTGTACGTCTTCGGGGGAACGCGAGGGGCCGGGCGGAACTTCGGGATTCGGAAGGCGAAAGGGGAGGCGGTCGCATTCATCGATGGAGACGCGATCGCAAACCCGTTTTGGATCCGCGAGCTCCGAGAGGGCCTCCGGCGGTACGACCTCGTCGCGGGTCGGACGATTCAGATTGGCTATCGGCCGTTCGAGCAGCTCGAGCGGGTGGAACTCATCGTCGGAGGGACCGACGTCACTTACCCGTCGTCGAACCTCGCCTACCGCAAGGCCGTGCTCGACGAGATTGGCGGTTTCGACGAGTGGTTCGTCACCGCGGAGGACATCGACTTGAACATCCGCGCAGTCCGGGCAGGCCACGCGATTGGCTTCCGGGCGGACGCGATTGTGTACCACCGAACGCGTGACTCGGCGTTCGACTTCCTGCGGCAGGCCCTCTGGAACGGCGCGGGCCGCAAGCAACTCACGTTGAAGCACGGGGTGTTGTGGAATCGCTATCGTCCGGGGAACATGCTGCGACAGAAGACGACGTTCTGGTCGCTCCTGCGCTTGAGCGCCGCCCTCCTCGGATACGTCGGATACAAGTTCTTCGGGAAGCCGTTGCCTCGCTGAGCGCGAAACGCTTATGGGACTTACCCAGCATGGCGCGCGCGATGCGCGAGGTCTCCGTCGTCATCCCGACGATGAACGAGGAAGCCTCGATCGGCGCCGTGGTCGACGAAGTGCAGACGGCGCTCGGGGGCTGGGACCTCGAAATCCTGATCGTCGACACCGATTCGAGCGACCGGACGAGGGACATCGCCAGTGCGAAGGGGGCCCGGGTCGTGTCCGAGCCGCGGCGGGGGTACGGTCGTGCCTACAAAACCGGCTTCGCCGCCGCGACCGGGACCTTCGTCGCGACACTCGATGCGGACCTGACGTACCCGGCAAACCGATTCCCGGACTTCCTCGCGGCGGTCGTGGAAGACCGCGCGGACTTCGTGTCCGGAGACCGACTCTCGGCCCTCTCGGACGGTACGATGACCGGCATGCACCGCGTCGGCAACGAGATCCTGAATTTCGCGTTTCGGAGCCTGTACGACTCCGGGGTCCGCGACTCCCAGTCCGGGATGTGGTCGTTCCGGCGGTCCATCTTGCCCCGACTGGAGCTCATCCATGACGGGATGGCATTCTCCGAAGAACTGAAGCTCGAGGTGATCCGCGCCGGACTCCGGTTCCTCGAGATCCCGATCGACTATCGGGTTCGGGTCGGCCGAAAAAAGATCCGTAGCGTCAGCGACGCGACCGGGAATCTGATCTGGCTCGCGCGGAAACGGGTCGGTTGGCTCCCGCGGGGGTAGCGCTCACTCGGCGAGAATTTCAGCGAGCTTCTGCCACTCCCGCACGAACCTCCGCGGGTCGAAGCTGCCGTCGACGTAGCGATTCAAGGCTTTGTGAATGCCCGGATCGACGTCGGAAACGAGGAGCTGCCAGGCCTCCCAGTGTTCCATCGACTTCCAGGTCCAAGCCCCTTCGAGGTCGAGGTGGTGCGGCCCGTGGTCCTCCCAGGCCACCCGAACGGTACCGAACTCGATTGCCAGTTCGTATACGAGGCGCGCTAGAAGGACCGACTCCTCCTTCGGCATCGTGAGCTCGTCGCCTTTCCGCAGTCGATGCGGGTATTGGATGCGCAGCGCGGTGAGACCCTCCGCGGCCGCGAGCGAGGCGTTCGTCTTGTCCATCGTCAGGAAAAACACGCCCTTGCGGAAATCAATCCCGCGAAGGAACGCCTTGAACTGGTCGCGAATCATCGAGTCCGCGTTCACGATCGAGAGGCCGTCCGGAGAGAGATGAAGCTGCTCCGGATTCGTCGGACCGACCACCAGGACGCTGAGGCCCTGGTAGCCTTCCGTCCCTTTGAGGGTCGTGATCTCCTGCAAGGCTCGGTAGCCACGGCGGCCGGCGTGTGAGAGCCGGTTGCCTTTCTTCATGTTCGCGGCGTTCTCGAGTTCCTTCATCACGACGCCCGGGATCACGAGCAGGATCCAGTTGACGCTCTCCTTGTACGGCCGGACGTGGATCCGGTGGAACTCGTCGAGGAGGTGTTCCCCCAGGATCGATGCGTACAGGATGTTCGTGTCGACCCCGAGGATGATGTCCTCGTATTCGGCGAGGCGCCGTGCGATCGCCGTCAGTCCGATCGGCTCGACGAAGCCGGCGCACAGCAGCGCCGAGTTCAACCAGTCCAGGTATTCCGGCGAATCCTCCAGGACCTTGACCTGATACGATGTCGGCGTCCCGTGGATCTCCACGAGCGGATACTCTTCCTTCGAGCCGCCGGTGCCGATGGACGCGACCGTCAACCGATCGATCCGACCTTTCATCGCGCCGAGGGCGAGTTGCAATGCCGGGAACTCCGCGATCTGGCCTTTCTCGAGGAGCTCCCGGAAACTCACGTTAGGCCTCCGCGAGCAGCCGGTCGACCATCCACTTCGTCTCGAAGCGGCGGATGTCCTTGTACGTCTGGCCGACGTTCACGAACACGACCGGCTTGCCGATCGTCTTCGCCATCGAGAGCGCCGCGCCGCCTTTCGCGTCCGCGTCGATCTTCGTGAGGACGATCCCATCGAGGCCGACGGCATCGTGGAATTGCTTCGCCTGCTCGATCGCATCGTTGCCCGCGAGGGCGTCGCCGATGTAGAGGATCAGGTTCGGCTTGGCGACGCGTTTGATCTTCTTCATCTGGTCCATCAGGTTCTGGTTCGTCTGCATCCGGCCTGCCGTATCGATCAAGACGACGTCCCGGCCGCGCGCCCGCGCGTGCTCGACTGCGTCGAAGGCGACCGCGGCAGGGTCCGCGCCCGCGTTGTGTTTGATGAGCTTGAAGCCCACCGCCTCCGCGTGCTTCTCGAGCTGCTCGATCGCGCCCGCCCGGAACGTGTCGGCCGCCGCGACGACGCACGTGTAGCCTTTCTTCATGATGTGGTATGCGAGCTTCGCGATCGTCGTGGTCTTGCCGGTCCCGTTCACCCCGACGAACATCACGACGAACGGCCGCGGGCTTTTCTCGATGAGGCCGAAGAAGTCGAGCGGCGGGACCGACAACGCCTTCGTGATCGCGTCCCGCAATGCGGCCTCGACACCTTGCTCGAGACTCACCTCCCGCGAGATGCGCTTGCCACGGAGGTCCTCCGCGAGGCGGTCCACGATTTCCTTTGCGACCGGGAACGCGACATCCGACTCGAGGAGAGCGATCTCCAGGTCGTACAGGATTTCCTCGAGCTTGTCTTCCTTGATCCTGCGGCCGGAGTCGCCGATCGCTTCTGTGGTCACTTCAGCCTCGGCCTTCTCTTTCCAGCCGGCGAGTCGTTCCCGAAGGGACTTGAACATCTAGCTCCGCTCGCCCGGCGTGCCGGGCCCTTGCAGCCGGTCGTAGAGATCTTGGACCGCCGCGCCATGGGCCTCCGCCCGCCGTTGCAGATCCCCGAGGCGCGACCCGATCGCATTCGCCGCCTCGGTGATCGATTTGATCCGTGCGTCGAGCCGCTCGACCTGTCGATCCATCTCATCGTAGACGAGGAGGTCCGACCCAATCGAGACGAACGCCTTCTTGATATCCTTCGATTCGGCGACCAGGAACGAATTCGCCCCAATCGGCACAAGGACTTCGGCGGCCTTCCCGGCTTCCCGGTACCGCAGCAGCGTTTCGCGGGCCCGCATGTGCTCTTCCAGCGATATGCGAACGATCTCTTGTTGCTGGGCCAGCGTCTCGATCTGCGCCCGATATTGATCGAGGACCGCGATCCCCCGTCGGAGTTCGGTCTCGCCGGCGCTCACGCGCGGGCCTCCAGCGCATAGCGGACCGCGTGATCTTCGACTTGGTCCGCCGGGACCTCCGCGACCTGTGCGATCGTGATGTACTTGCGCGGCACGCCGTGCTGGCTCCCGAGGACCGAGAGGAGCTTCTCGCGAGCCGCCACCTCGTCGGCCGCCGCCAGCTCTTTCGAGAAAGGCTGCCACCGGCGACCCATGCGGAAGCGGCCGCTAATTCGAAACGCCTTCATGAGACGGCGTGCAAGGGACCGCGCTACTTAAGAACTTGCTCGGGTCAACGGACTTGCGCCATCGTCGCGCGGAAGTGTTCGAGCAACTCCTCGGCGACCTTGCGTGTGACGCCCTTCACGGCCATCAGAGATTTCGGCGTCGCCTTCGCAAAATCCTCTGGGCTATGAAAGCCCGCGTCGATCAATGCCTTCGCGCGCGCCCGCCCGATGCCTTTCACGTGGATGAGTTCCTCAAGGAGGTCCGGCCCTTCGGCGTTCGCGGCCTCGAGCTCGAGGATCCGTCGCTGGATCCCTTCGTCCCCGGGGCTCAGTTTGAGGGCCTCGGTGAAGGCGCGTTGCGCGTCCTCATTGCGCCCCATCTTGGCGAGGACTTCGCCTTGCGCCGCCCACGCCTCCTCGTCGTTCGGGTAGAGCTGCGTCAATCGGTCGAACGAGTCGAGGGCGTCCTCCAAGTCACCTTGCTCCAGCAGGATGTTCCCGCGGTTCAGGAGGGCGGACGAGTTTCCGGGCTGCACCCCAAGCACCAAGTCGAGACAGTTCAGCGCCTCCTGCGGTTTCCCGCTCCGGCGGTAGGCCACCGCCTTGCCGATGAGCGCGTTCCCGTTGCTCGGCTCGACCTCCAGGATGTCGTCGAACAGATTGAGGGCCGCCGTGTAATTCCCGTTCGCGCTCGCGATCAAGGCGCGGCTCAGCAGGCTGGGCACATCGACGCGGACTTCTTCGATCTTCTGACGCAGGTTCGCGTCGCTCGGGTCGACGGTCGCCGCGGCCTCGTACGCGGCCAGCGCCTCCGGCCGCCTCCCGAGGTTCGTGAGGGCGTCGCCCTTCATCTCCAGCGCCGCGGCCTCGTTCGGTCGAAGCCGCAGGAGGTCCTCGACCGACTCGAGGCACTCCCGCCAATGACGCTCTTCCATGTGCAGGCGGGCGACCGCGCGGAGGGAGTCGACGTTCCTCCGATCCTTTGCGAGAATCCGCCGATACGTCTCCAGCGCCTCAACGTGTTGCTTCAGCCTCTCTTGGCATCGGGCCTTGCCTTGGAGGGCCGGGACGTATTCGCTGTCGAGCCGCAACGCTTCCACGAATCCTACGAGGGCGGCCTCGTAGTTGCCAGTCGCGACGAGCGCGGCCGCTTTCCGGACCAACGTCTCGGCGGTCTCGGGTTCCCGGACGGGAGCTCGAGGTGTGGGCCGCGGCAGCGGAGGCGTTGGCGCTTGGATTGGATGAGTCGATGCTTGGATCACCGGTGCGGGCACCGGAGGCGGTGGGGGCGTCGACGGGGTCGGCGGGAGGGGCTCGACGAAGCTCGATTTCATCGGCACGGGCCGGGCCGTCGGCGCCGCATCCGCAATGGGGGCCGAAGGATCGTACACCCGTTCGCCGGAATCGATCTCCGCCGCGGAACGAAGGCTCGTCACCTTCGTCCGGTCGCGGATCGGTCGGAGGACGAGCCACCACCCGATCTGCGTGGCCCCATACAGGAACACGAGGACCGGGACCGTTGAGAACAATGTCGGGATGATGCCCTTCTGAAGATCGAATGTCACCAACGTAGAAACGTTTCGCAAGTTCAGGAACACGAGGGACCAGCTCGCGTACTCGGCCCACATCGATGGTTCGATGCTCAGGACCACCCGCTGCCCCGTGGTGAGCGTTTGGTTTGCGCTAGCGGTCATATTGTCTCGCCTCACTTCGACGGACGCCGCGCCGTTCGTCACGCCGACCGTGGCGTAGGTGACGAAGGTCAAGCCGAGCGCATCGGGGCTCGTGAAGGTGACCACCTCGCTTCCGTTGGGCCGCAGCGAGACGACCTGCAGCGGGTCGGAGAACAAAGTCGTCGCCAGAGAGGGCGTGATCGCGAGGAGCAAAGCGATGGCGAGCCCGATTGCGAACGCCGCCGTGCGGAGCGCCCGGGTCATGGAGGACTTCGCCATCAGGAAGCGCTGGTTGTCTCGCAACGCGTGGCGGATCTCGAGGTTCCGGAGAAACAGGCCAATGATCGACGCCGTCAGGCCCATGATCAGGGCGACCTCGAGGATCCCGTTGACGGGCAGGAAAAACGGCTTCAGGCTCGCGCCTTCTCCCTCCAGGCGCACGAAGATCAGGAGGATCCCGAGCGCGAAGAGGCCTGCGAACACGGCCTTCCGGATGCGGCGGATTCGGAGGAGACGGTCTGTTCCCTGGAGTCGATCGTGGTAACCCGACATGGGCGACTAGGCCTCTGGCACGACGGTTGCGAGTCCCCTAGCCGCGAGGAAGATGGCCAGGTACTGCGGAACGTCGTTTACTCCAGGAGCCAAATTAAACGCTTCGCCTCGAATCTCCAGACTGATTTTATTCTTGAGATTCATGCGCACCGCCTCGTCGGTCCACGCAGTCGGCACCGCGTCGCGCAACGGACGGAACTCGTCGAGCGCATCCCGTGACATCGGGATGACCTGGAGGCCCGTCTTGCCGTGCAACGAGGACGGCATGCGGATGAGGCGCTTGATGTCCGACGTCACCGGCTCGTCCGTCTCGGCACGTTGGACGATTCCTTCGAGAGAAACGCCTCCGAGTTCCTCAGAGCGCACCGGCTGGAGGTCCTGCACGAGCCGGATCAGAAGGTCGCGACTCCGGTCGGAGAGGGACTCGAGCTGTCCCTCCCGCAAGCGGTCCACGCCTCGGATTACGCGGGTCTTCGTGCCTCGCGGTTTGAACAGGTTCTCGTATAGGTCCTGTGCGTCGGCATCGCTCACGTGCTCGAACGAGGTCAGGAACTTGATCGCCTCGCCCGATGGCATGGCCTCCAGCTTCGCGGCGAGGGCGTTGATTCCACGCATGATCTTCCCGCGCCACCCCGGTTCGTCTTGGGCCGGGGCGACGAGTCGCTTCTTGACGCGCGTGTGTCCCTGGAACTCCTTCTTGTCGAATGCCGATTCACGGAAGACGGAGCCGACGTCGAGGCCTTTTCCCGTGATCCAGTCCACGATCTCGCGGCGCTCGTGCGACCCGAGGGGCCATACACGTTCGTCGAAGACGTGAATGTGGTAGCCGCGGCCGCCGGAGAATACGATCCGCATCGCCCTCTCCTCGAACCCGAAATCGGCCCCGAGGAAGTCGTCGTACAGGTGCAGGATCTTGAGACGGATCGCCTCGAGCATCTCCGGATAGGACATCTTCGCCGCGTTCGGGAGGTGATCCGCGTCGAGGTCGAAGATCAGGTCTGCGCCGAGCCAACCTTTTTCCTCCATCGTGGGAGCGTTCGGGGTCTCATAGTATGCGCTCGAATAGTATGCGTGCGCCGGGACCCGGCTCGACAGGAACGATCGAAGCTCCTCCTCCCGCGAGAATCCGAGATGCCGCTGAACGATGCCCGCGGTCCAGAACATGAAGCCGAACTCGCGTCGCCCGAAGCGGTCCGGGAGGGTCGGCTTGGATCCATCGTAATAGCGGTGGAACTGGGTCTTCAGGAACTGCGTCGTCGCCTCCTTCGCGCGATCCGGGACGGCCACAGGCTGCTGCCATCCGAGTCCCTCCCTTAAGGATTCGCGGCGGGTCCGCGAAGCTCCCAGGCCCAAATCCGAAATACGAGAACCTCGGTGCGGCGTCGATGGACCGCCGGATCGTGGCCTGGGCAGAGATCTCGCTGGTGTTCGTCGCGCTGTACCTCGGCGTGCCGCTGGCAGGTCTGTCAATTGACCGCGGACTCGGCCTCCCAACGCTGCCGGCGTTTGTCCGAGCGGCGGGATTCGCCTTCCTCCTCGTGGGCCTCGCGGGACTTGCTTGGTGCTTCTCGCTCTTTGCGGGAGCGCGAGGCACTCCGAACCCGAGGCTGCCGCCGAGCCGGCTTGTCACGTCCGGACCGTACGCTTGGACCCGGAATCCCATTGCGGGCTCGCACTTCTTGGCAGTCCTCGGAGTCGCCCTGCTCGTCGGCTCAACGGGTGCGGTCTTGATCGTGTTCCTGCTCGGGATTCCTGCGAATCTCTTGATTCGACACGAGGAAAGAACCCTCGAACTCCGATTCGGAGCCGAGTACCGGGCGTACCGAGAATCGGTTCCCCGCTGGATCCCGCGTCGTCCGAGCCGTCACAGATGAACCGACACGTTCACGCTCGCGTTCGGCCCCGCGGGCGGAGACCGAAGTTGCTCGAGGTGCACGACCTCGACTGGCACGCCGACCAGATGACGCACTAGGCCGTCCACGTGGCCCTCGCCGACCACGGCCACGATGCCCCCGCGGGATTCCTCGAGCTGGCGTAGGGTTCGGGCCATCACGTCATCCCGTTCGTCGATCAAGATGCGTTTCGCGGTCGGAAGTTCCGTCGCAAACTCGCGGAGAAAACTCTGCTCGTCCCGGTAGAACCGCTGGAGCTCGGCTTCGACCCGTTCCTTCCGAGTGAAGAGCGCTCCGAGTGCGGATGTGAGGAGGCGAACGCGCTCGCGGAACGACATCTCCGCCCAGACGCGACGCAGGACGCCGCGCGAGTCCTCGTCGATGAGGACGATCTCGCTCCCAAGCTCCTGCGCGGCCCGCGCGGCTGCGACCATCTCGTCGCCGACCTGGACGCCGTATTGGTTGGCGATGCGGACTTGGAACTGGGCGAGCAGCCCGAGGAGGGACCAGCCCCGGCGTCGCGGTTCGCGGCTCATGATCGTCTGGTATCGCGCGGGATCCAATTCGAGGGCGACGACCTTCGGTCGTCGCGCCAGGACCTCCGCACGGATGGCGGCGCCGATGTCGAAGACGTGGCCGACGCCAAGAAGCGTGATCATTGCACTCTGACCATCCCTCGGCCGACGATAACGCTTTGCTTCGAAATCACCACCGGTCGAAGGCGGACCTGCAATCCGGTCGCTCAGCGGGAAATCCGCTCGCGGACCACACGCCCATACATCCGGACGATCTCATCGGCTCGCACGCGGCCGTAGTGGACCGTTCGCTGGCTGGTTCGGATATGGTGGACGACCGCGCGGTCCCTTCCGAGGTCCACGATTTCCCCGATCTCAAATTCCTCGTCCGGCGCCGCGAGGACTTCGTGCGGCACGGTCCGGTTGCCTTTGTTCACGGAGAACTTGACTCGTACCCGGTCGATCCGCTTCGCCCAGACCGTGGCCACTTCCTTCGCCCGCGCGGCAGGGACGCGGCGCCCGTTCGCCTCCACCGCGGTGACCTCGATTCGGGAATCTCCGAGATCGAGCGCCTCCCCGACCGTGACGTTCTCTTCCGGAGAGAATTCGAGGGACGTGCGTTCCGACTTGTCGAGCCAGGACACGATGAGCGGGATCTCGATCGGCTTCGGCTCCCGCGTGACGACTGTAGAGACGCGGCCGCAGGTCGGACACTTCACCGTGCCTTCGAAGACGATCTCGTCTCTTCCGCCGATCTTGCCCCGGAGCACGCGATGGGGAGCCTCCGCTCCACAGGCCTCGCACTTCAGGACCAGGGCGCTAGGGGCGGCCATCTCTCCTTCGAACGCGAGGAAAGGGAAAAGGATTTGCGGTCCCCTAGAGACGCCGACGCCATCCGCAGTCGCTCGTGATCCGACCGAACCGCCGTCGTAATGGCCCGGCGCATCGAGGACAACGGGCGGTCTGGACGAACGATTCGATCCATGCGTCCCGGGTCTCCGGTAGATCCG
>Ga0209237_1002220_pt1 | contig 11651 bp, 10 predicted proteins | sample GraSoi013_1_40cm_2_FD_185820 | JGI IMG/M metagenome (GOLD analysis project Ga0209237, IMG submission 185820) | Grasslands soil microbial communities from the Angelo Coastal Reserve, California, USA - Sample 10_02_2013_1_40cm (SPAdes) (version 2) | ecosystem: Environmental > Terrestrial > Soil >...
AACCAGTGTCGGAGTCAGAGAGGGTACTCAGGAGAGAGGATCGGCGGCGTCAGTCTCAGTGCCCTTCGTCGCAACGGTCTTCGCGTCCTTTATCCAACGAAAACTTATCATCGGTGACAGACGGTTAACGCCCCCTGCCAGCACTGTAACACTTCAGGCCCCATCAGTAACAGTCAATCCAACAACAACGAGCGCAATCGCCGAGACCGATAATGACGCCGCTGGCTTGAGAACATCCGAGTTTCTACCGCATAAGAGTGCTCGGAACTCAAAGTCACAAGACGTTACTGCCTCTCGCCTCTTCACGCCGGATTCGAGGTCTGAAACCAACGGTGGCACCGGAGGTTTCTCGATGGCCTCGGTGGCATTCGCAGGGCAGAAACAGCTCGTCAAACCATTGGAGAATCTTCAGAGGGCACTGCTCTCAATCAACCCGCGGATTCACTGGAATGCCGCACCAAATCTGAGCCCCCGGACAGGGCTGGAAACCGTTGGACGCGAAGGAAAACCCTTCAGTCATCGAACTGATTCAAACTCCATACCTACCAAGGTCGAAAAAACCCCCACACAGCCCCTGGCCGACCAGAGTGCACTCACTAGCGCCTCTGATTCCGAGAAGGGCCCGATTACAGTTGGTTCTTCAACCTACCAGTCGGCAGACAATTCGATTTCCGGCGGTCTCGCGAACAAATCTACCCTTACGCTGTCGGTAGCCGCCATGATGAATTATTCTCTAGGAATGGTCCGCGCGCTTTCGATTCGAGGAGCCTCAACGGTTCCGACACCAAAGGTTCCCATTGAACTAGCTTCTTCGGCCCCGGTCGCATCCAGGAGTCTCGGAAAGCTCGTCACTGCTCATAGTGACTTGGAAGCCGCACGAACCCGTCTACAGCTTTCAAACAGAACTCGTCCTGATTGGCCAGCATTACCCAATCTGCCACAGGATCTGCTGGACCCAGAATCGAACGATCGGTATTCAACTGGCAAAAGCAATCTGTCTGCTCAGGAAATGCTTCCGAGACTTTCAGATCCAACCATTTTCCAACCCTACGTCGCGCTACCCGAACACCCGACTGAGTTCGAGGAGAGACCTCTGTCCCGTTTGGATTCGAGTTTCGAAGAAACAGACGAGTTGAGATCTCGAATTGCAAGAATCCTAGCTCAGGAGGCCAGAAGATACCTTGGGGACGAGTGACCCTTCATGAGAGCCAAACTCGGTGATCTCGAACTCGTCCTAATTCACCACTTGAAAGACGATCCCTCAAACCCTCTGGAGGACTTGCGAACGATCTACAAAGTATGGACAGGCGACCATCGAGCAATTATTGAACACAAAGTTCCAGGCAAAGAGGCCAGTGTCTTCCAAGACTTGGGGAGACATTCGTTACGATTCGCCTTTGCGGGAGAATTTGTGGGAGCCAAGTCGAAGACGGTCGCCGAAGCGCTTTGGCACAAATTCGACCGCGGTAAGGCACTCCCCTTCACATCTGACGTGGCGACCCTTGCAGGAGTGAAGAAGGTCGTCATAGAACAGCTAGAATTCGAAGACTCTGCCGGCAGAGTGGGGCAGTTCAGATATCGTCTCACCCTCAGGGAGTACAAAGAGCCCCCGAAGAAGAAGACGCAAGTCCCGAACCAGGCTGACAAAGCTGAGAAGAAGGCGAAGGAAGAAACTGACAAGGCAAAAGGGGCAGTCAATTACGTGACGGGAAAAGTCCTCGACTCCGATGGGACCCCGGTGGAAGACGCCGACGTGACAATCACAGGCGACAGCGGCGAGTTCAAGGTGAAGACTAACGAAGATGGAATTTTCAGACGAGACAACATGGAACCCGGGAAGTACAAGGTCAAGGTCGACGATCCCGAATACGAGGAGGAGAAAGAAGTCGAGGTCGAATCCGCTAACGGTGAGGGTGAAGAAGCCTCTGAAGACGAAGGCACAGAGGCCTCAGGGAGCGAGGGTGGAGGGTCAACTGAGGGGAAGGGCGGGGAATCATCTGAGAGCGAAGACAAGGAATCGAACGACGGCGATGAGGAGGCGTCGTCTGAGTGACCCTAACTCCGGACTACAAGATTACGATAGGCAGTGTTTCCTTAGACCCTTCAAGTACTGACGAACACGAGGGCTTGAATATCCAACTGGGTATTCAGGTGCCAGCAAACTCGTTCCAAATAGTCCTTCGCCCTACTTCCGCAACATCTGGCATTAAAGTCGGCGATCCAGTGGCTGTCAGCCTGGGATACGACTCGAAACTGACTAAGGTCTTTGCAGGGGCAGTCAACGCGATCGAGCTAGGAACGTCCCGTCTCGTGGTGCATTGTCTAAGCGAGATGTTCAAGCTTCTCAATCTCAAGACAAATCAGACCTACCTCTCACAGAACGCCGGGCAAATTACGAAAGACCTCTGTTCGAAGGCCCAGGTTTCCACCGGTGATATACAGGATGGAGTCTCATTGCCTAGCTTCTTTGTTTCCCATGATGTCCCAGCCTACGAATATGTCAAAGAGCTTGCCGAGAGGTCAGATTTCGACGTGTACATGTCACCAGACAGTAAGCTGAACTCCAAAGCGTTCAACCCCAGCGTCACCCACACCCTCGAATACGGCCTCGACGTTCTAAGGGTAGAAGCCTCCCAAGTAAGGCCGCCCGAAGCAGTCAAGGTGTTCGGTGAGAGCCCGTCGAGCATGAAAGGCTCCAGTACAAGTCATTGGCTGAGCAAGGACAATATCGAGGGATCCGCTGGCAGCGGCCAGCAACTAGTCTTCTCCGACCCGGCGGTTAAGGACAAATCCACGGCTAATTCAGTTGCGAAGTCAAGGCTTTCACGCGCGAGCGAGACCTTTCACGTCCGAGTAACAACATTAGGCAATCCAACAATCAAGCTGGGCGACGGAGTGTCATTGAAACGATTTGTCAATACCTCGTTGAAAGGCAACTTCAAGGTTTTCGCGGTCGACCACTCGCTACGAAATGAAACAGGTTTCTTAACAAAGGTCGACTGTTCAAGGAGCGTGTGACACCATCTCAACAATGGTTGATACAATCCGGAGGATTGCCCGAGCTGAACTCAAGAAAGTACGGACGATTGAGCTGGGGGTCGTTACCTCCATATTTCCTCACTCGACGGCCAGCGACAATGACAATTACGAATGCAATCTGAAACTAAAGAACAAAGACCTAGAGCTTCGCAAAGTGCCGATCGCAACACAAGGAATAGGACTGAGCTACATTCCCCAAGTTGGCGACCTCGTCCTAGTGGGTTTCGCCGACAGCGACGTTAATCATCCGATCGTACTGGGACGGCTGTACAACGATAAGGACAGGCCACCGGTAAGCAACGATGAGGAGATAGTCTTCATTCCGCCCTATTCCAAGCGAACAGATCGGAGGAGAGTTCACATGGAACTCCCAGGCGGAATGGTCATAACAGTAACAGACGACAAGCTACTTGTCGAAGCAGGGAAGACAAAGCTTACCGTAAAGGTAGACGGAGAGGTTACTGTTGAGTCCGAGGCAGACGTGAAGTTTCAGGCCAAAGGCGACATCACCATGTCTGCCAGCAACATCAAGATGAAGAGTGACATGTCCGTAGAGATCAAAGCAGGCACCACAGCTGACATAGAGTCCAATGCTACAATGACCATCAAAGGTATGACGATCAGTCTAAACTGAGACGAGACAACATGGCCGAAAATAAGAGAGTCCTCGGCCGTGACCTCCGTCTTGAGATTGCTGAAGAAGGAACGGACCTAGCAGTATCTCCAACGGGGGACTTGGCAACAGTGGCTTCGGACACCAACCTCGGCCAAGCCATCGTGACCCGGCTAAAGACCAGGGTCGGAGAACTTGAAGAACTAGGTCATCCGAGCCTGGGATCTCGCCTGTACGAGTTTGTGGGCGAACCAAACAATCCGTCAACACGAGAACAAATGAAGTCGGTGATAACAGATAGTCTGTCAGAAGAACCTAGAGTGAGACGGATCGTCAGGGTCGAGGTCAATCCCGGCGAAAAAATGTCCGATCGAGTCGACATCGATATCACAATTGTACCCGTAGGAAGCGAGGTCCCGCTTAACATCGTCATCCCGTTCTTCCTCGAGGTGGCCTAGAATCATGTTTCAAAAGAAAACCTACCAAGAAATCGTTGACGATATTCTAGAGCAGCTGACAAAAGGCGTCATCAAGGAGAAGCATGATTGGAACTTGGACCAATTCAAGTACAAGCTCAGAAACACACCGGTTCGAACCATCGTAAAGGTCGAAGGTCTACTGCGCGGATCTCAGCACACCTTCGTCAAGGGAACCGACTACCGCCAAACGGCGAACGACTTAGAGTGGGTCAACATCGGAGAGAAACCGGATGACGCAACTCCTTTCCACGTGAGCTATACGTTTGGGGAACCAACCGGAATCACTGACGTGAATCCCGGAAGCGTCGTTCGCACAATCGTCGAAGCCATAGCCAGAGAGATGGACTTTCTCTACGAAACCCTAGATCGAGTATACAAGTCAGGCTTCGTAGACACCTCAACTGGAAACGCTCTGGAACTCGTCGTGTCACTGTTAGGAATAGAGCGAACTCAACCCAAGAGCGCCACCGGACTGGTCACATTTGGAAGAACAACACCCCCAGACGAGATCGAAGTCAAGGGCGAGATACACCTCTTCGATGGACGACGAGACTACGAACTAAAAGTACAACCTGTCGGCCGAGTCGTACAAGTAAAAGGGTCCACAGAGGGAGTCGAGACGACCTTCGAAAACCCTAGGGACTATGTGCTTGAGGGAAACTCTGTGCGATGGGTGTCGACAGGAAAGGCCCCGGATGAAGGGGCCAGCTTTGCAGTTTCCTACGTGGCTCACGAAAGGGTGACAGTACCTATTGGTGTGGAAGTGTCCACTTCATCTCGAGATCCTAGAAGGGTCCGGACCTTCGTCACGACCGAGGAGAGAACTGTCCTTCTACAGTCCGATAACAAGTGGCAGGCGCATGTTCCGGTGCGGTCAATCCTGCCAGGAAAACAGGGAAACGTTCCACCTGGAGCAATTGCGGTAATGCCTAAACCCCCACTGGGCGTCGAATACGTCATCAACAACGAAGCAATCTTTACGGGAACTGAGGCTGAGACTGACGAGCAGCTACGGGATCGAGCGAAGAAAGCCTTGGAGGCAGCTGGAAAGGCGACCCTCTCCGCTATGGAATCCGCGATCCGCAGAATTGAAGGTGTAAGATCGGTCCTGGTTCAAGACAGACCCGAGGATGTCGCTGGAATAGTGAAAGTAATCGTTGATGGAGGCGGCGACCAGTCTGTGCTAACGGCGATCGACCAGACTCGTTCAGCGGGAGTCTACGTAGAGTTTCAAAGACCACGGATAGCAGCAGTAGACGCGATCGTCACTGCCGTAGCCTCTAGAGGAGTTAGCCTCAGCAGCGCTCAAGCTGGTTTGGAGGATCGAATAAGGGACTACTTTTCGAAGATTGACGTCGGACAAGATGTAGTTTACAGCCGGCTAATGGTAGCTGCTCTCGCAAGTCCTGACATCCACGATCTCGAAGACGTAACATTGGTGGTTAGAAGGGAAGGGATTGCTCCGCAGACAACTACGGGCGACAACGTGCTAGTCAAACCGGATGAACGTGCCCAAATTCGCAATGTTAGTGTGTCTATGAAGGTGAAACAATGAGCGCTACTGAAAGGATCGCAGAGAGTCTTCCCCAGTTTTACAAGACTTGGGCTAAGGACTCTTTGATTTCCAAGGTGCTCCACAGCTTTGGGAATCCGCTCACTGATGTCGAAAAGGATCTTTTTAGAATCATGCGGGGACACTGGATAGACACCGCGAGTGGAGTCGACATAGACCACCTTGGATCGATTTTCAACCTGCACCGGTCACGGGGGGAAACAGACAACGCATTCAGACGCCGAGTCAAAAGGGCTATTCAGGAATACAAGGGCGGGGGAACCGTTTCCGCAGTTGAGATGACGTTGAAGAATCTCTTAGGGCCGTTCCAGCAAGAGGTCCAGGTGATCGAGTTTCCAGAGACCCCGTTGGGGGTGACCGTCCAAGCTAGTTCCGGAGACACCTGGCATCTCAGAACGGGAGGGATAGAAGACATAACACCAACTATCAGGATTGCGCTGGAAACCAAGGGAAGAATACAAGACCCTCGAGTCTCAAACGTTGAGACGAGTCAATTCATAGGTCTTCGAGGAAGCCTCGAGCCCGGTGACGAGCTGGTCTTGAATGGCAAGAGTGGTACCATAAACGGAAAGGATGTGACGGGCCGCCTGGTCACCAGCCAACAAAGCCCAATCATACTCAGAGGAGGTTCAAACTGGCAATATTCGGAGTCCCTCCACAGTAAGATCGGAGTCTTCGACTCAGGAATCTTTGACGAATCAATTTTCTCCACTCCTCTACCAAAGGTTGGCATTCGCTTTGACTGGGTCGCTCACAAGACATCAACAATTGAAGTCAGAGTCCCCGGGCCTGTGTTACAGCGGGCTGGGCTGAAGGAAGATGAAGTCAGACAAACTTTGAATTCGATCAAAGCTGGAGGAATTGAAGTGCGCTTAGTAATCGAGCAACCAAGCGTTGCACATCCTGAAAGCCAGATTCCACTCATTGCGCCAACACCCACCGAACGCGCTGAAGCGAAACCCATCGTTACCGAGGAGGCCAAGGAGATAGTTGCCTGAGTTCAAGCCAATCGCGCGGAAACCTGGTGAGGTGATCCGATCCGAAGATTGGAACAAGATCCAAGAAGATATTCGCGCGGACCTTGATAAGTTTGAGAAGAACTTGGTCGAGTTGAGAACCTACGTTGACAACTTGAGCGAGACCGTCACGCTAGTTAACCTTGACAGCCCTGCGGGGTTGTCGTTACCTTTGGATCAAACCGTTTCGGGAGAAACAACCAATTATGGTACGCGAGTAATGGGACTGATATCCAAACAGTGGCTCGCTCATCCTGGAGAACCGCCTGCAGAGATTTGCCGGTTCGGAATCACCGACTACGTGGACCTCTTCTCCTTTTGGGCAGGATCAGAGAAGGGAAACGCCAAAGTGATGGATATCTCTATTGAGTACGTCGATGGTTCAAGTTCTACAATCTCGGGCCTGTATGTTCATGATTGCGCTAAGCTCTCACCCAAAGGGCGAGACAACCCGTACGTGGAGTACCTGTTGTCTCCGAACGAACGTGTATGGTACAAATACGAGGTCAAGAATCCAAATCCTAGCAAGGAAATCAGGCACGTAACCTTTGTGAAGAACAAAGCAGAAAGTGTCCCACGAATCGCTAACGTGTTCCAGTATCGGTCAAGGATCAAACCACTCAGCAGGTGACAAGTACGTTCGCGGATGTTGAGAAGGCGATCTTGGAGACTATTCAGGAAAATCTGCAATCTGTGCCGAAGGGCGCGATTGTCGTTCGGAGGAGCGATAATCCACCCAAGAAAATGCCAGCCATTTGGCTTTGGAGCCGGAGCTTCACAACCTCAGATGTGGCGGTGTCTCGAGATGGACCAACAATCGGGGAAGTCGTTAGGGACGAATTCAACGGGGATGGAGAAAAAGTCAGCTTCAAGCTGTCATCGCCTCCTCTTCGGCCCCTCTTGTCAGTGGAACATCCGCCTGACGGACTTGCTAGAGAAGGCGAGCATTTCAAGATTGACTACGGGGCAGGCATGCTGACATTTTTCGAGCCTCCTAGTCGTGGAAACAAGAATCTTGTTGTTGAATATTACGGCGGCAAGAAAGCAGCCGAGGTCAAGAGTTTGCGGGTTAGTCTCCATTACTCATTGGACGTGTGGGCAACTGACCATGCTGAGGAGAGTATCATAATAGATGAGATTGTCTCAGTCCTCGTCAAGACACGCGAATATTTAGAATCAATGGGCATAGAGATTCGCTTGCGAGGCGGTTCCGACCTTACGCAAAAGGAAGGCGTGCCCGATGGACTCTCTTGTAGGAGGCTCGAATTCGACGCGGAAGCGAACCTAATTCTGCGAATGCCAATCCCAAGAATCCAGAGGATAGAAGTCAAAACAGCCCAAACTGCGCGGAGTGCAAAGGCATCAGATGGGGGGAGGTCATAATCGGTCAACCAGCTGCCCGTGTAGGTGACATGCACATTTGTCCAATGGTTACCCCGGGTACACCTCCAATCCCACATGTAGGGGGTCCAATCCTCCCCCCGGGTTGTGCGACAGTGCTTGTCGCAAGTACGCCCGCTTCGAGGGTAGGAGATATGTGCATGTGCACGGGCCCGCCTGACACAATCGTCCAAGGATCGGTCACCGTGATAATCGGGGGTGTTCCGGCTGCAAGACAAGGAGACACGACCGCTCACGGCGGCGCGATATCTTTGGGATGCCCGATGGTACTCATTGGATGAAAACTATTTTGACATATCCGGTCAGAAACGACCCAATTTTAGATTCCAGAGTTCGTTTGAGCTGAGCCATTTTCAAGCCCGATGGGGGTCTAGGACATGACTAGCCGACGAGTGGCTGTCCCGCACCGCAGTCCTTGCAAAATCGGGCTAGTGTAGGGATAACAGCCGTACAATTTGGGCACAGCCTGGTGTCGACTCCCGAAGGAGGCTGTCTGTGGCATCGCCCACAAGCAACGTCGGTGGTCAGCATTTGGAATCCGCAGTTCATGCAGAACCTTCGAAGGGCCACCGGACGGCGGTAGAGCTGAAGGAACAGCATCAGGCCCCCGAGCCCTAGGAAGAGAATTCCGGGGATCAGGAGCCCATAGCCTACAGCGACAGATGGGCTAAGGCCTGCGAAGGTCAACCCCTCTACGATGAGCGGCAGTCCCGAAACTATCAGAATAATGGGAACGCGATGCTCGACCATCTGCTTTGGAAAGGAGATCGTCGGTACCTTGAATGAGGGAAGCCTGCGACGCGGAAGCTTGGTCCCCTCATGGACGGACGGTGGCGTCGTCGTCTGCGGGATGGAGGGAGCGGCCGAGGATGATGCTGGTGGAACAACCGGGGGTCCTTGGGAGGGAGTGCTGGTTAAGTTTGGCTGAGGCGAAGGCATCGTGAAGGAAGGAGCAGAGGTTGCAACAACCTGGGAACTCGGTGGCGAAGGCATATCCGGCGACTGAACCGTCGAGGATGGAACTGCCGGAGACGACTCTGGCGCTGGGGGCTGGGACTGCATCGCTTGTTGAAACCTAGATGGAACGATTGCTCGTCTTCGTGACCCGGCGAGGAGGACTGAGGCGTATGCGAATGAGGCTAGAGATGTGCCCGTGACGATCATGACTTCACCAAATGGAAGAGAAGATAGACCTGAGGCAATAAGCCCCGCACCTACTGAGAAACTAAGAATCTGTGATCTAAACCCAGGCACTAGTAACACCAAGAAGGAATTCCCATGCAGACTGCTCCCTCTGAACCGGGTTTTCGTCTGCGATTGGTTTTGAGTGCCGACAAGTCAGACGCTTCCATGTTCCCTTCTCTTGGTAACTAGCACGCTAGCCACGAAACCGGCTATCACTGCGCCTAGTACAAGCCAAGGCAGATTTGACGACAAGAATGAGGGACTTGTGATTACTTCAGGAATAGTTGTTGTGATGGTTATCGACGGCCCACTATTACTCCAGTTGGCCGCCTTGTCTCCAGCTTCGACCTTGAATGTGTAAGTTGTCCCTGCCGACAGATTAGTTACCTTGTAGGAATGCGTAGTTCCATTTACAGTTGCCAAGAGTCTCCCGTTCTGGTAGATCTGATAGGCAGTGACTCCGACACTATCGGTTGCCAATGTCCAATTAAGCGCCAAGCTTGTCGAGGTGACTTCTGACGTGCTCACAAGGTTTCCAGCGGTCCATGTCGGTGCGGTCAGATCCTGTAGATCCCCAAGGTAGCGTGCAATGGTAAATCCCTGGCTGGATCGGATGGTCGCGAGAATCTTGCCGTCCGCCTGCAAAGCTATACTGTTCAGCCAGCATTCCTTTGTACCCAGATAAGTCACGGCTAACCCATTAGAACCGAAACTCGAGTCAGCACCACCATCGGCATTGTAGCGGGCAATTGTACACTCGTACTGGTCTAACGCACGATGCACGGCTCCTCCTGCCATCACGATCTTACCGTCCGGCTGTAGAGCAGCCACGTTCGCACTCGGAGAGGAAAATTGTGCCTGCGGAGTCGTGAGCACTATGCCTGAGGACCCGAAAGACCTGTCAGGACTGCCATCACTCATGTATCTGGCCAAGGCGAAGCTGTTACCTGACCTCCCGACGACCACAAATTTACCATCAGTCTGGAGCACAAGCGGATTTGAAGATGATACCGTATACGAGAGTAGGGAATTATCTATCTGAGTTCTCAGAATACCGGTTTGACTACCCTGGCTGAAGGCCGGGTCGGGGGTCCCATTGGTCATGTAGCGTACCAAAGTGACGTGGCCATCAATTCCTCCAGCTGCGACTATCTTGCCGTCTGGTTGGACTGTTACACCGTTTGCTGCGCCTTCAGATCCGAGATAGGTGTTGACCAAACCTGTTGTCGAGGTGCCGAAACTGCGGTCCAACGTGCCATCTGAATGGTAGCGTGCGAGGACGAACACTCCATTACGACCGCCAGCCACCACAATGCTCCCGTCAGTTTGAACAGCAACGCTGTAAGCTTGGGCACCATTCGAGGCAGTATTCACAACTCCGAACTGCCCAAATGCTCTGTCTGGGAAACCGTTTGAATCATATCGTTCAAGAGCGAACTCACCAGTGGGAAAGGTAGTGTTGTACCCCGCGACTATTATTTTTCCGTCGGCCTGGAGTGCAATGCTTTCGGCGTAGTTGTCGCCAATTCCTATTTGGCGGATGACTAAACCATTTCCCCCGAAAGTCTCGTCTAGTCCGCCACTCGTAGTGTACCGCGCGAGGGCAAAGGCGTTTGAGTTGTAGGCTGAGTTAAAGCTGAACCCTGCAACGAGGATTTTGCCGTCGGGTTGCACCGCTACACTGTTAGCGCCCGATATGCAAAAAACCGCGGTTGGGTTACAGCCACTCCTCACTTCCGTTACAACTATGCCACCACCGTTGAAAGTGGTATCAAGGAATCCTGGATCAGCATGTACACGAACTGGAGCGCCCTGGCAAAATAGCGAGAAAACTGTGAAAAGAAGAATTGCGACGATAGGCCTTGCCCTATAGGCCCCGACGCCGGATCCCCGAATTCTAGTTTTTTGCATGAGCATACGTCTGAAATCTAGAGTCGGCAAGATGTTAATTCCACATTTGTCCTTTCTTTCCGATTAGGAGAGCCGCAACTATGAACCGAAGCAAAACTGCAGCCGGAACCAGCTGCGGTGCATTTGACTGCAGAAGAGCAGGTCTAGGGATCATATCGCTTACAATTACGTTACTGTCAACGGTCAAATTTGGCAGGACGCTCCTACTGAAATGAGTGAGAGCTTAAATCCCTTTTTGGATGCAACCAACTAACGGATCTCATTTTCTCCTCAGTCGTGGTCCTCCTCTTAAGAACGTGCAATCAATTGCAATCGGCTAGGCATGTTTCGATTGTTTACAGAACTTGCAATACAGCTTCAGAATTCGAGAAGGAGAAGTTTTTGATGTCAAAGCTGCTTCTTGGAAGAACCTTATCTCTTAAGAACTAATATTG